>Ga0210377_10001307_pt1 | contig 22745 bp, 30 predicted proteins | sample PLM4_65_b1redo_FD_155480 | JGI IMG/M metagenome (GOLD analysis project Ga0210377, IMG submission 155480) | Groundwater sediment microbial communities from an aquifer in East River, Colorado, USA - PLM4_65_b1 redo | ecosystem: Environmental > Terrestrial > Soil > Riparian zone | place: USA: East...
TATGCCGTGTACGCCACTGCGTCAAACCGCGACATCTTGAGCCTGTGACGCGCGGAGAGAACGTCCGCCGTGGCGAGAGTCCGTCGTCGATTCATCGTAGGAAGTCTGCCTGCCCCTCATGCCACCAGCCCTACGACTACTTCCTGCGAGGAGTCAAGCGTCGCTGCCGTCGCTGCGATCAGGACCGGCAGAATGCGCGACGGCAAGAGAGGCGCATCTGTGCCTAGCCTGAATTTCCAGCCCCAGTTCGTCCCCGCCGTCGAAAACGGCATCGACCAACTCGGCGGCCTCCCGCTGCGCCACCCCGGCGTGCGCGCGAAGCGCCAGACGATCCGCGCGCTGCGCAAGGTGCCGATCAAGGTCGGCGATGCGTTGCACCTGTTCACGGGGATGCGGACGCCGAAGTGCCGCAGGCTAGGAGCCGCGATCTGCGTCAGCGCATGGCCGGTCACTATATGGAACGCCGCGAATGGCCGCTTCATCTCCGCGTCTTCGGAGACGATCTACCAGATTCGTGACGATGGCTGGGACTGGGAGACGCACCTCGCTGTAGCCGACGGATTCGACGACGAGAAATCCATGCTCGAATGGTTCGTGCGCACGCACAGAATCACCTCGCAGCCGTGGAATGGTCGGGTCACGAGGTGGTAATGGGCAAGCCCTCTCTCCGCACGCGCGCGACGATCCGGCCCGAGAAGCGCGCGAAGGTCGAGAAGCGCCCCATGCGCCACCGCTGGAAGTCATTCCCTGCCGGTCACCTGATGGTAGACGTCCGCTGCATTCGCGCTGGCTGCACGGCACGCAAGCACGGCGCGAACTACCAGCTGCCGCTGGACCGTAGCTGCCGGCCGAAGGCGGTTGCATGGAGGGCGAATGCCGGGACCGTCTGAGATTTCCTGGACCGACGCCAGCTGGAATCCGGTGCGCGGCTGCTCCGTCGTCTCGCCTGGCTGCACGAATTGCTACGCGATGAAGCAGGCGCATCGCTTCTCGGGAGCCGGCCAAGCCTACGACGGCCTGACGAAGCTCACGAAGGGCGGGCCGGTCTGGACCGGCAAGGTGCGGCTCGTGCCAGAGCTGCTCGACTGGCCGCTGCGCTGGCGTGGTGCGCAGGCGGCGCGCGCTGAAGGGCGCCCGTCGCGTGTCTTCGTAAATTCGATGAGCGATTTGTTTCACGACGACGTGCCGGACGAGTTCATCGCCGCGGTGTTCGGCGTGATGGCCTGCTCGAAGCACGTCTTCCAAATCCTGACGAAGCGGCCAGAGAGGATGATGCGCTGGTTGCGCTGGATGGAGAAGGAGACGGACGCCAACGCTCCCGAGCTGGCGGTCCAGCTCGCGGCGAACCGCCTCGGCGTGAATCTGCCGCTCCACCCGATCAAAGGGACCCTGCGCTGCTATCCATGGCCGCTCAGGAACGTCTGGCTTGGCGTGAGCTGCGAGGACCAGGCGCGCGCCGACTCGCGCGTGCCGCTTCTGCTGCAGACCACGGCGGCGGTGCGGTTCCTGTCGATCGAGCCGCTGCTAGGGCCGGTGAACATCGAGCGCGCGCTCTGCTCGTGCCCCTGGCCGAACGACGCCATGCAGACGAGGCACCTACTCGGATGCCAAGCCGACACGCGCCGCCCGGACGATCAGCGGAGATGGGCCGGGATCGACTGGGTAATCGTCGGCGGCGAAAGCGGGCCTGGCGCCCGCGGCTGCGAAGTCGCCTGGATTCGCAGCGTCGTCGCGCAGTGTAAGGCGGCTGACACGAAGTGCTTCGTCAAGCAGCTCGGCGCGCGTCCCGTCCACGGCGAAGGCGACGGATTCCCGCACCTGGCCGGAGATGTCACGCGCCCTCGTACCACCGGAGACGGCTTCGGCCGGTACTTCGTCGAGCTGCGCGACAAGAAGGGCGGCGACCCCGCGGAATGGCCCGAAGCGTTGCGCGTTCGGGAATTTCCGTCGTGAAGTTCCCGCTCCCCGGCGCCAAGGTCGAGCACGGGCACGGGACGAATGCGCGGGCCGAGCCCCCGTCCGCGGCGCTGCTCGCCGCCCTGCGCCAGGCCCGCGCGCACCTGAGCCGGTCGAGCGCAACGGTGGCCAGCCATCCGGTCGTCCGTACCCCAGGGATGGAGTTCGCAGAGGCAGACGCGCTGGAAGCGCGTGACCGCGACCTGGCCGAGATCGACACAACGCTCGCCGCGTGCGAGCCAAAGGAGAAGCCGTGACCGCCGCGAAGCAGAGCAGGGGGAAGCGCAGGCCGCACGTCTGGGTCGTCGAAGGCAACTTCGGCGAGTGGGATGATCCTGACCGCTGGGAACCGACGATAGGTTGTGGTCTGACGCTCTACGCGGCGAGGATCGAATTGCGCGACTGGAAGGCGGTGAATACCGGAACGAGGTTCCGCCTGCGCAAGTACGCCCGCACCGCCGCCCGCGAAGGGCGCAGGGAGGGGAAAACGAAGTGAAGGACGCAAGAAGGTTCGCCGTCTACTTGCTGTTGGCGGCTTGTCTGTTTGGACTCAGCGGAGTGTGGACATGCGCCCAATGGAACGAGTGTCGCGAGATGGGCCTGTCTCGCTTCTACTGCGTCGGGCATGTGCTCAAGTGACCACCACCACCCGCGAGCAGTCGGCGACGTGCGCGTGTCCGGCGTGCGGCGAGCCTGTGTCCGTGAAACTCGGTAGGCGATACGCGCACTACGAGGATTTCGGGTGGCCGTTCAAGGGCGGCCGTTTACGTTGGCATTGTTGGTCTGAATATAGCTGCGGCTACACCTGGACGACCCATACCGCCGACACCGAAAGGGGCCAGCCGTGAGCGAGAGGAAGTGGACGCCGGGAAAGTGGAAGCGTGATGCCTTGGCCGTGCGCGTCGTTGGCAAGGGCATCATTGCGCGCATCCCTACTCCTCGTGCCGACGGTGTGTTCGAGTGCTATGCCAACGCCACCCTCATCGCAGAAGCGCCTGCGCTGTACGAGGAGCTGGTGTTCGCCGAGTCTGTGATCTCGCATTGCAGAAGTATTTTCAACGATTCCAACTTCACAGATCGCTACGGTGACGGCGAGATGATGGACAAGGCGCTCGTGCGAATCCGCGCCGCCCTCACCAGTGCCCGAGGAGAGCAGCCGTGAGCAGCGGACGCGAGGCGATGGAGAGGGTGCTCTTGGATTATGCCTACGGTGAGGTAGACGACGAGCTGACGCGGCGCGATCTAGCAAGCGCCGCCCACGCCTACCTGGCGCAGCTCGAAGCCGAGGTAGCACCTCTCAGGGATGGAGAAGGGCGGGCAACTCGCGCCGTTCGCGCTGAGGCGAGGTGTGCAAGGCTCGAAGCGGGCGTGGTGGGCGATGTAGAGCGCCCAGACGGACCCACAGTGTCGCGGCTGTGGAGCACGGCGATCGTTCAAAGTGCTGCCCAGGGCACCACCGCGGAATGGGCGTTCGCTCACTTGCTGTGGGCCGAGTTCATCCTCCGCGCCAGCGAAGGGAGCAAACGTGGCTGACACCAGCAAGACGACGGTCGAGGAGGTGGCGCTGGAGCTGCGCGACGTTGGCGACGGCTTCCGCTGGCTGACATCTAGCGAGCGTGAACATATCGCCGCGTGGGCCCTTCGCTTCCGCGCCGCCGGGGTGCGGGAGGTAGCCAAGCAAGCCCTCGAACTGATCGACGAGCTTCGTGGGTACGCTGCTGAGGGCTGGGACTGGAAATACGCGGAGGTTTGGAACGAGGAGACGGACGCTCTGCGCCGCCTCGCCGCGGAGGTCACCGATGCCGACCGCTAACCACCCGCAGAAGCCGAGCAGCAAGGCCACGACGAAGGCCGAGCTGGTGGAGGCGCTGAGGTCACTCGAAAGGAAGCTCGGAACGTCACGAGACGTTGGGGTCATGAGACTCGACGTTGACAACATTCTGCGATGGGTAAAATCGACAATGAATCAGCTTCTAGATCTCGCCTCCCGCCTCCCCGACCCCGCCCCCGCGTCTCCGTGCCGGGTGGCGCACGAGGCGACGGAGGCGGATCATGCCTCAGCAACGTGCCCTGAATGCGACGCGCCTCGCTACGCTCACGTCATCTTGCGGTGTACCGGATGCGGTATCGAGTCAGACGAGGAGACTCTTGAGCGCGCCCGCGTCGCCGCCCTCGCCGAGCCCGCTGCGCACAACTGGAAATGCCAACCATGCGGAGCGGTCAACAGCAACCCGCCGCATGCCCCGCATCGGTGCTGGAGCTGCGGGGCGTGGAAGGCCGCCGAGCCCACTGCGGAGCGCATCTCCGAACTCCACGACTCTACTATCAGCCGCGCTCTGTTCGGAGCCCGCGCCGGCGACTCGCATGCTAGCTACGCGACGAGGCTGGAGCTATACGTGCTGCGCCTCGCGGACGAGCTGCGGGAGCGTGGGGTGACGGACGACGGGATTGTGCGCGTCGCGACGGGGACGGTGGAGGAGTGGACGTGAGCGACACAATAGCGAGACAAGTACCGTGCGCGCGCTGCGGAAGAACGGACGGGTTGGTCCGCACCTACGTCGGCGGCCTCGCGCTATGCGGTCTGTGCCTACATGCCGCGATGGACCCCGCGCACGTCGAGTGCGGCGATCCTCAAGCCGCCGCCCGCCAGCAGGCGCTCGTCGAGATCGCATCGCTAGCGAAGGCAGCCATCGACGAGCAGAAAGCTGGCATCGCGACGCAAGGACGCTGGTGCAAGATCGAGACGGCCCTCGCCGCCTACCTCGCGGCCGACGGGAAGCTGGAGGAGCCGTGACCAAGACGCTGGCCGAGCGCGCGGCCGAGGCGCTGCCGTGTGATGTCGGCTGCCTGGATTCGTTCATCTCGCCGCTGTTCAACGGGCATCTACTGGACTGTCCGGCACGCCACCGCCCCGCCGTTCTCGACGCCCTGCGCGAGCTGCGCGAGGAGTGCGCCGAACTCGCGGAGAAGCACGGCCCGGAGAGCTATGGGAACGTCCATCCAGATGCGACGCTTCACGGCCGCATCCGCCGCCTCGGCGACTAGCGCAACGCCAGGATTTGCCATGCGAAACCGCGACCTCACTTTCGCGAAACAGCGCGTCTCCCATTGGGCCGATAAACTTCGCGAGGAGTTCGGCCTACGCGGGCTGGTGAGAGTCCAGTGGACACGGACCATGACTGGGTGGCAGAAGCCGTGGCCCTTGGCGAGCACACGCTACTGGCGCATGACGCACAAGCGCTCTCGCAGGTTCTACACGATCAGCCTACGGATTGATGCGGTCGGAAACCGCGAGCACGCAATCACGATGCTGGCTCACGAGTTCGCGCATGTCCTGCAACGCGAGCGATACGGGCGGAAAGATCCGTGGCACTCGACTCGGTTCTATCGAGAGCTGCACAGAGTCGAAACGTTTTTGTGGTCGCAATACCGCCGCGCCAGAACGTCGCGCGCCTAGCTACCACCCCTGCGCCGTCATCCACCCCGCGCTGCGCTCCGCGAGCCGCACCCCCGCCTCGCCGCCTCGATGGCGCACGCCGATCCTGCGGCACCTAGCGCACGGCCGAGGTGCCCCGGACTCGTGACCGTCTCGGTGCGCGTAGGCGTTGAGCCGCCGGCCGCAGCGTGGGCAGCGTCGAGAGGACCTCACGGGCACGCGCCGTCGATCAGCTCCGCCGCGGTGCTCGGGGGCGGGCCGGGGCAGACGGCGCGGCCGAACGCCTTGCGAAACAGTCCGAAGTCGCGGCCCCCGACGAGGCCGTCTCCGTCCAGGTCGCTGCGAGGATTCGCCCCGCCGAAGTCCCGCCGGAAGCACCCAAAGTCGATACCGGAAATCACGCCGTCATCGTCGCAGTCACCGGACACAGCGAGCACCCGCGCGAGCTCGTGCGTCTCGCCCCACTCGCTGAGCCGGCCGGCAATGTCGAGCGCCTGCACGCGCACCCTCCAAGGCTTGCCGAACGGGCTATCGACCCGCGCGATGAGCAGCACGGTGCGGACGAGCGGCCTCCAAACGCCATCCTCGGCGACCATCTGCTCGACCATGTACTGCTGCACGGGCCAGTCCGGGTCGGCGGCGGCTGCGGTCCACTCGACCGCGACGGCGTTGACGAACAGGCGCTCGGCCGAGGCGAGGTGCGCTAGCGCGAGGCTGAGAGCGGTGGCCGCGAGGATCAGCGCGAGAGTGACACGATGGCCCACGCGATAGTCCCCCCTGCGCACCAGCCGAGCACGTCGGCGGCGCGATCAAGTAGATGCGGGCTGTGATCCGAGTCGCGCCAGACCTGCCACGCCTCGCGGGCGGCGCCCACGGTCCCGGCCAGTCCGATCACCCAGGGCCCGGCACTCCACAGCAGCACCGGGCCTATCGCCACGGCCGCGCCGGCCAGCGCGTGCAGCGCGGCGTCGCGGGCGACCTTCCACGCGCCCTTGCGGAGCTTGTCGAGTCCCAGCCACCAGTCCAGCGAGCCGCGGTCACTCATGCCAGAGTCCCCGCCACCAGCAGCTGAGCCGAGACCCGACGCACAGCTCCTCGCCGCTATGCACGTCAGCCGCCTGGCACCAGAGCTCCTGCCGACCGATGGCCTCCTCAAGCGCCGGGTACTTGCCGAGCTCGAGCACCTGGCCGAGCTCGGCGACGGACTCCTCGGACCATTCCGGGCAGCGTGGGCCGACCGTGTAGACGACGCTGGTACACCCGACAGCCAGTACCAACCCGACGATGATCGTGGCTCTCCTGGCAACCTGGCGCGTCACTTTCTCGCCTCCCGCCGCTTCCGACGAGCGGTGAGCATGTCGAGCAGCTTCCTGCCCTTCGGCGTCGGCTGGGCCAGTACCTCGTCGCGGCGCTTGGCCTCGGCCAGCAGTGCGTCGGCCTCGGTAAGATCGTCCTTCGCCACGGCCCCCTTGGTTTTCTGCCGCCCCCATGCCGCGACGACGCCCCACACGCCCGCCGCGGCGAGCACGAGCGCAATGGCGATGCCGCCGAGGAGTTCCCAGCTCACGCGACCTTGACCGCCGTCTTGGTAACGCCGCGCAGGATCAGGTTCCCGATGGTCAGGATCGTCACGATGATCCCGTCGGTGATCCCGAGGTCCGCGACGGTCTTCTCCACCAGCGCGAACACGCCGATGGCGATGTTGAACCAGAACGTCTTGCTCGTGTAGAACGGTTTGCTGTCCATGATCACTCCTTCGGCACCCGGTAGCCGAGCACCCGATCGAGCGGAAACGCCGCGACGCTCACTGCGTCGCCCTGGTTTCCGCCCAGCAGAAACACCGACATCGCGGAACGTCCGAGGAGCTGGCCGACGTGCCCCTGCCAGCCTCCCGGAGAGCCGCGCCACAGCACCGTGAAGGCGCCCGGCACGGGATGACTCGCGACGCCCCACTTTAAGAAGCTGCGCGCGTTGGGCTTGCCTGTGCCATCGAAGCCAGCCTCGCGCAGGCACCAGTTCGCGAACGCCGCGCACCAAGGAGTCTCGTCGTCTGGCGCGAGCCCAACCGTGGCGTCGTAGAGCGCTATGCGCGGGTTGAACGCGGGGCCCGCGATTTCGCTTACGCCTAGCAGCAGCTCGTCGAGCGCGATGTGAAGCCAGGGTGCCGAGAGCGTCATTTCTCAGCGCCTCCCTCTAGCCGACCAATGGAGTATTCGTGCCTGGCGAGCTGCTGGGAATGCGAGTCGAGTCGTGTGCCGACGCCGCCAAGCTTTTCCTCCATGCCCTTGAATCCAGACTCGACGAGCTGCTGAAAACGACCCCACCGCACGGCCATGTAGAGCACCGTTGCGAAGACGCCGGCTTTCAGGCCGAGGTCGATCCAGTAGGCGCTGCTCGACGGATCCATCAGGGCATCACTCCACTCGCGCCGCTGCTCATGCGCCTGTCGGTCCACCCAGGCATCCCGGCGTCCGAGATCAAGGTACGCACCGTGTCGCGCAGGATCTCTCGGCGATTCAGGTTGGCAGCAGTTCCGTAGGCGTTCGCCAGCTCGCTCGAATCTTCGCTGTAGTCGATGTACTCCCAGGCCGGCGTGATCCCGCCCTGCGCCTCGTAGTGGTGAACCAGAATGTCGTTCACCGTAACGACGGCGTACCACGGTGTACGATCCGGCGTTAGGTCTCCCAGCGACCACGACGACCAGATGAGCGCCGACGTGCGCCACGGAGCGCCGGTCTCCGGCATGAGGTCGAAGAGCGTCCTACCGACCATGCCCGTCGTGTCGGGTGGCGTCACGTTGGCTAGGTCGAGGATCGTCGCCGTCACATCGACGGAGATCACGATCTCGCTCTTGGTCTGCCCGGCCGTGATCCCAGGGCCCGCCATGATGAGCGGGACGCGCATCGACTCTCGATAGGGCGCATCCTTGCCGTACAGACCGTGGTCTGCCGCCTCATAGCCGTTGTCGGAGACGAAGATGACGATGGTGTTCTCCGCGAGTGTTCCTGTCTCGCCGTTGGCGCTGTTCGCCGCGAGATACGCCCGTAGCGTCGCCACGCTGTCGTCGAGCGCCTGCATGGTTTCCAAGTAGTCTTCCTGGAGCTGCTCGGTGACCCAGGCTTTCTTCTCGGCGTCGGTGCCACCGGGGGTGGCCTCCTTCCCCGAGTAGCCGATCCACAGGGTGTAGAGGTTGCTGAAGATGCTCGTCGTGTAGGCGACCACCTGCGCGCTGCGTCCCGTGCGATCGTCTCCGTAGGTTGCCGGCTGGGCTCCTGCCGACGAGGCGATGGTGCTCGCGTAGCGGTCCGGCGGGTCGAGTGGTAGGTGCGGTGCTCGTTCCGACATGAGGAGGAAGAAGGGGCCGGCATCGTCCTTCACGCTGGCGATCCAGTCGGTCGCCATGTGGGTCATCTCGTCGGTCGTGTAGCAGTCGAAAATGCTGTCCGCGTAGTCGTCGTAGGAGACGCACCCGCCGTTCCAGAGGTGATCGGTTTCTAGGGTCGTCGAGTCCTCGAAAAACGCAGGGCTCCAGTAGTCGCCATTGTCCGCGCTGGAGAACACCGCGTAATGATCCCACGGATCTCCCACCGGAGGCTGGCCGAGGTGCGACTTGCCGATGATCGCCGTCGTGTACCCGTCGTCCTGCAACAGGCTGGCGATCGTCTGCCCCGTCCAGAATCCCGTGTAGTCGCTTCCGTTCGTGGTCTGCCGGTTGATGAACGGATACTTGCCAGTGTAGAGAGCGGCGCGGCTCGGCTGGCACAGTGGCGTAACGATGTAGGCGTTATCGAACCGCACTCCGGCAGCCGCGAGCGCGTCGATCCCTGGCGTCGCGAACTGGGAGCCGAGGCCGCCGATCACCTGCCCGTAGGCTTCGACGCCTCCCAGCGAGAGATCGTCGGCTAGGATCAGGATGATGTTCGGGTCCGCCTTTACGGGAGACGCGAGCAGCAGCAGTGTTACGAGGAGCAGCCTACGCATCAAGGAACCTTGCAGAGAACGTCGAAGTAGTTCCCAGTCGTGATATCGGTCCCGCAATCCCGGTTGGTGAAAGCCGTCGAGCCTGCCGCCCCATAGTCATTGACCGAGTTCGCGATGCAGGCCGGAGGATTCGCGCTGAAGCTCGCGCCGGCGAAGGCCACCGTGCAGAGCAGCGTGCCGGTATCCATCGTGGTATCGACGGAAAAGCCACGAATCGCTGGGCCGTAGGTGGTGATGCCCGTAGCGCCAGTTCCGACCCTGCCAATCTGCTCTGCGCGCACCGTGAAGTCCGTTCCGATGGCCGTGGCGTTCCCGATACCGATCCCAATGCTGTTTGTCCCGTTGCCGGTCACCTCCAGGAACTTGACGCGCGCTCCAACGCTCGCCGTAGAGCCGAGCAACGTGATACCAGTAGCCATCTGCGAGGCGTCCGCCAGAACGAAATACTTGATGTCTGTGCCGATCGTGCCGCTCGGGAAGAAAGCAGCAACATTGTCCCCCATGTTTTGAATGCGAAAGCCAGTTCCGACAGGAGCCGCAGGCGTCCCGTCGATGTACCCGAGCGCGATCCCGTTGGCGAGATCCGTTCCACCCAGAATGTCTAGGCGGTTGAGGCTCGACATGACCTTGGCGTCCGTGATCGCGACGCCCGTCGTACCCTGGATCTTCTCGCCAGTCGTCGAGTCCATGCGGCAGATTTCTTCATCGACGACGGTCGCGCCTGCGGTGTAGGCGAAGTTTCCGACTAACCCTGACTGGTTGAAGATCGCCATGATGGCGCTGTCGTTGTAGACCTTGAGCGTGCCAGCATCGGCATTGACCGGAGTCGCCATCTCCGGGTATTGCGACCCGCAAGTCCCGGCCGTGCCGCCGCTATCGACGCAGGTAGAGACCGCCACGTCATAGGTGATCGTGTTGAGCGTCAGGTCGTCGAGGTTCGTGATGTCGAAGCCGCCGCCGTCGAGGGAGCCGCCGAGTGTCGGAGAGGTGTCATCCACCACATCGTTGATTCCACCGCCGCCGCCACCTGCCGCCTGTCCTAGCCACCAACCGTCTGCCGCGCGCGCAGCAGAAGCGATCAGCGAGAGCGACAGCGAGACGCAAGCTGCCGCAGTCGCGACGCGCTTCCGACGCCTCGCGATCGCTTCCGACAGCGCTCGCTCCTCTTCGGACGACAGCGCGACGTCCTGCCCGGGACGAAGGCGTGCGCACTTGTCGAAGGCGCGGTCGAACGCCTTCAAGTTGTGAGTCTTCGTGTTCCGACGCATCAGTGAGAGCCCTCCACAGAAAACAGACCCACGTCCGGCGTATCCGGAAGCGTCTGGAAGTCCACGCGATACGCGCCTGGGCCAATCACGACACATGCACGCTGCGTATCCGGTACTCCGTTAAGCCCTGTGAGCGTGCAGCTCGCGATCGCGCAGGCTTGAATCCCGCAGTTGGCAGCCGCCGAGTTGTCGCCGTTCGGGCAGTAGCGGACGATGGCCGTCACCGGGCTGGCTCCAGTCGCCGATACGCCTTCCTGATCCACGTCCGTCTTGAGGCATGCGAGCGCTGAAGGGCTCGTGACGTTGAACGTGGTATAGGCAGTCGAAAACGACGTGTTGAGATCGAAACAGATTTTCCCTGTCCCGACAGACGTTTTGGTTGTGCTCGGATCGCAGCCGGCATACCCCCAATCGTTGACGGCCAGCGCAGACATAGGGAAAAGGATCACGAGTAGAGCCACGAGAGTCTTCATTGCGTCCCCCTAATCCGTTAGAACCAGCCGAAGCTGATCCGTGAAATCATTCACCGTGAGCACGTCGGCATTCACCGTGCTGCCATCAGTGACGTGGAGCGCGTAGGCTGGGCTGCCGCCAACGAGCTGATTGAAACCACCCATCACACCGTCTCGGATGTCGATATCGCAGTCTCCGCTCACCTGGATCCCGTGACCGTTGTGCTCACCGCCTTGCAATGTGAAGTCTAGAAACGAGCAATCGGTCGCATTCCACGAAACCTGAATCGCGTTCCCGTCGTCGGTCAGAAGCCCAGCGCCGTAATCCTTGTCGATATCGAACTGTCTGAAGATCACCGACTCAGAGCCGTCGGTAGTGAGATCCGCATTCTCGTCACGGCCCTGAGTGCCTTGCAGGAACATCTCGTGTGTGCGGAGATTCTGCACGGTTCCGCGCTTCGAGCGAACGAGCTTGAGCCCACCGTATAGCTCGCCGTGGAAATGCAGGTGGTCGAACGAGAAGTCGTCGAAATAGCCCGTGAGCCCGTCTCCGCCGCTGAAATACCCCGGCCGGATCACGCTTTCAGCACCACCGATGCTGGGCCATACATCCGGCCCAGGACCCCAAGTGTCGTAGACATCACAGCCATCGAAGCGAATCCGATGGTTACCGCCAGAATTCCACGAGAACGTGTAGCCTGCGAAACATTGCGTGGCGGAGACGCGCTTGAAGCTGGAATCCTCGACTCGGTAGCCGAGGAACGCCGCCTGCGGGAAGCCTTGAATGTGGACGTTCTCGAGCGTGAGCCCTTTCGTCGCGGCGGCTCGAATGCCGACCATATCCCAAGGAAGGCCGGTGCCAGACGCAGGAGTCACGGGATCATCCATCCACTCGTCTAGGAATTCCGTCGCGTAGGTGAATAGGCGAACATTCTTGAGCGTGACGCCGTGCCCTGAGATGTAGATCGCGCAATACGCAGTATCGAACACGAAGCTGGCAGGGACGTAGATGTCCTTGTCGATCAAGGATTGACCGTCCGTGAGCGTGAGACGGCTCGATAGCGTCTGGAGCGTGCGGCTCATCAGAGCTTTCCTCTCGAATCCACCCAGCCGAGCGTTGCGATCCGCAGCACGGTGCCGGTGCCGGACGAGCGCGCGCGGATCTGCTTCGCCGTATTGGTTCTGACCTGGAGCCCGGAGACGGAGCCGATTGAATTCGTGCCTCCGTCGAGAATCCCCAGCGCGCCAAGCGGGGTCGCCGAGCTGCTCGGGGCCTGGTCTGCGGCATCTGGAGACGAGAGATACACCTGCACGTTCTCGTTCGCGTCTAGGAAATAGGCGTTGACTATCGCGCGCACCTTGATGCCAGGCGGCACCGGGAGCGTCTGGAGCGCGGCCGTCCCGACCGTCGTGTCGATGATGGCCGGAGGCGTGCCCCACAGGAACTCGTCCACGTCCTGCACGAACGGCTCGACGGTGGTCGCTGCCGCGGCGGTCTTCACAGACCCGATGCGCCGGTAGTAGGTGTAGCCACTCTCGGCCAGCAGGTTCACAGCGGTTAGGCTGGTGTCGAATCCAACGTCCACGACGCCGTAGGCGTTCGCGACCATGATCGCGAAGACGTGATACCAGGTGTCGTTCGCAAGCGTTGCTGCGGTAGCCCTGCCGCCGTTGCCTGTGCCGACGGCCCACACGGTATCGAGCCGTTTCGTGATCGCAGAGACGAGCGAGACGAACACGGCGCTCGTCGAATCCCGGCAGGAGCCGACGGCGATGTCGATATGCGTTGTCGGGTTCGCGACGTTGTTGAGCAGGCCAAAGCCATGGAGCAGCCCTGGGAACTTGAAGTGGAGATTGAAGTCAGGTAGCTGCGGCGCAGACGGGTTTGGATCTGCGTTCCCGTCGTATCTCACGTATTGCCCAAGCGTTCCGGCACCAACGCGCTCTGGCACGCCGGCAACCCCGCCGCGCACGAGATCGCCGCGTGTCGTGAACACATTCTCCATCGCGTCGAGCGTCGCACGCCATGCAGCCTCCGTGGCGTCGTCGAGGAGTGTCAACGTGAACGCCGTCGTTACGGAAGTCCCGGTGGGTGCCGAGAGCGCGACCGGCTCGCCGTTGGCATCGAAGCCCAGGTACATGCTTGCCCGGTCCGCCGCAGCCGGCAGCACACCCGTCCACGGCGTATCGGCCGCGCTGATCGTGATGCTGCGATCGAGCCTATCGTCCTGCTCCTGCGCGATATGAGTCAGCCGGTCAAGGGAGTCCTCGACCGACTCGGCAGGGAACCGCGTTCCAGCCGCGAGATCCGTTCCCTGCGTCAGCGCCGTGTCGCGATGGATCAGCCAGCGCACCGTGGTCGGCCGCACCGCGACAGGTGTCACCGTCCCAGTCGCCCCGTCCCCACCGCTCACCGTGTAGTCCGAGGTGAGCGTCAACACCGTCTCGACGTAGGTCGTGAGATTGATCTCGACGACTTCAAGCTCGGTCTCATCCCAGAACTGGAACGGAACGGCGAGCGCTGTCGCGGTGCCGTCGCCGTCGTAGCTGATCTTCTGGCTGAGGGTCGAGACGGTCATTGCTGAAGTCCTTTCGCGAGCGCCTTTTCACGCATCGCGTCTAGGTTGTCGAGCATCTGATTCCCTAGCTTCGCGGTGCCGATCATCAGCTCGTAGTTTTGGTCGATGAGCTGGCGCTTCTCGTCAGGCGAGAGCGAAGGATTGCGATAGATCGCGCGAATCAGAGCGCCACGACCCGAAAGCGTCTTCTGCACCATGTCTAGGTTCACGAGCGAGCCGCCGGCGATCTGGAACTCCCGCAGCGCAGAAGCAGGGTCGCCTTCCTTCGCAAGCTGCTTGATCGTGTAGAGCGTCTCGGCTTCCTGCGCGTAGCGTTCGTAGAACTTCGCGATGGACTCAGAGCCAGCAGACGGCGTGCGGATCGCGAACGCCTTGATGAATGGGATATCGGCCAGCGTGTCGGTAGGGTCGGCTCGCTCCGGCAGCACGCCAGCCACCGTCAGCGCCTTGTTTGCGAGGTTGACGAGGTGAACGCCTAGCCCGCCCGTCCAGCCTCGAATCGAGTTGTCGATGATCGCCGGCGCGATGTAGTCGCTGTGCTTGAGTCCGGGAACCTGCGCGAGACTGCGCGCAACCGCCTTCGTCAGCTCCGTCGTGTACGGCTGGTATCGGTACTCCGGCAGCATCTTCTCGCGGTTGGCCGGGACGATGGGGCGGTCCATAAACACCGACTTGTTGAAGTAGGCTTCGGCGAGCGGCAGGAGTCCGGTGGGGACGACGCCAGGAGCCATGCCTCGGCCGAGCGATGCGAGCCAGCCGTCGAACGCCTTCGGGTCCTTTTCGAGCACGTACTCGGCCACGCGCTCGGCACCGCTTCCGAAGATGATCCCCACCTCGAACGGCTTCGGGACGCGCCACCACTTTCGGTCCTGACCTGAGCCAGTCGGGAAGACCCAGAAGAGATCCTTCTGCCACTGCGGAATTTCGTCGAAGCCTGGCTCGTCGCGGTTGTGGAGATAGAGCAGCACCGAAGGAAGCGTGATACCCGCAATAACCTTCGCCGTGGTCTGCGCCGGCTTCTCAGCGAACATGCGCGCCATCTTGTCCGCGCCCTGCACCTGCGCGTTCCAGAAGGCGATGACGCGATTCCACTGCTGACCTACGCTTCCGCTCCGCGCGAAGTCGAGCGAAACCTCGCGGCTTTGGAAGCCGGCTTCCTGTAGCGACGCTCCTTTCGCGAGCGATGCCTTGAACTCACCGACGCGCGTAGCGTTTTCTCCGACCTCTGCCACCGCCCGCAGCATCTCGATCGGATGCAGCAGCACGTTGCGCGCGCTGTTGCGAAGGTTCGTCTCTTCCATCAATCCGCGCACGTTCTGCTGTAGGTACTGGCGGTCGAGCGACTGGAGCGCCGACATGGGTCCGCCGCTGCGTAGCCACTCCTGGTACACCTCGTCGCGACCAATGACGTGCGCCATCCCGCGCGCCATGTCGAGAAACGGCTTGAATCCGGCATGCGTGAACAGGAACGCCGAGAACTGATCCCGCACGGGGTTGCGCGCCATGAACTCCGGCGAGAGCACCGAGCCAGCGCGCAGCAGACTCGCCGGCTTCGACAGCCACTTCATCAGCGTGTTCGCGCTAGCCGAGTCCCCCGCAGAGAACGCCTCGTAAACCTCCGGCGTGACGTTCCAGACCTCCGGCTTCCCGTCGCGGTAGAGCGCGATCTGATCCTTGCCAGCCTTGACGGCGTTCTTGCGGAACACGGCGAAGCTCTCGTCGAGTGCTGTCGCCTGCTCCGGCGTCAGCTCTCCACCGCCGAGCACGCTTTCGACCAGCTTCGTGCGCTCCTCTGCGCTCAGCTCGATCGGCTTCGACTTTGCCTTCTCGCGAGTCGCGTACTCGGAACCGTTCTCAGACTTCTCGGCCAGCTCGACAAACGCGCGGTGAACGCGGTTGCGCTCCGCCATCTGGATCAGCGTATAGGTGTTCTTGACGATGCTCTCCAGCGGGTCGACGATCTTCTCTGTGCTGCCTTGGATCCGCTTCACCGTCTGGAACACGTTCGGCGACTTGCCGGGAGACGGTCCACCGCCTGCCGCATCCTCGAAGGCTCGGTAGAACGGCACGTAGCTGCGGTTCGCCGCACTCATCGCCGCGACCTGATCCTGAGAGAGCATCCCGGATTTCTGGAAGTACTTGAGAGTGTCGTGCTGAAAGGCGTCGAGCTTCTCAGCAACTGGACCGAACTTCGCCCCAAGAGACGACACGACAGCGCGCGCGTCTGCGGTGTCAACGCCAGTCTCGATGCCACGGTCAGCGAGCTCTACGCTGCGGCGCGCCGTCAGGTAGACCCGCAGCGAGTCGAGCTTATCCGCCACCGGAGCCAACGCAGCCTTGAGTGATCCGCCGGTCCGGTTCCCATCGAGGTCGAACGTGCCGTAGCGCAGGAAGTGGTCGGCCTTCGCGGCCGTCGCGCCTTCCATGCGGGCGAGCTTGTAGGCGTCGGCGACAGTCTCGAGGTCGGCTCCCTTCGCCATCGCCTCGACGGCCTTCTGGATCGGGTGGAGCTTGTCGATCCACGCCGAATAGAACTTGTCGAAGTTGTAGCCAGGCTTCGGCTGCGGCTCGTCGATAGATAGGCGCGACATGATGCGGCCGGTCGGCGTGTCGAGCGTCTGCACGCCTTCGAGCGCCTCGGGCGCCACCTTGGCCGCTAGCTCGCGTACACGCACCAATTCCGCGTCGAGCCGCTCCGCCTCGTCTCCTGTGCGGTAGACCCGAGGCGTAGATAGGTTCACGGAAGCCGCGTCCTCTCGGATGCTCGGCTCCACCATTGCGTCGCGTGCGACTTCGGTCGGCGTCACTCCCTTGTTCGCGTAGAGGTCCCTGAGGTAGCGCGAGCTCCAGCCAGCACCCTTCGCGCCTGCGAGGAAGATCCCGGCGGTAGCGAACTCCTCGACAGTCGGGAGCCTGCCCTCAAGGCCAGCGCCAACCGTCACCATCGTGCCGATCTCAGCGGAGAGCTTCGCTGCGACAGGCGCCCCCGCAGCTCCAGCCGCGAGGCCAGCGCCAGCCGTTGCCGCCCCCGTCAGATAGCCCGTGGCAGCGTCTAGGAACGTCGCCGATGCAACTTCCCAGAACCGCTCAGGCGTCTTGATCTGTCCGTTTGCGTAGGTTTCCATCAGCAGTTTTCGCAACGCAGCCGGAAACGCGAATGCGCCACCAGTGGCGGTAACCGCAGAGCCGATACCACCGCCAGCAGCGCCACCGATGAACGCGCCAGCGAACATCGCCGGTAGGTCGCCTGCGGTCTGGCCTGCCATTGCTGCGATGTTCTCGCCCATCGTCGTGTTTTCTAAAACGATCTCCGGGACACGCTGACGTGCTGCCAGCCCGGTGACGGAGTTCTGAAAGCCGGCCTGAAACGCCTGATCGAGATTCATGCCTTCCGTTGCCGCAGGCTGTCCCTGCCCTCCTGCCTCGGGTGTCGCAGCCACCTCGGCGAGCACGCCATTGAAGTAATCGCGGAACGGAGAGGGATCGACTGGCGGATTGCCGAAGTAGGTCGCGATCTCGTCCTGCGTGAAGCCGCCGGCTGTGAGTGTCTGCGCTTTGCTCGCGATCCAAGCATTTTGCTCGTCAGGCGAGAAGCCTGCCGCCTTGAGCTGCGCTAGCTGCGTCGCGCCGGGTGCGTTCATTTGCCGACCCGCTTCAGGTAATCTTCAGGCGACTCGCCTGGCTGGCGAGCTTCTGCCGTCGGAATCTCCAGACCGCCGCCAGGCAGCGTGTCATGCATCTTCTCGATTTCGCTGCGCTGATAATGCCGGATCATGTTTCCCAGGAAGTCCTTCGAGGATGGATCGAGTAGCGTCGCAACTGGATCCTTGTTCGCCTTCACTGCTTCATCCCAGCGACGGCGAGCCTCGAAAGAGAACGACCAGTAGAGGCTCTCTCCCTTCGGATCCGGCATACCGAACGCAGGCGGCTGAACGATCTGCGCCTTCGCCGTCTGGAAGAACTTCGTCAGCATCTCGTCATGCGCCTTCACGACGGGATCGTTCTGCTGCGCGATGTCCTGTCGGTATTGCTCGCCAAGCGCCATCGGAATTCCGTGTCCGACGTGCGGTAGAATCTGGCCTTCGTAGCTGGTGATGTGGTCCGGCCGGCTCGTGTCATGGATCCGCTGATACAGGTCGTTCGCGAGCGCAGGGTCGACCACGTTCTGGTTAACGCCATTCGCTCTCTGCGATGCAAGCTCTACGAAATGCTCTGCCGCTCCCGCATCGAGGTTCTGATCCGAGAGAATCTCCGTGGCACTCGGAATCGGCTTGCTCGGATCGAGAATGCGGTTGACCCAACCGCGCGCGGAAGCCTGCTTCGATTCCATCGCGTACTGTCGCGCCTGCGTCTCCATCCTGTCGAGCGTGATGCGAACATCCTGCGCAAGTCCAGCCTGCGCCTGCGCGCGTTCGATCGGCGTCAACGCCTCTGCCGTCGCGATGCGTCCAGCCATACGCTCTGCAATCGCGTTCACATCGCCAGACGAGCGCGCCGACTGGAGCGCAGCCGTGCCGAGGATGAGGTCTGACTTCTCGACCTGACCTAGCGCGTACCGCTCGGCCTGCGCCTTTTCGCCCGGCTTGTAGAAGCCGGCGGCAAAGGCACCGTCAATCGTGTTTTGGATCTTTCCCATCGCTGCTGCGCGCTCGACGTCGTTACGCGCGCCTGCCGCTTCGTTCGCAAGCTGGGTAATCCGCTCCTGCGTCGTAGCCTGCCCGGTCCGCACCGTGAGATCCCACGCGGAGCGCTCGATGCCGATGCGGCGCTGCTCGTGGAACGCAAGCGCCATCTGCTCGAATTCCCGCTGCACCACAGGATCAGCCAGCGAGTCCCGCGTCTCGGTCAGCAGCTTTGCGCTCTGCTCGTTCCAGGTGGAGCGCATCGCATCCGGGTCGGTCTGCGCCTCGGCAGCAAGTTGCAGGTCGTCCATCGACTTCGTGAAGTCGATCAGGCTGCGGTTGAGCGCGATCTCGCGGCGCGCGTTCGTCCTAGCTTGCTCGACCGCGAACGCTATCTCTCCGGCGCGCTCCAGCTGCTCGCCGACGATCGCGAGGCCAGCGCCGGCACCGCCTCCTGTGACAGCTCGGAGCGGAGCCATGCGCTGCTGTGTGGGGATGTGAGGCATCGCTACACCGGGCCCGTGTAGGGATTCGAGATTTGATTTCGACCCCACGCGGTCAGCAGCGTGTCGGACCCCTTCGCGAGCCCAGCCGTGAACGCCGTTAGACCCGCCGTCTTCTGGTTTTGTCGCGCCGCCTTGTAGCCGTACCGGACCCGCAGCGCCTCTAGCTCACTCTCCGCAGCCGTCTCGGCCAGCACATCGAGCGGGGTGCCTGAGCCCACGTCAACGCCGCTCTTTGCGTAGGCGGCACGCTGAGCGCCCATCAGCCGCGCAGACTCCCGAAGCGAGTCATCGACTGCCGCGCGCTGCTCGTCCTTGAGCATCTGCCGATTGGTGTTGGCCTGGACCATGCCGGCGACACCACCTCCGATCGACGCGAGAGCCGAGATTGCAGGGAGCGCGTCCACTAGCGGCACCTCGCATAGAGCGCGTACTCGCCAACGCCACCGGGGCCGAAATTGCGCATGTTGCCCTCAAACTGGAACCCGAGTGATTCGATCCAGCGGTGCCCGCGGCCGTAGCCGATCTCGACCGCCGCCTCGATCCGCTTGAAACCAAGGTCCGTCTCGGCGTATTCGAGAGCTGCCTTCGTCGCCTTCGTGACCGATAGCCCGTGGCTAAACGCCAGCTCGGAGAGCATCGCCCAGGCGTACCCACGGCCTTCCCACAGCGGGAAGACGCCGATCACGCCGAGCACATTGTCTCCGTCTACGATCGCTCGCGCGTAGGTGCTCAGCATCTCATCCGCACCTGGCACGCCCAGCACATTGCGGCGCGTGTCGGGCGAGTCGTCGACGCGCTCCACCGCGGCCAAATGGCGCTGCTCGCACGGGATACACGCGACCGTCACTGGCGATCCCCCGTGGACACGTACTGAAGGATGCAGATCAAGTTCATGGGCAGAGGCAAATCCTGTCTGACGTACACCTGGCGACCCTTATCAAACTCCGCGTCCATGATGTAGTCATAGTCCCCGGTGAGGAGCGGCGTCGGCTCGTCCATCAAGGCATCGGTGGTTCGGAAGTCCATCTCGGAGAGCGTCGTCGCGTCCTGCCCGACCTTGCCCTCAGCGGTGCGGTAGAAGCGCAGGATCACCTTGGGAGAGCGGCCTTCCTTGCTCTGTGCCGTCCCCTCGCGGTCCTCGGTATCGACCCGGAACAGCTCCAGGTTGGAGTTGAACGCGAATCCGACGTGGACGACCGAGGCAGCGGTATCAAGCGTGATCGCGCCGCTCACCACCTCGGCGTCCGGGACCGTCCCGCCGTCGGCCAGAACCGTGACCGTCTCGCCTTCGAGGTGGTCGAGGCCGGAGATGGCCGTTGCCGCGGCCCCGTCGTAGCTGAGGCCGCAGTCGACGAAATAGGCGTCTTCGAGCTCGGAGCTCTCCGCGAACTGCTCCTCGAAGAACTCGACGTACCGGACCGTGGCCCCGTCGATCGTGCGCTTCACCGTGACCCACACCTGATCGTGGTCCTCGCTCGGCGCAGGGATCACGGCTACCGACTCGACCACCGCATCCCCTGCGCCGAACGAGCCCCCGATGATGTGCCGCGAGAGCCCGATCACCGACTGCTCGCGCAGGTAGGTCAGGCCCACCAGCTGCCCGTCCTCGCGGACCAGCCAGACCGTCGAGTTGGGCTCGTGGGCGTAGTCGAGCGCCACGAACGGACTCCAGCCCATGTGCTCGGCGTAGAGCGTGGCGTCGACCGGAATGTAGGAGTCGCTCTCGAACTGGTAGCCGACGATCAGCGCTCGGTTGTTGGCATCCGAGACGAACACCACCTCGTCATTCACGTTGAGCGATGCCACCGCGGCACAGCCGGTGACGGTCGATCGGCGCACCTGCACGTTGGTCGGAGTGATCGCCTCGCCGGGCGTGCTCGCCGCCATCGTCCAGACGCCAGAGTTGGTCCCGATGATGAGCGCGCGGATGGGGTTCATCCACCGGATCACGTTGACCTGATTGCTCGCGATCGTGTAGGTAAAGCCGTTGTCGTCGGCGATCACCGCGCGGCCCGTGGTGGTCGAGTCGTAGTCCGTGGTAATCGCGAAGTTCTCGAAATCCGCCGACTTGCTCGCGTAGATCGTCTGCGGACCTCCCGGGTTGCCCGCGAATATGAGCCGCTGCTCGTGGAAGGTGACGACGGCCGGGTAGCCGACGGCCGCAGCGGAGCCGAAGGCGCCGAAGCGCCAACGCAGCGTTGCAGCCGCGGCGCTCAGGTTTGACGACGTGGCGTCGATCGTCCAGGTGACGGTCGTCGTGTTCGTGTACGTCGTGATGCGCCCCCACGCCCACGGGCGATCCTTGAGCGAGTCGGCAGCGCCTCCTGACTGGATTCGCAGCATCCGGCCGACGTCGGTCGCTGCGAACAGAGCCGCCGAGGCCGTGACGGTGACCGCCCCTGTCGTACCCCCTGGCGTCAGCGTGATATCGCCCGTGTTCTGCGCCATCCACGGGCCGTCGTCGAAGTCGATGTCGGAGAGCGTCCAGGCCGTGTGCGAGGTGCGGGTCAGCTTCGCCGGAGCGTGCGCGGTATGGACGATGTAGAGGGTGTCGTTGCTCTGAGCGAAGCCGAGGTCAGGAAGCTGCGCTTCCGTGTAGGTGGTGACGATCTCCAGCGGAACAGCCGGCGCGGACTCGACGTTGCCCTCGTCCTTGAAGACGCGGATCACGTTGTTGCCGAACTCTAGGACGTAGGCTTGCGTCGCGCTGAAGATGAAGGGAACCAGCCGCGACTTCACGCTCGACGTTTCGCATTCGAGTACGAAGCGTGTTCCGCTGCGCCGCGTCAGACCCCCTGTGGGGCGAATCCAGAAGTTCTCGATGGTCTTCGCGCCGGCCCCGTACTTCGTGATATCGGTGCGGCCGGCGAGGAACGGCGAGAGCTCGCCTGCGTTGAAAGCGTTCTGGACCCACGTCTGGCGGGACATTTCACCACCTCACGTCGATCCAACGCGACTTCGTGACCGGCTCGACGCTTCCCTCCATGCCGTCGGTGGATTTCGCGGACTTGAGCTTGCTCTTGTAGAGGGTGTGCATCGCCTCCTGTACCTGGGTCGAGCGCGTCAGCTTCTCGGCCCACTCCATCGCGATTCGCGCGGCGAGCGCATCCCGGAACAACACGTCCATTACGTTCGGGTCTGTGACGCGCGAGACGAACAGGATGTTGATGGGTGAGGACACGTCCGTCAGGATCTTTCTTCCTTCGATCTTGAACGGCTGTGTCCCAATGTCCTTGATGTCGAGGATCCGCAGGCAGTAGGGATCCTCAGGCCACGGGTAGCTAAAGCCGTAGCCCCAGACGGGTGTATCAGTCTCGGCCGTGATCGCCGCGCGCTGGGTCGCGAAGTTCCACGGGTGGTCGCGCAACACGGCGTCGCGGAGATCCGCGTAGGTGTCTGTCGCGAGTCTTGCCTCCGTCCGATCGTCCCCGAAGGACAGAATCGAACGGAGGCCGAGCTTCGCGAGAGCGGCGTTGACGATGCCGACGTCGCTCGCCATTGCTGCCCTCGCCTAATCGCCGTCCAGGTAGTAGACGGTTATCGCCAGCGAGCCACCGCCTCCGAAGGTGCCAGTAGCCGTGGTAGCCACCACGTCGTACATGGCAGCCGCAGCGCCGAGCGTCGCAACACCACCGTCCTGCCAGACCTGCTTCTCGAAGTTCGCGCCGAAGTCGAGTACCTCCCACTTGAGGTTGATCTCGACCTGATCGACGAGGCCAGCACCCGACACGTCGTAGGCCGTCGCGTAGCAGTTATCATCGAGTGCAGCGCCGCCGTTGCTGGTCGTCTGGTACAGACCGATGTCGATGGTTCCAGTGGTGAGTGCCGCATCGCACTTGACCGTGATCTTGTCGATGATCGCAGTGGACGGAACCGAGCAGACCCGGTAGGTGGAGCCCACCGTCGAGGCGGTCGCAGAAACCTCGAATACACCTCGGCCGACCT
>Ga0210377_10001308_pt1 | contig 22736 bp, 23 predicted proteins | sample PLM4_65_b1redo_FD_155480 | JGI IMG/M metagenome (GOLD analysis project Ga0210377, IMG submission 155480) | Groundwater sediment microbial communities from an aquifer in East River, Colorado, USA - PLM4_65_b1 redo | ecosystem: Environmental > Terrestrial > Soil > Riparian zone | place: USA: East...
GGCCACGGCGCGGAAATGGGCGTCGAGCCCCGCCTGGGTGGGCTTGTTGTAGTAGGGCCCCACGACCAGCAGGGCATCCGCGCCCAGCTTCCGCGCAGCCACGGCCCGGCGCACCGTCCCGGCTGTGGCGTTACCGCCCGCGCCCGCGATCACCCGGGCCCGGCCCCGGGCGGTCTCGACCGCGAGCGCGATGACCCGCTGCTGCTCCTCGTCCGACATGGTGGCGCTCTCCCCGGTGGTGCCGCAGGGCACGAGGAGCTTCACGCCACCCGCGATCTGGCGATCCACCAAGGCGCGGAACCGGGCTTCGTCCACGCTCCCGTCGGCGCGGAACGGAGTGACGAGAGCGGTGGCGCAGCCGGTGAGCCAGTCAATGGGCATCGAGCATCCTCCAAACATCGAGTCGAAGGCAGAATGTCGAACGCAGAAGGCAGAAGTCCTTACACTTCAGCCTTCTGCATTCAGCCTTCTGCCTTCGTTGTTCTGTCCAGCACCTGATCCAGAACATCCTCAAACGCAAACACCCCGCGTTTCCCCATCACCCACCGCGCCGCCAGCAGCGCCCCCGCGGCGAACCCGCCGCGCGACCGGGCGGTGTGCGTGAGCACGATCTGGTCGGCCGCCGAGTCGAAGCCTACCCGGTGGGTGCCGGGGATGTGGCCCGCCCTCGTGCTGGCGATTGGGGCGGCGCGCCCGCCCGACGTCGCCAGCAGGTCGCGGAGCTCAAGCGCGGTGCCGGACGGCGCGTCGCGTTTCTTCGCGTGATGGGCCTCTTCGATGAAGGCCTCGTAGTCGGCCAGGCCCCGAAACAGCTCGCCGGCCCGCGCCACCAGCCGGAAGAACAGGTGCACGCCCGGGGAGAAGTTGGCGGCATACACCAGCGTGCCGCCGCCCTGGTCCACCAGGCGGCGGACCTCAGCTTCGCGGTCGCGCCAGCCGGTGGTACCTTCGACCAGGGGGACCCGGGCCGCGGTGCACGCGGCGGCGTGGGCCGGGACGGCGGCCGCGCTCGAGAAATCGATGGCCACATCGTGGCCCCGGAGCCGGGCCGCGAGGTCGCCTGCGGCCGCCGCGTCGCGACTGCGGCGCACCAGGCCGATCTCGTGTCCCGCGGCCCGGGCCTGCTCCTCCACCGCGCGTCCCATGCGCCCGTGACCCAGGAGCGCCACCCTCACGCCAGCGCTCCGGCCGGCGCCGGCCCCTGGGGTGCGGCCGCCGCGGTTGCCAGCAGGGTCCGGGCCAGCCGCATGTAGCGCTCCACGCCTTCGAGCAAATCGGCCCGCGCGATCCGCTCTTGGCCGGTGTGCGCGTCGTGGATCGAGCCGGGCCCGAGGACGAGCGGGGTGCCCCAGCGTCCCAGGTGGGCGGTGTCGGTGGTAAAGCCCACCACGCACGACTCGAAGCCGGGCACCGGCGTGAGCCGCACCGGCGGGGTCAGGCTCAGGTACTCGATGCGGGCCCGGTCGCCCACGAGGTTCCCGACCATCCGCTTCACCAGGTCCGCGTCGGTGACCAGGCGGATGTGGAGGTCGGCCCGCGCCTCCGGGGCCAGCACGTTGGTGCGGCTCCCGCCCTGAATGACGCCGATGTTGACCGTGGTGTCGCCGAAGAACGCGTCCCGGGGCCAACGCTCGGCCTTGAGGTCGGCCAGCACGGCGAGCAGGCGGTCCACCGCCGACGCGCCCCGCTCCGGATAGGCCGAGTGGCCGCCGCTCCCCTCAGTGTGGAGCGAGAGGCGGAGCGATCCCTTGCAGCCCACCACCAGCCGGTTGTCGGTGGGCTCGCCCACCACCACGTACCGGCACTCGCGGGCCCGAGGGTGGGCGTTGGCGGCCCGCGCGCCCAGGCTCCCCATTTCCTCGTCCACCACGAACAGGAGCCCCAGCTCCGTGACGCCCTGGGCCCGGAGCCGCTCGGCGGCCGCGATCTGGGCCGCGAGGATCCCCTTGGCGTCGCAGGCGCCCCGCCCGTGGATGTACGTGCCGTCGTCTTCCGCGCCGATGAAGGGCGGCACGGTGTCGAGGTGAGTGCAGAACACCACCCGGGGCGGCGCGCCGGTGGTGGCCAGCAGGTTGGGGCGGCCGGGCACCGCGTCGGTCAGCTCGACCTTCCATCCGAGCGCACCCAGGTAGCCGGCCAGGGCGTGGGCCAGCTCGGCTTCGTCGCCCGAGACCGACGGGATGTCGATCAGCCGGCGGAGCAGCGCGGCCGCGTCCGGCGGCATCCCCACGCCCCAATCCGCGCCGAGCCCGCCCGACACCGCGGTCCGGCCCAGCAGCGTCTCGTGCAGCCGGGCCACGGCGTCGGCCACCTGCGCCCCGTCCACCACGAAGGTCAGGTTCACCTGCGACGCGCCCTGCGAGATGAGCAGCACGTTCACGTCGCGAATGGTCTGGAACACCCGGGCGGCAATACCGGGCGTCTTCCGGAGGCCCTCGCCCACCACGCACACGATGGCCCGTCCGGGCTCGATCCGCACGGCGCCCAGCGCCTCGATCTCGCCGAGAATGGCGGGGGTGAGGCTACCGTCCTCCACCGAAAGCGACACGCTGACCTCGGAGGTGGACACCAGGTCCACCACCGTGTGATGGCGGTCGAACACCTCGAACAGCGCGCGCAGGAAGCCGTACGCCCCGAGCATCCGGCCCGAAGTCACCTGTACGATGGTGATCCCCTTCTTGTGGGCGATCGCCTTGACCGTGTCGGGCCAGATGTCGGCTTCCGCGGTGACCAGGGTGCCGGGCTCGTCGGGCGCGCGCGAGCTCAGGATCCGCACCGGCGTGCCGCGATCCATGGCGGGCTGGATGGTGCGGGGGTGGAGCACCTTGGCCCCGAAGTAGGCCAGCTCCGCCGCTTCGGCGTACGAGAGTCGGGGGATGGTGCGGGCGCCGGCCACGACGCGGGGGTCGGCGGTCATGACTCCGCTCACGTCGGTCCAGATCTGGATCTCGGCGGCGCCCAGCGCGGCACCGATCAGCGCGGCCGAGTAGTCCGAGCCGCCGCGGCCCAGCGTGGTGGTCCGGCCGTCCCGCGTCGCGCCGATGAACCCACCCAGCACCGGGAGCGTTCCGGCGAGGATCAGCGGCCCCAACTCACCACGCACCCGGTCGTTGGTGTTCGGTTGGAGCGGCGTGGCGGCGCCGAACCGGTCGTCGGTCACGATCAGGCGGCGGGCATCCACCAGACGCGCCGGCAGCCCGCGGGCGGAGAGCACCTGAGCCAGCAGCGCCGACGACAGGCGCTCGCCCCCCGCGGCGATCTCGTCCCGGAGCGCGGCCCGAGCCGGCGGCGCGGCGTGCATCCGCTCGAGTGCGGCACCGAGCTCCTGGTGCACCCGGGTGAGCTCATCCGCGATCGCCTCCGCGGCCTCGGGCGGGGTCAGCCCGCGCGCCACCTCGAGGTGGCGGGCCAGCACCGGTGCCAGCGCCGCGCGGGCCGCCGCGGGATCGCCGCCCACGGCCTGCTCTGCCGCGCGCAGCAGCGCGTCGGTCACCCCGCTCATGGCCGAGACGACCACCACCGGCCGGTCCCCGCCGTGCGCGGGCACGATGGCCGCCACGCGTTCGAACGCCGCGGGGTCCTCGACGGAGGTACCGCCGAACTTCAGGATGGTCGGTGCGGACATGGGGTTCGGAGAATGGTGGTGGATTCCCGGGGCATGTCAAGCGAGTTGGGTACGCGGTGAGCTGTGAGCGGTGCGCTGCACGTTGCATCGAAGAGCTGAACGCGCTCCTCGCCGAAGCGGGCGAGGGACGCACCACCGTGGCCGCGCCCCTTCACATCCGCACCACCAACATCCCCACCTTTCCCCCGAACCCATCATCCATCCCCGCCACGCCGTCAGGCAGAATCCACACCCCGTCGGCCACGATCGCGTACCGGTACAAGCCGGGCGCGAGCTGCAGATCCGCGACCCACTCGCGGCCTTCGCGGCGGAGCGGCACGGGATTCCACGCGTTCCAGTCGCCGACGATGGCCGCCTCCGCGACTGCGGGCCCCAGGCGCACCCGCACCCGCACCAACCCCCCGTCGCCGGGCTCGACCACGAGCGCCGCCGGGCGGCGCGCGGCCGTCGCCCGACCGGTGCCTCGGGCGTAGACCCGAACCCCCGCCTGGGCGAAGAAACCATCGGTGAATCCCGTGAGGTCCCGCGGGTAGCGCCCGGCGGCCGTCTCGAAGCGCAGGATCGGGACCGGAGACCAGTCCAGCTCGACCGAGCCCCAGAGACCGTCGGCCAGATCGCCGGCTCGGGCGCCCAGCACCAGCAACGCCTGGGCGGTCGTGGCGGAAAACCGCAGCGCGGTGCTCAGGTCGGCGAAGCGCTGGGTGTCGGCCGCGGTGCCGCTCACCCCCAGATCCACCCTGAGCGGTCCGCCCGGAGCCCATTGCCAGCGCAGCGAGCCGCTGGCGAGCCCGTGCCAGATCGAATCGATGCGCCGCACCACACCGCCGGTCGCCCCGGCCGACAGGTACGACGACCTCACCCGCCAGACCACGAGCGGCCCGCCCGCCGCCGTGCCGCTGGCGCTGCCACCCACGAAATCGCTGAGGCCGGCGCCCGCGGCGATGCCGGCCCAGATCCGGCCGCTCGGCGCCACCGACCAGAGGGCGGTGGTCTGGCCGCCCGCCTGAAGCGCCCAGGCGCCGTTGGCAAACCGGGAGTAGGATGCTTCGAGCCGCGCGGCGCGCAGCCGGGTGTCGGTCCCGAGCCGCACGGCCGCGAATGCCGCCGTCCCCGACAGACTGTCGGCGTAGCGCGCGTGCGCAGCGCCCAGAAACACCGATGCCTCCTGCGCCCGCAGGAGGCCCGGGAACACGACCAGAGCCGCGATCGCGGCCGGCCGGCGGATCAACGGCGGCGACCGCTACCCTGTCCTTGTCCCTGGCCCTTGCCGGGGACTTGCCCTGGCGGCACGCCGCCCGGCGGACCTCGTCCCCGCCCTTCACCCGCCATGGGTGGGAGCGGGAGGCCGCCGCCTTCCATGATGCGGCGCGCCACGTCGGCGATCCCCATCCCGTGGGCGGTCATGTCGGCCACCACGGAGGGCAGCTCGAATAGCTGCTCGGCGCTCGGGCCCTGGCGGTAGGCGTCGTGGACCGCGCGGGCCGCCGCCCGGTGATCCAGCCCCTGGGCAGCGAGCGTCGCCGCCACCGTGAGCCCCGCCGCGGCGGCGTCCGGCGCCGGGGCGCTCCGAATCAGCTCGCGGACCTCTTCGGGCTCCATCCCACGACCCAGCGCTTCGGCCGCGGCCGCGACCACGAAGCCGGGGGCCGGCGTGAGGCCGGCGGCCTCGGTCTCGGCGAGCCCCTGCTGCAACCGGCTCCGCAGCTGCTCCAGCACCGGCAGGATGCGCTCGACCGGGGCGCGCTTGGCCAGTCCCTCGATCGCCTTGTCTTCGATGGGCTCGCCCGGCAGCCCCGCGCGCTCGGCCGCCTGCACCAGCGCCTCCACCCGTGCCGCGAACTCGGCGGGGGCGCCCCGAGCCACGAGCCGGGCCGTGAGGGACGGCTCCTGCCCCACGACCGACGCCGCGAACACCGCGACGCCCGCCACGCCCATCAACACCCGATTCCCGACCGTCATGACCGCACCACCCCCCGTGGACCGACCACGAGCACGCTGTTGGTCTGACCGAACTCGTCCCGCACCTGGGCGTGCGCCGCCGGATCCTGGACCCAGCGTTCTCCGTCCACGACGAACAGATATTGGTGCTCGCCCGGGGGGAGCGCCACCGTCACCGTCCAGCGGCCGGTCTCGGGGCTCCGGGAGAACGTGATGGCGCTGTCGCTCCAGCCGTTGAACGAGCCGGCCAGCGCCACCGTGCGGGCCCCGGGCGCGTCGAGCTCGAACCGGACGAGGACGGTGCCGGTCCCGGCCCCTCTGCCCCCTTCCACCGGCGGTTGGGCGGTTGGGCGGTTGGGCGGTCGGGTGAGCAGGGTGAGCCCGACCGACATGGCGATCAGCGCGAGTACCGTGGCGGCCGCCACGGCCGGCCGCACGACCAGTCGGGACTCGACCAACCACCGCCACACGGACCGCCTGACCGCCTGACCGCCTGACCGCCCGACCGCCTCTATCACGGCCTGATCGATCTGCGGCCCCGGCACCCGGAGCCAGGTCGCGTACCCGCGCGTGGCCGCCAGGAAAGCGTCGGCGCGGGCACGCTCGTCGGCATCGGTCGGCGGGGGACCCTCGCCGTCCAGATACCGCTGCGCCTCGATGCTCCAGCCGCCGGTCATTCTTGCTCCTCGAGAAACCGCCGCATCTGCTCCCGCGCCCGGTGTACCCGCATCCGGAGGACATCCTCCCGCTCCGCCAGCAACTCCGCCATCTCCCGGTATGACCGGCCGTCCACATGGCGCAGCACGAAGGCCTCGCGCTGGTCAGCGCTCAGCTGGTCGAGCGCCCGGGCGATCGCGTCGCGGAGCTCGCCCTGCATCAACGCGTCGTCGGCCGACGCCTTCGCCTCTACCAACACGGCCGGCTCCGCCGCTTCGTGCTTGCCCCACCGGCTCCGGTAATTGCGGCACTGGTTGGTGAGGATCCGGAAGAACCAGGCGCCGAACCGCTCCGGCTGGCGGCACCCCCGCAGTCCGTCGAATGCCCGGATGAACGCTTCCTGCATGGCGTCGGCGGCGAGATCCGGATCCCCGCACATCGCGGTGGCGTAGCGGGCGAATGCCGGCCGGTAACGCGCCACCAGGATCCCGAATACCTGGATCTCGCCGGCGAGGACCCGGGCCACCACCGCTGCATCGGACTCGGGCTCACCCGCCATTCCCACCGCGATCCCCCCTTACGGGGCGATCGCGAAATCCACCCCGGTGACGATCTCTCCTTCGGCCACAACCGCCGTCTGGGCCGGCGCCGTGGCGCCCTCCACGGACACAGTATACGTGCCCGGCGAGCGGAACCAGATCGTGCAGGTCCCGCCGTTCGGGTCCCGGTCAACACGAAGTTCATGAACCAATGTCCTCCTGACTCTTGGGCCCGTCCCTTGGGCCGCTGTGAGAAAGACACGCCGCGTCGCGGGATCGTGACGCACCTCCGGAGCCCCGGGGTCTGAAGGTCTTGTGACCTGGATCGCCCTGTGAAGGCCCGTTCACTACCGCCGCGGCATCGGGTCGCAAAGCGCCCGAATGTCTCGTCGGGCTGGTCCAGCTAAGTCAGTGATACAAAACGTGATATCCCAGCCCGCCCCACGGCACGCCGCGTGCTTCTGTGGGGAGTGGATTTCTACGAGCGGGAGAGGGGAACGAACTTGTCTTCCATCCGAGGTTGGGGCGCCGGGCTAGTCATCGTCCTCGCGGCGTGCGACTCGACCACTGCGCCGTCCGGCGAGGGGGCCGCGCCCACGCTCATCCCCTTGTTCGCCCTGACCCAGAACATCACCGTCACCGACCTGGGCTCACTGGGCAGCGGGGCGGTCCAGGTCGCCCAGGCGCTGAACGCCAAGGGCAACGTCGCGGGCACCAGTACCGACGGGCTGGGCCGGCAGCGGGCGTTCTACTGGACCTTGCAGGGCGGCATGGTCGACATCGGGACCACGGGCGGGTCCCAGGCCCGCGCCTTCGACCTCAACGACTACAACGTGGTGGCCGGGTGGAGCGAGGACGCCGCCGGCAACCAGGAAGCGTTCACCTGGTCACCCGCGACGGGCCGGCGGGCGCTTGGCCGCTTCGGGGGGATCGCCAGCGTCGGCCTCGGCATCAACAACACGGGCGCGGTGGCCGGCTACTACCTCCCCACGGCCACGACGGTCCGCGGCTTCTCCCGCACCCAGTCCGGCGCGTTCACCCAGCTCCCCACCCTGGGCTCGAGCGAGAGCTGGGCCATGCACCTGAACGACGCCGGCGAAGTGGTGGGCATCAGCAGTACTTCGGACTCCGCGACCACTCCCTACGTGTCGTTCCGCTGGACCGCGCAGGGCGGCATCCGGAACCTGGGCTCCATGGGTCCTTCGTTCTCCGAGCACGACGCCCTGCGGATCAACGAGTTCGGCCAGATCGCCGGCGGCGCGTTCAACCAGACCACCGGCCTGTGGCACCCGTTCATCTGGCATTCGTCGACCGGCTTCATCGACCTGAAGGCGCGAGGCTTCGACGCCGCGCGCTCGGGCATCGCGTACGGGATCAACAAGTTCGGCCACGTGGCCGTGCTGATCCTCGAACCCGACGGCACGCGGACGCCCGCCGTGTGGGTGAACGGGGTGGGGGTCACCGAGCTGCCCAACCTGGGCGGGGCCGACGGCGAGGTGTGGGACGTCAACGACTTAGGGATGATCGTGGGCTGGAGCCTCACCGGCTCGGGCCAGATGCGCTCGACCCGGTGGCAGCTGGTGTTCGCGCCGTCGGAGCGCATCCAGGACGTCGTCGACGCCCTCCAGGCCGTGGCGGACACGACCTCGGGCAGTACCGCCCGCAACAAGCTCGAAGACGCCATCGACCAGGCGGAACGAGCCCTCAACGAGCTGGCCGAGACGCCGCCGGACAACCGGCGCGCCCTGTCGCGGCTCGAGGACGCGGCGCAGGCCCTGGAGTCCGCGATCCAGAACGGGTACATCGACACCAACGTGGGCGTAGCGTTTGCCGAGGTGATCGTCCAGGCCGCGCGCGACATGGCGGTGGCTGCGATCGACGACGCCAAGGCCCGGGGCGGCCGGGCCAACCGGATCGCGGACGCCGAAGAGCTGCTGGCCGACGGGGACGCCGAGCGGGTGGTGGGCGACTACAACGAAGCGGTGGCGAAGTACAAGGACGCCCTGGTCAAGGCGGAGGGCGCCTAACGCGCTATTGCCGGCGCCACACCACGCCCGGCCGAATCGTCATGCGCAGCGTGCGGGCGGCCGGGTCGTGCTCCAGATCGATCTTCGCATCGCCGCCCTCGGCTCGATACGTCACGCGGTAGCGATGGATGGCCCCGACCCGCTCGTGCGTGACACGCCGGATGCGATAGGACGCCAGGCGGCCGCCGCCCTGCCCGAACGCGACGTCCTCGCCGGCAAGCCGGAACGCGCGGTCGGAGAACGGCGCGGTCGTTGTGCGCCAGGTGCCCAGAGTCGCCCCGATGGCCGTGACCAGCATGAGCCCGATGAGCGTGAATCCCTGACGCCGTCCAGCCGGCCCCCTGCGGGCGCACCGCGGTCGGCTCGACATGGGTCGTCTACGATCCGCCTGATCCCAGGATCCGGAGCGCCAGGAGCGCGGCGTTCTTGGCCATGCCGATGCCGACCGTCCCCACCGGGCATCCCGGCGGCAGCTGGGCGATGGCATAGAGGGCATCCACCCCCCGGAGGGGGCCCACGTCGAGTGGCACGCCGATCACCGGCAGGTCCGTGAGGGCCGCCACGGTGCCGGGGAGCGCCGCCGCCAGCCCCGCCCCGGCAATCACCACCCGATACCCGTTCTTCCGCGCGTCTTTGGCGAGCTGAGCCGTCTGCTCGGCGTTCCGATGGGCGGACGACACCACGAACTCGTAGCCCACCTTGGCCTCGTCCAGCGCCTGCATGGCGGGCGCCATGCGGTCGCGATCGGATTCTGACCCTACCAAGATCAGAATGGGTTTAGTCATGGGCGGTCATGGGCGCCTAATGAGTGAACCGCCCGACCAGGAGACTGACATTGTGTCCCCCGAACCCGAACGAATTCGACATGGCGACGTCCACCTTCCGCTCCACGGCCCGGTTGGGCGCGCAGTCAAGATCGCACTCGGGGTCGGGATCGTCGACGTTGATGGTGGGCGGGATCTTGCCGTTGACGATGGTGAGCACGCTGACGGCGAACTCGAGCCCGCCCGCCGCACCCAGGAGATGGCCGGTCATGGACTTGGTGGAGCCGGCCACCAGCTTCCGCGCGTGGTCGCCGAAGACCGCTTTCAGGGCCTTCACTTCGGCCACGTCGCCGTGCGGGGTGGACGTGCCGTGGGTATTCACGTAGCCCACCCGCGTCCGGTCGATCTTCGCGTCCGCGAGGGCGGTCTGCATGGCGCGCTGGGCGCCTTCCCCCCCGGGGGCGGGCTGGGTGATGTGGTACGCGTCGGCGCTCATCCCGTAGCCCAGCACCTCGGCGTAGATCCGGGCCCCGCGCTTCTGGGCGTGGTCCAGCTCCTCGAGCACGATGATCCCGGCCCCGTCGCCCATCACGAACCCGTCGCGGCCCCGGTCGAACGGCCGGGAGGCCTTCTCGGGCTCGTCGTTCCGGGTGGACAACGCCTTCATGTTGGTGAAGCCGGCGATGGCCAGCGGGGTGATGGCCGCCTCGGCGCCGCCCGTGATCATCAGGTCGCTGACCCCGCTCTGGATGAGCCGGAACGACTCCCCCAGCGCGTGGGCCGACGACGCGCAGGCCGACACGGTGCAGTAGTTGGGGCCCTTGGCGCCGGTCCGGATCGAGAGCACGCCCGACGCGATGTCGGGGATGAACATCGGGACGAAGAAGGCGGAAACCCGCTTGGGCCCCTGCTCGATCGAGATGCGACACTGCTCCTCGAACGTGCCGATGCCCCCGATCCCGGACCCGATGATCACCCCCGCCCGCTCGGGCTCGGGCACCGTGGCGCCCAGCCCGGCGTCCGCCAACGCCTGGGTGGCGGCGCCAATGGCGTACTGGAGGAACAGGTCGAAGCGCTTGGCTTCCTTGCGGTCCACGTAGGCCGTGGCGTCGAACCCCTTCACCTCACAACCGAACCGCACCTCGAGGTTGGACGGATCGAACCGCTGAATGCGGGCCGCGCCGGAGCGGCCCGCCAGAAGTCCCGCCCAGGTGTCCGTCACGTTCAGGCCCAGAGGCGAAACCACCCCCAGGCCCGTGACCACCACCCGACGGGGCAACTACTTGCTCCCCTGCTTCTCGTGGAGGTACTTGAGCGCGTCGCCGACGGTGCGGAGCTTCTCCGCCTCTTCGTCGGGGATATCGATGTCGAACTCCTTCTCGAAGGCCATCACCAGCTCGACCTGATCCAGGCTGTCCGCCCCCAGGTCTTCCATGAAGCTCGCGTCGTCGGTCAGTTTTTCCCGCTCGACCCCGAGCTCCTCGGCGATGATGTCCTTGACCTTATCCTCGATGCCGCTCATGAGCGTCCCCGTGCGAAGAGGTTTTACATCACCATCCCGCCGTCCACTACCAGCACCTGGCCAGTAATGTAGTCGGCGAGATTGGAGGCGAGAAAGAGCACCGCGCCCGCCACGTCGGCGCCCTGCCCCAGGCGCCCCAGCGGGATCCGCGCGATCAGGGTTTCCCGCTGCGGCTCCGTGAGCGCGCGGGTCATGTCGGTATCGATGAAGCCGGGCGCGACCGCGTTCACCAGCACGTTCCGGGACGCCAGCTCCCGGGCCACCGACTTGGTGAGCCCGATGAGCCCCGCCTTGGACGCGGCGTAGTTGGCCTGGCCGGCGTTCCCCATCAGCCCCACCACGCTGGTGATGTTCACCACCCGGCCCCAGCGGCGCTTCATCATGCCCCGGGTCACCGCCTTGGTCATCAGGAACGCGCCCTTGAGGTTGGCGTTCAGCACCGCGTCCCAGTCGTCCGGGCTCATGCGGGCCAGCAGGCCGTCCTTGGTGATGCCGGCATTGTTGACCAGGATGTCCACCGGGCCCAGCCCCTGCTCCACCGCCTCGACCGCCCGGGCCGGGGCGTCGGGGTCGGCCACGTCGGCCGCGACCGCGAGCGCCCGGGCGCCCAGGGCCCGAGCCACCTCTTCCGCCCGCGCCGCGTCCCGGCCCAGCACGGCGACCCCGGCGCCGGCGGCGTGCAGCGACTCGACGATGGCCCGGCCGATACCGCGCGAGCCGCCGGTCACCACCGCCACTTTGCCGGAGAGGTCGATCACCCGGGCCCCTGCGCCAGGAACGCCTCGACCTCCGCGGCCGTGCCGAGGCTCAGCGCCTTGGCGCCGGGCACGATGCGCTTGACCAGGCCCGCCAGGACCGACCCGGGTCCCAGCTCCACGAATATGGCCCCCGGCGCCAGCCGGGCGGCCGCGGTCATGGACTCGACCCACCGCACCGGCGCCGTGAGCTGCTCGCCCAGGAGCCGCCGCGCCGTGTCGCCATCTTCCACCACGGTGGCGCTGGCGTTGGCGATCACCGGCGCCGCCGGGTCGCCGAACGACGTCAGCGCGAGTGCCTGCCGGAGCCCGGCCGCCGCCGGCGCCACCAGCGGCGAATGGAACGCGCCGCTCACCTTGAGCGGCAGGACGCGCTTGGCGCCGGCCGCCTTGAGGGCCGCGCCGGCCCGCTCCACCGCCGCGGGGTCGCCCGAGATCACCGTCTGGTCGGGCGCGTTCAGGTTGGCCGCCACGACCATCGATCCGTTGGTGCTCGCCCGGGCGCAGATCTCCACCACCTGGGCGCCCGAGAGACCGAGCACGGCGGCCATCGTGCCCGGCCGCTGCTCGCCCGCCTCCAGCATCAGCTCGCCCCGGCGCCGCACCAGCCGGACCGCGTCGTCCAGGGTCAATGCCCCCAGGGCGGCATAGGCGGCGTACTCGCCCAGCGAGTGGCCGGCGGCGGCCACCGGAGCGAGCCGCGAGCCCACCACCGCGTTCACCGCCAGCGCGTGCACCAGGATCGCGGGCTGCGCGTTGTGGGTGAGCGTGAGCTCGGACTCCGGCCCCTCCCACATCACCCGTGAGAGGGCCAGGCCCAGGGCGGAATCCGCCCGCTGGAACATGGCCCGCGCGGCTGGGAAGCGCTCGGCCAGGTCCTTCCCCATGCCCACCCTCTGCGCCCCCTGGCCGGGGAACAGCAGCACGCTGCTCACCAGCGCACCGCGATGCTGGCCCAGGTGAAGCCGCCGCCAAACGCCACCAGCAGCACCAGCATGCCCGGCTTCACCACGCCCGCGCGCACCGCTTCATCGAGCGCCATGGGGATGGACGCGGCCGAGGTGTTGCCGTACCGGTCCACGTTCACGTACACCTTGTCCATGGGGATGTGGGCGTGCTTCGCGGTCGCCTCGATGATCCGGACGTTGGCCTGGTGGGGAATCAGGAGGTCCACGTCCTCACCGGTGAGGCCGGCTCGCTCGAGGGCGTGATCGCACGCGTCCGCCATGGAGCGCACGGCCGACTTGAACACCTCGCGGCCCGCCATCTTGATGAAGTAGGACCGGTCTTCGAGCATCGCCTGGCTGGGCGGATGCAGCGAGCCCCCGCCCTGCCGGTAGAGCAGATCGCCCAGCCGCCCGTCCGATTTGAGATACGTGGAGAGGATGCCCCGCCCGTCGTCCGCCGGGCGCAGGACGCCGACCCCTACGCCGTCCCCGAACAGGATGGCGGTGGAGCGGTCTTGCGCGTCCATGATCCGGGTCAGGCGCTCGGCGCCGATCACCAGCGCGGTCCCGGCGTTGCCGGTGGCGATCAGGCCCTCCGCGACGGTGGTGGCATAGAGGAAGCCGCTGCACGCCGCCCCCACGTCGAAGGCCGCCGCATTCCTGGCGCCCAGGGCGGCCTGCACGTCGCAGGCCTGGGAGGGAAGCAGCCGGTCCCACGAGGCGGTGGCAAGCACGATGGCGTCCACGTCGTCCACGGTGAGCCCCGCGTCCGCCACGGCGCCCCGCGAGGCCTCGCTCGCCATGTAGGCGATGGTCTCGTGATCCGCGGCAATGTGCCGCTCGACGATGCCCGACCGCTCCCGGATCCACTGGTCCGTGGTGTCGAGCACCCGGGCGAAATCGTCGTTGGTGACGATCTTCGCGGGAACGTACCGGCCGGTCCCCGCGAAGCGCGCGACCGGGCGCTTCACGTCGCGGCTCCACCCGCCAGATCGGCCCCGATGTGCTGGGAGAGTCCACATTGGGCCGCCTGGACCGCCACGCGGACGGCGTTGCGGATGGCCCGCGCCGACGACCGCCCGTGGCAGATGATGGAGACGCCGCGCACGCCGAGGAGGGGCGCGCCGCCGTACGTCGAGTAGTCGAGGACCGTGAACACGCGCTGCATCGCCTCACTCCGCAGTACGCCCGCGTCCATCTCGCGGTTGAGCAGTCCCGTGAACAGGTGGGCCACCGACTCGTAGAACTTGAGGACCACGTTGCCCACGAAGCCGTCGCACACCACCACGTCCACCTCGCCCGCCAGGATGTCGCGCCCCTCGACGTTGCCCACGAAGCGGAAGGCGTGCGACTCGGCCTTGAGCAGGCCGTGCGCCTCTTTCACCGCCGCATTGCCTTTCTCCGCTTCCTCTCCGATGGACAGGAGGCCCACCGCGGGGCTGCTCCGGCCCAGCACGTCGCGCGCGTAGACCGAACCCAGGTGGGCGAACCCGCGGAGCTCGCGGGGGGAGCAATCGACGTTGGCACCCGCGTCCAGGACCAGCACGGGCTTGGAAACGGTGGGAAACAGGGTGGCGATGGCGGGCCGGTCCACCCCGGGGTGGAGGCCCAGCATCAGGGCGCTCGCCGCCATTACGGCTCCGGTGTTGCCGGCCGAGATGAAGGCGTGCGCCTTGCCTTCCCGCTGGAGGCGCAGTCCCACGCCGATGGACGAGTTGGGTTTGCTCCGCACCGCCGCGAGGGGCTTTTCGGCCATGCCCACCACCTCGGGGGCGTCCACCACCTCGAGGTGCGCCGGCCGGGCGGCGCCGTGCTTGGCCACCTCCGCCTCGACCTCGGCCGCGCGTCCCACCAGCACCACTTCGGCCGACGCGGGGAGGTCGGCCAGGGCCTCGAGCGCCCCCGCCACCGGAGCCTCCGGGGCGTGGTCGCCCCCCATCGCGTCCAGGATGATGCGCATCCGCTCAGGCGTCCTCAGCCACCTCGACGCGCTTCCGGCCGGCGTAGTAGCCGCAGGTGGGGCAGACGCGATGTGGCCGCCGGGGATCGCCGCACCGGGGACACGCCTGGAGCGCCACCGGGGCCGCCTTGTAGTGAGTCCGCCGCTTGCGCTTCTTGCTCTTGGAGGTCCTGCGCTTCGGTACCGCCATTCCCTACCTCGTTTCGTCGTCGTTCGATCGCCCGCCGAGTCCGTTCAGCGCGGACCAGCGGGGGTCGGTTTCGGGCCGGCAGCCACACGGTCCCTGGTTCAGGTCCGCGCCACACCGCGGGCACAGCCCGCGGCAATCCTCCCGGCACAGCGGAAACTCCGGCGCCGCCAGGATCAGCTCCTCGCGCACCGCGTCCGTCAGGTCCAGCTCGCCGGCGCGCGGGGGAATGATCACCGTGGCCGGGTCGGCGGCGCCCTGATCTTCCGTGAAGAGCAGTCGCACGGGCTGATCCAAGCTGACGGCGGCGGGCTCCAGGCACCGGCGACACGCCCCCGAGACCCGAGTCCGGATCCGGCCTTCCCAGTAGTACGAGCCCGGTCCGCTGGCCATGATCCGGCCCGAAACCCGGACCGGCTCGAGCAGCTGGAGCTCGAGGCCGGCAAGCGCCGGATCGCCCTGCGCCACCTCGCCGACCGTCTCGATCGGGCCGGCCGACAGGTCACGCAAGTCCACCCACAACATAGCCGCTAAAAGTAGTCCCTGCTATGACTTGCGTCAACGCCGCCCGTCAGCCGGCGATTCGGGTCCGCTCCGCTTCAGAAAAGAAGAACCCGATCTCCCGCGCCGCGTTCTCGTCGGAGTCGGAGGCATGGATCACGTTCCGTTCCTTGGACTCGGCAAAGAGCTTCCGCACGGTGCCGGGCGCCGCTTCGGCCGGATCGGTGGCCCCGATGACGGTCCGGAGGTGCTGGACCGCTCCGTCCCGCTCCAGCGCCAGCGGCAGGCAGGGACCGGAGGTCATGAAGGCGCAGAGCGACGCGTAGAACGGCCGCTCGCGGTGCACCGCGTAGAACGCCCGGGCTTCCGCCAGCGTGAGGCGCACCATCCGGGCGGCGCGCACCCTGAAGCCCGCGTCCTCGAGGTGGGCCAGGATCTTGCCGGCTCGGCCCGCGGCGATGGCGTCGGGTTTGATGATGGCGAGGGTCTGGTTCATGGACCGAACAGTCTCCGTACGATGTTTTCCCGCGTCAGCACTCCGACCAGCGCGCCGTCGCGCACCACCGGGACGCGCTCCAGCTTCTTGCTCACCATCAAGGCGGCGGCGTCGGTGAGCGGCTGATCGTCGGCCAGGCACAGGACGCTCCGGTCCATCACGTCCCGCACCAGCACGTCCCGGGGCGCCGGGGTCGCCCGGCGCTTGCGGCCGGCGGCGGGATACTCGCCCGAGAGCTTCCGGACCTGCTGGGGCAGGAGGTGCCGCAGCACCTCGCCGTGGCTCACGGCCCCGAGCACCTCCCGGCCTTCCGACACGACGGGCAGGACGGCCACGTGATGGGTGATCATGAGCCGCGCGGCCTCGACCAGCGAGACGTCGGGCTGCACCGAGACCGCCGGGCCCATCAGTACGTCCCGCACCAGCAGCTCGCCCGGCACGTCGAGCCCCGCCAGCTCGGGCGACGCCAGCACTTCTTCCGGGGTGCCGGCCCGCTCCAGCATGGCCACCACGTCTTCCTGCGCCAGGGCGCGGGCGAAGGCCGCGAGCGCCCGGAGGTACGCCCCGCCCTCGCCCTGCGGCGCCAGCAGCAGCAGCACGATCCGGGCTTCCTTGGTCTCGTCCCGCTCCCGGTGCACCGGCCGGGCCGTGACCCCGAGCGCGGCGGTGACGCCTTCTACCGCGTCGGTGCGGAAATGCAGGAGAAAGGCCCGCTGCCCCACGGTCACCGCTTCCCCCGGGACCGCGTCCGACAGGAGCGCCTCCAGCCGCTCGGGGTCGAGCCCCCGGCCGGACGCGATGACCGCGTGCACCAGCGGGCGCGCGGCCTCGCGCACTGTTTCCCCCGGGAGATCGAGCACGATCCGGTCGGGGGCGAGGAGCTGGATGAGTCTCACGCGGTGACGCGCCGCTCCTTGAGGAGCGGGACCACGTCGGCCGGTCGCTTCATCACGCCAATCCCGGCCCGCTCGAACGCCGCGATTTTCTCGGCGGCCGTGCCGCTGGCCCCCGAGATGATGGCTCCCGCGTGCCCCATGCGCCGGCCCGGCGGCGCCGTCTGCCCGGCGATGAACCCCACGATCGGCTTGCCCACGTGCGCCGCGGCGTACTCGGCCGCCTGCTGCTCGTCCGTCCCCCCGATCTCGCCGATCATGACGATGGCCTCGGTGTCCGGGTCGGCCTCGAAGGCCGCCAGGCAGTCGATGAAGTTGGTCCCGATGATGGGATCGCCCCCGATGCCGATGCAGGTGGACTGGCCCATGCCGGCGCGGGTGAGCTGGTGGATGATCTCGTAGGTCAGGGTCCCGCTCCGCGACACCACCCCCACTTTCCCCTCGCGGCAGATCGGCCCCGGAATGATGCCCACCTTGCAGCGTCCCGGCGAGATAGCGCCCGGGCAGTTGGGCCCGATGAGCCGGGCGTTGCGCTCCCGGAGATACGGCATCACCCGGGTCATGTCGAGTACCGGAACCCCTTCGCTGATGCACACCACCAGCTTGATCCCGGCGTCGGCCGCCTCGTAGATCGCGTCGGCCGCGAACCGGGCCGGCACGTAGATGACCGATGCGTTGGCCCCGGTCTCCGCCGCGGCCTCCGCCACCGTGTCGAACACCGGCACCTTGCCCTCGAACTTCTGGCCGCCTTTGCCCGGCGTCACGCCGGCCACGACGTTGGTGCCGTACTCCAGCATCTGCTTCGCGTGGAACGACCCGTCCCGTCCGGTGATGCCCTGCACCACCAGGCGCGTCGCCCGGTCGATGAAGACGCTCATGCCGCCCTCCCCGCGAGTTCCACCGCCCGCTTCACCGCCTCGTCCATGTCCGTGAGCGCGCTGAACCCCGCCCGTTGGAGAATCGAGACCGCCAGATCCTCGTTGGTGCCGGTCAGCCGGATCACGATCGGCACCTTGAGCCCGGTGCGCCCGGTGGCCGTGACGATCCCGTTGGCCACGTCGTCGCACCGGGTGATCCCGCCGAAGATGTTGAACAGGATCGCCTTCACGTGCCGGTCCGACGTGATGATCTCGAGCGCCGTGACCACCTTGTCGGGATTGCTGCTGCCCCCGATGTCCAGGAAGTTGGCCGGCTCGCCGCCGTAGTACTTGACCAGGTCCATCGTGGCCATCGCCAGGCCCGCGCCGTTCACGCAGCAGCCGACCGAGCCCTCGAGCTTGATGAACGAGAGGCCCGCGTCCCGCGCCTTGACTTCGGCCGGATCCTCGGCCGACACGTCGCGCAGCGCGGCGACGTGCGGCCGGCGCTCCAGCTCGTTGTCGTCCACCGAGATCTTGGCGTCGAGCGCGACGACCTGCCCCGCCGGGGTGGTGATCAGCGGGTTGATCTCGACCAGCGACGCGCCCACCGTGACGAACGCGGCGTAGAGCTGCTGGAGCACCGTGGCCGCGGCCCGCACCTGCGCCAGGTCGCGGTACAGGAAGAAGCCCAGGCGCATGGCCTGGTGGGGCAGGAGTCCGTAGCGCGGGTCCACCGGCAGCTTCATGATCTTGTCCGGCGTCTGGGCCGCTACCTCCTCGATGTCCACCCCGCCGGCCGGGCTCACCATCATCACCGGGCGCTGCGAGGCGCGGTCCAGGATCACGCCGGCGTAGCTCTCCGACGCGATGTCCGCCGCGGGCACGACCAGCACCTTCTGGACCGTGAGTCCCTTGATGGTCATGCCGAGAATCTTCTCGGCGTGCTTCCGCGCTTCCGCGGGATCCGCGGCCAGCTTGACCCCGCCGGCCTTGCCGCGGCCGCCGGCGTGCACCTGGGCCTTCACCACGACCCGTCCACCCAGGCGCCGGGCGATGGCTTCCACCTCCGCGGGGGTCGCGGCCACGTCCCCGTCGGGGACCGGGATTCCCGCCGCCTTGAGCACGGCGCGGGCCTGATATTCGTGCAGATTCACGTGTCGCTCCTGATGGTGGTTCCCGTTTCGCCGCGCAGCGCGGCGGGGCCGTCGCGCAGGTGCGCGATGACCGCACGGCGCCCGCGTCCGGCGCGGACGAACTGCACCGCGGCCTCGACCTTGGGGCGCATCCCGCTCCCCAACGCCTCACCCGCGAGCAGGGCCGCGGCCTCCGTGACGGACAGGGTGTCGAGCCGCCGGCGCTCCGGCCGGCTCCAGTGCTGGTAGACCCCGTCCACGTCGGTCAGGATCATCATGGTGTCGGCGCCCAGCCGGTCGGCGAGAATGGCGGCCGCGCGGTCCTTGTCCACCACCGCGTCGATGCCTTCCCAGCCCAGCCGGGGATCCCGGTAGACCGGGGAGCCGCCGCCACCCGCCGCGATCACGATCCAGCCTGCTGCCACCAGCTGCCGGACCGCGGCCACCTCGACGATGTCGCCCGGAATCGGGCTCGGCGCCAGCCGCCGCCACCGCCCGGCCCCGTCGCGCCCGACCGGAACGCCGCGGGCCGCGTAGCGGGCGCGCTCGTCGTCCGACAGCTCGTGTCCGATGGGCTTGGTGGCCGGCAGCGCCTCGCCGCCCTCGGCCACGACGGTCTGCGTCACCGCGGTGAGCACCGTCCGCTCGACCCCGGCCCGGTGGAGCGCGTTCTGCAGCGACTGCTGGATCATGTAGCCGATCCACCCGGCGGTGGCCGACACCAGCACGCCCAACGGCAGGGGCGGCACCCGCTCCACGGCCAACTCGTTGCGCTCGAGCGCGTCGCCCACCTGTGGCCCGTTGCCGTGCACCACCGCGATCCGCCAGCCCTCCCGCGCCAGGGCCACCACCGCCGTGAGGGATTCGCGGGTGTGGCGGAACTGGTCGTAGATCGTCACGCGCTCGCCGGGCGGCTGCAGCGCGTTACCCCCGAGGGCGATGACGATCGTGCCCGGCGAACGACCCCCGGGGTGGCTCAACGTAGTCCTCCCGCCGGGGCGTCGGCAACTCGACTCATCGGGCCGAATCCGGGAACGGCGTCAACACGCCCCGCAGCCCGTTCCACGCCTCCCCGAAGGCGCGCCAGTCGCCCACCGCCCGGGCCGAATCCAGCCGCCGGAACCACTCCCGCGCGGCCTCCAGCGCGCCGGTCGGGGAGAGCGGCCGCTGGCCCGCCGCCACCGGGCGCACCTGCGCCAGGGCCGCCTCGAGCGTGCGGCCCCGCCCCACGGCGCCGCGCCACCCCACGGCCACGTCGGCCACGGTCCCGCTGTCGGTATAGAACGTCTGGATCGCGAGCGCCCCGTCCGAGAACGGCACCAGCCGCAGCGTGCCGGCCACCGCCGCTCCCTCGGGATGGTCGCGCCCGAAGGCGCGCACCAGCTCCGACGGACCGGGCAGGGTGAACGGCTCGGGATAGTCCATCACGGCGAGCCGGAGCCGCCCGTCGATCACGCGACCGTCCACCACCGCCGCGACCCGGGACTCCACCTGCACCTCGATCACCGCGCGCAGCCGGAGCCGCACCGCCGGGTCGCCGGGCGCGGCTCCGGCCCACCAGAAGGGGTCGGGCGTGCGGGCCAGGCCGCCGGGACGGCTCCGTCCGAGCAGCACGAGCTGGGCGGTGAAGAGCTCCTCGGGATAGCGGAGTCGGGTGCGCACCCCCGCGGGTAACGCTTCGGCCGGCCGCACCAGCGTGGGCACCAGCGCCGCCCAGGCGCGGCTCAGCGGATCGGCCTGGGGCCGGAGGTAGAGCGCGGTGGCGCCGGTCCGGGCGTCCACCACGCCGATGAACCCGGCGTGGAGATAGCGCACGATCCGGCCCCGCCAGGCCACGGGCACCGACAGCGGGTACGTCTCGCTGGCCACGTAGCCCGGCGAGACCCACAGCAGCCGGCCATTGTCCACCACGGGATAGGCGGCGCCGAACCGGGCAAAGGGGGCGAATCGCGCGAGGCGCGCGTCCACCGCCCGGTCGGCCAGCACCAGCGTGGTGGGCTCGACGTTGGCGGCGGTGAGGAGGCGCGGGGCCTGGAGCGCCCAGGCCAGCGCGAGCCGGCGCCAGAACCCGCCGGCCGGAATGCCCAGCGGCCCGCGCTGGGGCGGGGTGAGGGCGTACTCGGTGGTGGCCGGCGCAAACCACACCTCGGGGTTCTCGAGCGGCAGGTCCACCGGCGGGTCCACCAGCGAGTCCGGGCGCGCGAGGCTGGTGACGAACCGCGGCCGCCCTCCGGGACCGAAGGCCCCCGCGTGCACCGCCACGGCGCCCACCGCGTACGCCTGCGGCTCGCCGTGCCGCCGTTCCCAGCGCAAGGCTGCGTCGGCCCCTTCGGTCGACGCGGTATCGGGCTGGCGCACCGCCAGGTAGAGCGGCACCGGCCGGCCGCGCGGGCCGCCGTACACCGCCAGCGACGCGTCGAAGAATCGGTCGGCGGCCCGAGGGCTCGGGGGCGCCGGGCGCGCCGCCCGATTGAGCACGTGGGTCACCGCGAAATGATCCCACAGGGGCGCGTCCAGCAGATCGTCGCGGTGCCGCGCGGTGAAGGCGGCGTCCGGCACCGCCAGCTCGAGCCGCACCGTGTCCGCGTCCAGCGCGAAGGCCGCCCGGGTGAGGTCGTCCTGCGCCGCCGCCAGGTAGGGCGCCGCCACGCGGCCCGGCCCGCGGGCCGCGGCGACGAAGGCCGGCGCCACGTAGTGCCCCACGAACGACGCGACCCCGAGCACGCCCCACGCGATGGCCGGCAGCAGGCCGCGCGCCAGCCACACCCAGAGGAGCGAGGCGGCCGCCACCACCAGCGCCAGGGCGCCGAGCGCCCGGGCGGTGGGAATCCGGACGCCGGTGAGGATGCCGTCGTACGGGACGTCCTGAAGGCCGGCCACCAGCTCGGCCGGCTCCAGCCGGTAGCCCCAGGCCAGCACCAGCGCGAAGGCGGCCAGCACCGCGCCCAGGTGCCAGCGGGCGAGGTCGGTGAACACCAGGCGGCGCTCCGACCAGCGGATCGCGCCCACGGCCCCGTACAGCAGCACCAGGAGCAGGAGCACGATACCGACCACCAGCACGAAGTATCCGTGAAGGGCCCGGAGCCACGGCAGGCGGAAGAGGTAGTAGCTGACGTCGTGGCCCAGGATCGGATCCGGGACGCCCACTTCCACGGCGGCCTCGACCAGGGCGCGGTCAGCCCACCAGTCGCCCGCGTCGCGGCCCAGCGCGAAGGCGAGGATGAGCCCAATGCCCACGGCGCCGGCCAGCAGGAAGCGGCGGGGGATGGTCTCGACGATCTCGAGGTTCCCCACCCGGCGCGGCACCTGCACCGATCCGATCTGCCGGTACACCAGGTAGAGGTTGCCGACGCACCACACGGCCGCGCCCACGAACGCGGCCGCGTCGAGCGCCAGCCGCAGCGACGCGATGGCGCGGTGCGCGTCGGCCGCCCCCAGGGCCCGGGCCCACCAGAGGCTCGTCGACCGGAGCGCGAGCCAGCGGCCCGCGAAGAGAGTGACCAGCGCGCCGGCGACGAGCAGGTACACCCAGCGGCCGCGGCGCATCGGCTTCAGACGGCCACGCCCTGCCCCCGGAGCCAGTCCTCGACCTCACGGCGGTAGGCGGCCAGGTCCGCCTCCGTCGTGGCCTCGAACCGCATCACCAGCACGGGCTGCGTGTTCGAGGCGCGGAGCAGGCCCCAGCCGCGGGCGAAGTTGATCCGGACGCCGTCCAGAGTCAGCGTGTCGTAGCGGGAACCGAAATGCCGCGCCGCGTCCTCGACCAGCGGGAACTTGCGGTCGTCGGGGCATTCCACCCGGAGCTCGGGCGTGGCGTAGGTGCGGGGCAGGTTGGCGAAATGGACGGACAGGGGGCCGCCCTCGCGCGCCACGTAGGCCAGGAGCCGCGCCGCGGCGAACATCGCATCGTCGAAGCCGTAGTAGTCGCCGCC
>Ga0210377_10001310_pt1 | contig 22723 bp, 17 predicted proteins | sample PLM4_65_b1redo_FD_155480 | JGI IMG/M metagenome (GOLD analysis project Ga0210377, IMG submission 155480) | Groundwater sediment microbial communities from an aquifer in East River, Colorado, USA - PLM4_65_b1 redo | ecosystem: Environmental > Terrestrial > Soil > Riparian zone | place: USA: East...
CAACGCCCTGCGGCGGCTCATCGTGACCCAGGCCGACACCGAGCCGGCCTCGGTCGAGCAGCAGCGCTGCCTCGGCGCCACCTGCCCGAGCCTGTACGACATGCGCAACCTGTTCCAGGTGAATGTCGAGGAGGGGCGGCACCTCTGGGCGATGGTCTATCTGCTGCACGCCTACTTCGGCCGCGACGGCCGCGAAGAAGCGGAGGCGCTGCTCGCCCGGCGATCGGGCGACCCCGACCGGCCACGCATTCTCGGGGCATTCAACGCGCCGATCGACGACTGGCTGTCGTTCTACATGTTCACCATGTTCACCGACCGCGACGGCAAGTATCAGCTGCTGGCGCTCGCCGAGAGCGGCTTCGACCCGCTGTCGCGCACGACCCGCTTCATGCTCACCGAAGAGGCGCACCACATGTTCGTCGGCGAGACCGGCATCCGCCGCATCGTGCAGCGCACCTGCGAGTTGATGAAGGAAGCCAAGGGCGGCGACGTGCGCGCGGCCGGCGGCATCGACCTGGCGACGATCCAGAAGTACGTGAACTTCTGGTACTCGGCGTCGCTCGATCTGTTCGGCGGCGAGATCTCCTCGAACGCGGCGGAGTACTTCGCCGCCGGCCTCAAGGGACGCGCCAACGAGAAGAAGCACGACGACCACCTCGCACTCGAGGGCGCCTACGACATGCAGGTGCCGGGGGAGGGACGGTTCGAGCGCCAGCAGGTCCCCCTGCGCAACGCCATGAACGAGGTGCTGCGCGACGCCTATGTCGAGGACAACCAGCGCGGCGTCGACATGTGGAACAAGACCCTCGCCGAGCACGGCATCGCCACCCCGATCCGCCTGCCGCACCGCGGCTTCAACCGCCGCATCGGCCTGTACTCCACCCAGCCCTGCACCCCGGACGGCCAGCTCATCAGCGCCGACGAATGGCAGCGGCGCCAGGACGAGTGGCTGCCCTCGGACGCCGACCGGGCGTTCGTGAAGAGCCTGATGAAACCGGTCCTGCAGCCCGGCCGCATGGCCAACTGGATCGCCATCCCGACCAAGGGGATCAACAACCAGCCGCTCGACTTCGAGTACGTCCGGCTGCACTAGACCTCGGGCCGGCCGGCTTCCGGCCTTTTTTATCGGCGGTGAACCCCCGCCGCGCCCCGTCCGTTAGAATGCCTGCTCCGGGTGCGTCCCCGTGGAGAGTCCGGCGCGGGGCGGCCACGGGCGGGAGGAGCACATGGACGGCGCGGGACGCAACGGCGGCAACAACGGCAACGGCGGCGATCGCGGGACGCGGCGGGCGTTCCTGCGCACGGCAGCGATCGCGGCGGCGATCGCCGGCTTCGGCGGCGGGGCGCTGGCGACTGCCGGCAGCAAGAAGAAGGACAAGAACGCCGGCAAGGGGATGAAGATCCTCATCCTCGGCGGCACCAAGTTCCTCGGGCCGGCGGTCGTCGAGGCGGCGATGAAGCGCGGTCACACCCTGACCCTGTTCAACCGCGGCAAGACCAACCCCGGCCTCTTCCCCGACGTCGAGAAACTGCAGGGCGATCGCGACGGCAACCTCAAGGCCCTCGAGGGGCGCCGCTGGGACGCCGTGGTCGACACCTCCGGCTATGTGCCGCGCGTCGTGCGCGACTCGGCGACCCTCCTGAAGGAGAGCGGCCAGTACGTCTTCATCTCGACCCTCTCGGTATACTCCGACGGCAAGACGCCGAACCAGGACGAGAGCGGGCCGGTGGCGATCCTGAAGGACCCGACGGTCGAGAAGGTGGACGGAGAGACCTACGGCGGCCTCAAGGCCCTGTGCGAGGAGGCGGCCGAGCAGGCGATGCCGGGCAAGGTCGCCCGCATCCGTCCGGGGCTCATCGTCGGCCCCGAGGATCCGACCGATCGCTTCACCTACTGGCCGGTGCGCGTGGCGAAGGGCGGCGAAACCCTGGCCCCCGGCACGCCGGACGACCCGGCGCAACTCATCGACGTGCGCGATCTCGGCGAGTGGACCGTCAAGGTGATCGAGGACAAGACTCTCGGCATCTACAACGCCGTCTGCCCGCCTTTCGGCATGGGGCGGATGCTCGACGCCTGCAACCAGGCAGGCGGCGGCAAGGCCACCTTCACCTGGGCCGATGCGGCCTTCCTCGAGGAGCAGAAGGTGGCCGCCTGGTCCGACATGCCGGTCTGGGTCCCGCCGGCGGGTGACGAAGGCGGCTTCTCGCGCTTCTCGTCCGCCAAGGCGGTCGCCCGCGGGCTGACCTTCCGATCGATGACCGACACGTCGAAGGCGACCCTCGAGTGGTTCCGCACCGAGCCGGCCGAGCGCCAGGCGAAGATGAAGGCGGGGCTGACGGCCGAGCGCGAGGCCGAGGTGCTGGCCGCCTGGCACGCCCGCCCGCCGGCCCACGGTTGAGCGGCCGCGTCGCGGCGATCCTGAGGCGCGTCGTCGCGGTCAGGGACGACGAGGCGGCCGCGCTTCTCGGATCGTGCGCCTACTCGTTCTGCCTGCTGGCCGGCTACTACATCCTGCGTCCGCTGCGCGAGGAGATGGGTGTGGCCGGCGGGGTCCGCAACCTGCCGTTGTTGTTCATCGGCACCCTCGTGGCGATGTTCCTGCTGAGCCCGCCGTTCGCCGCCCTGGTGTCGCGCTTCTCGCGGCGCCACTTCATCCCGTATGCCTACCGCTTCTTCACCCTGAATCTGCTGATCTTCTTCGTCCTGTTCGAGACGCTCCAGGGTGATGCGCGCGTCGTCGTGGCGCGGGCGTTCTTCGTCTGGGTGAGCGTGTTCAATCTCTGGGTGGTCTCGGTCTTCTGGGGCTACATGGCGGATGTGTTCACCAGCGAGCAGGGGAAGCGCCTGTTCGGCTTCATCGCGGCCGGTGGCACGCTCGGCGCGGTCGCCGGCTCAAGCGTGACCGCTTCGATGGTCCATCTGATCGGCACCGTGCCGCTTCTTCTCGTCGCCGCGGTGCTGGTGGAGGGGAGCATCCTGGCATTCCGCGCCGTCGACCGCCTGCCGATGGCGAGAGCCGCAGCGGGCGATCGCGGCCCGGCAGGCACCGATCCGGCGCCCGCCGCCGTTGCCGTGTCCGCCGGCGTCCCGACGCACGCCGCCGTGATGGCGCGCGCCGGCGGCGACAACGGCGGCCTGAACCGCACCGGGATCTGGGGCGGCCTGACGCTCGTCGTGCGCTCGCCATACCTGCTCGGCATCGTGCTCTACATCCTACTGTTCACCACGACGTCCACCTTCGCTTACCTTGAGCAGGCGCGCATCGTCGCGGCGCATTCGACCATCCCCGAGGCGCGCACGGCGATCTTCGCCCGCATCGACCTGCTGGTGAACATCGTGACGCTGGCGGTGCAGGCCTTCTTCACCGGTCGGCTGATCCGCCGGATCGGGGTCGGGCCGACGCAGTCGATCCTGCCGCTGGTGAGCCTGGTGGGGTTCGCGGCGATGGCCTTCCAGCCGGTGCTGGGAGTGCTGATGGCCTTCCAGGTCGCGCGCCGCAGCGCCGACTATGCCGCCGCCAAGCCGGCGCGCGAGGTCCTCTTCACGGTTGTCGATCGGGAGGAGAAGTACAAGGCGAAGAGCTTCATCGACACCTTCGTCTACCGCGGCGGCGATGCGCTGGCAGGTTTGTTCTACACCCTGGTGACCGCCGGCGGCGACCCGGCGACGCGCGTCATGATGGCGGCGCTGCCGTTGACGGCACTCTGGGTGGTCGTCTGTCTGCGGCTCGGACGGCGGCAGCAGGAACTGGCGGCGGCCGACATGACACCGGCCCCCGTCGCGACCGCGATCTGAGGCGAAGCGCCTACCAGGCGCGCGGCGGCTCGCCGACCACCGGCACCGCCGGCGGCGGCGTCGCGGGATGGGGTGGTGGCGCCGCCGGACCGGGCGTGACCGTGGCCGGCGCCGGACCCACCGCAGTCTCGGCCCCGAACCGTGTGACCAGCACCAGGCCGAGCGCCAGGATGCTCAGAACCATCCCGAACAGCCAGCCGAGCAGCGGCACCATGCTCATCAGCGCGTAGAGAATGAACCCGCCGAGCACCGAGGCGATGTGCGGCAGCTCGCGCCGGAACAGATTGCGGCCCATCGACTGCCCCATCAGGTAGAAGATCGCCGCCAGGCCGACCCAGTTCAGCATCTTGGCGACGAACCAGAGCATGAGCGCCAGCGGGATCCCGATGACGGTGACCGCCAGGACGAGGGCGCCGATCAGCACGCCGGCATAGGTCAGCAGACCGACCAGGAACGCCCATCCCCAGCGCGACGGAAACGCGGCCGCCATTGCCGACAGGCGTCGGGGCAGGAGGGCGGTGATCACCAGCAGGATGATGAACAGGAAGGTCAGCTTGATCAGGTGCCAGATCAGAAGGAAGCGCAGCAGGCCCCGCAGCCCGCCGCCGTGGCCGGCGAAGGGGAGCAGGTTCATGAAGTTGACGTTGACGATCTCGCCGCCGATCTGGCTTCCCTGGTCGCGCTGCGGCGACCAGCCGACGCTGACGAACTCGCCGTCGATGGCGGCGCTCTCCGCCAGGTGCGACCGCGACATCACCGACACCATGTCGCCGGCAACGTGCCCGCTCAGCTCGATGCTGCCCATGACGACGACGACGCTGCCGGTGACCTCACCCTCGATGCGCACGTCACCCATGACCGAGACGAGGTCACCTTCGTGGATCTGCCCGGCCGGGACATACGAGTCCTCCGACACCGCGACCGACGGGCTGACCGACGCCGTGATGGCCAGAGGGGCGGCCGCGGCCCGTGGTGCGAACAGCGCCGGCGGCGGGGCCGCGAGGACGACGGCAGGTGCGACGGCAAGCAGGACGAGCAGGCCGCTCGCGGCGAATCGCTGGCGCTTCATGAAAGACCTCCGTTGTTGGTCGGGAAGCCGGGGCGGTGCGCCAACGGGGCGGTGCGCCGTGCCCGGGAGACGACGATGATGCTGATGCCGATCGAGACAAGTCCGGCGACCGCGCCGGCCAGCGCCCCGCCGCGGACGAGCGGCGACAGGGCGTCGATGACGGTCCAGGCCCCCTTGACGAACGCGAGCAGGGCGCCGGCGAACACCGACAGGATGCCGGCCATGTGATCGAAGCCGCGCAGGGTGATCCGGGCGGCCACGCCGGTGAGTGCGATGGCGGCACGGGCGCCCTCGTCGCCGCCGGCGATCATCATCCCTGCGGTGGCGATCAGCAGGCCGAGGGAGGCGAAGCCGCCGAGCAGCGCCGCCGCCCAGGCCACCTGGGGCCAGGCGCCCGGCAGGGGCGCCGGGGCCGCGGCGATCGCTCGGCCGGCGATACGCCGCATCACCGCCGTGGCGATGTCGATGTCGGCCTGGCGGCGGCGCAGCGGTGCGAGGAGCTCCTCGGCCCAGGCGGCGCCCGGATCGTCGAGGCGGCGGAACCAGCGCTTGTCGCTCATGTGGTCCCCTCGAAGGCGCCTTCCGGGGCGAGCCCGGGGTAATGGCGCCGGATGATCTCCTTGAGCTGGGCCCGCGCCCGGAAGAGGCGCGACTTGATGGTCCCCTCCGGCAGGTTCATCACGCGGCCGACCTCCTCGAGCGACAGCCCCTCGACATGCATCAGCACGAGGGGAGTGCGGTAATGCTCGGGCAGCCGGCCGAGCGCCTGCTGGAGCAGCGCGGCCCGCTGGCGCTCCCCGGCCTCCTCGAGCGCCGACGGTCCCGTCCCGGCCAGGCTCTCGGGGATCTCGTCGGACTGCGCGTCGTGGCGCCGGCTGCGGCGGTGGTCGAGGGCGGCGTTGACGGTGATTCGGTACAGCCAGGTCGACAGGGCATGCGAGGGCTCGTAGCGGTGCAGGCTGCGGAACACCTTGTAGAACACCTCGTTCGCCACGTCCTCGATCTCCTGCCTCGGGATGCCCATGCGCAGGGCCGCCGTCGCAACCAGACGCTGGTACCGGCGGACCAGGACCTCGAACATCTCGGTCCGTCCCGCCAGGACCTGCTGCACCAGTTCCAGATCGTTGGGCTCGGCGGCCATCGGCGGTCTAACCGGTCCGCCCCGATAGTACCGGGGTCGCGGGTGGCCGGTTCCGTGGAAAAGGGCGTTCCCGGTGCATCGGAGGGCGCCGGGTCAGTGTTCGAGATTGAACAGGACGAGGCGCGGCTCCGACATCTCGTGCATGGCGTATCGGGGCCCCTCCCGGCCGATGCCGGACTCCCGGACGCCGCCGTACGGCATGCTGTCGATCCGGGTCGTGGGGGTGTCGTTGACGACCAGCCCCCCGACGTTGAGGTTCTCGACCGCGTGGCGGATGCGGCGGATGTCGTGGGTGAACACCCCGGCCTGAAGCCCGTACGGGGTGTCGTCGGCCGTCCGCACCGCCGCCTCGAAGTCGCGGTAGCGCCCGAGGGTGACCACCGGCCCGAAGACCTCCTGGCAGGAGACCTTGAGGGACGCCCCCGCGTCGGCGACCACGGTCGGGTGGATGACATTCCCCTCCCTGCGGCCCCCGGCGAGGATGCGGGCGCCGGCGGCGCGGGCCTCTTCTATCCACTCCATGATGCGGTCGGCCGCGGCGGCGTCGACCACCGGACCGACGAGCGTGGCCGGGTCGCGCGGGTCGCCGACACCGAGGGTGGCGACCCCCGCAAGGAACGCCTTTTCAAAGGCCGCGTAGACCGGCTCGTGCACCAGGATGCGCTGCACCGAGATGCACGACTGACCGGCCTGACCGAAGCCGCCGGCGAGGCATTTGCGCACCGCGTAGTCGAGGTCGGCATCCTCGTGAACGATGCATGCGGCGTTGCCGCCCAGCTCGAGCGTCATGCGCTTGCGCCAGGCCTTCTGCTTGAGTCGCCAGCCGACCGCCGGGCTGCCGGTGAAGGTCAGGAAGGGGAACCGGTCGTCCGTGGCCAGCCGCTCGCCGATTGCGGGCTCGCAGTTGACCACATTGAAGGCCCCCGCCGGCGCTTCGGCCTCGGCGAGGATCTCGGCCAGGGCGAGGGCCTCGAGCGGTGTCTGGCGGGCCGGCTTGAGCACCATGCTGCTGCCGACCGCGAGGCAGGGGGCCAGCTTGTGGGCGACGAGATTCAGCGGGAAGTTGAACGGCGAGATCGCGGCGATCGGTCCCAGCGGCATCATCACCGTGACCGCGTGATAACCGCCGGTGTGCGGCTCGATGTCGACCGGCACCACCTCGCCGGCCCAGCGCCGGGCTTCCTCGGCCGCCAGGGTGAAGGTCGTCATGGCGCGATCGACCTCGGCCTGGGCCATGGCGATCGGCTTGCCCATCTCGTCGGTCATCGTCGCGGCGATCGCCTCCCTGCGCCGGCCGAGGCCGGCGGCCACTGCGAGCAGCAGATCGGACCGCTGCCGGCGGCTCAGCCGCCGCATCGTCGCGAAGCCGCGCCCGGCCGCGACGATGGCCGACTCCATCTCGGCCTCGCCGCCCAGGGCGACGCTGGCGACTTCGTGGCCGTCCCACGGGCTGCGCACGCTGGAGGCGCGCCCGGTCGTAACCCACTGTCCGTCGATGTAGAGCGGTCGGATCGATGCCATGCCGCGAGCCCTCGAAGGTCGCCCGCACTATAGGAGGCCCCCGACCCCGACGCAAGGGCCGCGCGCCGGGCCGCGGGTGCTATGATCCCGCCCGTCGATGCGCGCCGAGATCCCCACCCTCGCGACCGCCGGACCGGCGGCCGCCACGCGGCCGCCGGAGGCGCCGCCCGCGCCGGCGGTTTCCCTCGCGGAGGCACGCGCCGCCTGCGCCCGCGTCGCCGCGCGACACTATGAGAACTTCCCGGTCGCGTCGATTCTCGTCCCAGGGGCGATTCGACCCGCGGTCCGGTCGGTCTACGCCTTCGCGCGCGCCGCCGACGATTTCGCCGACGAACCCGGGTATGAGGGCGTCCGGCTCGAGCGCCTGGCGGAATGGGAGCATCTCTTGAAGCGGGCGTTCGCGGGTGAGGCGGAACATCCCGTCTTCGTCGCGCTGGCCGATGCCATCCGGCGGCACGCGCTGTCGATCGAACCGTTTCTCGATCTTCTGGCCGCCTTCCGGATGGATGCCGTCGGCACCCGACATCCCGACTGGGATTCGCTCCTGGGCTACTGCCGCCTGTCGGCCAACCCCGTGGGGCGGCTCGTGCTGCACCTGTTCGGGCACCGCGACGCCGCGACCGCGGCGCTCTCGGACGCGTTCTGCACCGGGCTCCAGCTGGCGAATCACTGGCAGGACCTCGACATCGACACGGCACGCGGGCGGTTCTACGTTCCGGCCGAGGTGCTCGTGCGTCACGGTGTGAGCGAGGCGGCGCTGCGCGCCGGTGTCGTCGACGGGCCCTTCCGGGCGCTGATGGGGGATCTGATCGGTCGGACCAGGGAGATGTTCCTCGCCGGGCGGCCGATCGACAGCCAGGTGCGGGGGCGGCTGCGCGCCGAGCTGCGGCTGACCTGGCACGGCGGCTGGCGGGTGCTCGACCGCATCGAGGCGGCGGGGTACGACATCTTCCGGCACCGGCCGCGCCTGCGGGCGGGCGACGCCTGCGTCATCGGCTGGAGGGCGCTGGCATGGCGGTCCTGAGCGTGTCCGGCGTTGTGCCGCGGCGCGGCGCGCCGTCGACCGGCTCCTCCTTTCATTACTCCTTCGGGTTGCTGTCGCGCGAGCGGCGGCGCGCCATCGAGACGGTCTACGCCTTCTGCCGTCACGTCGACGACCTGGCCGACGAGGAGATGTCGGGACGCGACGCCCAGGCCGAGCTGCTGCTGGTGCGTGACGAGCTCGAGCGCTGCTACCAGGGCGGCTCGACGCTTCCCGTGACCCGCGCCCTGCAGGAGTCGATCCGGCGCTTCCGGATCCCGCGCGAGCCGTTCGAGGCGATTCTCGAGGGCGTCGAGATGGACCTGCACAAGCGGCGCTATGCCACGTTCGCCGAGCTGCGCGGCTACTGCGTGCGGGTGGCGTCGGCGGTGGGGCTCCTGTGCCTGCCGATCTTCGGTTGCCGTCATCCGCGCAGCCGCGATTACGCCGTCGACCTCGGCATCGCCCTGCAGATCACCAACATCCTGCGCGACCTCAAGGCCGACGGCGCGCGCGGCCGGATCTACCTGCCCGCCGACGAGATGGAGTCGTTCGGCTACGGCGAGCGCGCGCTTCTGGCCGGCGAGACCGGGCCGGCGTTCCTGGCGCTGATGCGTTACCAGGCTGCCCGCGCCGTGCGGCACTACGAGAGCGCGGCGGCGGTGCTTCCGGTGATCGATCGGAAGGCGCTCCTGCCGGCGGAGGTGATGGGGGCGATCTACCGCCGACTTCTCAAGCGTCTCGAGGCGGAGCGCTTCCCGGTGTTCGAGAAGCGCATCGTCGTGCCGCGGCTGACGCAGCTGAGCCTGGTGTTCCGGGCCTGGGTCACCGGGCGCGTCGGGAGCTGAGATGACCGCGCGCGGCGCCGGCGCGCCCGACGCCGTGGTGATCGGCGCCGGTTTCGCCGGGCTCGCGACGGCCACCGCCCTGGCGGCGGCCGGCGCGCGGGTGACGGTCCTCGAAGGGCGACCTCACGTGGGTGGCCGGGCGCGATCGTGGACCGACCCGACCACCGGATCGGTGGTCGACAACGGCCAGCATCTCCTGCTCGGCTGCTGCACCGAGGCGCTCGCCTTCCTCGATCGGCTGGGGACGCGCGACCGCCTGGCGATGCAGGCACGCGCCGAGATCCCGCTGGTCGACGCGGGCGGCCGCCTCGGCCTCTTCCGCCAGCCGCGCGCCCCGGGCGCGATCGCCGCGATCGGCGCCCTGCTGCGCTACCCCGGTCTCGGCCTGCGCGATCGCCTGGCCCTCGTGCGGGCCGCGGCCGCCATCACGCGCCCGCGTGACGACCAGGCGCTCGAGACTCAGACCGTGGCGGCGTGGCTCGCGTCGCTCGGCCAGTCGTCCGAGTCGCGCCGGCGTTTCTGGGATCCGCTGGCGCTTGCGGTGCTCAACGAAGACCCGGAGGTCGCCTCGGTGGCGGGGCTCGCGGCGGTCCTGCGCCGGGCGGCACAGGCCGGAGCCGGCGGCGCGCTCGTCGGCCTGGCGCGGGTCGGCTTGAGCGATCTGTATGCGGATCCGGCGGTGCACTGGCTGCGGGCGCGCGGTGGCGACGTGCGCACGCGCTGCCCGGCGCGGCGCCTGATCATCGCAGGCGACAGAGCCAGCGGCGTGCTGCTCGCCGACGGTGGTCGCATCGACACGGGGGCCGTCATCGTGGCGGTGCCGCCGCGGGAGATGCTCGATCTCCTGCCGCCGGCGCTGGCGGAGGAGCGCCACTTCGCGCGCTGCGGTGGGTTGGCGGAGACCGCGATCGTCTCGGTCTACCTGTGGTTCGGGAGCCCGGTGTCGGAGGTTCCGTTCGCCGGTCTCGTCGGCGGCACCTGGCACTGGATGTTCAACCGCCGGATGATCGCCGGCGACGGATCGGGGGCGCATGCGGTGACGCTGGTCAGGAGCGCCGCCGGGGATCTCGCCGGGAAACCGGCTGAAACGCTGGCCCGGTCGGCCCTCGACGATCTGCGGCGGTTTTTTCCGGAAGCCGCCCGGTTGACGCCGCGCCGCACGCTGGTCCTGAAGGAGCGCCGCGCGACCGTCTCGCTCCCACCCGGTGCGGCCGCCCTGCGGCCGGCGCATGCCACGCCGCTGCGCGGTGTCTGGCTGGCCGGCGACTGGACCGCCACCGGCCTGCCGGCGACCCTCGAGTCGGCGGCGGCGTCCGGCCACGCCTGCGCGCGGCTCGCCACGGCGGGTGGGGTGTGATCGGCGGCTTCGCGCTCGTCACGTTCGCCCTGCTCGCCTGGCTCGTCGGGGCGCACATGCGCGAGCGGCGTTTCTTCGACCGGCCCGACATCGCCCGCCACCGGCTCTTCGATCCGGCGTTGGCGGCGCTGGGCGGGCTGCTTCTGATCGCGGGGCTCGTCCTCCTGTGGCGCCGGGCGCCGGGCGCGGCCGGGACGACGCTGGCCGCCCTGGTCGCCGGCGCGATCTGGATCGGGGTCGCGCGCGGCGCCTGGTCCGGGCGCCGTGCCTTCCGGCGCGATCTCGAGGTGGCGCGGCGCGACAACCCGGGGCTGCCGCAGCGCGACCTGCTCGTCCGGGCGATCCTCGTCCGCCATCCGCAATGGGGCGATGAGCTGGCCGCCCAGATGGCGCTCGACTATCCCGAGGCCGACGATCTCGCCCGGGTGGTGACGCGCATGGAGCGGGGATTCCGCGGATTCCGTTGAGGCCGATTCCGCCGAGGTTGATTCCGCTGAGGTGGAAGGGGGAGCCGGTGCGGTCCTGCCCGGCGCCCGGCGATTCAGCGCAGCAGCGGGACGATCTGATCCTGGACGACCGTCGTGACCTCGACCGAGCGCTCGTCCATGTAGACGTCGATCTCGCTGCGGATGCCGAAGTCGGCGAGGTAGATGCCGGGCTCGATCGAGAAGCCGGTGCGCGGGATCAGCTGGCGCTCGTCGATGGTTTCGAGCGAATCGATATTGCAGCCGTTGCCGTGCACCTCGAAGCCGATGCTGTGCCCGGTACGGTGCAGGAAGCGATCGCCGTAGCCGTGGCCGACGATGTGCTGGCGCGCGACCTCGTCGACATCCGAGCCGCGCAGCCGCTTGCCGCGCCCCATCGATTCCTTCAGGAACGCCACTGCGGCGTCGCGCGCCCCGGCGACGATGTCCCACACCTGGCGCTGCTTTTCTGGAACTTGCGAGCCGAGGTAGGCCATCCAGGTGATGTCGGCCCAGATCGAGCCCTCGGCCTGTTCGCGGCACCACAGGTCGAGCAGCAGCAGATCGCCCTTGCGGATCGGCGCGCTGCCCTGCGGGTGCACCTCGTAGTGCGGGTTGCCGGCGTGGGCGTTGACCGCCACGATCGGCGGGTCGGCATGCATGCGCCGGACCTTGAACTGCTCCATCATGAACTGCTGGATGGCGAACTCCGACGGCTCGCGGCCGGCGCCCACTTCGGCGGTGACCTGGCTGAACGTTGCCTGCAAGACTTCGCGCAAGGCCTGGGCGGCGCGCCGGTGGGAGGCGAGCCCCTCGGCCGACCAGCGCGCTTCGCAGTACTGCACCAGGTCGGAGCTCGGGACCACCTTGGCACCTGCCGCGCGCACCATCTCGATGGTGCCCGCATCGACGCGCGAGATGTAGGGAATGACGCCGTTCGGGGAGTACTCCATGGCGACCGTATCGAGACCGCGCAGCATGACGCCCAGCTTCTCCGTCAGCTCGCGGTAGGAGACGAACGGGATCTTCTTGCCCGGGACGTCGGCGAACAGGTGCGCCTCGATGGCGTGGTGCAGCCAGGTCGGCTCGCCGGTCTGCGGGAGCAACCCGAACCAGCGCCGGGTCGCGAAGCGATTCTCGCCGAGGCCCGCCACATGCCGGGCGATCGGGTTGCTGCCGTGGAAGTCGTACAGCAGCCAGGCCGGCAGCTGCAGTTCCTTCAGGCTCGACTGGATGGTTTCGAGATTCATGGGCCGGTAGATTACCACAGCGACGGCTGGGGGGGGGGGCTGTTGACGCCGCGACCCCGACGACTTATAAACCACCTGCCACATGAATGTGTCCAGACCCCCGGGACCGGGAATGCTCGGTTGCCGAGCGCGGGTTTACGAGGAGGAAATGATGAAGCAGCGGACCAGATGGCTGTCCCTCGGTGTCGTGGCTGCGCTGCTGCTGGCGGCCGCCGGGGCCTCGGCGCCCTACGCGCAACCGATCGGCCCCGCCGTGGGAGAGTTCGTGACGATTCTCGTCAACCAGGGCCCCGGCGGTGGCTCCCTGAGCGCCGAGGATGCGCTCCGGCTCATGCGGCAACGGGGCCTGGGTCTTGTCGTCGCCGATCCGAACGCGCCCCTGACCGAGGCGAGTCTCGCCGAGATCCTCAAAGCCTACGGGTTCCGATCGACGACGCAGAACCCCGGCGGGATCGTGGACTTCGGTCTGGCCACCGGTGCGTTATCGCTGCTCTCGACATCGGTCCTGTACAGTGGTTTTGCCAGCCCGGTGGGAATCTCTTCGCCCAACGCGCAGGCCTGCCTTTCCGAAAGCAACCCGGGGCAGTGCGCCTCATGCTGTGTCAGGCGGCATTTTTGGGGCCCTTCGTGCGCGCATTTATGCAGCAGCCTCGTGCCCAGCCCGTCAGTCCCCTGAGGTCTGGCGGATCTTCCTGAAAGCAGAAGCGGCGGATCGCATGTGACGATCCGCCGCTTTTTTTCTGTCTCCAGTTCGTGAGGTGTCAGCCCTGGCAGGCGTCGCCGATGCCGTTGCCGTCGCTGTCCGCCTGGTCCGGGTTGGGGGTGGCGGGACAGTTGTCGCACGCGTCGCCGCGCCCGTCGCGATCAAGGTCGGCCTGACCGGGGTCGGCCACGAGGGGGCAGACATCGTCCCGATCGTGAATGCCGTCCTGGTCGCCATCGAGCCCCGGTGAGGCACACGCAGCCGGCAGTGGCCGCGGCTGGCCGTTCGACGAAGCGCCCGCTCCGCCCTCGCCGCAGCTGTTGGTCCCGGTCACGATGTAGTAGTAGATCATCCCGACCGGCGGCACGTCGGCGTCGGCGAACCCCGCCAATGGCTGCTCGGCGAGCCGGCACTGCAGCGACGTGAGGTACTCCCCGGGCGTCGCCGGGCCGGCGAGCCCGCGGTAGACGTTGAAAACGTGCGCCTGGGCCACCGGCAGGAACGAGAAGGTCCCATTCGGGGTACCCGCGGGTACCAGGAGAGTGTCCGAGACGATGCCCGGGATGGCGCTGACCGACGCGGTGAATGGCGCGCAGTCGATAACGTCGGGCACCAGGTCGTTGTCATCGTCGGGATCGTAGCAGTCGGGCGTACCGTCCGCGTCGTTGTCCGGCAGGCCGTCGTCAATCGCCCCGTTGCAGTTGTCGTCGATGCCGTTACAGGTCTCGGGCTGCGGCGTGCCTGGTGTGCAGACGCCGGGGGCGCCGGCGACACAGGCGTTGGCGGTGGCCTGGCAGGCGCCGACCCCGCACGTGATGGTGCCGAGGCCGTCGTCGATGACGTCGTTGCAGTTGTCGTCGATGTTGTTGCAGGTCTCGGGCTGCGGCGCGCCGGGCGTGCAGACACCGGGGGCGCCGGCGACGCAGGCGTTGACGGTGGCCTGGCAGGCGCCGATACCGCATGTCAATGTGCCGAGCCCGTCGTCGATGGCGCCGTTGCAGTTGTCGTCGATGTTGTTGCAGGTCTCGGGCTGCGGCGCGCCGGGTGTGCAGACGGCGGGGAAGCCGCCGACGCAGGCCTCGACCGTCACCTGGCAGGGGCCGAGGCCGCATGTCACCGTGCCGAGCGCCTCGTCGATGGAGGCGTCACAGTCATCGTCCAGGCCGTTGCAGATCTCGAGCGCCCCGGGGTAGATCGCCGGGTTCAGGTCGTTGCAGTCGACGCTGCCGAGATAGCCGTCGTTGTCGCTGTCCTGGCAGTGATTGCCGATGCCGTCGGCGTTGCTGTCGGACTGGTCGGGGTTGGTGGCGGCGGGGCAGTTGTCGCAGAGATCCCCGACGCGGTCGAGATCCTGGTCGGCCTGGGTCGGATTGGCGACGGCGCCGCAGTTGTCGTTGATGTTCATCACCCCGTCGCCGTCGCTGTCGGCGGATGAGACGGGGCATGGCGCCGGGTTGGGGCGCGCGACCGGAGGACCGGACAGGCCGGGGTTGGTCATTCCCAGCGGCCCCTCGGCGCAGGAATTCACGCCCGTGATCAGGTAGAAGTAAGCGCTGCCGACCGGCGGGACCGCCGGGTCGAGTGCGACGCGGTCGGGGGAGGCTCCTTCGTGGCAGGTCTGGTTGAAGGTGAAGGCCCCGGTGATGGTGCCACGGTAGATGTTGTAGGCGTTCGCCTGCGGTATGCGCAGCCAGGTGAACGGCGTCGGGCTGCCGATGGTGCCCAAAACCGTCTCGCCGACCTGCCCGGGCGGGGTCTGGACCGAGTTGACGAGCGGGGCGCAGTCCTGGTCGTTCTGCACGCCGTCGCCGTCGCTGTCCGGTGGGACGATTTCCCACGCACCGAGATCGACGATGGCCGAACCATCCGCGTTGCCGTCGGCGACACGCGCGTTGCCATCCAGGTCGTATGCCGAGGCCCCGGTGTTCGAGCCGGCATCGACCAGCGGCGAAGTCGGCTGCAGATGGAAGTCCTCGACCGTCGCGGTCGACGCGCCCCAGTTGGTGACCATCTTGAATGCCTGCGAGGCGGCGGACAGGGCCGGCGTGAAGGTCACCGCGCGCGTCGAGGTATTGACGGCGGTGATGTTCCGCGACACGCCGTCGTTGTTGTATTCGATCTTCTGGTTCACCGTGAAGCGGGCGGCGACCGGGACGATCACGGTGGTGGTCGTGCCCGCGGCGGTGGTGGTGTCGGTGAGCAGCGGCGCCTGGACGAACAGGGCGTCAACCGAGACGTTGCCATTCTGGCCCACCACGGCGGCGGTCGTAAAGTCGCCGGTGATCTCCTCGGCGGTCGACGGGAACTTGAGGTCGCCGAAATAGTCGTTGTTGTAGAGGTACGGATTGGTCCGTTCCGTGAACATCCCGCCGCCGGTCCCGGTGCTGGTGACCGTGTTCCTGAGAATGATGTTGTTGCGCAGGGTCACCGCGGGAGGATCCTGGGTGATCACGGTGCCGACCTGGATGCCGCCTCCGTAGGAAGCGAAATTGTACTGGCTCGGTATGACTGTGCCGGTCGCCGAATTTCCGAACACGGTATTGTTGCGAACCACGCCGGTCACCTGGTAGAGATCGACGCCACCACCGTACATGAGGGTGGAATTGCCGTAGACCAGATTGTCGCTGAGGGTGACATTCCCCCAGAGCTCGACGCCGCCACCCTGGTAGTTCGAACGGTTGCCTATGATGAGGTTTCGGCGAGCGATGCTGCCCGGGTTGCCGTTGAGCCAGATGCCGCCGCCCTCGCCGACCTCGCCCTGGGCGATGTTGTCGGCGATCAGGTTGGCCTCGATGAGTACCACCGAACTGGCGGTCGACGGCGGTCCGAGAACATAGATGCCGCCCCCCTGGCCATGCGACAGGTCCTGGCCGCTGACGGGCGGAGGGTTCGCGGAGTTGCCCTTGATCGTATTGCCGGTGATCACGACCTGTCCGCTGGCCACGTACACGCCGCCACCGAAGAAGGTCGGCGGCGCCCCCGTGATCGTGTTGCCGGTGATGACGTTGTTGGTGATGGCAGCATCGCCGAATACAAACACGCCGCCACCTGCCATCCACTGCGCACCGGTAGTGGGGTTTGTCCTGAGTTCCCCTGTGCCGCCGGTGATTCTGCAGCCGTCGATCGAAAGATCGGTCGTCGGACGGCCGGTGCCGCCCATCCCGAACACGACCGTCGAGCGGGTGAACCCGGTGCCGTTGATCGTCGTGGTGGCGGGGTTCTCGCACACGACGTGGATATTGGGATAGACGAAGATCCGCTCGGGGTAGTTGCCCGCCGCCACCTGGATGACCGCGCCGGTCGAGGTGCCGGCGACGATTCGGTTGTTGCCGTCGGTGATGGCGGCGGCGATCGTCCTGTAGGGGCTCGCCTGGCTCCCGCACCCTGATACGCAGGTGCTGCCGTCGTCGACGTAGATCGTGATACTCGCCGCGGCGATCACCATCCGCCCGACGGCGAGGAGAGCGACGCACGCAATGAGCGTCGTGAGCGTGGTCAACAGGGGTTTGCGGCGCGATATTTCTCCGGGGCGGCCGATCTCGAACGTGGCGACACACCCATCAACGGGCAGTCTGTCGACCCCCTGGCGGCGACCTGATTGTGTCAAAGCACTCCCTCTCAGCGGCCCGCGCCGGAACGCGGCTCCAAATCCATACCCCCACCCGAGTGTCTTTGGTTCGTGCTCTTGTACCGCAAAACACAGAGTTGTCAAGACCTTTGGTGCGGAGGTCATCGCGACGCTTCCGCCCGCGCACCGACCGGCGGGGACTTGACACCCACAGTTCATGAATTCCGACAGCGCCAAGGTGCGTCGATGCATGTTCCGGCGAGGATGGCTGGTCAGCGGAGGCCCGACCGGGATCGCACATTGAACGCCCGGCTTGCCGGGCGAGTATTCCTTGACGAACGTGCTTCGATCAGGCTAGCCTGTTCGCTCAATAAAGCAGCCGCCGCTGCGGCGAATTCAGGGTTCATGGGTCCCGGCAACACGCGGATCCTGCCCGTAGGTATTCTTGTTAGGGAGGGACGCGAATGGCTATGAAGAGGCTTCTTGCGATCGCCGCTGCCCTGTCGTTCGTCGGTGCGAGCGCCATGGTGGCGGGCGCCGAACGTGTGGTCACCGTGGGCCAGTTCGCATCTCGTGTCGTCGCGGCGATAGGACAGGATGCGGGCGACATTGAAGCGGTGAAGCGCTCGCTTCGCGCCATGGGTCTTGTGACGGAGTTCGATGCGGCGGCGCCCCTTACCGCCGGAATGGCCGCGCGGATCGCCGGGGAGCTCGGGGTGAGGGTCGCACCGACGCCGACACCGGCCGCTCCGTTGAGCACCGGCCAGGCGGTCGCACTCGCGGGGCACATCGCCGGTGTTGTCGTCGACAAGGCGGCGGCGGGACTCACCGAAACGCCGGACCAGTGCCTGAGCTCCGACAATCGTGGCGCATGCGTGGCCTGCTGCAAGGAAGCGACCGGCCTGACCGGTCAGTTCTGCGGGCATTTCTGCCATGCGAATGTGCCGCCGCCACCGAGCCCCGAGGAGCCGCAGCCGTAAGCCGGTCGCCCTGCGCTGGGCGCGTGCGAGGATGGCGGCAATGTGCTATTTGACGTTCATATATTCATGAAACACAGTTCGCATTTGAGATACTCAGGCAAGGCTTGGTGTCCGGCCTGTTCGGGCTTTCTTGAAGAAGATCTTGCTTGACGCTCCCCATGGATCACCGTAGATTGCGGAGGCATTTTCAGAAATGAGAGATCAGGACTCCGCCGCTGGCACGTGCCATCTACCATTTTGTTGCGTTTTCCTAAGGACTGCTGTCTGACTGGAGGGAGCGACACATGACGAAGAAGATGTTGCTGGTCTTGGCCCTGTGCGCCGGACTGACCGTGGCCGCTTACGCGGTTCCCGGGATGTCGGCGAACGCGGGGAAGGCCACGGTCGGAGAGTTCGCCGTGAAGGTGGCCATCGCCCTGGGGTACGCAACCCCCGATAGCAAAGCGGCCGCCGAGGCGCTCAAGGGGCGTGGCGTGAACCTCATGGCGGACATGTCAGCCACCCTGACCGAGGGTGAGGCCGCCCGCATCATGGCCGACCTCGGAATGAGTGTCGCGGCGCCCACGAACCCCGGAGCCGCTGTCTCGGCGTCGAAGGCGGGTTTCTTGGCCGGGACGATCGGGTCAGTCAGCCTCGAGTCGATCGGACCGGCGGATGTTGAACTGCCGGCGGAGTGTCTCAACTCGGTGGACCGTGGCACATGCGTGAACTGCTGCAAGGCCGCCGTTGGACCGTTGCCGAATGGTCAGGGCAATCCGCGTGACGCCGGCAGGGAGTGCTCGAAGTTCTGCAAGGCGAACGTTCCGCCTTCGCCGAGCCCCGAGGAGCCCGCTCCGTAGCGTAAGACACAGAGAACAAGGCGAAGAGCGCCCCAGTCGGCGATGGCCGGCCGGGGCGCTCGTTTTTTTTGGCCCCGTCGTGGGAGAATAACGCCCCTCATGCGCATCGGCGGCATCACCCTCGAACAGCCAACGATCCTGGCCCCGATGGCCGGGATCACCGACCAGTATTTCCGCCTCATCCTGCGCCGCATCGGCGGGGTCGGCATGGTGACGATGGAGTTCATCTCCTCCGAGGCCCTGACCCGCGGCAACCGCAAGACGCGTCACATGATGCAGTTCGCCGAGGAAGAACGGCCGCTGGCGATTCAGATCTACGGCAGCGACCCCGAGCGGATGGCCGAGGCGGGGTCCTTCGTCGAGGCGCTCGGGGCCGATGTCGTCGACATCAACATGGGGTGTCCGGCCAACAAGGTGCTCAAGGGGTGCGCCGGCGCCGCGCTGATGGGCGATCTCGACCTGGCGCGCGACATCGTCGCGGCGGTGCGCCGGGCGGTGCGCATCCCCGTGACGGTCAAGTTCCGCCTCGGCCTCGACGACCGGCGTGTCAACTACATGGAGCTCGGCCGTATCTGCGAGGGTGAGGGGGCCGCGGCGGTGGCGCTCCACGCCAGGACGGCGCGGCAGATGTTCACCGGCAATGCCGACTGGGCGCGCATCCGGGGCTTGAAAGAGACGCTCACCATCCCGGTGAGCGGCAACGGCGACATCGAGACCCCCGACGACGCCCTGCGGCTGTGGCGCGGGACCGGCTGCGACGGGGTGATGATCGGGCGGGCGGCCATCAAGAACCCGTGGATCTTCCGGCAGATCGCCGAGGTGCGGGCGGGCCGGCCGGCGGCGGAGCCGACCCTCGAGGAGCGACGCGCGCTCATCCTGCACCATTTCGTCCTGCTGCGTGAGCGCGAGGACGAGGAGTTCGCCCTCCACAAGATCCGCACCTTCACCGGCTGGTACACGCATGGGTTGCCGAACGGCCGCGCTCTGCGGCAGAGAATCAACACCCTCAGGTCGGTCGCCGAGTTCATCGACGCCATCGAGGAATACTTCGGGCAGGTCCGCGCCGCCTGAGGCGGCGTCGCCGGGCGGCGGTGTGCGTGCCGTGAGTCGCCTGATGCGTTTCCCGTTTCAATTGCCTGCGTGGCGATGCCCTGCAATGGCCGCCGGCGCGGCGCTGCTGGCGCTCGTCGTCGCGTTGGCGGACCCCGCCGGTGCGGCGTCGCGGCCCCGTCCCAGAACCGCCGCGGATGCCGGCGAGGCCGGATGGCCCGTCGCCGCCCTCGACATCCGGTTCGATCTCGAGGTGGTCGAACGGCTGCTCCAGTTCAGGGCGCATGGATCGGCCACGGCGGAGGAACTGGACGCATGGGTCCGCCTGCCCGGCAACCGCGAACTGTTGCGCCATGGCCGCCGCGAGCAGAACCTGACGCCGGAGATCCTCGTCGCCGCGGCGCGGGCCGTCATCGCCGGCGGGGCGTTCGACGGGCCGCCAACCCTCGGTCGCCTGCCGGGCGGAGACTGGGGTGAATTCGATCGCATCGTCGCGGCCCTGAAGACGAACGGCCAGGCGCTCGCAGCATCCGCCTCTTCCGCCCTCCTGCCATACCTGCCGGCGGGGCGGACGCTGCCGCCTCTGGTCGTCTACTTCCACCTGGGCGGGAGCTGGGACGGGAGGACGACCGACGCGGTGTACATCAACCTCACCTTCTTCCAGTCGCGCGGGTACGCGAGCCTGCCGGGGCTCGACGCGCTCCTCGTCCACGAGCTGTTCCACCTCGCGCAGGCGGCGCTCCTGCCCTCGGTGGAGGATTACGGGTCGCGTCAGAGCGCGCTCTACACGCTTCTCCTGAGGACCGAACAGGAGGGTATCGCGCGTCACCTCGAGTATCGCCGCCTTCGCGAACAGCCGGTCGGGACCGAGATGGACCGGACGAACCTCGCCAGGTACGAGGACGGTCTGCGCCGATCGCGTGAGAATGCCGAGGTGCTGGCGCGGTTCCAGGATGCTCTCGACGCGCGCCGCATGGACCAGGCGCGCCTGATCGCATCGGAGGGGCTCCTCGGCGGCGGGCCGCTGTATGCCGTCGGCCAGGCCATGGCCGACACCATCGAGGCGCAGGGCGGCACGGCGGTTCTCGCCGATGCGGTGGTGACGGGGCCGCTGGCCTTCACGCAGGCGTACCTCGGGGCAGCGGGGGAGCAGCCGCTCATCCCCGGGCGCATGATCGCCGCGATCGGGGAGATGCGGAACGGCTACGGCCGCGACCCGGTCCTGGCGTCACGCCTGCGTCGAGAAGGACTGCAGCGGCTGGTCGACGCCCGCCCGCGTGACGCGATCGAGGTCCTCAAGCCGGCGGTGAGCCTCGATCCGACCGATGCGATTTCGGCCTACAACCTCGCCTGCGCCTGGGCACTTCTGGGGCGGGAGAAGAAGTCGCTGCGCCGGCTGGCGGACGCGTTCGATCGCGGGTTCGTCGATTACAAGCACGCCGCGAACGACGAAGACTTCATGAGTCTGCGGAGCCTGCCGGAGTTCGAGACACTGCTGAGATCGCGCGGCCTCGACTACCATCGACCGGCTGCGGGGTCTACCCCTTGAAGGCGCGGCGCCACCAGCGTCGCTTGGGTCGGTCCGAAGCCGGGTCGGCCGCCGCGCCTGTTCCCGGCTCGCCCCCATGACCCTCGGCCAGGGGCGCGACCGGCATCGTGCGCTCCTCGGTTCGGCGGCTGAACGGACTCCCTCCCGTGGATGATGGCTCGGCCAGGCGTGGCGCCGGCGGCGCTACGGATGGCGTGGAACCGCCGTGGCGCCCCGGGTGTGGTTCATGGAAACGCGGCCGCTCCTCGCGAGCCCCTGGAGCCGGCTCCGGACCCGCCTGGCCGGCGGCCGCCCCCTCCTGACCGCGGTTCCGGCCACGCCCGCGGCGCCGGCGCCGGCGCCGACGTCCTTGGCGCTCGCCCTCCGCGGCCGACGCTCCCGGCTCGGCCGGCGACCGCGCCGACTCCGGTCCGACCTCATCGGACGCCGAGTCGGGACCCTCGACGAAGACCGGCAGATCAGCAGAGGCGTATTCCGCGGCGGGGGACTCCCCCGGCGTGGAAGCAGCGGAGGTCCCGCCCTGCGATGCGACGGGGGTTTCGGCGCCGCTACGGCGGCGGCGTCGCCGGCGCCGACCGCGGACGACGCCCGCCTCGCGGCCATCGCGGGCTTCGCGCGCCTCGCGCGGCGGGCGGGCTTCCCGGGGCGGACGTCCCTCGCGCGGCTCGCGCCCGGGGCGACCTTCCCGCGCAACCTCGACCACGACCAGCGGCGCCTGCGGGGGCGGCGGCGCGAAGGTCCCATCCGCCATCGCCTCATCGACCGCGTCGGCCGTGACCATCGGTGTTACCTCGGGCTCCTCGCGGCGGATCTCCTCGATTTCGAACTGGTCGACCTTCATCGGCTCCTGCGGCACCACCTCGAGGCGCAGGCCATAACGGCTCTCGAGTCGGTGCAGGTCGTCGCGCTTGTGGTTCAGGAGATAGAGGGCGACCTGCGGCGCCAGGTAGACGGTGGCCCCTGCGACCCCGCCGCGCGCCACGCGCGCCTGGATCTTCCGGTAGGCGGCGCGGGCCGCCGACTCGGGCGTCCGCACCATGCCGTCACCCGCGCAGATCGGGCACTTGGCGAACGACGATTCGCTCTTGGTCGATTTCAGTCGCTGGCGCGACACCTCCATCAACCCCAGCTTGCTGATGCGGGTCACGTCCCAGCGCGCCTTGTCGCGCGACATCGCCCCGGCGAAAGCGCGTTCGACCTGGCGGATGTGGCGGCTCGATTCCATGTCGATGAAGTCGATGACGATGAGCCCGCCGATGTCCCGCAGGCGGATCTGCCGGGCAATCTCCTCGGCCGCCTCGAGGTTGGTGCGGGTGGCGGTCTCTTCGCTGCTGCCGCCGCGGACCGAGCGGGCCGAGTTCACGTCGATGGCGGTCAGCGCCTCGGTGCGGTCGATCGAGATCGAGCCTCCGGACTTGAGCTGCACGACCCGCTTGTAGATCTGCTCGATCTGATCCTCGACGTTGTGCCGGGAGAAGATCGGCTTGTCGCCCGTGTAGAGCTTCACCAGCTCGGCCTTCTCCGGCATGTGCGCCTCGAAGAAGCGGTGCAGCCTCTTCCAGGTCGG
>Ga0210377_10001311_pt1 | contig 22695 bp, 24 predicted proteins | sample PLM4_65_b1redo_FD_155480 | JGI IMG/M metagenome (GOLD analysis project Ga0210377, IMG submission 155480) | Groundwater sediment microbial communities from an aquifer in East River, Colorado, USA - PLM4_65_b1 redo | ecosystem: Environmental > Terrestrial > Soil > Riparian zone | place: USA: East...
GGGCGCCGGGAGATCTACAAGATCGAGGGGTGACGACCTCAGTCGTCGAGGATCGCCAGGTCAAGCCGGCCGAGCCGCTCGGGGTCGGCCTCGCAGGCGGAGCGCGCCATCGGGGACCACCACGGTGTCGGCGGGCCCGCCACCGTGTAGCCCGCCCCTTTGAAGGAACGACGAGTCCTCAGCCCTGTTTCATCCTCCCTTAACACACCTGCTGCTAGGCTGAGCGGGTAAGGCGGCCTTCCTCGACTCACGCGGAGCGGTGTTCATGAGATTCCCATCTTCTACCGGGATCGGGAGCGCACTGGTGCTCCTGGCCGCGGCGGCCTGCTCGGACAGCTCGACGTCGCCTGCCGACAAGCCGACCTTCGCGGCGGTGCAGCAGATCCTCACCCAGGATTGCAGCTCCTGTCATGCCGCCGCTTCCGGGCGATTCTTCCTGGTGACCATGGACTCCGCGCAGCTCCAGCAGTCGGGCCTGGTGGATCCCCTCAATCTGGCCCAGAGCCTCCTGTTTCTGAAGCCGACTGGTGCGATCCCCCACGGTGGCGGAGTGGTGGCCGCGTACACGGCCGCGCACCAGGCGGTGATACGCGACTGGGTTGCGCTGCTGCCGCCCGCGCCGCCGAGCCTGCTGGAGGCAGTCAAGGTGGGAACCGGCACGGCGATTCCGGCCCCCACGGTTGATGGATTCTACGACGTGGTGTGGAGCATGGCCGCCCCGGTGATCCTGCGGGTGAGCGGCGGATGGGGCGAGGCGGAATTCGTCCAGGCGAAAGCGGCCTACGACGGGACCTACCTCTATCTGCTGCTGGCCTGGAATGACGACCGCGCGAGCACTCGTCGCCAGCCCTGGGTGAAACAGCCCGATGGAAGCTGGAAATCACTGGATGCCAAGTTGCCGGCACCGACGACGGGAATGACCTGGAACGAGTACCTCGGAACCGCCGACGAAGAGGATCCCGCGCGGTTCAATTACGAGGACAAGTTCGCCATCATGTGGAACACCTACGGTGCCGGTAATATCGCAGGATTTGACCAGACCGGCTGCGCCGTGACTTGCCACGATCCCGCGCAAGCCAACCGACCTGGTACCAGCTACAACAGCGACCAGGCCTGGAGCGCGGCCAAGAAGTACACCAACACGCCGGCCGAGATCGCCGATCTCTGGCATTGGAAGCTGGTGCGTAACAACCAGCATGCGAAGGCGGATGATCAATTTGTCCGGTACTGGGTCCCCGGTGCGGCCGGAGCGGCTGACGGCGGGCGGGCGAGCGACGCCGGTGCCGCTGGGTACGGCAACAATCCTGCCCTCAACGGCCGGCCGCAGTATCGCGGTCCCAGCAGCGCTGTGCCGCCTTACTACATCTTCGACAACCAGAAAGTGCTGCTGACCGACGCCGAGCTCACCGCGCTGCCGGTCGGCGCGGCGATCGCGAACATGGTCACCAGCGGGCCGACCCTCGGGCGCGCCGATATCGACGCTAAAGGGTTGTGGAACGTCGGCACCTGGGTGCTCGAAATTCGTCGCAAGCTGGTGACGACCGATCAGACCGACGTCCAGTTCGATGATCTGGCTCGAAAGTATGCCTTCGGAGTAGCCCTGTTCGACAACGCGCAGATCGAGCATCGATACAGCTCGGTGGTGGCGAAGCTGTCGTTCAAGCCTTGACGGCTCGTGGTCTGGCGGCATGCGGCCCTCGCCGGACGTCCGGCGAGGGTCGTTGCGGTAGGGGTGTCACCCCGGGAGACGTGCTGCATCGCCAGGGGCGATCATGATGGCAGGCATGGCTCTCAACGGCTGCGCTGCCAGATGCGCTCGACGACCTCGTTGAAGTGGACCGCATTTTCGGCCGCATGGCATGCGGCGCACGCAGTGCCCAACCTCCCGACCGCGAAATCCAGGGCGACGGTATCGGCACGCTGAATGGCATCGAGCACTGCGGGTAGTGCACTGTCGAGAAACGGACGGGCGGAGGCACCGCGGGCCGGGCGCCGCTCCACGGCAAGGCGCAGAGCGAGCTCAATCTTCTGCGCCTGATACTGCGCATAGGTCCATCGTCGCCGCGCAGCGGCAGTGACCAGTTCGCCGTATCGATAGCCGATCTCCGCCATGGCGACATCGAGCCCGCGGAGATGCCGCTCGACCTGGGCAAGCCGGTCCTCGGTTGAACCGCTCAGCCACGAGCCTGCGGACGGGGCAGCGCGGGAAGAATCGGCAGGCTCCCGGCCGGATCCGCACCCGATCACCGCACTGGAGGTGGCGAGGACGCACGTCGCCAGTCCGCGAGCACCCAGCCGACGCAGGCGGGGGCATGTCATTGGGGACCTCCACGGCGCGGGGGTGGAGTGGGCGCGGCGGACCCACCACGGTCCGCCATCAGGCGCGCGTCGGCGGATGCCGTCCCCGCGCCAGCGAGGAGTAGAAAAATCGAACCCAGCAGCCCGGGAGCACGGGGCGATCCCAGGCGTACGATACGAATGGGCACCGGTCACCGCCTGGCGAACTTGAGGTGGGTCGCCTTTGGCGCGGCCAACGTCCGAACCAGCTCCAGTTCGTGAAAGTCGGTGCCCACACCATCAAACAGTCGCTCGCCGCTGCCGAGTAGCGTCGGCACCAGGTTGATCGTCATCTCGTCCACCAGGCCGGCCCGGAGGTATTGCTGGTCAGCGCGCGCCCCCCCGGCGAGCGACACATCCTTGCCACCGGCGGCGTGCCGAGCCTGGTGGAGCGCCGCTTCGATGCCGTCGGTGACGAACGTAAAGGTCGTCCCGCCTTCGAGTGCGAGCGGCTCGCGTGGGTGGTGCGTGAGGACGAACACCGGGTGATGAAACGGGGGGTTGACTCCCCACCAGCCGTTCCACGGTTTCCCGGCATCCCAGGGGCCGGGATGGCCGCCGAACATGTTCCGCCCCATCACCGTGGCGCCGATGTTGGCGAGCGACTCCTCCACGACCCGGTTGCTTTCGTTGACCTCTCCGCCTTCCATCCCGTGCATCGCGCGCCAGACCGCCAATCCAAACACCCATTCGTGCAGACGCATACCGCCGATCCCCAGCGGGTTGTCCACACTCTGCTGGGGACCGGCGACGAATCCGTCGAGGGACATCGAGATCGTGAGGCGCAGCTTGGGCATTTCCTACCCGGAATTGGCGTCGTGGAATGGGCGAGTCCCTTCAAACATGCTTCACCAGGAACTGCCGGAGCGCTCGATTGAACTCTTGGGGTTGGTCGACCGGTGTGGCATGACGTGAGTCACGGATAACGACCAGCTCCGCGTTCGGAATCTGCGCTGCGTATCCCTGCTTGACCGAAAGCGGCGTGTAATCGTGCTCGGCCGCCATGACCAGCGTCGGACATTCAATCGAGCCCAGCCGCGCCACGACGCTCCAGCCGATCATCGCCCGTAACGCCGCCAGGTACGCCCGTTGATCGTTCTCGGCCCATCGCTCCACAAACGTCTCGCGCACCGCGTCCTCTTCGGGCTTGACGAACAGCCGCCGGCTCAACACCTCGCCCATCTTGCGCATTCCCAGCAGGCGCACGATGGCCAGGCGCTGCCAGATCGCCAGCTTGTGTTTGAATGAGCGCACCACCAACTCGGGCGCACTGTTCACCACGGTAAGTGTCTTGATGGCCCGGGGCGCATCGAGAGCGAGCTGGAACGCGACACCCCCACCCAGCGACACGCCGACCACATGGACCGCCTCGATGCCCAATGCTGTCAACAAGCCAGCCGTGTCCGCCGCGAACATCGCCATGCTGTAGGGGCCAGCGGGTTTGTCCGATTGCCCATGTCCACGCAGGTCGAGAGTGATGACCTGATACCACCTGGAAAACTCCGTCACCTGGAATTCCCAGTCACGGCTGCTGGATCCCAATCCATGGATGAACAACAAGGGTTGGCCAACACCCCGAATGTCATAATACAGGGTGATCCCGTTGGAGTGCACTGTGGGCACGGGTGACGGACCTCCTTGGCTAAAAATGTTTCGGCGGCTCTGGCCCGGTGGAAAGGTCTTTCCAGGGAGTCGCCTCCCAGTTGTCTTGACCCCTGGAGCGGCGGGACCACGCCGGTATCGGGAGGGCGAGATGCTCTGGGAGGGCAGTCACGTGCGGCCCGGGCAGCAGTGATCCGAAAGCGAAGTGGCGTGGCATTGAGACCTTTCCGGAAGCTGATGAGCCGAGCGCGAATCGTGTCACGGTGGAAATTCTGCCACAGTCTCCTCGAGCGCGCCAGATCCGCATCGGCTTTCGCCGCGCCTCGGCTCGAAGGCAGAGGCACGGCGAGAGCGCTCGCTGAACGCGGCCTCGTGTAGGGCACCCACTGACAGCCGGCGTGGTGAAAGGCTGACAGAATAAGGGCCATGGTCCCGACTGTCTCGCTGCACCTGCCCTCCTATTATGGCTCGTCGCTTCACGGTCGCCGAGACGAAACGAACAGCTGCGTCGTCGCGAAGGACCTGCCCGCGGTCTTCTGGCCGAGTCCGGGCGGGCTCCCGCTCTACACCTGACCGAGGATTGAATGAACGTGCCCTGGTATCGCATACTGAGTGTGGTGTCGACTGCGGCTGTCGCGGCCGGCGGACGGGCCGAGGCCCAGGCGACCCTTGATGCTCCGCCGAACCTGTCGCACAGCTGGGTGGCGGTCGCCGGCGGATTCCAGTTCAATCTGTTGCACCGGTTCTCCATCGGGCCGGCTCCGTCTCGCAAGCTCCAGAACGCTCCCACCGCCAGTCTGGCGTACGGGGTGACCTCGTGGCTTTCCGTCGGACTGAACTACGCGAGCGCATCGGAGGTGGTTCAGGCCTATCCCAACGAGTGGGAGTTTCACGCCCGGGTCGCGCCGTTCACTGAGGACGGCGGCGCGCCGGCTGATCTGTACCTGCAGGCCGGATACAACGTCGCCACCCGGAGTGTGGATGGCCAGCTCTTGCTGGCCCGGCAGCTCGGCCCGGTACGGGCCGTCGCAGGGGTCGGAGTATTGGAAGACGCTCTGCGCACAGGCCGCAGCCGAGCGACCGTCGCTGCGGGAGCAACAGTACGGGTCCATGGCCTCCTCGGGCTGGCCGCCGATGCCTCGACCTTCGCGAACCGGGATGGATCGGATGAGGTCGCCTGGAGCGCGGGGATCAACCTGGGAGTCGGCGGCACGCCGCACACGATGTCCGTCCATGCGACCAACGTCGCGAGCCGTACCCTCCAGGGAATTGCCCGCGGGACCGGGCGCACGCGCTACGGATTCGAGTACACCATTCCCATCACCCTGGGCCGTTTTCTCACGCGCACCGCGCCCGACCGGTCGCGTGTTTCCCGGCACCGGGCCACCCTTCTCCCGGCCCAAGCCACCTCCCCCCGGGCGAAGCCCGTGACGGTGGACCTTCGCAGCCTTCGGTACTCGAAGGGAAAGGTCGAAGTTGAAGTTGGGACCACTATCGTGTGGCGTAATCGGGATCCGCTGGCCCACACCGTCACCAGCGACAGCGGATCGTTCGATTCCGGCGACCTGAAGCCGGGCGCCAGCTGGAGTCGCACCTTCACCGAGCCCGGCACGTTTTCCTACCACTGCACACCCCACCCGCTCATGCGAGCGATCGTGGTGGTGCGCCCCATCCCATAGAATGAAGGAGAAGTCGCAATGCGAGGTTTGAAAAGGCTCCTGGGTGGAGCCGTGATGATCGTCTGTGCCTGCAGTGACTACACCGGCCCCGGGGACCCCGGAGACGGGGAAGTGCCCTCGGCAACGGCCAGCGTCAATGTGGAGGATGATCAGTTCGTAAGGGCCACGGTTCAGGTCCTCCAGGGAGGGCTCGTTCAGTGGACCTGGCGGGGCGGCAACCAGCACAACGTCACTTTCACCGGTGGGCCGGCTTCCGGAACCCAGACGAACGGAACCTACCAGCGGACCTTTGAGGCGGCCGGCACGTACGCCTATATGTGCACCATCCATGGTCAGTCGATGTCCGGTACGGTCACGGTGGTGGCAGCGAGCCAGGTCGCGCCGTGAAAAGCCGCAGACCCGATCGACCAGCGAGTGCGAGTGGGAACAGAACGTCCGGCATGACAGTCAACCCGCCGGTATGCAAGTTCCCAACAATCTTCAGGAGCAGAACAGCAATGCGAGTCACCATTACCCGCCTCGTCCTCTTCACTGCGGCCGCCACGGCCACCGCGTGTAAAGACGGTCCCCAGAAGATCGTCGCGCCGCTGAACAAGGTCGCGGCCTTCAGCAAGCCGGCGGCCGTGGCCAGCGGTCCTGTCGTCCGCATTACGTCCCCGATCAGCGGTGAAGCGGTGGCGGGCGGCGAGGGCATCGCAGGGGCCGGATTGCTCGAGGGCGGCTCGGCGTTCACAATTACCATCGAGACCGTCACCAACGACGCGGCCGATGTACCCGCCCAGGAAAGCATCGACATCCGGAATACCTCGCTACTGGGTCAAGCGAACCCCAATTTCCCCGGCCTCACGGTGCTGATTGACGCGGATCTCATTGCGCCGGACGGCACAATCATCCCGAAGAACACCAACCTGGCCAATCTCTTCAACACGCTCGGAACCGATGATACCCCGGACGACGGCGTGACGATCTGGGTGGGCTGGCACTTCCTCGAATCCTTCCCCGACGACGTCAAGAACTTCACGATCACGGCGAGCGTGCGCGATGCGTTCGGTCGCATCGGCATGGACGTGGTGAAGGTGAAGGTGGATAAGCACGTCTCGACGGGGCAGGCGCTCACGCCCGCGCCGACAGCAGTGGCTGGAGACGGCGTGGACGACGTCGACGGACCGGAAGTGACGTTTGTTGGCCCGCGTGACCCGTCCAGCCTGGCGTTGGGCACGCCCACGGCCGGATCGTTCGTCTTCTTCCAGGTCTCGGCGTTCGACCGCACCGGCGCCGGCATCGGCGTCAACGAAAACGGGGCGGGGATCACCACCCCGGTGGGACTCATCCGCGACGGGTCTCAACTCGCGGTTGCCGGCGCCAATCGCAACTTCCCTGGCCTGAATTTCACATTCGACGTGCCATTCCGGCGACCGAACGGGAGCATCGTGCCGGCAGGCCAGAATCTGGGGCCGCTCTTCGACATTGCGGGCAGCGCGCTGGATCATCGCGGAAATGGGCGCATCGTCACCACTGCGACCTGGGTCGTTGGTGGCTCATTCGTCCTGCCCGCGGGCCAGACATTGGTCACCGTCACGACGCGAGTGACCGACAATGCCGGGAAGACGGGCAGCGCGACCCGGACATTTGCGATCAGCCCCGTGAGCGACGGACAGGCGTTGACTCCAGCTCCGTAGCGGCTGCGTCGAAGGGGTGTTGCGCACGCTTGGATTCACCGCCAATCTCTTGGTGTTCGACAATCTGGTGTTCGGCGAGCCCGGGGAGGCTTTCCGAGGAGCGGTCCGCTAAATTTGGGGTCTCATGACCACCCCGACCAATCCGGACAACGAGCGGCTGCTGGAGCTGTTCTTCTCGCAGTCGCTCGACGGGTTCTTCTTCATGATGCTCGACGAGCCGGTCGAGTGGGGCGATCACGTGGACAAGGAGCAGGTACTGGACTACGTGTTCGCCAACGAGCGGATGACCAAGCTCAATTCCGCCATCGCGGTCCAGTTTCAGGCCGTCTCACCTGACCAGCTGCTGGGCATGACGCCGGCCCGGTTCTTCGCGCACGATCTCGAGCACGCCCGGAAGCGGTGGCGCGAGTTCTTCGATCGGGGCCGTCTGCACGCCGAGTCCGACGAGCGCCGTCTGGACGGCAGCCCGATGCATATCGAAGGGGATTACATGGTCATTTATGATGACCGCGGAAGAATCGCCGGGCATTTCGGAATCCAGCGCGACATTACCGATCGCCACCTTGCCGCCGAGCGCCTCGGGGCCTCGCAGCGGGAGCTGCGTGCCCTGGCAGTCCGGTTGCAGCAGGTGCGGGAAGAGGAGCGCACCAGCATCGCACGGGAAATCCATGACGAGCTGGGGCAGGCCCTGACCGGCCTCAAGCTCGATGTCGCCTGGATGTGCGGCCGGCTGCCCCGCGGGCAGAGTCTGAACGAGCACTGCCAATCGGTGATCCGTCGGATCGACGGCACGCTGGGCGCGGTCCGCCGCATTGCCACCGAGCTGCGGCCCAGCGTGCTCGACCAGCTCGGCCTGCCCGCGACGGTCGAGTGGCAGGGGCAGGAGTTCGCCGCCCGTACCGGGGTGGAGGTGTCGCTCGAACTGTGCAGCGACGACATCGCGGTGCCGGATGACCTGGCCAGCTCCACCTTTCGCATTCTGCAGGAGGCCCTGACCAACGTGGCCCGCCACGCCAACGCCAGGCGGGTCATCATCCGGTTGCGGCGGACTCCCGGGGTCCTCCAGCTCGAAGTGGTGGATGACGGCATAGGCATTTCCAACGCCAAGCTGGACGGGACCGCATCGCTGGGCCTGGTCGGCATGCGGGAGCGGGCCCTCGCCTGCGGTGGCGAGCTGATCATCACAGGGCGGCCCGGAGGCGGTACCGCCGTCCTGCTCCGCGCTCCGCTCGACGCGGAGCAATCGGCATGATCCGCATCGCGATCGCCGATGACCATCCGATCGTGCGGGAAGGGCTCCGCCGGATCGCGACCGAGGCGGACGGGATTTCCGTCACCGGCGAGGCCGCGACGGCCGCCGCGCTCTTTGAGCTGCTGGGCAAAGTGGCGGTGGACGTGGTGCTCCTCGATGTGAGCATCCCGGGGTCAGCATTCGTCGAGACGTTGCGGGCGCTCAGGGAAAAGCACTCGACCGTCAGGGTGATGGTCTTGAGCGTGCACCCCGAGGACCAGTGGGCTCTGCGGGCGCTTCGGGCGGGCGCGGCAGGCTACCTCACCAAGGACCATTCACCGGAGCAGCTGGTGGAGGCCATCCGGCGGGTGGCTCGGGGCGGCCGCTACGTCAGCCCGGCCCTGGCGGAAAAGCTGGCCGCGTCCTTTGACGACGGCCTGGCGGATGCGCCACACGAGCGGCTGAGCGATCGGGAATTCGAGGTACTGCGAAGTCTGGGCAGCGGCATGGCGGTGAAGGACGTGGCTGCTCGGCTCGCCCTGAGCGCCAAGACCGTGAGCACCTACCGGGCTCGCCTGCTGGAAAAGATGGGGTTCAGCTCCAATGCCGACCTGGTCAAGTACGTCGTCGAACGCGGCCTCCTGTAGGACGCCGGCTGATAGCCGGGGTGGCGAAAAGCTGACAAGAAAAGGCTGATTCGCCCAACTGTCCGGCAGCCGCCGGGACGTTATCCTGCGTCATGCGCCACACTTCCTTTCCGACGACCTTCGCCCTGCTGCTTCTCCTTGCGGCCGGATGCGGCTCCGAGACCGTCTCGCCGACGCCCAGCCCCGATTCATTGCGCCAGGACGGTCTCTGGACCGCGAGCGGAAGTCCGTCCACGATCCTGCGGCTGAACTCGGAACAGCTGAGCGGACGCGGTGTACGGGAGCCGGTCACCGAGATCACCACGTCGAGCGCCAGACTCTTTACGCTCCTGGGGATCGCGTTCGATCCCGCCGGTAATTTGTGGCTCGCCAGCGAGGACGATTCCCTGCTGCTCTCCTTCTCGGCCGGTGCGCTCTCCGGGTCGGGGGAGCGGACGCCCGCAAAGGTGATTGCGCCGGTCGACCGCTCCCTCGTCGGGCCGGCCGCGCTGGCGTTCGACGCCCTGGGTCGCCTGTGGGTCGCCAACCGCCGGAATGGCACAGTGGTTCGATACGACGCCACCCAGCTTGCCGCGGGGGGCAGCGTGGCGCCGGCGGTGGTCCTGAGCGTCCCCGGAAACCCGTCGGCCCTCGCCTTTGATACCGCCGGGTCGCTCTGGATTTCCGACAGCCGGTTTCAGTGGATCATCAAGTACTCTGCGGCCCAGCTCGAGGCGTCCGGGGCGCCGGCCGCAACCTTCGTGTTGACTCGCTTCGCCAGCGCGCTGGTGAATCCCGGCGGGCTCGCCTTTGACGGGCAAGGAAACCTGTGGGTCGCCAACACCGGCGCCGGGAACCTGCTGGCATTCAGTCGGGCCCGGCTGGCGGGCAACGGGCCCGTTGCGCCTGACATTGTGATCACTTCGACCGGAGGCTCCCTGAGCATTCCGGTGGGCCTGGCGTTCGATGGCAGCGGAAACCTATGGGTCATGGGCGGCGCGGGCGCCCTGACGCAGTACGCGGCCGGGAGCCTCGGCGGCGGCGGGCTGCTGGCTCCGAGCGCCCAGCTCGAGATACCTGGTCACACGCTGTTCTGGAGTCTGGCTTTCTGGCCCCGGCCTGCCGGGCTCCCGGTGAACTGATGAGGCCCTTTCCCCGTGCGCTGGAGTTCCTCGCCATTTCGGGCAGCCTCCGGCACCGTTCCAGCAGTACCGCGCTGCTTCGGGCCGCGGCGCTGCTGGCCTCACCCGGAACCCGGCTCATCCCGTTCGACGGTCTCGGGGCGCTGCCGCCCTTCAACCCCGATCTGGATCGGGATCCCCTTCCCGTCGCAGTCGGGAACCTGCGAGTGCGCATTGCCGCATCAGATGGGCTGGTCATTTGCAGCCCCGAATACGCGCACGGGATTCCCGGCGTCCTCAAGAACGCGCTCGACTGGCTGGTAGGCGGCATCGAGATCCTCGCCAAACCGGTCGCCTTGCTGAACTCATCGCCGCGCGCCACCCACGCGCACGCTTCGCTGATCGAGGTTCTCCGGACCATGGGCGCAACTGTCGTCCCCAGGGCTCTCGTCTCGGTTCCGCTGGTCGGTTGGAATCTCGATGCCGCCGACTTCTCGGCGGTCCCCGAGCTGGCCGAACAGGTTCGGGTGGCGCTTTCGGCCCTGGTGGAGGCCGTCGAGAGCCGGGGATCCGTCCTCGCGCCTCCGCTCCTCTGATGGACCCGCTCTCCGATCTCCTGCGGGTGGTTCGCCTCGATGGCGCGTACTTCTACGAAGTCGAGGCGGCGGGTCCGTGGTGCGTGGAGACCGTGGCAGCCAGGGAGCTCTCCCCCCGGATACTGCCTTCCGCGGAGCATTTGATCTCCTACCACATCCTGACTGATGGCCGGTGCTACGGCGGGCTGGCAGGCCAGGAGCAAGTCGAGCTCGGCCCCGGCGATGTGATCGTCTTTCCTCACGGCGACGCGCACGTGATGTCGAGCGGACCGGGTGTCCGGGGCGGGCCGAACGTACACAGCAGCGCCCCCGACCGCTATCCGAATACCGTGATCCTCGGTGACGACGGACCGCGCGGCGCATCGATCGTCTGCGGATTCCTCGGTTGCGACCTCCGGCCGTTTAACCCGCTTCTCGCCGCGCTGCCTCGCCAGATGCACATGCGCGGCATGTCGAACGCCTGGCTTGGCGGCTTCGCCCGGCAGGTCACCCAGGAGTCCCGGCTGGGACGCGCCGGGTCCGAAACCGTCCTGACCAGACTGGCCGAGGTGATGTTCATCCAGGTGCTGCGCCGCTACCTCGACGAGCTGCCGCCGGCACAGACCGGCTGGCTCGCCGGGGGTCGTGATGAGATGGTCGGAAAGGTGCTCCGGTTGCTCCATGGCCGGCCGGCTCACGCCTGGACCCTCGCCGCCCTCGCGCGGGAAGCCACCTCCTCCCGGTCCAGCCTCGCCAAGCGGTTTATGGAAGTGGTCGGCCAGCCGCCGATGCAGTACCTGGCGCAATGGCGGATGCAGGTCGCGGCAAATCTCCTGGTCCAGAGCGGCGGCAAGGTTTCCGCCATCGGCGCGGAGGTCGGTTATGACTCCGAGGCCGCATTCAGCCGGGCGTTCAAGAAATCCACCGGGCTGGCTCCCGGCGCCTGGCGCGAGGCACGCCGCTCCCCTCGTCCGGAGTCTCTCCCCCTCGATCGATACGCAGGAGCAGGAACTCGGGACGGCCGGTCATTTGCGGCATCGTCCGCCCCCTCCACATTGGGCCCACGCGCCGAGCGCGCGTGTTAACCCACCTATGGAGAGGATGAACGATGAGTCAACGCAGCAACGCCCTGGCCGATCGTCTCGAGCAAGGGTCCCGCGCCCTCGCCGACCTCGCAACCGGCCTCACCGACCTCCAGTGGCGCACCCCGATTCCCAGGGACGGGCGTCCCATCGGCGTCGTCGTGCATCACGTCGCCACCATGTACCCGCTGGAGATCCAGCTGGCCCAGACACTCGCCGCAGGCAAGCCCGTGGCGGGCGTCACCTGGGACGTGGTCCACGAGATGAATGCCGGGCACGCCACGAAGTACGCAGCCGTCTCGAAGGAAGCAGCGTTGGAGCTGCTCCGAAAGAATAGCGCCGCCGCCGCGGCAGCCATCCGGGCCTTGAGCGACGCGGAGCTCGATCAGGCGGCATCGGTGTCGCTCAATGCCGATGCTCCACTCACCTGCCAGTTCATGCTCGAGGATCACGCCGTCCGGCACAGCTATCACCACGTCGCCGCCATCCGGGCTGCCCTGTGAAGCCCTGCGTCGCCGTCCCCGCCTGGTCCGAAGATCCGCTCACCGCCCGGGCCAGATCGGTCTGGACCGCGGGCGATTTTCTCCATGCGGCGGGCCCGCGGCCGTGACGGAGCTCTTCGCGGCGTGTTATGGACCCACGATCACGACGCTGCGCTCGACCGATCCCAGCGGGGCGAGCCGGCTGCGCGACGAGCTCACCCGACTGTTCCGGGAGCACAACCTCGCCACCGGCGGCACCACCACGGTGGCCGGCGAATACCTCGACGTGTACTCGCGGAACGCCTGACCATTCACATCTTGGAGGAGAAAAGTATGTCGCGGTTCTTGAAGGCAGGCGTGCTGCTGGGGTCCGTCGTGGCGGGCGCCATGGCGCCGAGTTGCAGGCACATGCCTGCCGACGGCGGGGATGCGTACGACGCGGAGCTGTCGCAGCTCCGGGGCGCCACGGAGAGATTTGCCTCCTCGGAAGTCGCAGCGGTCGCGGGTTACAACGTGCGGATCACCGGATGCATGGCCGATCCGGTCCTGGGCGGGATGGGGTTTCACATCGGCAATCCGGACCTGATCAACGGGACCGTGGAGCTGGAGCGGCCCGAGGTGATGCTGTACGAGCCGGTCGCGGGGGACCTACCGAGGCTGGTGGCGGTGGAATACGTCGTTCCATTCGAAGCCTGGACGGCGTCCACACCGCCGGTGCTGATGGGGCAGACGTTTAAGCGGAACGAAGGGTTCGGGCTGTGGGCGCTGCACGTATGGCTCTACAAGGAAAATCCCACCGGGATCTTTTCCGACTGGAACCCCCGGGTCTCCTGCGCCGCCGCTCCGCCGGAGGCGAGCCCGGCGACAGCGACCACCTCGGGCCGGCGTAGTCCGGCGTCCTACACTCGGCTTCCCGCAAGTCGCGCCGCCGGCATCGCGTCCAGCTGATGCCCGCCGCGCGTTCACAATCCTATCGTTCTCACCGTCCGGGCGCCGTATGTATCGGCGGCGCCGGACCAGACAAGGGTGCGTATGCGGCGGCGCGGAGGCGCCTCCCGGCGTCACCCGCAAAAGGGAGACAGCAATGCGCAGGATGAAGCAGATGGGCCTGGTCGCGCTGACGGTGCTGGCAGCGTGCAAATACGATGATGCGATCACCGCGCCGCCGCCGGCCCCGCCACAGGTGACGGTGTTCAGCGCCACGGGCAACATCGCCGCGAAGGTGGACGAATTCCGCAACGCCCTGGGCCCCTCGAACGGCGGGACGCCCGGCGAGCAGCCGACCGGACGGCGGGAGATCAGCTGGGATGGAGCGGGCGCCAATCCGTTCAACAACAAAGACGATTTTCCAGCCGATTTCTTCAACACCAACGTGAAGTCGGGCGCCATCTATACCACCGCCGGCACCGGGTTTCGCAACGACTCGACCTTTTTCACCGATGTGAATCCGGCCTACGCCGATCAGTTCAATTTTTTCAGCGCGACCAAGATCTTCGCGCCGGTCGGAAGCAATGAGCTCGATCAGCTGTTCCAGGTAGCGGGTCAGCCGACGCCGGCCGTCGTGCGCGGGTTCGGCATCGTCTTCAGCGACGTGGACGTGGCCGACAGAACAACCATCACGCTGTTCGCGCAGGACGGCTCCAACCTGGGCAGCTTTGCCGCGCCGGTTCGCTCAGACGCCGCCGGCTTGTCCTTCGTCGGCGCGCTTTTCCCGACCGCGATCGTCGCGCGGGTACGCATTACCCTCGGTACCGGAGCGTTGGGCGCGAACATCAACGACATTACGATCGGGGGGACCGCGGATCTGGTCGTGCTGGACAACGTGATATATGGTGAGCCCAAGAAGGCGTTCTAGGCCGGGAACCCATACCGTTCTCTCCTATGACGATTCCGGGCGGCCTCGAGAATGAGCGGTTGCTGGAGCTGTTTTTCTCCCAATCCCTCGACGGGTTCTTCTTCATGGTGCTCGATGAGCCCGTCGAGTGGGGCGACCACGTCAACAAGGCCGAGGTGCTCGAGTACGTCTTCGAGCACCAGCGAATGACGAAAGTGAACTCCGCCATCGTGACCCAGTTCAACGCCAGGGCGCCGGAGGAGTTGCTCGGGATGACCCCCGCGCAATTCTTCGCGCACGACCCGGCGACGGCAAAGGAGCGCTGGCGGGAATTCTTCGACCGGGGGCGTCTCCACACGGAAACGGACGAGCGCCGCCTGGACGGTACTCCGATGCGTATCGAAGGGGATTACCTGGTGATCCACGACGGCCAAGGCCGGATCGCCGGTCACTTCGGGATCCAGCGCGACGTGACCGATCGGCATCTGGCCGCCGAGCAGGCGAACACCTCGCGGCAGGAGCTCCGGGCACTTGCCGCCCGACTGCAGAAGGTGCGCGAGGAAGAGCGGACCGGCATCGCCCGGGAAATCCACGACGAGCTCGGCCAGGTGCTGACCTGCCTCAAGCTGGACCTCGCCTGGATGAAGCAGCGGTTGCCCCGAGACCACCAGGTGCTTGCGCAATGCGCCTCGATGCTGCAGCGCATCGACGGCGCGCTGAGCTCGGTGCGGCGGATCGCGACCGAGCTCCGACCGAGCGTGCTCGATCAACTGGGACTGGCCGCGGCACTCGAGTGGCAAGGGCAGGAGTTCGGCGCCCGGACCGGGATCGGCGTCCTGATGGAGCTGGCGGTGGACGACGGTTCGATTCCAGATGAACTGGCAAGCTCGGCGTTCCGGATCCTGCAAGAATCGCTCACCAATGTCGCGCGCCATGCCGGCGCCACTCGGGTCCGCATCCGCCTGTGCCACACGGCGGCACTGCTCACCCTCGAAGTCTCCGACAACGGGGTAGGGGTCGCGAGCGACCGGCTGGAGGGCACGGCCTCGCTCGGACTGGTCGGCATGCGGGAGCGCGCGCTGGCGTGTGGCGGTGAGGTGAGCATCATCGGGGGCCCCCTTGGCGGCACGACCGTGTCGCTGCGGGTTCCCCTCGGCAAGGGAGCTCGCTCATGATTCGGCTCGCCATCGCCGACGACCACCCGATCGTGCGGGAGGGACTCCGCCGGATCGCGAGCGCCGGGCCCGGGATCTCGGTGACCGGAGAGGCTTCCACCGCGACGGAGCTGTTCCAGCTCCTCGCGGGGACTCCGGTGGATGTGCTGTTGCTCGATGTGAGCATGCCCGGCTCCACGTTCGTCGAGACGCTGCGCGTGCTCCGTGACAGGCATCCCAGCCTCAGGGTGCTGGTGCTGAGCGTGCATCCTGAGGATCAATGGGCCATGCGGGCGTTGCAGGCCGGAGCGTCGGGGTATCTCACCAAGGACCATTCGCCCGAGCAGCTGGTCGAGGCCATCCGCCGCGTGGCGCGTGGTGGCAAGTACGTGAGCGAGACGCTTGCCGAGCGCATGGCCGGGCTGATGGACAACGACACGGCGCGGGCTCCGCACGAGCGACTGAGTGGCCGCGAGTTCGAGGTCCTTCGCGCACTCGGGGGCGGGATGACGGTGAAGGATGCGGCGGAACAGCTCAACCTGAGCGCGAAGACCGTGAGCACCTACCGGGCCAGGCTACTGGAGAAGATGGGACTCAAATCCAAGACTGATCTGGTTCGCTACGTGATGGAGCACGACCTTATCAGATAATCGGATGCGCGCGCATCACGTTCATAAGCGCTTGGCAAACTTCAGGTGCGTCACCTTCGGCGTTGCCACGGTCCGGACGAGCTCGAGGCACAATCCAAACACAGACGCATACAGCCGATCCCGAGCGGATTGTCCACACTCGGCTGAGGACCGGCGACGAAACCGTCGAGGGACATGGAGATTGTGAGACGCGCCTTGGACACTACTTACCTCGCATAAACCGTCATCGCTTCGACCAGCTCACCTCCATCCCGAGGTATCCGTTCCTTCCCGGGGCCGGCTCGAGGACCCGCCCGAACGCTCCATTGATGTTCACCGAGCCCACATAGCGCCGATCGAACAGATTGTTGATCGCGGCAAAGGGCTCGAAGCGGGCGTTGCCCCAGACGAATCCCGCGCTGGTCCGCACCGACGTCACCCCCGCGCCCCAACCCTCGACCCGCTGGGTGTTCCGGTCGTCGCCGAACATCTCGCCCGCCGTGGTCTGGTCCACCTCCACGGTCAGCGCTCCAAAGGTCGCCGCGGCACTCGCCCGGAAGAAATGCCTCGGAACTCCGGCGAGCCGGTTCCCATCGAGGGTATCGGTCGTGGCCCCGTTCGGAACCCGGTACTCGGTGAACTCGTAGTCGGCGAGGTTGTACGCTCCCTGGAACTGGAGCCACGGCCACGGCTGGGCCCCAAGCCCCGCCTCGAAGCCGCGATTGCGCACCCGGCCCGCGTTCTGGAAGAAGGCGCGGCCATCCTGCTCCCGGACCTGGATGATCGCGTCGGTAATCCGATTGTTGAACAGCGAGAGGGAGTACTGAAATCCCGGCCCGAGGCTTCCGCGGGTACCCAGCTCGACCGACCAGGTCCGCTGGGGACCCAGCGTCGCATTGAACCCCGTCGTCCCATTCGACTGGTTGACCAGCTCGGTCGTGGTCGGCGATTCGAAGCTCGTCGCGGTGCTCGCAAACACCGTCGTCCGTTGGGTGACCAGGACGCTCGCGCCGGCGCTGGCGCTGACACTTTCCATGATCCGGCGGCCGCTGTTGTCCACCCCGTCGGTGAGGAAACGGTCTCGCACCCGGAACGCCAGCCGGTCGAAGCGCCCCGCACCGAGGAGCAGCACCCTCGGCGATGCGGCCCAGTGCAGCTGCACGAAGGGTCCCAGCTCCGAAACCGTCTCCCGCTGATCGGCCAGCACCACGCCGGTCGGCGCGCCGCCGTTGCTCCGCTCGTTGCGGCGATCGTCGCGCATGGCCTGGAGGTCGACTCCGAGCGTCATGCGCAGCGGGCTTTCGCCACGCGCGAGTGGTGTGGTGGCCGCGAGCCGCGCGCCGCCGGCCGCGCGGTCGATCGTGTTGTACGTTCCCTCGGCCGGCGTCGCTGGCGGGGGCGGGGGGGTGGCGAGCGGATTCCGGAGATCGCGCAGCAATCCGAAGACGGTCGCCTCCACCTCGGTGCCCGCGCCGTCGAGCCACCGGTACCGAACCGAAGCCTGTTGCTGCGACACCTCCTTGTCCGCTCCCCGGAGGATGCTCGTGCCGGCCGCACTATCCCGGGTGACCGCGTACTCCGCCGCGGTCAGGGCCCCCGGATTCTCGGCACGGGGCGCATCCGCCACCGACACCCGCACTCCGAGCGTGGACCGGCCGCCCAGCACGAAGTCCAGTTTGCCGAAGGCCTGGCGCGCTTCGGCACGGCTCTGCTGGCGGAATCCGTCGGTCTTGAGCGCCGAGAGGGAAATCATTCCGCTCATGCCTCCCGCCGCGCCTTCGAGCACCGAGTTCGCCTTGTAAGTGTCGAACGAGCCGCCGGTCACCCGGAGTCGCGATGCCAGCGCGACGCTGGGCGTCGCGGTGGAAAAGGAGAGCACGCCTCCGGACGCATTGCCGTAGAGTGCCCCCGCCGATCCGGTCAGCACTTCGACCCGGTCGATGATGCCGAGCTCGAGATTGGTGAGCTGGCTCTGACCGTCGGGGAGGGTCTGCGGAACCCCGTCGAGCAGCACCTTGACTCCGCGAAGTCCGAAGTTGGCCCGGCTGCCGGCGCCGCGGAGCGAAACCCGCTGATCGAGGGAGTAGTTGTAGCGGTTGAGCACGACCACGCCGGGGAGCCGGCTCAGCGATTCATCGATCCCGCCGGTGAGCTGGGCGCGGCGGATCGTCACCCCGCGCAGGACACCGACGGCCATCGGGAGCCGGGTGCTCCCTTCCGGACCCCTCGTAACGTGCACTTCGAGCTCGGGAAGCAGGCGGACGCTGTCGCGTGCCCGGGCGGTATCGGGCGTCTGCGCGGTTGGAGACCCCTTCACTCCGCTCGGCGTGACCATCGAGGCAATCAGGAGGACGGCGATGCATCTCGGCATTGAACAAGAATATCCGCATTCCGCTCGCTGCTTGTAAGCCCCCCGAGGGGCACCTACTTTCCCTCCCTTCCATGACAACTCCCACGAGGTCGGCGCTGCCGGATGTTTCCCGGCCCCCGTTCGCGGGGGCGCCCGAAGCTCGATTCGAGCCCGCCCCCCGCGATGGAGTCCTGCCGGAGGGGTTCTTCTCGACCTCCAATCTCCCGACCTACGTTCGCGTCGGTGGGGGCTGGGTCATGCCGACTCGCCCCCGGATGGATGCGGTCATCGTGCGGCGCGGCGCCGTTCTCGAGACGATGGAGCCGCGCCTGGTGCGGAAGAGCGATCCGGTGGCGATGGGGCTCGCCGAGGACGGGAGCGAAGGCATCGTTGTCCACGTCGAGGGCTTCCTCGGCGGCGCTACGAGCCCCAACGAATTTCGGTTCATGGCGACTGAGGTCAGCCGGGAGCGGCCGGTCAATTACGACGAAATGGCCGAACGGGTCGAGGCGGAGCGCAGGGCCGGCGGATTCCTGGTCTGGGTGGTCGGCCCGGCCCTGGTACATTCGAGGGCCCGCGCCGATTTCGAGTGGTTCATCCGGGGCGGGTACGTCCAGGCGGTGCTGGCGGGGAACGCCGTCGCGGTGCACGACATCGAGGCCGCGATCTATGGAACGACACTCGGCATGACGGACCGGGGCGTCACGACCGTGGCGGGTCATGGATCGCACATGCGCGCGATCAACCGGATTCGCGCCGCGGGCAGCATCGAAGCGGCGGTATCCAGCGGCCTGATCGGACGCGGGATCATGCACGCGCTGGTGACCAACCGGGTGCCCTTCGTGCTCGCGGGATCGATCCGGGATGACGGCCCGTTGCCCGGCGTCCTGACCGACACCGTTGCGGCGCAGGACGCCATGCGCGATCACACGGTCCGGGCGACCGGCGCCGTCTTCGTCGCCACCGCGCTCCACGCCATCGCCGTGGGGAACATGCTCCCCTCCTTTCACACCCACCGCGGCGCCCCCGAGCCGCTCACCACGATCTGCGTGGATCAGACGGAGTTCGTCGTGAGCAAGCTCAAGGATCGCGGTACCCACCAGGCCTTCGGTGTGGTCACCAACGCACAGGACTTCATGCACGTGCTGCGCTTCTACGTCGACCGATGCCGGCAGGCATGATCGCCGCAACCGGCCCCGGGATCGGCCCGGGATGGGACAAGCTGGCCCAGGCACTTCGGGAGGCTGTGCCGGTGGCCGAGGTGGACCGCGTCTGGGCATTCCGGGTGGTGCGGCGCGACGGGCAGGACTTTGGAACCGCAATCCTGTCGAGGGTGGACGGGGTTCGTCGCCGGATTCTGACCGCCCGATTCGTGCTGACGGTCAAGGGGAAGAAGCGCGGCCAATTCACCTGGTTTCTCGACGAGGTCGGAAGCGGGCCGCTCGAGGCACTCGATGAGCTGCTCGCGCTGGTTCCCCGCCGCTCGGACGAGGAGGAACCGCCCGCGGCGGTCGATGTCGCCGCCTGGTTCCCCCCGGAGGGAGAGGACGATGCCGAGCCTCTCGGCGAATGAGGCGGCGGCGCTCCTGGAGCGGTTCCGCGGGCAACTTCGCGAAAAGCGGCTCCCGGTGACGCCCCAGCGGCTCGCGGTCGCCGCGACGGTTTTCGCTGCCCCCGATCATCCCTCGGTGATGGAGCTCACCCGCCGGCTCGCGTCCGCGGGCGAGAAGATCGGAACAGCGACCCTCTACCGGACCCTCGAGATCCTGGTCCGGATGGGCCTCGTGCGCGAGCGGGACTTCGGCGAGGGATATTCCAGGTATGAACCCGCCGCGGCCGAGGCGCACGACCATCTCATCTGCGATCGCTGCGGCGTGGTGGTGGAATTTGCCGGCGCCCGGGTCGAGCGGATGCTGCGCGTCACCGCCGATGAGCAGCGGTTCCTCTATCGGCACCACCACATCGAGATCCATGGCCTCTGCCGGACCTGCCGGGGCCGGGACCTGGGTCCACCGACGACGGGAGACCTGTGAGCGACACCCCGAATCTCACCCTGCTGGTGGCATTTGCCGGTGGGCTGCTGAGTTTCCTTTCCCCCTGTGTGCTGCCGCTGGTGCCTTCCTACCTCGGATTCATCACCGGCTTCACGATCAACGAGATGGCCGACCGGCGCCGGATGGCGATGATCCACGCCCTCCTCTTCGTGCTGGGATTCACGATCATTTTCATGCTGTTCGGCGCGACCGCCACGGCCCTCGGCCGGGTCCTCAAGTACTACGAGATCTGGTTCCAGCGCATTGGCGGCGCCCTGATCATCCTCTTCGGACTCTATTGCCTCGGCGTCCTCAAACTCCGCTTTCTCGATCAGGACGCGCGACTGCATCTCGACCGCAAGCCGGTCGGATATCTCGGGTCGGTGCTGGTCGGAATGGTCTTCGCGGCGGGCTGGACCCCCTGTATCGGTCCGATCCTCGGAGGAATCCTCGGACTGGCCGCGACCCAGGCGGATCTGTCGAGGGGCATGGTGCTCCTCTTTGCCTACTCCCTCGGGCTGGCGGTGCCCTTTCTGATCGCCGCGTACGCCGCGGAAGCGTTTCTGGACTGGTTCAAGCGATTCCGGAAGTTCCTCCCCTGGGTGCAGCGCATCAGCGGGGTCTTGCTGATCCTCGTCGGACTCCTGATGGCCACGGGAAACTTCACGCGCCTGGCCGGATGGCTGCAGGGTCTTACGCCCGAATTTCTCCGGCGCTGGCTGTAGGCTCGATTTTCAGCTGTGCGGACAACGGGTTTTGTCTCGTCTCCTGACTATTAATACGCCATCTCATGTCAGTGGGGGCATCATGCGAAGAATCCTGATCGTGCTCGCGAGCGCGGGAGTGCTCGCGGGCTGCGGGCGCAAAGACAACCAGACGGTTGCCGCGGATAGTCTGTCGCGCGACATTCAGCTCCCCGCACCCGATTCGACGGTGGCACTCAGCGACGTCCCGGCGCCGCCGACGCGAACCGATACAGTGTTTGTCCCGGCGCCGGCGCCGAGGCGGAATCCGCCGCGGGCGGTGGCGCCGGCCCCGGCCCCGGCTCCTGCACCCGCTCCCGTGACGCCCGCGCCCGTTCCCGCGGCGGCGCGTCTGGTGGCCGGCACCACGCTGGAAGCCGCGGCGGCGAGCTCGATCACTTCCAGGACCAACAAGCCCGGCGAGACGTTCACCGCCCGAATCGGTGAAGCCGTCCTCGCCGGCGACGGGCGGGTCGTCATACCCGCCGGCTCGATTGTCACGCTCTCGATCGTGGCGCTCAAGCCGGCACCGAACAAGTCCGCCACGGACGGCACCCTCACCCTCCGCGCCGAGAGCGTGTCGATCAATGGCGTGGCGCAACCGCTCGATGCCGACGTCACGTTCGTGGAGCATACGCTGAAAGGCCGCGGGGTTGGCACCAGCGAAGCGGCTAAGGTGGGCATTGGCGCGGCTGCCGGCGCCATCCTGGGCAAGGTCGTCGGTGGCGGCACCGGCGCGGCGGTGGGTGGTGCCGTCGGCGCGGGAGCTGGTGCGGCGGTCGCGGTCGAGAGCGCAAACCGCGACGTCGTGGTGCCGGTGGGCGCGAAAATCCGATTGGTGTTGCGCACGGCCTTCGGGGCCTAGCGCGCCCAGGCGCGGGATGGGCGCGGGGCATCTGCCGGGATTTTTTGGTACCGGTTTTCTGGGTCGGCGTTGCTAGACTTGACGGAAGCCGACAGGGAAGCTGACGGTGGACCAGCCTCGGCCTGCTCCTTCGCGGCCTAAGCAGAAACTCTTGAATCGAATGCGGGCTAATCTCCGTCTTCGGCACTTCAGTCCGAGGACCGAGGAGGCCGACCCGCGGCCGAGGTCACTGCTTTCCTGAGTCATTTGGCAGTCGATTGCCGGGTGGCGCCGTCGACACTCATCCAGGCCCTGGCGGCGCTCCAATTCCCTTACCGCGAGATCCTCAGGCGGCCGCAGGCGATCGGCAACGTTGTTCCGCGTCCCCGGGTGCCGGTCCGGCTGCCGGTGGTGTTGACGCTGGACGAGGTCCGTCGGGTGCTGGGCGAGCTGAGCGGAACCCAGCGGTTGACCGGGATGCTCCGGTAAGGAAGCGGTCTTCGGCTGCTGGATTGCCTCACCCTCAGGGTCAAGGACATCGACCTGGATCGGGGTGAGGTTCGATTGCGACTGGGCAAGAGGGGGCGAAGGACCGGGGACCGTGCTGGCGGAGGCGCTTCGGGAGCCGCTGCGGGCACACTTGGAGCGGGTCCGGGTGCTCCACGACCGGGACCTGGCGTCGGGTGGTGGCCGG
>Ga0210377_10001312_pt1 | contig 22691 bp, 23 predicted proteins | sample PLM4_65_b1redo_FD_155480 | JGI IMG/M metagenome (GOLD analysis project Ga0210377, IMG submission 155480) | Groundwater sediment microbial communities from an aquifer in East River, Colorado, USA - PLM4_65_b1 redo | ecosystem: Environmental > Terrestrial > Soil > Riparian zone | place: USA: East...
ACCGAGATGGGCAAGATCCAGACCCTCGTAGGAGAAGCACGTCCCCCGGAAACACCCATGGAGCGGCAAATGGACAAGATGGGGGTCCAACTGGTCATCATCAGCGGGGCGGTCTGCGGAATCGTGTTCGTCATTGGCATTCTGCGCGGCTACGGCTTTCTTCAGATGCTCAAAATGTCGATCGCCCTGGCCGTGGCGGCTGTGCCGGAAGGCTTGCCGACCATTGCAACGACGACCCTTGCCCTCGGCATCCGGCGCATGCGGGAACTGAATGTACTTATCCGCCATCTTGACGCTGTCGAGGCGTTGGGCGCTGTCCAGACCATCTGCCTTGACAAGACAGGGACCATAACCATGAACAGGATGTCCATCGTCCAGGTCCATGCAGGCGCCGGCCGTATTGACGTTACGGACGGCAAGTTCAGGGCGGACAAGGAGGTCGTCAATCCCTACACCTCTGACGAGCTCCTCCGGCTCATCCATTTGTCCGTGCTGTGCAATGAATCATCGGTCTCCAAACAGGAAGGTGAATTTATTGTTGAGGGGTCGTCCACGGAGAATGCCTTTATTCATATGGCGATCAGTGCAGGCGTCGATGTTCATGCCCTCAGGTTACAGTATCCTGTCCTGAAGATCGACCATCGCTCAGAGGACCGTCCGTTCATGAGCACAATCCACAAGAGAGAGGACCAGAAGCGGCTCAGGGCACTGAAAGGGAGTCCTCCCGAGGTCATGTCCATGTGTCGCTGGTACCTGCGCGACGGCGTAAAACTATTGCTGGACGATGATGCCCGGGCGCAATTTGAAGTTGAAAACGAACGCATGGCCGGTGAAGCGCTCCGGGTCCTGGCTGTTGCCTATACAATTGCTGACGAACAATTGATGGAAAATGAGGACGATATCAGGGAAGGCCTCGTATGGGTCGGCCTCGTAGGCATGGCGGATACCGTCCGAAAGGGTGTGAAGAACCTGATCCGTACGTTCCACCATGCGGGGATCAACACGGTGATGATCACCGGGGACCAGGGTCCCACTGCCTATGCCATCGGAAAAGAACTTAACCTCAGCAAGGATGAGGAGCTGGAGATCCTTGATTCCACGCACCTCTCGCAGCTTGAACCAGAGGTCATGAAAGCCCTCGCCGGACGGGTGCATGTCTTCGCGCGCGTGAGCCCGGCCAACAAACTCCAGATCGTCCAGGCACTCCAATCCGCGGGACTCGTCGTTGCCATGACCGGCGATGGTATCAATGATGGGCCGGCGCTCAAGGCGGCGGATATCGGCATTGCCATGGGCCACACAGGAACTGACGTGGCGCGCGAGGTTGCAGATGTCATCCTTGAAGATGACGATCTCGAAACCATGATCGTGGCCATCAGCCAGGGCAGGACGGTCTACAACAACATCAGGAAATCGGTGCGGTTCCTGCTCACCACGAACCTGAGCGAGATCATGGTGATGTTCACCGCGCTGGCAACAGGCATGGGACAGCCGCTCAATGTGATGCAACTCCTCTGGATCAACCTGATCTCCGACATCTTTCCCGGCCTCGCCCTTGCCTTGGAGCCTCCTGAACCGGACATCCTTTCGCGGCCGCCCCGCAATCCTGATGAGCCGATCATCAAACCCGAAGATTTCAAGCGGATTTTTTTCGAGTCCAGCATGATTTCCGGAGGGACCCTTGCAGCATATGGATATGGACTCGCACGGTACGGACCGGGTGCACAGGCGGGCAGCCTTGCCTTTAACACCCTCGTTACCGGACAACTCCTTCATGCGATCAGCTGTCGTTCTGAAACCCACAGCGTGTACGACGCAGGCCGGCTGGAGCCGAACGGTTATCTCACCATCGCCCTTGCAGGCTCGCTCGGCATCCAGGGCGCGACCATGGTCGTGCCGGGCCTGCGCACGTTTCTCGGATTGAGCCCGATGGGTCCCCTTGATATGATCGTGTCTATCGGAAGCGCGGTCGTGCCGCTGCTCATCAACGAAGCAACAAAGAAGACTGCCGCTCTACTGCCGGAAACAACAAACAACATCGTTGTTCCCGTGATGCAGCCCGCAGGCAACGGGTTTGCCGCAGTCACTTGAACTGATGATCAACAAGCAGAGGGAAAAATGAAAAAAGACTTCATGTTCACCTCGGAATCAGTCACCGAAGGTCATCCTGATAAATTGTGCGATCTCATCAGCGATGCCATCGTCGATCATTTTCTCCAGAAGGACCCCTTCGCGCGGGTCATTGCCGAGTGCGCTGTTTCCACGGCCATCGTTTTTATCGCCGCACGGTTTAAATCCAGGGTGAATGTGGATTTCGCGAATCTGGCACGGCAGGTTATCGGCCAGATCGGCTATGACCAGCACGCCTTCAATGAAAAAACCTGCAGTATCGTGACGAGCCTGAAAGAGTTCCCCGAGGAAGATCGGCCTTCCGTTGATGAGCACGCCATGACCGATGAAGAGATCGAGCGCATTCCGGTCAGGAACCAGGTGACCGCGTTCGGATTTGCCTGCGATCAAACCGCGGCCTTCATGCCCCTTCCGATCTGGCTGGCGCACCGTCTTGCCCGGAAACTTACGGCTGTGCGTCTTCAAAAAACACTCCCCTATCTCGCCCCCGATGGAAAAACGCAGGTCGGCGTGGAATATCGGGACGGCAGACCGTCGCGCATTCACAGCATCACCATCATCGCCAGCCAGATAAAATCGGCTGAAGCCGGCGGCCCTGACAGTAAAAAACTTGACGATGATATCAGGGAAGCGGTCCTGCAGCCAGTGTTCCAGGATGAGGACATCAGGCCAGATGAACGCACGCGGATCTTCGTCAATCCTGATGGCGCCTTCCTTGTCGGCGGCCCTTCTGTCCACTCCGGACTCACGGGGAGAAAGAATGCGATCGACACCTATGGAGAGTATTCCCGCAACAGCGGGTCTGCCCTGAGCGGCAAAGACCCTTCCCGGATCGACCGCAATGGCGCCTATGTCGCGCGCTATGCCGCCAAGAATGTGGTCGCAGCCGGCCTGGCGACCGCCTGTGAGGTGCAGCTGAGTTATTCGATCGGACTCTCCCGGCCGGTCAGCATCCAGGTGGAGACCTTTGGCACCGGGAAACTGCCCGATCAAAAGATAGCGGATCTCCTGGAAACCGTGATCGACTTCCGGCTGGCAGGGATCATCAAACAATTCAATCTTCGTTTTCTTCCTTCCACCGTCAAAGGCGGATTCTATCGCAAACTTGCAGCTTACGGCCAGATGGGGAGAATGGATATCGGATTACCGTGGGAGTTGACTGACAAGGCAGCGGCCTTGAAAGGATGACGGAGTGGGATCGTTCCGGCTACCGATGCTGCGAGCGCGCTTTCCAGCTGAAAAAAGACGCCCTGCCATCATGGGCCTTCTGACGGCATTGGATCTACAGGGAGCAATCCTATGCATGATCTTACGAAGAAAATTGAATCCAGCCAACGTCTCGTACTGGTCGTTACAATCGCCTATTTTTTCGTCGAATTGTTCGGCGGCCTCTATTACCACAGCATCGCCCTGGTCACCGATGCCTCCTTCATGGCCGCCAATATCTCGGGACAGATCATCGCGTTGTGGGTGAGCAGGATTGCTCGCAGGCTCCCTGACAAGATGAATACGTTCGGATACGAACGCGCTAAGGTCCTGTCAGGCTTGTTCAACGGCATTCTCGTCGGTTTCATTCTTTTCTATGTGCTCATCGAGGCGGTCCAGAGGATCCTTAGTCCACAGCCGATCGACGCTGACAAGGTCCTGATTATTGCCGCACTCGGACTGGTCGCAAATGCCTTCGGCCTCGTCATGCTTGCGAAGCATGCGAAGGATGTGAACATTAAAGGAGCGCTGCTCCTGATCCTGAATGATACGTTTGGCTCCGTCGGCGTCATCGTCTCCGCCGTGATCATGCGGTATACCCATCTCTGGTTCGTGGACCCTCTCGCCGGTATTCTCATCGGGTGCCTTGCGGCCTATCCGACCTATCACCTGATCAAGGCAAGCGTACACATACTTATGGAGGGGAATCCCGTTAATATCGACATCGATGCTGTTGAGAGATTTTTGCATCAATCGTTTCCCGACATACGCAATGTGAAGGACATGCACATCTGGAGCCTGTCGCCGGAAAAGATCATTCTGTTGGCGCGGGTGCGGACAAATGGAATGGAGAACCACCGGGCGATGATGAAAACGATAAAAATGTCGCTCCGCGCGAAATTCGGGTTTTCTGATGTATATATCGAGGGATATGAAGGTGTGTTGAGTGAACCTTCCGTGGCAAGCTCCCCCGAGCTCGTTTCCGACCCCCGGTCAGGGTAGTCAAATGATGAATGTCAGGCGTTACTACGATATCCCGTGAGAGGAGGTGTTGAATATGAATGATAAAATATTTCATGAACGGGTATCAGTGCGTCACCACGAAGTCGCCGTCGAAAATATAGCGCGCGGTCTGAATCGTTCCAAAGAGAATGTCAATACCCTGTATGGTATGGTGCTGAGACACTACGAAAGAGGAGCGCGGATAAAATTTTTTCTCTCGGCACTTGTTACCAAACGGGTCAAAGAACTGCTGAAAGACGAAACGCGGCTGTCTGACATAGACAGCCGGAGGAGCCGTTCGCGGGAGTTGTGAACAGGCTCGCTCCTTTGCGTCCTCGTCAGCGGGTTTAGATCGGGCTTCAGATCCGCAAGTTGAAGCTAATGACGGGACCACGCACGAGGATCGATAATCTTCTTACTGAAACTATCTCGCAGGGAGCGGTCATAGCGGGATCCAATCCATGGGGTATCGATACTCGCCTTCACGCAATAGTATTATGAGCACTATGGAATGAGACAACAATGGCCTTGGAGATAAGCGTAGTAGAAGTTAACTGGTATGTACCGAGCGAAACGGCTGGGCAAAATGCCGACAGCCTCTAACATGTTATACAACCGCGCAGTCTTCACGCCAAAGGCAGTTCATCTGCTCGCAATCCTTTACATACGGCGTTGCAAAACATTCGCAATTCCCCTCCGCCTTCTGAATGGCGAGGACCAGATCCGTCTTGCGCATCTTCCCTGCCTTGACCCCGTGCTTCTTTGCGATCTCCTTCAAATCCTGCATCTTCATTAGTGCTTCCTCCTTGAATAAAATAAGTCCCTGCCCGGTGATAACCCGGGATGAACATTGTTAAGCTGCCCTTCGATACTTCGGGATTTTAGTTTAAGGTCAGCAAAATTCACGCTAGTATGCGTCTATTCGTGCTCCAGTTTATACAAGATTCCTTACAGCTTGATGAAGGTTTCGCTACATTTCGGTTATTTTTTTCTATCGGCCTTTATTTTTCTATGAACACCATGTTGTAGACAGGGTCATAGTGGTTGGATCAGCCCATAGCGTTCAGGTCTTCAACTGAAAGATCACGGGCAACAACGCTCTATCCCCTTTCGTGAAGGCGCAGCGTATTATTTCCCTAGCTGCCACCGAGATCGATGATCAGAAGATCGTCGGATTTTTGAAGAATGACTTCATAATTGTCAAGCCAAGGATATTACTCAGACTTGCTGTCACCGAGGTATGTGTATATTTCATTCCATTCCTTGCGGCGCATAGCAACGGAGTTCTGTCTATTCAGGGGTTCGTGATGGTGTTCAGAAAACTTAAGGCAGGCGGTGTTTTCCAGGATTGTAATACCGATAGGTTGAAGACCAGCGTAATAACGCTCAAGCTTCCTTTGCATGGCACGTGCAAAGCTCTGCAAGTCAGGGTCGCTCATTTATAACAGTATGGCCAGAAACGACAAGCCCGTACCCTGAAGAGCCGTTTCAATGAAAGCTCCGGTAACGGCCTTGGTCACGACGTTGAACGCTTTGGACGTCGCCCGATGGATTACCTGGTCGTTCGTGATCTTTTTGTCGGGACGATAAAAGCCGGCATTCTCCAGAGTGCGCAGAATGTCCTGATGATGGAGCTCTTTCTGATCATAGTGGATCAAAAGACTGCCTGTGGTTGGATTGAATTCAGCGGTTCCGATACCATGACCCATATCCACGAGGGCTTTTCGAACCTCATAGTGGACTGAGCCGTTTTTGAACAAGGGACTTTTTATCCGCAGTCTTCCTGGCACATTATGCACGTAGCAGTTCATGAGATGAGACCTCCTTCTTGAAGGGGATTTTTATATACGATTTGCATACAGGATATTCTGAGCACCTGAATCGTATCGCTTTTTTATCATGCATGTAAAGATGCATCTTGAAGCCGCATTGGGGACAGGTTGGACGCTTCTCCAATTCATGCCTCGCAAAGCCGAGAACAAACTGTCTTCCACACAAAATGCATCTGAGACGCTGCTTTCCGTTATTGATATGGCCATATTTATAGACAGCATCAGAGGCGCACGCCGGACAGGTGAGATTGTCTGTTTTCTTAGTCATTTTTAATATCATAAAGTATCCGAATTAATTAAACTAACTATACATACTCATTATTTCACCCGTATTACGGAAATGTTAAGATTTTGTTAAATCTTTTATCATGCCCTTTCCACTCCGGCTCTTAATCTGGCAGGAATACGCGGTTTCAGCATTTGCACGGTGAGCACGGATATTTTAATGAGCCAGGAGAACTTCTTCTAAATCAGCGAATTCACCCGCGAATGATAAGAACAATAAATAGTATTCCGATGAACAGCCCTGCTGCGGTCAGGCCGTATTCAATTGCTTTCAGGATAGACTTATTCATACGCAGACACCTCCACACCCTTTTCCGGGGAAGGTTGAAATCTCCGCCCCTTATTAAAAACGAAGTTTTCCCGTATTCCATAGTATAGAAACCGTTGACCATATCGCAAGACTTGACGTATTAGTGTTGCTGTAATAAACGTTGTTTAACGACTCTGCTGACAAGGATAGGAAGAAAGGTTTTCACTTTTATGTCTTTATTCAGTTCCGCCAGGACCTCCCGATACGACTTGTTGACTTCTTCTGCGGAAATCCCGAGTTCGTGCACGAGTCTGTCAATGGCACGGACGTGTGGTTCGTTGTCCTTGTCGTACATGTTTCGTGATGTATCTGCTGCCGTCTGCTTCTGCATGAGTATTTCTCCTTATTGTGGTTAATCTTATCCCTTCTTCATATTCGACAACGCTCGGCTATAGGATACTCATTGTCATGCAATGCACATTATGCAATCATGCTTGCCTGCCCGGCAAGGTAAGAACCGCCCATGGCTCTCTGGTCGATATGATCATTTTTAAGAAAATATGCCCGGCTTTCTGTGTAGGAGCGATCCACTTCTTCCGGATCGAACCCAAGCTCTTGTACGAGTATCTGAACTGCACGAGCGAGCTGGGTGGCTTCTTTTTCATCGAGATGCAGCCTGGCATGATTTATATTCTGTTCAGACATATGAACCTCCTTGTCCTTGTTATGGAAGTGAACTCCCGCTTTCGTTGTCTACATTGTCAATTCCTTGAGGCGGTCAGTAAAGGATATACGGCAGCTTCATCTTCTTCATCTATTTCGCAGAACCTTCGACAGGAACAACGGGCAACAATCGTAGTTGTCCGTCCAGCAATAGTTCGTCTTTTGATAACTACTGGTTGCTACTGTCATAATTGAGGCAGCACAATTATTGCTGCTTCCTTTTTCGTAGGGGCACGTTGCCAAATGAGCGTCTGCGCATACTGCATTATGCGTAGATGCCAGGTTGATTAAATTCATACCTATCTCCTTTCAAATCCGGGGATCAACGACCTGCCTTTTTGAGGATTGATTTCCCGCTCGTTGAAGCACCCGTTTCCCGCCTTTAAGCATACTCTCTGAACAAATCATATCCGAGTCGTGTTACAGGAGGATGAAGAGTATTTTACATTTTCATTAAATCTTTGACCGGCTCTGGATCAGGTAGGCATAATAGGTTGCGGCGCTCGTCGGGTAACGCTTGAGTGTTTTGAAATCGACGCGATAGAGGCCGAACCGTGCATCGATGCCCTGGAGCCATTCGTAATTGTCGATGAGGGTCCAGTAAAAATAGCCGCGGACATCGAGACCGTCCTTCAGACATCGCTCTACAACATCCACGTGCTGCTTCATGTATGTTACCTTCATTTCGGCATCATGGGTTGCGATACCGTTTTCGGTAATGAAAATCGGCAGGTTGAGCCTTGACGCATACCTGATCACTTTTGCAAGACCGCGCGGATGCACTTCCCACCCGATATTCGTAAGGCCATGACCGTCGATGTCCAGATGCCTGAGCTCCACACCCATTTTTTTAAACGGATTGAACCGGAGATGGATGCGCGTATAGTAGTTCACGCCGAAAAAGTCAAGCTTGTCCTTGATCGGGACTTCGATCTGCACAACGCGGGAAAAAGGGAATTTCACGATGAAGACACCGGTCCGGAATGCGTTTATGATCGAGTGATTGTAGAAGTGGTTCGCCGACTTCTTCAGGAGCCGGTCGAAAGGGTTCCATTTTTTCCAGGGAGCGAATACGGACATATTATGCGCGATACTGACCTGCGCATCAGGAATATATCGATGGATGATGTCGTAGGCCTTGCCGTGCGAGGTAAATATGTTTTTCAAGGCGACGAGGGCACGGGGCACGTCTCGCAGACCCGGCGGAATGCATCCGTCAAGGTATCCGCCGATCAGGATGACATAGGGCTCGTTGAACGTTATCCAGTAGCGTACGTTCCTGAGCGTTGAGACCATCTTCTCCGTGTAACGCAGGAATTTTTCAACGGATGCAGTTCGGTGCCAAGGATACCGCTCCAGAAACCAGCGGGGGTGGGTGAAATGATGGAGAGTGACCATCGGCTCGATGTTGTAGCTTCGCAGGATATCGATGATCTCCTGATAATGCGCAATGGCTTCTTCGTCCCAGGTGTCCGGCCGAGGCTGGATCCTGCTCCATTCAATGGAGAAGCGATAGGAATTTACGCCCAATTCTTTCAGGAGCTTCAAATCCTCCCTGAAAACTGCATAGTGGTTCGTTATCTCAGGGATGTCGCTTAATACGGGGTCCCAGGTCGACCAGTCGGCATTCGGAGAGCCTTCGAGCTGAAACGCGGAAGTAGCAATGCCCCACTGAAAGTCTTCCGGAAAAGCCGATTTCCTCGTTGGCTCTTGCATCCCGATGGCCATGTCTCCCCGTGTTACCTCCAATAGAGGACCATGATCACAAGTCCTGCCATGGTAGCAGCGAAAATGAGGATTTCCTCGATTCTATCAGGAAGCTGCTTCTGTGCGTTGTTATGCATGGATCACCTCTTTTGTATCAGTGCATTTTTCCGGTGAAAATACCACAGCAAGCGTCCGGATGCCGCCGATCACCAGGATGAGGGCCGCGAGCGCCATGATCATCCCAGCCTCCAGCTTATGCTGATAAAGCCCGACCATGATCTCGCGCAGAACAAAGACCAGCGCCGCGTCGGTGATGAACGTGATCTTGAGCCGGTGTATGGTGAAGTATTCTATGAGACTCCTGAGCAGTTCGATCACGATGAACATGGAAAGAATATTAGTTACGATCATGTCGAAAGCGGCAGCCAGCGTCTGGCTTCCAAACACCGCTCGAAGATCGAGAATGACCCGCGCAATACCCATCAAAAGGGCAAGGAGCACTATCGGGATCATGAATTTGATCATGCTGTCGACGATCCTGGTGAAATATTTCATGGGCGTTACCTCTTCATAACCTTGTTAGGACGCTGTCTGTTTTCAAAGAACCATGTCAGCCGGATGCTACCACGATCGGATTACATACCTGTTACAGCTTGGTTAAGTTTGCGTGAAATTCAATCATATCTATTTCTGCCACTTCCTCTGTGAACAGCTTGTGATAAATCACTGCTAAATATGCTTGATGAGACGATCCGGACACCCCGCTCAAATAACGTCAGTAAATGTCCTTCTCGTTGTTCCAAAAAGGGTGGGGGCGGGCCGAGTGCGCCCGCCCCGAGGGGAGGATGATGCCAGATGTGTTGATATGATCGCGTTAGAAGCTGTGATTCAAACCAAAGGCAATGACGGATGGGCTCTCGCCGGCCTTGGGAACATAAGCGCCGCCTGCGCCGCTCTGGCCGAGGCCATAGGTGGCATCCGCATCATTCTTTGTCTTGGCATAAAGGACGTAGGCGGTCGTGCGTTTGGAGAAGGCGTGGTCGACACCTACGGTCATCAAGGTCGCCCCGGTCTTCGTATTCGGGCCTTTTCCATCCTCTGCTTTTCCATAGGCGATCTTGATGGTTTCATCGCCGAGCTTCTGGCTTACCGCGGCGTACAGCGCGTTCCGCGTGTTTTTTGAGTCCGAAACGCCGTCCTTCATGGCCTCATACACCAGCCCGATCTTTGTACCTGCAAGAGTATAGCCCGCGCCCAGTTTTGTTCCCTCGATCTTGTTTCCCATTATGTCCAAACTGCCATAACCATTCTTATGAATCTCATGTGCGAGAGCTACATACGCCGGCCCGCCGCTGTAGGATGCTGAAAAGGAATATTCCTGCTTATTACCGCTCGTGCTGGTATCAGACTCCTGACCGGTCGTGCTCGTGGCGGCCATGATCTGGATGCCGACCCACTTGGGAGATGTGTACATGATTGTATCCTTCGCTCGCAGATCGAAATCCGAGGTGCCATTCACCGTGCCGATGATGGCGTTGTAGTCGGCCATGGTGTCGGCGAAAGGATCCAAAGAAGCGGTGGACACCTTGTACGGTGTGTCGTGGATGCCGAAAATAAGGGCCCCAAATGTTTTGCTGCTCAATCCAGCGTATGAATTGCGATAGGTGATCTTGTCGATGTTCGTTGATTTTGTATTCACTGTCGTTGCACCGCTTGAGGTGTTGGTCGTGGCCGACGAGACGGATGAAACGACCGATGTCTGTGTGCTGTCGTAATTGACACCCAGCTCCAACTGCATGACGGCGCTCAGATCGTCGCTAAGGGCTTCCGTGCCCTTGAAACCAACGCGCGAGGAGTTCGATGACGCCTTCGTAAGACTCTTGTCCGCCCCCGTTGTCTTGGCATCAGTCTCGATAACATCGACCGAGAGCTTTGCTGCGCCGTAGAGCTCGATATTGCCTTTCACGACCGGCGCTTCACCTTCTGCCGCAAAAACCATTGAGCTGAAACTACTAACCGCAACTACTGCAAGCGCTGCTAAAACCTTTTTCATGATGTACCCTCCACGATCTATGATTATTCCGTTAATACGGAAGTGTTTCACGGCGTACTCAGCTGCTGAGTGGAACATTTTCTTTCTTCGTGTCCATTCGGCGCGTCTCTGCATGGGGGATAACTTACTCTCTTTTTGTTACATCAGTATGTCGGTTTGTTTAAATGTTCATGAAAAGTATTTTCAAGAGCAGTCCGGTTTAGGGAACGGATGCGAATATACTGAGCGTCCTATTATGAAGGATTGAAACGGGATACGCAGGCGTAACGTGAATCGGATATGGGGGAAGCTAATGAAAGGTTTTTTTCACAACTAGGACAACACGTATGGAAGGTTGAGGAATCGACACCAAATGGAAAGAGCGAGTGATACATTATCCTACAAAGATCATTTGGATACGGAAATATCGGATTAACTTCTGATAAATGATGGTGTCCACGGGAATGGCATCAACTCACATACAATTTCACCTTCGTGCCCTTTTCCGGCATGCTCTCAATCTGCATCTCCCAGCCGTGGGCCTTTACCAGGTGCTTGACAATGGCCAGTCCGAGCCCGGTGCCGCCCATCTTCCTCGAGCGGGCGTTGTCCACGCGATAAAATCGCTCCCCGATGCGCGGTATGTGTTTCTCCGGAATACCGATGCCGGTGTCTTCGACGTACAGGTATGGCCTGTTGTTTTCTATTCGAAAACCAATCGTCACTTCGCCCGTTTCAGTAAATTTTATTGAATTGTCCACGAGGTTCGTGAGTATTTGGATCAGCTTGTCCCTGTCAGCGTTGATTTTAATGTGCTCGGCAGGAAAGTCGGTTTTCACGAGCAGCTTCTTTTCAGCGGCCTTGGGTCTCAACAGGGCCAGTGCATTTTCAGCTGCATCAGAAAGATCCACCGGGGACCTCTCTATCCTGGCGACGCCAAGCTCGATTTTGGAGATCGTCATCAGATCGTCAACGAGACTGTTGATCCGTTCGCTGTTCGCCTTGATGATCTTTAAAAATTTTTCAGCGTGCTCCGTATCATTCAATGCGCCCTCAAGCAGGGTGTCGGCAAAACCCTTGATCGCCGTGATCGGCGTCTTTATCTCGTGAGATATGTTCGCTACAAAATCCTTGCGGGTCTGCTCCAGTTTTTTGAGCTGCGTGATGTCATGCAAGATGACGACAAAACCGGCAAGCTCCTTTTCCAGATAGGAGAGCGGCGAAACCCTCGCGGAAAAATACCTTTCCTCCGGATAATCAAGCCGCAGTTCGCTGACACCGGGCGTAAGATTCTTGCGAGCCTCTTCCATGAGCGATAAAAATAATGGGTTTCGTATGACCTCAAACACCTGTTTTCCCGTCAATTGGGCTTCGCCGAAATACTGCCGTGAGGCAGAGCTTGCAAGCTGAATAGTACCATTCGGTTCGAGTATCATCAGTACATCAGGGATGCTTCGAAGAATTTCATTCAGTCGTTTTCTTTCCCCGTCGTTCGCGGCAATACTGTTCTGCAGTTCCACTGACATCGTATTCAGGCTATCGGCTATCTCTTCAAATTCTCCAGCGCGGTCAAAATACAGTTTGTTCCCGGTTTCGCCGCCTGCGAGAGAGCGCGAAAAGTCTCCGATCTGCTTTGTCAGTTTCCTGATACGCTCCAGCTGTCTGACTGAGAACAGGCCCGTCGCAAGCAGGATCGCGATGACGACCCCGATGATCTTGAATCTGAGGGCGTCGATCGCGGCATCCACTGCGTTAAGCTTCATACTGAGCCGGACAATACCAACGGGCAGGCTGTCACGCGTGATCCTTGTTGCGACATACAGCAGATCGTCGTGCAGGGTTTCGCTGTATCGTTTGGACATGCCTGTACCATTCATAAGGGCCTGTTGGATCTCAGGACGACCCGCGTGGTTCTCCATGACGGATGATACGCTGTCTGAATCCCCGAGGACCCGTCCGTCAAGAGCGATGATGGTCACACGGAAACCGGTTTGCTCTTTAAACTGTTTACAGAGGCTGTCGAGAGAGGGTTGGTCTTTGAACGAGATGTCATTGGAAATGAGCGTTGCCTGGGAAAGGAGGTGCTCTCGCAGATCAGCAATATGACTGCTTCTCACGGCGTCGGTAATGAAAAATTCGATAAAGACGACCGTGGCAAGCATCGTGATCGCATACAGAAAGAATATCCGACCGAAGATGCGTCGTTTCATAATTCTGCATCTACATAGTAACCGACGCCTCTACGGGTCTTTATGTACGCCGGATTGGAAGGATCATCCTCAATTTGGGTCCTCAGTCTTCGAATATGGACATCAACGGTCCTGGGTTCGATAAAGGCCTCCCCCTTCCACACGGCATCAACAAGCTGTTCACGGCTGTATAGCTTGCCTTTTCTTTCGACGAGATATACAAGCAGTTTAAATTCGGTTGCGCTGAGCTCCAGTGGAGTTTTCCCCTTAAGAACGCCGTGCGTTTCCAGATTGATGAGCAGGTTGCCGATATGGATGGTCTTTTCCGTCGTGGTTTTTTCTCCCGTTCTTCTTAATACGGCTTTAATGCGCGCAATGAGCTCTTTCGAACTGAACGGTTTTGTCATGTAATCATCGGCGCCGCTTTCCAGACCTATGACCCGGTCCACCTCTTCTCCTTTTGCAGTAAGCATAATAATTGGAGTATCGGCCGTTTTGGGATCGTTCCTGATGATACGGCAAAGCTCCACTCCCTGGATGCCGGGAAGCATGAGGTCGAGAACTACCAGGTCAAATTTGTCTTTCCTGACCTTGCGGAGCGCTTGTTCGCCGTCTGAAGCCGTTGTGACCCTGAAGCCGTCTTTTTTCAAATTATAGGACACGAGGTCAACGATATCCGGTTCGTCATCGACGATCAGTATTTTATTATTCATGAGCGTAGTTATAACACTTATATTCAAGAAAATTCAAGGGGGGCAAAAAGATTTAACAGAACTGTAACATTTGATGAAGTGAGAAGTTACACGGATAGATCTGAAAGGATGGTGCGCCTGATAGCACTATTTCACCAGGTCCCCGTATTCGGCGGGTTTGCGGTTCTTGAGGAACCCCCAGGTCTCCATGGCGGCAACGCGCTCTTTGAGGTCGATATCGGCGATCACGATCGCCTCCTTGCCGCCGGCAAGTTCGGATGCCATCTCGCCCCAGGGGTCCACGCAGAAACTCCTGCCGTAGAAAGAAATTCCATCCTCCTTCCCCACGCGGTTGACCCGGAAGGTGAACAGGTTGTTGGCGAAAGCATTGGCGCATATCGCCCGCTCCCAGAGACTGTGCGTCTTGACCGATGCGGCTGTTGGCGCGAACACGAGTTCGGCGCCCTTGAGCGCAAGGACCCGGCTGCCCTCGGGGAAGAGGTTGTCCCAGCAGATCTGGATGCCGATCCTGCCCTGCGATGTCTCAAACACGGGGATCCCGGTATCTCCGGGGGAAAAATAGAATTGTTCGCGATAGAGGGGAAGATCGGGAAGATGCAGTTTGCGGTAGATGCCGAGCAGTTTGCCGCAATCAAAGACCGCGGCGCTGTTGAAATATTTGCCGCTGACGGATTCGAAGAACGGGACGATGAGCACGGTTCCGGTCTTCTCGGAAACCTGCTGGAACCGGCCGAAGGCCTCGCCGAGCGGGCTTAAGGCCAGTGAGAAGACCGACCTGTTCTCTTGTTTCGGGAACCAGGGTGTCAGGAACAGCTCGGGATAGCAGATGACCCTGGCGTCCTTTTCAGCCGCCACCTCGGCCATTTCCACGGCGCGCTGGATATTCCGTTCCATATCCTCGCCAGCGCTTATCTGTATACCGGCTATTCGCATAGAAGCTCTCAGGTACGACCGATGCTCCCGGACAATCAGCGGCCGGGCTGCGAATGAAAGCGGATCGGACCTCATGTAAAACTGAAATGATCTTATCCGGGTCCCCGGGGGAATTTTCCGGGCTATTATAGCTGTTGTCCCGGGAAATGTAAAACGGATTTTACTGACGCTTCCCGCGCGAAGAGATGCCGGTCCGATCACCTTGCCACTTCTTCAAGCGTCTTCCTGCTCCTCGCCGGAGGGTTCTCATCCGGGACACCGATCGGCAACAGCGCGGCAATGAACTTGTCCTTGCCGTAACCCAACAACTTCTCGAACGACTCCTGCGCCACAAGCGGGCCGGTCATCCAGCAGGAGCCGTAGCCGAGAGCGTGGACCGCAAGAAGCATATTCTGGATCGCGGCGGAAACGCTCTGAAGACCGGGCAAGGGCCGGAACCTCTTGATGTCCCCGGCGGAATACCCCATCCTCGCCAGCAGCCGGTCCGTTCCCGCGCTGTATCCTTCCATGAACACGGCGATCACCACGGGGGCATGTTCAAAAAATGTATAATAGCTGCCCTTGTACGCCGCGAGCCGCTGCGCCTGCTTCTCGTTCTCGGCAAAAGGGACCATCCGGTCGATCATCTCCCGCACCGCGCCGGCCATCTTCGCGAGAAGCGACTTGTCCCTGATGACGACAAAGCTCCAGGGCTGGGTGTTGTTCGCCGAGGGCGCAAGCCGCCCCGCATCGAGGATTTTGTTGATGTCCTCATCAGGCACCGGTGTCTTCTTGAACCGGCGGATGCTTTTTCTTCCCTGAATTGCGTCGAAAAGATCCATTAGATAATGCAACTTAGTTTTGAGTTATAAGTGTTGAGTTAACTAAGAACTAAGAACTCATAACTAAAAACTCAAAACTGTGTCCTCTGCCTTCCGCCCCTACGCCATCCCCGCCAGATCGCGGATCAGCTTTTCCGAATCCTTCCATCCCAGGCACGGGTCGGTGATGGATTTGCCGTACACGCTCTCCGTCACCTTCTGCGCGCCTTCTTCGATGAAGCTCTCGATCATGAACCCCCTGATCATGTCCTTCAGCAGGGACGAGTGCCGGCGGCTCTGCATCACTTCCATTGCGATGCGCGGCTGATCGGCATACTGCTTGTTCGAGTTCGCGTGGTTCGTGTCCACAATGATCGCGGGATTGGTGAGTCCGCGCTTCTGGTAGGACTCGGCGAATGCCTTGAGGTCTTCATAATGATAGTTGGGGACCGCGCGGCCGTGATAGTCCACCGCGCCACGGAGCACCGCGTGCGTGAGCGGATTGCCCGAGGTCTTCACCTCCCACCGGTTATAGCTGAAGACGTGGGGCGCCTGGGACGCCTGGATGGAATTGAGCGTCACCTCCATATCGCCCGACGTCGGGTTCTTCATTCCCACGGGGATATCAAGGCCGCTGCACGTCAACCGGTGCGCCTGGTTCTCGACCGAGCGGGCACCCACGGCAACATAGCTCAGGACGTCCTCGAGGTAGGGATAGTTGCCGGGGTAGAGCATCTCATCAGCCGCAGGAAGATGGGATTCCTTCAGCGCGCGGATGTGCATCTTCCGGATCGCCTTGATGCCCTCCACGATGTTCGGCTCTTCCTGGAGATTCGGCTGGTGGGCCATGCCCTTGTACCCGATCCCGGTGGTGCGCGGCTTGTTGGTGTAGATGCGCGGGATGATGATGATCGTGTCTCTCACCTCTGCCTGGACCTTTGCCAGCCGCGCGATGTAATCGCACACCGCCTCCTCATCGTGGGCCGAGCACGGCCCGATGATCAGGACAAGTTTGCTGTTCCGGCGGGTAAAGGCCGCCTTGATTTCCTGGTCACGTTTATTTTTGATCTCCACGAGCTCCGGGGAAAGCGGCATTGCTGCAAGGATCTCCCGGGGCGCCGGAATTTCTTGAACATAGGTGAAGCTCATAGCCTGTTAAAACCTCCTCTGCACCGCACCATCCTGGGTACGTGCGTGGCATGCAGTATAAAATCCGGCACTGACTAAGTCAAGCCAAAAAACAGCGCTTGTCAAAAAAACGACCTTTTCAACAGCAGCAGTGCCCCTTCTCCCCAGAGTGCAACAAAAAATGTCTGGTGTTTTTCGCCATAATATTGTATAAATCTTGCCATGGCAAAGAAACCTCCGTCCAGAGGAAAAGGCAAAGGCGGCACGATCGACCGCATCGTTATCGCGGGGATCGTCATTGCCCTGATCGCGATCGTGCTCACGCTCTGGGGCCCGCTCCGCAAGTTCCGGGTTGCGGAAGAAAATAAACCTGTTGAGCAAACGAAGAAACAGGAACCGCAGCAGAAAAAAACAGTCCCGAAAGCCAAAAAACAAATAAAAGAAGCGAAAAAGCACGCTGAAAGCCTGGTCGCGGGGTCGTTTGAAAAAACTGCTCTGATCGCCATCGTGATCGATGACCTGGGCCAGGACGTAAAACAGGCAAAAGAGGTCTTCACGCTTCCCGGAAATATCACCGTTGCTGTTCTGCCGGGACTGGCGCAGTCAAAAGATGTTGCAAATCTGGCCAAGCAGACCAGCCATGAGGTCCTCCTCCATATGCCCATGGAACCCTTGAAGAACCACGAAAAAACACAGACCCCCGGCACGCTGAGCGCGGACATGACTCCCATGGCGTTCCTCACGACCGTGAGTGACGATGTGGAATCGGTCCCCGGGGCCGTCGGCGTGAATAACCACGAAGGCTCGGCTCTCACGGAAAACAAGGAAGCCATGAAATTCCTGATGGCGGAGCTCAAGGCACGCAATCTCTTTTTCCTCGACAGCTTGACCAATCCGAAGAGCGTGGCTTACGCGACAGCCGTCGAGTTTGGCCTGAAAGCCGCCAAGCGCGATGTGTTCCTGGATAACGAAGGCGACAACCCGGCGTATATCCGCGAACAGCTCGCAACACTTGTGGACATCGCGCGCAAACATGGCAAGGCCATCGGCATCGGGCATCCGCACCCCGTCACACTCAGCGAACTCAGGAAGTGGCTTACCGATATCGGCGCCCAGGGGATCGAGATCGTGCCGGTATCGAGGTTGATGAACTGATGAGGTGCAGGGTGCAGGGGATGGGGTTCTGGGTTCAGGGGCAACCTCGCCGGAAATATTTACTGCTTTTCCTGAACCCTGAACCCTGTACCCTGTACCCTATACTCTGTACCCTGCCCTAAAACCCATGCTCACCCTCGGAATAGAAACCTCATGCGATGAAACCGCGGCTGCCGTGCTGCAGGACAAAAAGGTCCTGTCCAGCATTGTCTCCTCGCAGATCGATATCCATAAAAAATTCGGCGGCGTGGTGCCCGAGCTGGCATCGCGGGAGCACCTCAAGAACCTCATGCCCATTATCCGCGAGGCGCTCGCCGCTGCTTCGGTCACACTCAAGGACATCAATCTCATCGCGGTCACGTACACACCCGGCCTTATCGGCGCGCTGCTCGTAGGTGTTTCCGCCGCCAAGGCCATCGCCTATGCGCGAGGCATCCCCTTCATCGGCGTACACCATGGCGAAGGCCACATCCTCGCCGCGCACATCGAATATCCCGGCATCGGCTACCCCTACCTCGCACTGCTCGTGTCGGGCGGACACACGGCGCTCTATCACGTCAAAGGACTCGGCGAATACCGCCTCCTTGGCCAAACGCGGGACGATGCGGCAGGCGAAGCCTATGATAAGGTAGCAAAGCTGCTTGGTCTTGAATATCCGGGGGGTCCGGTGCTCGACAAACTGGCACGGGAGGGCGATCCCGGGGCAGTGAAATTCCCGCGAGGCCATCTCGCAGGGTATGACTTCAGCTTCAGCGGGCTCAAGACCGCTGTCAGGAACCACCTTGCGCTCTTTACGAGCAAGGACAAGGGACTCGACCCGGGCCTGAGCATCAGGGACGTGGCGGCGAGCTTCCAGGCGGCGGTCGTGGACACGCTCGTTGACAGGACCATGCAGGCGGCCTCCGAAACACATGTGGACAAAATTGTGGTTGCCGGAGGCGTGGCGGCGAACAGCCTGCTCAGGACGAGGATGAAGGACGAAGCCGGGAAGTGCGGCATCACGCTCTATCTCCCTGGCATGGACCTCTGTATTGACAACGCGGCCATGATCGCCCTTGCGGGATATCTCCACCACCAGCGCGGAGAGACCTCCCGTCTCGACCTGAACCCGCGCCCCAGCATGCCTTTGTGAGTTTATCTCAATTATTTCAAAATAGTTCTTGCTTTTTCCCGATAATCCTGTAGTATGCACGTCGACTGTTTAACAATAGGCAGGATCTGACTGACGTACACTCACACGTTAGCATATCTCTGCCCTTCATATCATCGATCCCTAACCCCCCTTGTTTTCAGCTCCCACTCTGAAATCACAGCAGCACGTATGGTTGGCGAACGATGTAGTTATGCCGGTCATATTTGTGCTGGCGTCGTCTTCGCTCTCAGGGATACTGTTGTGTCCCTGCGGCCTGCACGCAAACCCCTAACAGGATCCCTGGTTCTGGATCGTATCATTCCAGCAGAGGAGATCAAAGGAGTAGTATGTCTTTTTCAAAATTGCAGCTCATCGAACCGATCCTCAAGGCAATAAAACTGTGTGGCTACACCACGCCGACGCCCATCCAGGAGCAGGCTATTCCCAAGGCCCTGGCAGGTCTAGACCTGATCGCCACGGCCCAGACCGGGACCGGCAAGACCGCGGCCTTTGTAATGCCCGCGCTCCAGCGTTTGAGCGTTCCGTCAACGGCCGCAGGAAGATCCAAGGGTCCCCGCGTACTCGTACTGACACCCACGCGCGAACTGGCAAACCAGATCACCGAGGCGGTAAAAACCTACGGCAAATTCATGCGCATCCGAAGCGGTGCGATCCTCGGCGGCATGCCGTATTTCGAACAGCAGAGGCTCTTATCGCAGCCCGTGGACCTGATCGTGGCAACACCCGGACGCCTCATGGACCATATGGAACGGGGACAGATCAACTTCGCTCGCCTCGAGCTGCTCGTGCTCGACGAGGCTGACCGCATGCTCGACATGGGTTTCAGCGAAGCAGTGGACACCATCGCAGCCGCGACCCCGTCCACGCGCCAGACCATGATGTTCACGGCCACCATGGACAATACCATGGCCAGGCTCGCCCAGCGCCTGTTGAACAATCCTGTGCGCATCGAGATCGCCGGCAAGAAGACCACGCTGGAGGCGATCGAACAGCGCCTTCACACGGCCGACGATATGCAGCACAAGAACCGGATGCTCAAGCACCTGATCTCGGACAGCGAAATGACCAGGGCCATCATCTTCTCCGGCACCAAACGGAATGCCGACCAGCTGGCGAACGAACTGCACGCCCAGGGCCATTCAGCCGCGGCGCTGCACGGCGATATGAGCCAGAACGCCCGCAACCGCACCATCATGAACATGAAACGCGGGAAGATCCGGTTGCTCGTGGCAACGGACGTGGCCGCGCGCGGGCTCGATGTCACAGGCATCACCCATGTGATCAATTACGACCTTCCGAAGAACGCTGAGGATTACGTCCATCGCATCGGCCGCACAGGACGGGCGGGAGCAACGGGTATAGCCATCTCCTTCGCTTCGTCCAGGGAGGTCGACTCCCTGCGCAGCATCGAACGCTACATCGGACAAACCATTCCGCAGCAGGTCATCACGGGACTGGAACCGGCGCGCCCCTTACGCCGATCGAGCAGCGGAAGCAGCCCAGCGCCGTCATCGGGGAAACGCTGGCAGGGCGCCTCGGCCGGCAAACGGTACGGGCAGAACGCGGCATCAAGAAGTCCCTTTGGTTCGAAAACCACCCGCCGTTCGGACACTGACGGCCGTTTCTCCAGGGACGAGAAGAAGAGTGTCAGGCAGGATGGCGGGAAATTCGGAGATTTCCGCAAATCCAGACCAAGCAGCCCAAGCCGCTGGTCATAGGCAAAAAGCCGGATATACCATTATTCACAAGGCGCCTCACGTTGAGGCGCCTTTTTATTTCTGCCTGCCGGCTTTTCTCGCTTGAGTCAAAGGCATAGGTATGGCATTGATCTCCAGCCGCAAACTTCAGTTTGCCTGACCTGTTAGGTTGCATTACCCAGCATGTACCTGCCAAAGACAGCGGATACAAAACAGGGCATTTGCAAGGGCCTTGCATGAAAGAGCGCCTGTTTACCTTAACATCGCCTCTCAGCCTCATCTCTGTCAGGGAAAACATCCCGCATGTGACCCCGTTTCTTCGCATTCTTAAAACTCGATCCAGCCTTTTCTCATCTCTGCAAAAATAATCGCATGGCGCTTTCTCATAAATTCAAGCAGTTATATTTTGGCATGCGAGATGCAATAACAAGGGCAAGACACTACGAACAGGAGGAAACAAAAATGAATAACACACTATCAAGAAAAGCAGCATACATCGGGGCTGGTTCAGGGTTGGTGCTCTTTGCGATCTTCGGACTTCTCCCGGGCAGCCTGTTAGGCGGTGCAGCAGGTATTAAGCTCGCCGGTTTACTTTTTACCCTTCCTCTTGAGCCGGGGATCGTCTCGCGTATGATCGTACTCGCCTCCATGCTCGTTGGTGTTGTCGTGTCAGGCATCACGATCGTCACGGCGACATCAACAACAGGATGGCTCCTGGGACGGGTGATTGACGCATCAGGACATCAGCTTGATCCAGAATCTGCGGTCATGAGCAAAATTAAATAATTCGGTCAAGAAAAAGAACTCAAACAAAATATACAGCTGCGGCTGAAAGGAGATTATCATGAAGAACGAAACAGTAAAAGCGGGTATGAAGATCGGAGCAACAGTAGGCGGGTTGGTGTTCCTGGTATTCGGCATCATGCCGGGGTTCTACTTCGGCAGCTTCGGTACGCTGGTCCTGCTCCAGAAATTGATGGGGGGCACGGTTGACCCGACCCTGTTCGTCAGGGCAGCGGTGGTCATGGGTATCATGGTTGGACTAGCCTGTGCAGCTACCGTGTGCCTCGTGGTAGGCGGGCTCATGGGTACGGTCGCCGGGTTTGCGATTTCCGCGCCAACGGCAATGAGGGAGAAGCAGGCAGCAGCTCAGAAAGTGTAAAACAAATGCAGTTTGCGAATCAGGGTATGATACAATAATTCGCAATGTCATCTTCCCGGGAAAGACTCTGAAATGAAATGCAAAAGGCGGTGAGAAATCTCACCGCCTTTTTTATGTTAATAGCTGCTCAGCGGCCTGGATTGCGCGGCCGACTCGGTTTGAACGTCCGAGTGCCGGACGGATGCGCCGTGCCGGAAGGACGCGGGGCAACACCGTGCGGCCTTGCCCCCGGGTGTGCCGGCTTATGGGATTCCGACGCTCTCCCCCCTGCAGGCTTCGCCCCGGAATGCTCCCGGCGGCGCTGCGGTTCCCGCGGCGGTCGCGCAAATTCGGCATCGCGCGCCGGCGCCATTTTCCTGTAATCAAAGTCCTTCAGGAGACGGCGCTCGATCTTATCGCCAAGCACGCGCTCGATGCTCTTGACGAGAGGCTCGTCTTCACGGGTAACAAAAGTGAAGGCATCGCCGGTCTTTGCAGCGCGGCCGGTGCGGCCGATACGGTGCGTATATGCATCGGCCGTGTCGGGGATGTCGTAATTGATAACATGGGATATGGACGAGACATCAATGCCGCGAGCCGCGATATCGGTTGCCA
>Ga0210377_10001313_pt1 | contig 22689 bp, 13 predicted proteins | sample PLM4_65_b1redo_FD_155480 | JGI IMG/M metagenome (GOLD analysis project Ga0210377, IMG submission 155480) | Groundwater sediment microbial communities from an aquifer in East River, Colorado, USA - PLM4_65_b1 redo | ecosystem: Environmental > Terrestrial > Soil > Riparian zone | place: USA: East...
CGTCCGGCAGCGTCGCGGGCGGCAGGCCGGCGAAGCGCGCGAGATGCGCGGACGCGAGCGGGGCCTCGGCCACGGTCAGCACTTCGAGCAGCGGGTGCAAGGCGACGGCGTACCCCGGACCGTGGTCGCGGACGATCGCCGACAGGAGCCGTGCGTGGATGTCGTCGAGGCCCGCGGGTAGGCCGCCCTCGCGCAGCGCCGCCCCCTGTCCGCATCGCACCGCCTCGAAAAACTGCCGCACGAACAGGAAGTTGCGCTCGCTCCGCTCGAGCAGCGCGCGCCGCAGCTCGCCCGCCGGCCAGTCGAGCTTCGCGAGCCGGCTCGCGACCTCGGCGTCGCCCAGTTCGCGCTCGATGATGTCCGCGAGCGCGCGGTCGGTGTCCGAGCCCAGTTCCGGCGCGTCCAGCTCCACGACCTCGGCTCCGTCCTCGAGGAACCGATCCAGGTGCCCGCCCCGTCGCGACGAGAGGACGAGCGCGAGGTTGCCGAGATGGCGGCACTCGCTGCCGAGCGGAAGGACGCCTCCGATCGTCGCCGGCGGCGCGCCGGCGCCCGCTCTGTCCTCGTCGAGGCCGTCGACCCACAGCACCACGCGCGCGGCCGGCTTCAGGACCGCGAGCCGACGCAGCGGCTCGACCAGCGCGAGGTCGCGGAACGCCGCGAGCGGCAGCCCCCGGTACTCCTCCACGACTTCGCCGATGCGCACGCCCGCCACGTCGCCCGCGACGCCGCGCGCTTCCAGCTTGACGGAGATCCGCGCCTGCCGCCACGGCACCGATACCAGGCGCGCGATGTCCGCGCCGACGACCGACCCGCCGCGGCCGACGTCGTGCACGCGGCCCGTCACGTCGATCGCCGCGGTCTCCGGGAAGATCTCGTCGCCGAACGCCGCCTGGAGCTGGAAGCCGAGCGAGGCGAGGAACGCGTACGGATCGCGCCAGAGCGTGAACTCGGTGTGGCCCATGCGCAGGAAGTGGCAGCACCAGCCGTTTCTCGCGATCAGACGTGCGGCGAGAATCGACTTCCCGCTGCCCGGTTCGCCGACCACCGCCACGCAGCCCGCGGCGACCTTCGCGAGGCGCTGCAGGATCGCGGCCTCGGCGGCGGGGCGGGAGACCGACGCGGCCGACGCCGAGTCGAACAGCGGACGGAAGTCGAAGCCGCCGCGAGTCCCGTCCGGCGCCGCCGTCACGGACGCTTCGGGCCGCGACGCACGCCGACCACGCGGCCCTGGATGTCGCTCGCGTCGAGCTTCACCGAGACGTTTCCACCCGACGCCTCCGGCGCGTCATCGTCGACGCCGATCACCTCGCCGGTGCGCGCGACGCGCTTCGCGGAGACCTGCACGTCCTCCCCGCCCGCGGCCCGCCCTGCGCGCGCGCGGCGCACCAGCTCCACGGTGGTCCACGCGACGATCGCCACGACCGCGATCGCCACGGTCGCGGGCAGGAGCGCGCGCAGGCCCTCGACCGACGTCGTGGCGACGGGCGCGAGCACGATCACGACCCCGAGCGCGAGCAGGAGCGGTTGCGACTTCAGCCTCTGCGCGAGGTGAGCAAGCGCCCCCGGCGCCTCGTTCTTCGGGTTGCGATCGTCCGGTCCGGGATTCTCGGTCGTCATGGCCCCTCCTGACGCGGATTGGCAGCCGGGAAGACCGCGGCCGCCGGACCCGCTCCTTCCCGCCGCCCGCATCGCGGCACTCTGGCTGATGGCCTTGGCTTCGGCGGGGCTGTCGATCACGTACGGCCGCACAGGACTCTCCGCCCTCGGCGGCAAGCTTGGCCCACCCGATGCCCGGGAGTCAATATCCGAAGCCCCCTGGGGGGAACCATCGGGCACGAAAAAGGCGGGGATCGATCCTCTGTCGCCATGAGGATCGGCGGCCACGGTGCGGAGGTCGCGCTGCTTCCCTTCTTCCCGCGTCAACCGTTAGAATGCGCGGGGCAGTCTGGGCAGACGGCGAGTCCAGGAAGGTGGGAATGTCGAGATGAGCGTTCACGCTTCGCCACGGTCGGTCACGGCGTCACAGCTTCCGTATGAGCGGCAGCGACTGGAAGACATTGGCTACATGACCTGCATGACTCTCACGCTGCTCGGCAACTATGCTCAAACCGGGCATTTCGGCGGCCCGCTGGCCTACACGCCGTTCAATGTCGCCACGCATCTTGCCGGGCCCGAGCTGGGCGGACTCCGGTACGACTACCGGCGCCCCAAGCATCCGTATGGCGACCGGTTCATGCTGGCGGCGGGCCACTGCGCGCCGACCTGTTACGCGCTGTGGATGATCCTGGGCCAGGCGCTGTACCGCAAGTATCAGGCGACGGGCGACCGCCGCTACGACGTCGCGCCGGACGTCGCGATGTTGCCGGTCGATGCGCTGGGATTCCGCCGCGGCGCCGGAGCGCTGAAGACGCTCCTCGCGGATCACGGTCTGTCGGATCATCCGCTGTTTGCCCAGGCCAAGGGCCGGGGCATCCGAGCCCTCTCCGGACACATCGAATCCACCGACGTCACCAACGACGTCAACGGCGGTCCGTCGGGCGTGGGAATCGCGTCGGCGGCTGGGAAGGCCGCGTTCTGGGACATCGTCGGCGCTCCCATGGGTACGCCGAAAGTCATCGCGTTCGAGGGCGAATTCGCCATGTGCGAGGGGCACGCCCAGGAGCTCAAGACACAGGCGATCGCGCTTCAGGTTGGCAAGCGGCTCCGGATCTTCCTGTCCGATAACAACGCCGGCATCGACGATTCGCTGATCGGTGGCGTCGTTCATCGCAAGTTCGAAGGCTACCAGCTCATCGACCAGTGGACCTCCTATGGCTGGAACGTGTTCTCCCTGCCGGATGGCCACGACTACGACCAGATCGTGGGCGTGCTCAAGACCATGGAGGAATGGGACCCGAAGGATCGCCGTCCGATGATCGTGATCGGTACGACCACCAAAGGGTACTGGCCGGGCGCGGTGAACGGAAAGATCCCCGGGGCGGGTGATCAGGTGGTGGGCTATCCCAGCCATCCGTACGCGATGAAGATGAACGCGGAATATTTCGTCGCCCTGGCTCGAACCTTCGAGGAACGCTACGGCGTGGAGTTCGCGGGCATCCGTCAGGGGCCGGTGACCGACACCCGCGAGCGGCTGATCCAGTTCAAGACCAATATCGACGTCGCCATGTCCGTGCTCGATCGCAATGGCCTTGGGGACTGGCTGGCCGATCGCCTGGTGGAGATCGGCGATTCAGTCAGGGAGGACCTCCCGCTCCGCATCGACGTGAAGCACGATCCATTCCTGGACGATCGTCTCCGTGTCGCCAATCTCCCCGAGGAACCGCAGACACTCACCGTGAGGAACTCGGCGTCGGGCGCGGAGAAACAGCTGAAGGTCGCGTTGTTCCGCAAGGCCGGCGAAGTGGCGGGCGCCCGTCGGGCCGTGTCGGAAATCGTCAAGTGGCTGAACCACGTCACCGACAACCGGGTGCTGACGCTGGCCGCGGATCTGTCGGAATCGGTCAATCTGGAGCACGGCAGCATCTGGGGTCACTACGATCCCGAGACCAATCCGCTGGGGACGCGGCTCAAGGCCGCGATTCAGGAAGCGGGCAATGTGTCCAGCGCCATCGGTCTCGTCGGCCAGAACGCGTCACGGGACCCCGACAAGTTCGCGGGCGTGTGGGCGTTCAGCGGCACGTACGGCGCCTTCACGCCGTTGATGTACCTGCCGGCGCGCGTCTGGAGCCAGCAGAACCAGGACAGCAAGTTCCGCACGGGCGTCCTGCACATCCTCGCCGGGCATTCCGGCCCCGAAACCGCCGCCGATGCGCGCACGCACTTCGGCATCTTCTCGCCGCAGGTGTGGAAGCTGTTTCCGCGCGACCAGGTCATCAACCTGAGCTTCTGGGACTACAACGACGTGGCCCCCGGCTACTTTGCCGCCGCGGAGATCGCCGCGCGCGACAAGAAGGTGGGGATCATCATCATCGAAGTGGCCCGTCCCGACTTCCGCGTGGCCGATCGCAGCACGTTCGCCGACACGGATGTCCGGGCCGCCGCCAAGGGTCTGTATGTCATCCGCGACTTCGCGCCCGGCACGCCGAGGCACGGCTACGTGGTGGCGCAGGGATCGAGCTCGACGTTCAATCTGGTGGGCGTGCTGCCGCGACTGGAACAGGCCGGCATCAACGTGAAGGTGATCGCGGCGATCAGCGAGGAGTTGTTCGACCACCAGCCGGAGGCCTATCGGAACTCCGTGCTGCCGCCTGAGGCCCACCAGGACCTCATGTTCATCAGCAGCGGCACGCGGCGCATGTGGCCGCTACGCAACGTGGGTTCGCTGACCGACGCCTATTCGCTCACCGCCGACTGGGACAATCAATGGCTCACCGGAGGACTGGAAGCGGACGTGATTGCCGAAGCGCATCTGGACCCGGGCTCGATCTTCGCCGGCGTGCAACGTTTCGCTCAGGAACGTCCGCAGCGCCTGGACCGACAGCGCTCACTGCTGGATGCGCTGGGATAGAACCGCGAGGACGCACACGTCCGGGCAGTCCGTTGTGCGCGTCAGGCTACATCTTTTCTACGGCGCGCTCCGCGAGCGCGGCGATCGTCCGTGAGGGGTTGCGGCCGATCGGCTTCGGGATGATGGCGCCGTCGAGGACGTAGAGCCCGCGGTACCCGAATACCTCGCCCTTGTGATCGACCACGCCGTTCCCCGCCGTGGTTCCCATGTTGCACCCGCCGAGCGGATGCGGGGTGATCACGGTCTTGAACACCTTCCACAGCGCGACCACCGGCGTGACCGGCTTCCCGTTGGTCACCTCGGAGAGCTTGAGCTGCATGTCCAGGATGGCGTCGAACAATGGCTCGTTCGTCTCGAGGTTCCAGTCGAGCTGCAGGTGCTGCTTCCCGAACGGCCACCACCAATGACGGCCGAGGGAGAGGCGGCCGTCGCCGGCGTCGAGTCCCTGCGAGAACCAGAGCATGATGTTGTCGTCGAGCACCGTTTCCAGGGCATCGGCAATCTTCTGGGCGGTTCGCTCCTCGAGGTGCCGAAGGCAGTTGACGAGCAGGTGGGGGTAGCCGCCGTCCTGGATCCAGAACTTCTGCCCCTTGAACGCGCCGTCGAGGAAATCGATCGCCGAGGTGATGACCGGGCCCTTGTGCGGCAGTGGCTGGAAGTCGGCGTAGGAGGCCGGCGTGATGAGGTCGCCGTTCGACGTCCAACCGTGGCCGAGCCGCGCGCTCACGTTCGGCAGCGTCGTGTACTCGTCGCGGTTGCGGAGCAGCAGTTCCGTCGAGCCGAGGGAGCCGGCAGCCAGGATGACGCTCTTGGCCGACTCCTTCCCGGGGACGAGCTTGCCGTCGATGACGCGGTCGAACTGGACGGCGTAGCCACCGGTCGACGGCTCGATGCGACGGACGATGTGCAGCGGACGGAACTCGGCGCCGTGGCCCTCCGCCACCGGGATGTAGTTCTTGTCCAGCGTGCTCTTGGCGCCGTAACGGCAGCCGATGTCGCAGTTGCCGCAGTGCACGCACGTCCCAACCTCGACACCATGCTGATTGTCGTGTGTGAGCGAGAACGCGTCGGCGCGGTCGATCTCGCTCCAGTTGCGCATGTCGTAGTTCGGATCGAATTCCACGCAGAGGTCGACGGGCGTGAAGCGGTCGCGGTAGCCGGCCTTCGCCGCCGCCTCCTTCATGAGCTTGAATCTGGCCGACAGCTGGTTTTCGGGCACCGGCTGCGCGTTCATGAACCTCCCGACCCGGTCGTAGTAGGGCTTGAGGTCGGCGTAGGAGATCTGCCCACCCCACGGCTCGCCGAAGAGCTCGGGCCGCGCCTCGACCGAGACGTTCGCGTACACCAGCGAGCCGCCCCCGATCCCGGCGCCCTGGACGACGTTCATCTTCCCAAACAGACGGAAGTCGAGCCAGCCGTTCTGCTTCTCCGGCTCGTCGGGATCGAAGGTCCATGACTCGCGGATGGGGTATGCCGTCTGGGGCCAGCGCCGGCCGCGCTCGAGAACGAGAACCTTCTGACCCTTCTGAGCCAGGCGGCACGCCGTGACGGAGCCGCCGAAGCCGCTGCCGATGATGATGAAATCCCAGTTCATGTGCGACTCGTGGAGGCGGCCCGCGGCGAGTGAGCGGCAGCAACACGACCAGGGCCGGTCTGCCAACGAGAAACGGGGTGTCCATCGACACCCGGGATCATCTGCAGGAGAAGCGAATCCGCTTGAGGATCGTCTTGCCCCCGCGCGTCTGGAGGGTGTGAGTCGGAAGGAACAGGCTCGCGGGCGCCGCCGCCTTCCGCGTCGCCCCGCGCCTGGCGGTCGCGAAGGCGACGGCGCCGTGCTCCAGCAACGTCCCGACGAAGTGATGCACCTCGTCGGCCGTGGTGCGGGCATCGGGCAGGTGGCCGAGGAGGACGGCCCGGGCGGCGCTGGCGCCGACGAGCACGGATTCGACGGCGGGGGCGACCACACCCTTGAGTCGCCGATCGAGCTTGCCCAGGGGGACGCCGCGGCGATGGACGGCCTTGGCGATGGCCTGGCCGCCGAGCTCGTGGCCCGTCACGCTCAGCCGGCCGCGCCGCGCGCCGATGCGCTCCAGCAGATCGCGGCGGGCGGCGGCGGAAAGGAGCGCGGTGCCGGCCGCCGTGTCCACGGTCGGCGCGGACCCGGCCAGTCCCGACGTCGGCGCGAGCATCACCGTGCTTCCGATGGCGATGTTGTGACCGGCGAAGCCGTCGCGAATGGCCGCATGATGAGCGCCGCCGCTGGCGGCTTCGTCGGCGAGCATCATGGCTCGGCCCACGGCCTGGAAGAAGCGCGCGACCTCGGGCGCCGCCCGGGCGCCGGCGATCAGGAGCCGGCCGGCAGTCTGCGCCGCCGCCAGGAGCCCTTGCTCGTCCGGGTTCGGCTGGCCCGCGAAGATGTTGCAGACGGTGTCGTAGAAGCAGCCGGTAAAGATGCGGCTGAAGCTGTGGGCCTCCGCCGTCAAGGCCGCCGGCAGGCCGGCCGGCGGCAGGTTCACCGGGATCTCCCACTGCAGCGTGTTCAGGGCGCGGCGGGGGAGTGACTGCGGGTCGTTGGGGCCGTTCTCGAGGCGAACGGCTTCGGCCACGTCCTCCGCCAGGCTCTCGAGGAAGTTCGCCACACGCAGCTGCACGCCCCCCTGCAGCAGGGTCTGGCGCGAGGGCGCGTCGAAGAGGCCGACGAGCAGTGCCATGCAGTCGGCGAAGGCTTCGTGGAACGCGGCCGTCTCCGTGTACACGCTCTCCCACAGCTCGGGGCGCATGGCGTCGAGGAGCGCATGCCCGACCTCGTGGGCGACCGCGTCGGTGCTGGCCGCCGGGTAGGTCTTCCTGGTCTCGGTCTCCAGGCTGAAGAATGCCACGATCGTGCGGTCGTAGTGAGCGTTGAGCCCTGGTCCGGCGTCGTGCTGCAGCGGCAGCAGTCGCTGGCCGTTTTGCCAGAATGTCGGCGGCGGCGCCAGCGTCGCCCAGGCCTCGAGCGCCGCCAGCGCGACTTCCCGGCACTGCCAGAACCGGAACTCGACACTGTCGAGCGGGTAGACGTCCTCCGGGATCTCGGCGGCGTAGCTGAAGCCCGCCTGCGGATCTTCCGGATCCGGCCGCGACGGCTGCGCCCGTGGCGGCAGGACCTCCAGCGCGAGCGGGTCGTTCGGGAGGAAGCGGATCGGCATGCCGGCCTCACTCCCTCCCGAACGCCCGTCGCACGGTCACAGGCCGCCCTTCCTACTGACCGGCCGTGAAGGTGACGGTGAGGTCGTAGCCGCCCGCCGCGTAGCCGTGCACCATCACGAACGCGCGCGTCTGGCCCGTCGGGACGTCGAGCGCGCAACTCTCCTCCGGACCGCTGAGGTACGGCCGGCACGCGAAGCCGCCGGTGACGCGCTGCGGGGCCTGACCGAACCGGACGTAGAGATCCGGATCACCCGGCGCCGTGCCGTCGCCGACCATCTTGACCTCGAAACGCGATCCAGGCGATACGGTGAAGGGCCCGTGCATCTTCTCCTCGGCCCTCGCCACCCGCTGATCGTTGAATGCCTGGGTCTGTGGCCCGCACGCTGAAGCCACCGACGGGGCCGCGGTCGGGCAGATCGCCGGATCCACCACGAAGCCGGGCGCCGCCCCGTACAGGCACGCGGACCCGTTCGTGTCGAAGTTCGTCAGCGTGAGCGACCAGTCGCCGCCGCCGCTGCACTGCGGGTAGTGCATGACGGAGAAGCGATCGTACGAGGTGAGTGGCCGCCAGTCGTTGTCCTCGAAGCAGGTGCCCGAGTCCGGACGCGTGTGCTCGTGCCGCCAGCCCAGGCTGTGCCCGAGCTCGTGGCGGAGGATGCCGATGAGCGTCAGCTTGCCCGCCGGGTCGAGCTGGAACGAGGAGTCGTCGATCAGCACGTTGCGCGCGGCCCGCGGCTCGTTGGGGAAGAACGCCCGGGCGAGGTACTGCCCGTTCACGTTGACGGGCCTGACGTCGAACACGACGTTCGCGTTGCTCGCCGTGCAGGCTGAGTCCTGGGAGGCGACGTAGACGAAGGCGATGTCGGCCACCCGAGACCACGCGCCGGTGGCGGCCTGCATGGCGCTCACGACGCTCGGGTGGCGGGTGCCGAAGGTCGTGCTCACGCAGTAGCTGATCTGCTTCTTCTGGGTGTTGTTCCAGGTCGCGTCCTGCCCACCGGCGCGCGCGACGATCAACTGCCCGGGCCGGGTCTGAGGCGGCTCCTGCTTGATGCTGGTCTCGAAGAACTCCTGCAGCTGCTTGCGGTCGGCGATGGCGGTATCGCCGTTGACGATGTACTTGCCACCCGGGAACGGCTCCTTGAAAACGGACCGCTCGAACTCTTCGAAGGTCTTGTTCGCCCATGCCGCGCGCTGGGCCCGGGCCTTCCTCAGCAGCGCAGCGCGCGCCTCCTCGATCGCCTCCGGCGTCGCGGACACGACGGTCCCCGTCACCGGCCGGATCTTTGAGGCGCCCCCGCCCATCATCCCCGGCGACCCGGTCTGGCAGCCGAGGACAACCAGGCAGAGCAGGGGAGCCAGAACCACCCACATCGATCGGGTGCGACTATGCATGACTGTTCTCCTTGTGCGGCGTTCGCGATTCATTGCCCCGAACACGGCTCCTCCACGACGTTGAGCAACTCGACGCCTTTGCCGATCTCGCGCGCGCGCTCCAGCATCTCGCGCGCGCGCCCGGGGTCCGAGAACTCCGCGCACAGGCGTACCTCGCCCTCGAGACCGATGCGGGTTTGCTGCAGGCGCGTGACCTTGCCCTCCCGCTGGGCGTCCTCGAGCATCGTCCGCACGGTTTGCCACGCGCTCCGGGTCGGCTCGGGGACGCCCCGGCCTCGCGAGAGCGCGTAGACGGAGAAGCTGGCCGATCCCACCTGGGTGGCTCGCTCCTCGCCGCTGGTGCGGACCGGCACGGCACACCCGGCCGCTGCCGTCCACGCGCCGAGGAGCCACACGAGCACGAGACGGCGATGTTCCACGGCGGTGGCGTAACGCATACCCTGAGCCAAGCCCGTATGATGCACGGCCCGCGTCCGCCTCCGCCAGTCGGGATTTCCCCGACAGCCCGCAAGGAACGGCCGCGGCAGTACCTACCGCTGCCGCGGGCCATGATGGTACACTTCATGTGCCGCCACCCCGGCCTTCGTGGCTGAACGATCATGACTCTTCCAGCTCGGCCATTTCCTTCAGCGAGGCTACGGCACGGCCGACCGTCCGTGGTCTAACCCCGCGGAGAGGTCGCCGGCAATCGTCCTGAAGTCCCTCGAAGACCCGATCCGCGCCGAGCTCTTCGGCGTCGAGCGCCTCGAGCAGCACGCCGAGAGCCTGGCGGTCGCCCAGCGCGTCGCCTCGGGCCGGGGCCGGCGATTGCTGCCGCGCGTCGAGGCCAACGGTCGCGTGCTCCGCGAGGCGTACCGCGTGATCGCCCACGCGATCCGCGACGAGCGTGCGATCACGCCGGCGGCGGAATGGCTCGTCGACAACTTCCACGTCGTGGACGAACAGCTCCGCGAGATCCGCGACGACCTGCCACCCGGATTCTATCGGGAGCTGCCGAAGCTGGTCGAGGGACCACTCGCCGGCTATCCGCGCGTCTACGGCATCGCCTGGGCGTTCGTCGCCCATACCGATAGCCGGTTCGATCCCGAGCTGCTGCGGCGGTTCCTGCACGCGTACCAGGGCGTGCAGCCGCTGACGATCGGCGAGCTGTGGGCGGTGGCGATCACGCTGCGCGTCGTGCTCGTCGAGAATCTTCGGCGCCTGGCGGAGAGCATCGTGCGCGGGCGGGCGATGCGCCAGGACGCCGATGCCCTGGCCGACGAGCTCCTCGGGGTTGGCGACGGTGCCTCGGCGCCGACGGCGAGCGGGCTGGCGCGATTCGAGAGTGGCCCGCTGGCGACCGCGTTCGCGGTGCAGCTCGTGCAGCGGTTGCGGGAGCAGGATCGTGCCGTGATTCCGGTGCTGCTCTGGCTCGACCAGCGGCTGCAGGCGCAGGGGACGACGTCCGAAGACATCGTCCGCGTCGAGCATCAGCGGCAGGCCGCGATGAACGTGACCGTCCGCAACGTGATCCTGAGCATGAGCCTGATGTCCGCGCTGGACTGGACGGAGTTCTTCGAGAGCGTCAGTCTCGTCGACGAGGTGCTGCGAGCCGGCCCGAACCACGCCGCGATGGACTTCGTGACCCGCGACGCCTACCGGCACGCGGTCGAAGAGCTCGGGCGTGGCTCGGGCCGGTCCGAGCTGGACGTCGCGCACGCCGCCATGGCCCACACGCGCCCCGTGGACGAGGCCGACGACGATCGGCGGAACGATCCCGGCTTCTATCTCGTCGGCCCCGGGCGTCCGGTCTTCGAGCTGACGCTCGGGTACCGGGCGCCGCCGATGCTCCGGGTGCTTCGCGTCTATGTCGCGGCGGCGACGCCTGGGTATCTGGGAACGATCGCCGTCCTCAGCGCCTTCATGTTCGCGCTGCCCCTCCTCGCGGCCGGCGCATCCGGCGTCACACCGCTGAGCCTGCTCGTGCTGGCGCTGCTGGCCGCCGTCCCCGCCTCGGACCTGGCGATCGCCCTGCTGAATCGAAGCGTCACCGCGCTGGTCACGCCGGGCGTGCTGCCGCGGCTCGAGTTGCGCGACGGCGTGCCGTCGCATCTACGAACCATGGTGGTCGTGCCGATGCTGTTGACCGACGTCGCCGAAGTCGAGGCGCAGCTCGAGCGGCTCGAAGTGCACTACCTGGCGAATCCGGACGGCGATCTCCGCTTCGCCGTCCTGTCCGACTGGATGGATGCCCCCACCGAGACCGTGCCCGGTGACGCCGAGGCGCTGGGGGCGGCCCGAGAGGGGATCGCGCGCCTGAATCGGCGTCACGGCGCAGCCGCGGATGGGGGCGAGCGATTCTTCCTGTTGCACCGCCGGCGGCTCTGGAACGAGGGCGAGCGGGCGTGGATGGGATGGGAGAGGAAGCGGGGGAAGCTGCACGAGCTGAATCGCCTCCTGCGAGGGGCGACCGACACGAGCTTCGTGCCTACCGGCGCCGTCGCGCCCACCGGCGTCCGCTACGTCATCACCCTCGACGCCGACACGCGCCTGCCCCGGGGGGCGGTGGAGCGGCTGGTCGGCACGATGGCGCACCCTCTCAATCGACCGCGCTTCGATCCTGCCGGGCGACGCGTCGTCGAAGGCTACGCGGTGCTCCAGCCGCGCGTGACGCCGCCGCTGCCCGGAGGCGACGGCTCGTTCTTCCAGCGTCTGTCGTCCGGCCCGGCGGGCATCGACCCGTACGCGGCCGCGGTGTCCGACGTGTACCAGGACCTCTGGGGAGAGGGCTCCTACACGGGCAAGGGGATCTACGACGTGGACGCGTTCGAGCAGGCGCTGGCGGGACGGGTGCCGGAGAACGCCCTGCTGAGCCACGACCTCTACGAGGGGGTGTTCGCGCGCGCCGGTCTCGTGACCGACGTCGAGCTGTTCGAGAGCGCTCCCTCGCACTACGGGGTCGCGGCGGCGCGTCAGCATCGATGGGCGCGCGGCGACTGGCAGCTGCTGCCGTGGATCCTGGGCCGCCGCCTCCCGGTGATCGGGCGCTGGAAGATGCTGGACAACCTGCGTCGCACGGTGTCGGCGCCGGCCGCCTTTCTCACGCTCGTCGCCGCCTGGATGGTGCCGGGCACGTCGGCCCCGGTGTGGAGCGTCTTCATCGTGGCGACCGTCGCCGTGCCCGCGCTGTTGCCGGTGCTGGGCGGATTGATCCCCCATCGGCGCGGCATTTCCAAGCGCAGCCATGCCCGCGCGGTCGGCCGGGATGTCGTCCTGGCCGGCTCGCAGATCGGGCTCACGCTCACCATGCTGGCGTACCAGGCGTGGCTGATGAGTGACGCGATCGTTCGGACGTTCGTGCGCATGTACGTGACACGTCGCCGGCTGCTGGAATGGATGACGGCGGCGCAGGCGAAGGCCGGTCTCCGTCTCGATCTCCGCGGCTTCTACCGCCGAATGATCGGCGGCGTCGCGCTCGCCGCCGCCGCGGCGGCCGCCGTGGCGTGGGGGCGACCCGAGGCCTGGCCCGCCGCCCTGCCCTTTCTGCTGCTGTGGGCGGCGGCGCCGGCGGCGGCTCGATGGATCAGCGTGCCGCGGAGCACCACGCGCGCCCAGCCGCTGCCGCCGGCGGATGCGCGAGCCCTCCGGTTGACCGCCCGGCGGACGTGGCGGTACTTTGCGACGTTTGCCGGGCCCGAAGACCACGCGTTGCCGCCCGACAACTTCCAGGAAACGCCCAGCCCGATCGTGGCCCATCGCACGTCGCCCACGAACATCGGACTGTACCTGCTGTCCACGGTGGCCGCGCGCGACTTCGGCTGGCTCGGCACGCTCGACACCGTCGAGCGTCTCGAGGCCACGTTCGCGACGATGAGCGACCTCGAGCGCTTCCATGGCCACTTCTACAACTGGTACGACACGAGGCGCTGCCAACCGCTCGAGCCGAAGTACGTCTCGTCGGTCGACAGCGGCAATCTCGCCGGGCACCTCATCGCGCTCGCGAATGCCGTGAAGGAGATGGCCGATCGCCCGCGCCTCGACCGTTCGGCGGTCGCCGGCATCGAGGACGCCGTGCTGCTCGTCCGCCTCTCGACCGTCGTGGCGGCCGGCGGCGATGCCCGCCCGGGCCGGGCCCCCCGCCGGCGCCTGGAAGAGGCCCTCGACGCCGTCACGACGGCCGCCCAGCCGCCGTTGCACGACGCGGCCGAGTGGCCCTCGCGGCTGGCGACGCTGAAGACGCGCGCTCGATCGGTACTGGACGCCGCCTGGGCGCTGGTCGACGAAGACCCTCAGGGCACGCAGGCGGAGGTCCTCGTCTGGGCGGAGGCGCTCGGGGCCACGGTCGACAGCCACCTGCGCGACCTCGACGCGCCCGAGACGCTCGGGCGTCGCCTGGCCGTCCTGGCGCGGAGCGCGCGGGCGATGGTCGGGGCCATGGACTTCGGGTTTCTCTTCGATCCGATGCGGAAGCTGTTTGCCATCGGGTACCGCGTCACCGACGGCACGCTCGACCCCGGCCGGTACGACCTCCTCGCGTCGGAGGCCCGTCTGGCGAGCTTCGTCGCGATCGCCAAGGGCGACGTTCCCGTCTCGCACTGGTTCCGGCTGGGCCGGGCCCTCACGCCGGTGGAGCTCGACTCGGTGCTCGTGTCCTGGTCGGGATCGATGTTCGAATACCTGATGCCGGCGCTGATCATGCGGGCGCCGGCCGGCAGCCTGCTCGAACAGACCTCCCGGCTCGTCGTGGGCCGGCAGATCACGTATGGCGCCGAGCGCAGCGTGCCGTGGGGGGTGTCGGAGTCGGCCTACAACGTGCGCGACCTGGAGATGACCTACCAGTATTCGAACTTCGGTGTCCCCGGGCTCGGACTGCGACGCGGACTCGATGAGGACGTGGTCATCGCGCCGTATGCGACCGCGCTCGCGGCGATGATCGACCCGATGGCCGCGGTGCGAAACTTCCGCCGGCTGGCGGCGGCGGGGGCCAGCGGCGCCCACGGCTTCTACGAGGCGCTCGACTACACCGGGCCGCGGCTTCCGGAGGGTGCCAAGCTCGCGGTGGTTCACGCCTACATGGCCCACCACCAGGGCATGGTGATCGTCGCGATCGCCAACGCGCTGCACGACGGCGCGATGCGCGCGCGCTTCCACGCCGAGCCGATCGTCCAGGCCACCGAGCTGCTCCTGCAAGAACGGACGCCGCGCGACGTGGCGGTCGCCCGGCCGCGCGCGGAAGAGGTGCGGGCCGTCGGCGACGTACGCGAGTTCGTGGCCCCCGTCGAGAGGCACTTCGGCTCGCCGCACGGATCGATGCCGCGCACGCAGCTCCTCTCGAACGGACGCTACGCGGTGATGCTGACGGCGGCGGGCTCGGGATACAGCCGCTGGCGCGATCTCGCGATCACGCGGTGGCGGGAGGACGTCACCCGCGACGCGTGGGGGTCCTACGTGTTCCTTCGCGACGTCGACAGCGGCGAGAGCTGGTCGGCCGGCTACCAGCCGCGGGGGGGCGAGCCGGACGGCTACGAGGTCACGTTCTCCGCGGATCGGGTGGAGATCGTCAGGCGAGACGGGGCCATCGGGACCACGCTCCAGGTGATCGTGTCGCCGGAGGACGACGCCGAGGTACGGCGTGTGTCGCTCACGAACTTCGGGACGAAGCGTCGAGAGATCGAGCTGACGTCGTACGCCGAGGTCGTGCTGGCGCCGGCGGCGGCCGACACCGCCCATCCGGCGTTTTCCAACCTGGGCGTCGAGACGGAGTGCGTCCCCGGACTCGACACCCTGCTGGCGACACGCCGGCCGCGATCACGGGGCGAGGCCCCGGTCTGGCTGGCCCACGTGGCCCTCGTCGAGGGGGCCCCGGCCGGCGAGCTGCAATGGGAGACGGATCGGGCCCGGTTCCTCGGCCGCGGACGCGAGATCCGGGCCCCGGCGGCGGTGACCGACGGCCGGCCGCTGTCCAACACGACGGGCGCGGTGCTCGATCCGATCGTGAGCCTGCGACGCCGGGTACGGCTGGGGCCCGGCCAGACCGCGCGCGTCGTCTTCTCGACGCTCGTCGCGCCGTCGCGCGCCGAGGCCCTCGATCTTGCCGAGAAGTATCGCGATCCGGCGACGTTCGACCGCACCGCGACGCTGGCGTGGACGCAGGCGCAGGTTCAACAGCACCACCTCGGCATCGGTCCGGACGAGGCCCACCTCTTCCAGAACCTCGCGAGCCGCGTGCTCTACTCGGACCGGGCGCTCCGGCCTTCCGCGGACATCCTGACGCGTCAGACGGGGGGCCCCGACGCGTTGTGGGCCCACGGGATCTCGGGCGACCTTCCGATCGTGCTGGTCCGGGTCGACGACGCGGACGACGTGGGCATCGTGCGGCAGCTCCTCCGCGCGCACGAGTACTGGCGGATGAAGCGGCTCGCGGTCGATCTGGTCATCCTGAACGAACGGGCGCCCTCCTACGTTCAGGATCTCCAGGCGTTGCTGGAGACGCTCCTGCGCACGAGCCAGTCGGCGAGAGCCCAGGATGGATCCGAGGCACGGGGGAACGTGTACATCGTGCGGGCCGACCGCCTGACGGCGTCGCAGCGCGACGTGCTCCAGTCCGCGGCGCGCGCGGTGCTGTCGAGCCGGCACGGGACGCTGGCCGAGCAGCTGGCGCGCGCGCCGCGAATCGACGCCGCCCGCCTCACCCCGCCCCGGCGACCGGCGCGGGCCCGAGCGACGCCGGGCGCGGGGATCCCCCCGCGGGATCTGGAGTTCTTCAACGGCGTCGGCGGCTTCGCGGAGGACGGGCGCGAGTACGTGGCCATCCTCGGCGAGGGGCGCTCGACGCCGGCGCCGTGGATCAACGTCATCGCGAATCCGAGCTTCGGCTTCCAGGTGTCCGAGGCCGGTTCGGGGTACACGTGGTCGCTCAACAGCCGTGAGAATCAGCTGACCTGGTGGTCGAACGACCCGGTCAGCGATCCGCCCGGCGAGATCATCTACGTCCGGGACGACGAGACCGGGGATCTCTGGGGTCCCACGGCGCTCCCGATTCGCTCTGGGACCTCGCCCTATGTCGTTCGGCACGGCCACGGCTACAGCCGCTTCGAGCACGTCTCGCACGGCGTCTCGCTCGAGTTGCTGCAGCTGGTGCCGCTCGACGACCCCATCAAGATCTCGCGGCTCACGCTGACGAACGAATCCGGACGACCGCGCCGGCTGTCCGTGACCGCGTACGTCGAGTGGGTCCTCGGCGCCTCGCGGGCCGCCACCGCGCCGTTCGTCGTCACCGAGATGGACGACGCGACGGGCGCGATGTTCGCGCGCAACACGTGGAGCCGGGAATTCGGCTCGCGCGTCGCGTTCGCCGACCTCGGCGGGGCTCACACGGCGTGGACCGCCGACCGGACGGAATTCCTCGGGCGGCACGGCTGGCCGGATCAGCCGGCGGGACTGGCGCAGGCCCACCGGCTGTCGAGACGCGTGGGGGCCGGCCTCGACCCCTGCGGCGCGCTCCAGGCCGGGATCGAGCTGCCCGTGGGGGGCCGCGCGGAGATCGTGTTCTTCCTGGGTGAGGCGGCGAGCGCCGAGCAGGCGAGGGAGCTGATCGTCCGCTATCGGGCTACCGACGTGGCGGTGGTCGCGCGGGCCGTCGCCGAGCACTGGAACGACGTGCTCGGCGCGGTGCAGGTCAAGACACCGGATCGCGCCATGGACATCCTGCTCAACCGTTGGCTGCTGTACCAGACGCTCGCGTGTCGGCTGTGGGCGCGGGCGGCGTTCTATCAGGCCGGCGGCGCTTACGGATTTCGCGACCAGCTTCAAGACGTGGTGGCGCTCGCGGTCGCCACGCCGGAGCTGGCGCGGCAGCACCTGCTGCGCGCCGCCGCGCGGCAATTCGTCGAGGGCGACGTCCAGCACTGGTGGCACCCGCCGAGCGGGCGCGGGGTCCGCACCCGGATCTCCGACGACCGGCTGTGGCTCCCGTACGTCGTCGCCCGCTACGTCGAGATCACCGGCGATGGGGCCGTCCTCGAGGAGGTCGTGCCCTTCCTCGACGGGCCCCAGCTCGCCGCCGGCCAGCCCGAGTCGTACTTCGAGCCCCGCGCCTCCCAGGAGCGGGGCACGCTCTTCGAGCACTGCGCGCGCGCGCTCGACCTCAGCCTGACGGCCGGACGGCACGGCCTGCCGCTGATGGGGACCGGGGACTGGAACGATGGGATGAACGAGGTGGGCGCCCAAGGGCAGGGGGAGAGCGTCTGGCTCGGATGGTTCCTGCACGCCGTGCTGTCGGAATGGGCGACGCTGGCCGACGGGCGCGGCGAGGGCAAGCGCGCCGAGCGATGGCGCGGGTACGTGGACGCGCTGAAGGCGTCGCTCGAACGCGAGGCCTGGGACGGCGATTGGTATCGGCGCGCGTACTTCGACGACGGCACACCGCTCGGCGCCTCGGTCAACGACGCCTGCCGCATCGATTCGATCGCGCAGTCCTGGAGCGTGATCTCGGGAGCGGGGGACCCCGCGCGTCAGGCGCGCGCCATGGCGGCCGTCGACGAGCACCTCGTGCGTCGCGCCGACGGCCTCGTGTTGCTCTTCACCCCGCCCTTCGACGAGACGGCCCTGGAGCCCGGCTACGTCAAGGGGTATGTGCCGGGCGTCCGCGAGAACGGCGGGCAGTACACGCATGCGGCGGTGTGGTCGGCGATCGCCTTCGCGATGCTCGGCGACGGGGACAAGGCCGCCGAGCTGTTCGCGATGCTGAATCCGATCAACCACGCCGGCACCGACGCGGGCGTCCAGCGCTACAAGGTCGAGCCCTACGTCGTCGGGGCGGACGTCTACGCCGAGCCGCCGCACGTCGGCCGGGGGGGCTGGACGTGGTACACGGGCTCGGCGGGCTGGATGTACCGGGCCGGGCTGGAGTCGATCCTGGGGTTCCGGCTGCGCGGCACGCGGCTCGTGATCGACCCCTGCATTCCGCGGGGGTGGCCCGGCTTCGAGATGGTGTTCCGCTATCGCTCCGCGCGCTATGACCTCGTCGTCGAGAACCCCCAGGGCGTGTCGCGGGGGGTGTGGTCCGTGGAGGTCGATGGAGTCGCCGTCGTCGGCGATCTCAGCATCGGGCTCGCCGACGACGGGAACAAGCATCGGGTCCGCATCGTTCTCGGCCGCGCGGCTTAGAAGCCCTTCCGTCGCATGCAGCTACGATAGGCGGCCTGATACGCGGCGTTCTGGGCTCCGTCCCCCTCCATGCCGTGGATTTGCGGATCGGACGACTCGATGGCTATCCTCGTGACGCCCGGGGAGTTCGTCGCCGTGGCCTGGCCGCGCGCGAGCTCGGCCCGGGCGTGGTCGCCCATGATCGGGGAGGCGCTGCCCGTCTTGATTACTTGGGGCGCGAGTTGATTGCAGGCGGCGACGTCGGCGGCGGTGGGGACCTCGCCGTCGACCCTGCCGGCGGCGGCGAGTGAGAGCAGAAGGACGAGCAGGATGATCATGTCGTACTCCTATCTCCCCAGGAGGGACCCGTTCGCGTGCAGCCGCGTGTTCCGCGGATCGCTTCGCTCGGGTGACTCCTGTGACCGGCTCGCGACGAGCTTCTCCCACGCCTGCGCGGTGAAGTTGTACTGGTAGATGTTCCCTTGCTCGTCGAGGGCAAAGAGGTCGTTTTGCGAGGCACAGATCTGGATGAACTTCGCCGCGGTCACTCGGACACCCTGGCGTCCGGTCGCGGTGTCCAGGTTCCCGCCGCATACTCGTGCAGACCTTGTAGGAGGACCCGGCGCAGGGTCGTGCCCTCGCTCACGGCTCGCGCGCGGGCGGCCCTCTGAACGCTGCGCGGGACGCCCCGCAACAGGTAGATGCCCGTGGTCGCCAGCCGGGCGAGCGCGGGACTCCGCACGTCCTTCTCACCGTCCGGCACGGGGTGCGTGATGGCCATCACTGGCGACCGATGGTGACGGGGAAGTGGATGGTCTCCTCGCGATACGGTGACGTGATGTAGGCGAGCTCCAGTCGGATCTCCTTCAACGTCCCCGCCTTCAGCGCCTCCGCGGGGAAGTCCACGTCCATCGCCTCCGTGGTCTCCTGGCCGGGATCGAGGCGCTCACTGCCGGACGAGGCAAACTTGACGATCGGCTCCGCTCGCGCGTCCTCGATCTTGATCGGCTGCCCCTTGCCATCGACGTACCGGAGCTTCCCGGTGACGAGGCGCACGGTCTGATTCGTGGACGTGTTCTTCAGCCGCAGGATCGCGGTGAGCTTGGCCAGGGAGACGACACGATCGGAGCCCTTTTCGACGCGCTCCATGATCTTCATGTCGACCACCTCGCCGGCGACGATCCCGGCCTTCACGCGCAACGAGGGCGGTGTCACCGTGTAGCTCTTGTCCTCGATCACCGCCGCCGTGGCCGCCGGCTGCTGCGCCGGGCCGAGGTTCATCCAGAGCATCGCGGCGACGAGGGCGGCGCCGAGGCCCCACTTCCACATGGCGCCCGTGTTCTGGCCGAGACCCTCGGTGGGCCATACCTTGCGCTGGGCGATGATGGGAATGATCGCCCCGATGGCCGCGACCACCACCGCCGCGAACATCCCGCCTCCGGAATAGACGAGGCCCCGGACGATCCAGCTTCCCCCGATGCTCCCGGCGAGGCCGAGGACGATGTCCGTCTTGAGCCCGTGGCCTCCGCGCTTCATGACGAGGCCGGCCAGCACACCTGCGAGAACTCCCACGAGAAGCCACGTCGCGAACATGACGAAACTCATGACTGTTTCTCCTTCACCCGGTTTCGACTCATCGGCTTCGCTTCACTGCGTACTCGGGCGGCCGCCGGCCGGTCGCCGTTCTGTCGCACGAGGAGGGCCGCGAGCATTTCGATCGCCCGCTGGTCCAGCGCCCGGTCGTCGATCATCACGTGCACCGTCGGACCCGCGAGTTGCCGGACGCGCTCGGCCGCCAAGCTGGAGCAGACGATGACGTCGACCCTCCGCACCAGGCGACCCAGGGCGGCCCCCTCGGCGGGGCAGGCCCCGACCAGCGCGATGTTCGGCAGGCCCGTGTTCGCGATCGAGTGCTCCAGGTTGTGCGCCGTCTCGGCGTCCGCGGAGACCACGCCCACCCGCGTCCCCGGCGGGAGCTGGGCCAGGCGGTGCAGGGTCTCGAGATGCGCCTCGGCGAGGAGCGCGATCACCGGGACTCCCCGGCCGCTCAGGAGCCGCTCGACCTCCGGGAGATGGCAGAAGCTCGTGACCGCCGCCCGCCAGCGTCCGGCTTGCTTCGGGCGCCCCGTGACCGCCGCCAGCTCGCCGAGGAGCACCTGATCGACGCGGACCGGGAGGTGGGCCTCCAGTTGTCGAGCAAAGAAGTCCAGCTCGGCCGGGCTGCACTCCACGAGCAGAACCTCGACGGACCCCTGGACGGCGGCGGGGCGGACCCCGGCCAGGCTCAGAAGGCCCACCGCCAGGGCGTCGGCGGTCATCCCGAGGGCCGCGGCCCGGATCACCACGTCCCGGAGAAAGCTCTCGCGGAGGTGAGGCGCCGGGCGGGCGGGCGGCGCCGGGGCCACGAACACGCCCTTTCCCTTCCGAGCCTCCACGTATCCGCTCTGCTTGAGATCCTCGATGACGCGCGCCACGGTATTCGCGTTGATGCGGAGGAAGCCGGCCAGCTCCCGGATGCTGGGCAGGGCCTGATCTTGGGGAACGCCGCCGCTCTCGATGACGTGCTTGAGCTGCTCCGTCAGTTGCCGGCGGATCGGGATGGGACTCTGCGCGTCGACCTGCAGGTTCATCGCGGTCTTCATGACTGTATCGGTGAGATAGTACACTAATCAAAATCGTCACTCTGTACTATTTTAGTGGTACAGTCACCGCGTTAGCCAGACCACACCGCTCACCACACCTGGACGAGGGAGGCATCCGCACTATGGCTCAGGCAACCATGACGGCTCACGCAACCAGGACCACGCTGCGCCCGCTGCACGACCGCGTGCTCGTCAAGCGCCTCGAGGAGCAGGACGAGAAGTACGGCCACATCCACATCCCCGACTCCGCCAAGGACAAGCCGCAAGAGGGCCAGGTCATCGCCGTGGGGACGGGCCGGGTCAGCGACGACGGCAAGACCTTCCCGCTCGCGGTCAAGGCAGGCGATCGAATCCTCTTCGGCAAGTATTCCGGAAGCGAGGTCAAGCTGGACGGCAAGGAGTTCCTCATCATGAAGGAGGAGGACGTCCTCGGCATCCTCGGCGCGTAAACGGGCGGCTCCACCGCTGTCGACCATTCGTGCACATCGTGCACACTCTGGAGAAAGGTACCCATGTCCAAGCAGCTTCTGTTCAACGAGGAAGCCCGCGCCGCACTGTTGCGCGGGATCAACGTGATCTCGCACGCCGTCAAGGTGACGCTCGGGCCGAAGGGGCGGAACGTCGTCATCGCCAAGAAGTACGGCAGCCCCACCCTGACCAAGGACGGCGTCACCGTCGCCAAGGAGATCGAGCTCGAGGACCCGTACGAGAACATGGGCGCGCAGATGCTGAAGGAAGTCGCCTCCAAGACCTCCGACACCGCGGGTGACGGCACGACGACCGCGACGGTCCTCGCCCAGGCCATCTTCCGGGGGGGCCTCAAGAACGTGACCGCCGGCGCGAACCCGATGGCGTTGAAGCGGGGGATCGAGCAGGCGGTCGCCACGGTGGTCGAGGAGCTGAAGCACATGTCCAAGGCCACCAAGGACAAGAAGGAGATCGCCCAGGTCGCCACGATCGCATCGAACAACGACAAGACGATCGGCGACCTGATCGCCCAGGCGATGGAGAAGGTCGGCAAGGACGGCGTCATCACCGTCGAAGAGGCCAAGGCGATGGAGACCACCCTCGAGGTGGTCGAGGGGATGCAGTTCGACCGGGGGTACCTCTCGCCCTACTTCGTGACGAATCCGGAGCGGATGGAAGTGGTGCTGGAGGACGCCCTCGTCCTCATCCACGAGAAGAAGCTCAGCGCGATGAAGGAGATGTTGCCGCTGCTCGAGCAGGTCGCCCGGGCGGGCAAGCCGTTGCTGATCATCGCCGAGGACCTGGAGGGCGAGGCCCTGGCGACCCTCGTGGTCAACAAGCTGCGGGGCACGCTCAACTGCTGCGCCGTCAAGGCGCCGGGCTTCGGCGACCGCCGCAAGGCCATGCTCGAGGACGTCGCGACCCTGACCGGCGGCAAGGCGATCACGGAAGACCTCGGGATGAAGCTCGAGAACCTCAAGCTCGAGGACCTCGGCAAGGCCAAGAAGGTGGTCGTGGACAAGGACAACACCACGATCATCGACGGCGCCGGCAAGGCCAGTGAGATCCAGGGCCGCATCAAGCAGTTGCGCGCGCAGATCGAGGAGACGACCTCGGACTACGACAAGGAGAAGCTCCAGGAACGGCTCGCGAAGCTGGCGGGTGGCGTCGCCATCGTCAAGGTCGGGGCGGCCACCGAGACCGAGATGAAGGAGAAGAAGGCCAGGGTCGAGGATGCGCTCAACGCGACCCGGGCGGCCGTCGAGGAAGGGATCGTGCCGGGGGGTGGCGTGGCGCTGCTGCGCGCGTCGGAGGCCCTCGACAGCCTCAAGCTCTCCGGGGACGAGGCAACGGGGGTCA
>Ga0210377_10001314_pt1 | contig 22669 bp, 21 predicted proteins | sample PLM4_65_b1redo_FD_155480 | JGI IMG/M metagenome (GOLD analysis project Ga0210377, IMG submission 155480) | Groundwater sediment microbial communities from an aquifer in East River, Colorado, USA - PLM4_65_b1 redo | ecosystem: Environmental > Terrestrial > Soil > Riparian zone | place: USA: East...
GCCGGAGGCCCGCGCCGCGGCGGTGCGCTCGGTGCGCTCGTGGGGCACGGCGTGCTTCGTCGGCGAGCGCGGCCAGGTGACGCTGGACGTCAGCCCGGATCTCTTGCGCCGGCAGGTGACGCTGATCGGCTCCTGGACGTTCGCGAAGCAAGGCCAGGCCGAATGCGCCGAGTTCGTCGCCGACCGGAACGTGGACGTGGAGAAGCTCTTCACGCACCGCTGGAAGCTCGACCAGGCGGAAGAAGCCTACAAGCTCTTCGACACGCAGACGACGGGCAAGGCCGTCATCCTGCCGTCCTGAGGGCAGCTGGCGAACATCCTGTCCAAGTGACCGGCCGGTCAGATCATCCGGCTCCTGGGCGGCATGATGAAGAAGCAGGACCGGATTCCAAGCGACGTGCTCGCGCAGATGCGGGGCTACCAGAAGGACGTACGGGAACGGTTGAAGAGGACGAAGCGCGAGAAGAAGAGGAGGTGATGGTGATGGCTCGAAAGAGCGACGTCATGAAGTGGCTCGATCATCAGGTGGACACCGACACCGATCTCAAGCGGAAGGTGGAGGAGTACCTCAACGAGATGATGATCGAACAGAAGCTCGCGGCACACCGCACTCAGCGCGGCATGACCCAGGCGCAGCTCGCCGAGCGGCTCGGGGCTCGTCAGCCTCACATCGCCAAGCTCGAGGCCGGGCGCGCAAAGAACATCGAGCTACACACGCTCTGTCGCTGGGCGACGGCACTCGGGGCCAAGCTCACCGTCGACGTTACCCCCACCGGCCGGGGACGATAAGTAGACGTACTCACCGCGGCAGCGTTGAGGCCGAAACAGGGGAATCAGGCGAAACGGAAGAAGGGGGCCTTGTGGGTGTCGGCCTACGATCGAGCGGGGCTGGCTCCGCGCGGCCGGTGGCGCCGCCGCGTGGTCCCCTACGGACGCGCGGTGCCCGAACGCGTCCGTCGGCCGCGCGCCTCCCGACAGCAGAGTCCGAGGGCGAGCGACGGGTGGCTTCTGGTGCGCTTGCATCCTCCGGGCGTTCGGGCGAGGCTGTCCCGGTGACGACCTGCCCAGAGTGCGGGCACGAGAACGCCAGCGGCCAGAAGTTCTGCGGCGAGTGCGGCGCGCGCCTGGCCAGCCGCTGCCTCACCTGCGGCGCCGTCAGCCCTCTGGGCCAGAAGTTCTGCGGCGAGTGCGGCAGCGCGATCGCGCCCGGCACCGCGCCGGCTGCCGCCGCGCCCGCCGCCGCCCGTTTCAGCTCGCCGCACGCCTACACGCCCAAGCACCTCGCCGAGCGCATCCTCACCTCGAAGGCTGCCTTCGAGGGCGAACGCAAGCAGGTCACCGTCCTCTTCGCCGACATGAAGGGCTCGACGGAGCTGCTCGCCGACCGCGACCCGGAGGAGGCGCGGAAGATCCTCGACCCCGTGCTCGAGCGGATGATGGAGGCGGTGCACCGCTACGAGGGCACGGTGAACCAGGTCATGGGCGACGGCATCATGGCGCTCTTCGGCGCGCCGCTCGCCCACGAGGACCACGCCGTGCGCGCGTGTTACGCGGCCCTGCGCATGCACGAGGCGATCCGGCGCTACACGGAAGACGTGCGGCGCACCCACGGCGCCGAGGTCCAGATCCGCGTCGGGATCAACTCCGGCGACGTGGTGGTCCGCTCGGTGGGCAGCGACCTGCGCATGGACTACACGGCGGTCGGGCAGACGACGCACCTTGCCGCGCGCATGGAGCAGCTCGCCCCCGCCGGCACGACCCGGCTCACCGCCGAGACGCTGCGGCTCGCCGAGGAGTTCGTGCAGGTGCGCCCGCTCGGGCCCATTCCCGTCAAGGGCCTCGCCGCGCCCGTGGAGGTGTTCGAGCTGACGGGCGCCGGCGCCGTCCGGACGCGCCTGCAGGCCTCGCGGGCTCGCGGGTTCAGCCGCTTCGTGGGCCGGGATGCGGAGATGGACCAGATCCGGCAGGCGGCCGCGCAGGCCCGGCAAGGCCGGGGCCAGCTGGTCGCGGTCGTCGGCGAGGCGGGGGTTGGCAAGTCGCGGCTCTTCTACGAGTTCACCCACTCGCACCACGTGCTCGGCACGAACGGCGGCGGCTGGCGGGTGCTCGAGGCCAGCTCGGTGTCCTACGGCAAGGCCACGCCGTTCCTGCCCCTGGCGGAGCTATTGCGCGGCTACTTCCGCATCGACGACCGCGACGACCTGCGCAGCGTCCGGGCCAAGGTGACGGGCACACTCCTCACCCTCGACCGCGCGCTCGAGGACGCCGTGCCCGCGGTGCTGTGGATCCTCGACGTGCCCGAGCCGGGCGAAGCGTTCCTGGCCCTCGAGCCGCCGCAGCGCCGCCGGCGCGCCATGGAGAGCGTCAAGCGGGCGCTGCTGCGCGAGAGTCAGGTGCAGCCGCTTCTGCTCCTGTTCGAGGATCTTCACTGGATCGACACGGAGACGCAGGCCGTCCTCGACAGCCTCGCCGAGAGTCTGGGCAGCGCGCCCGTCCTGCTCGCCGTCAACTACCGGCCGGAATACCACCACGGCTGGGGGAGCAAGACCTACTACCGCCAGCTCCGCATCGACCCGCTACCGCCGGAGAGCGCGGACGCGCTGCTCCGGGCCCTCCTCGGCGCCGATCCGTCCACCGCGCCGCTGGTACCGCTCCTCATCGCGCGGACGGAGGGCAACCCGCTCTTCCTCGAGGAGAGCGTGCGAACCCTCGTCGAGACGGGCGCCCTCGTCGGCGAACCCGCGGCGTACCGGCTCGACCGGCCCGCCGCGACCATCCAGATGCCGGCGACGGTCCAGGCCATCCTCTCCGCGCGCATCGATCGCCTGCGCCCGGAGCTCAAGCGCCTGCTCCAGGCCGCCGCCGTCGTGGGCAAGGACGTCCCGGTGACCCTTCTCGCCGCGGTCGCGGAGATGGCGGACGACGCCCTGCACCCGGCGCTGGGTGAGCTACAGACCGCGGAGCTCCTGTACGAGGCGCGGCTCTTCCCGGACCTCGAGTACACGTTCAAGCACGCCCTCACCCACGAGGTCGCCTACAACGGCGTGCTCCAGGAGCGCCGGCGCGCGCTCCACGCCACGATCCTCGAGACGCTCGAGCGCCTGCACGCCGACCGCCTCGGCGAGCACGCCGAGGTGCTCGCGCAGCACGCGGTGCGGGCGGCCATCCCCGACAAGGCCGTCCGCTACCTGCGCGAGGCGGGGGCGAAGGCGACCGCTCGCGCCGCGAACCGGGACGCCATCGACTTCCTCGAGCGCGCGCTGGCGTTCCTCGCCGAGCTGCCCGAGACGCGCGAGACGCTGTCCGACGCCCTCGACGTGCGCATCGCGCTGGGCACTCCCATGATCGCCGTGCACGGGCCAACGTCGCCGCTCGTGGAGGCGTCGTATCTCGCGGCGCTGGAGCTGGTGGAGCGGCTCGACGATGCCGCGCGGCGGTTCCTCGTCCTGTGGGGCCTCTGGTACGTTCGGTTCACGCGGGGCGACTACGAGCCCGCGGTGACGGCGGGCGAGCGCTTGCTCGAGACCGCCCGGCGAGGGAATGACGGCGGTCAGCTCCTCGAGGCCCACCACACACTGTGGCCGACCCTCGTGTCCATGGGCGAGGTGCGACGAGCCCTGCCCCATCTCGAGCGCGGGATCGCGCTCTACGACCGCGAGCGCCACGGCTCCTACGCCTCCTTGTATGGCGGCCACGATCCCGGCACGTGCTGTCGCTACTTCCTGGCGCTGGGCCACTGGGGCCTCGGGTACCCGGAGCGCGCACTCGCCGTGGCGCACGAGGCGGCGCGCCTGGCGGAGACGCTGGGGCACGCGATGACGTCCACCATGACGCTGTCGTTCGTGACCTCGATCCTGTACCTCCGCGGCGATCGGGCGGCTGCCATCGGCGCGGCGGAGCGATGCCTGGCCATCGTCGATGCGCACGGCTTCCACGGCCGGGGCATCGACATCGCGGTGCTGCTCTACGCGGCCCGCGGTGGTCGTCCCGACGTGGCGGTGCTGGACGCGCTCCAGCGGCAGCGGGCCCTGGAGGGAAACATGCGGACGTGGCGCCACGTGATGAGCGGGTGCACCGTCGCCGGGCTGTACGGCGAGGCGGATGCGCTCGAGCAAGGGCTGCAGGTGCTGGCGGCGCTGGGCGACGCCGAGGGCGGCGGGTTCTACGGCTCCGAGATCCACCGGGTGGAAGGCGAGCTGCGCCGGCGCATCGCGCCGCAGGCTCCCGACGACGCCGCGCGCTGCTTCCAGCGGGCCATCGACCTCGCGCGCCGGCGCGAGCTCAGGTCGCTGGAGCTGCGCGCCGCGACGAGCCTCGCCCGCCTGAGGCGCGACCAGGGCCGGCGCGAGGACGCGCGGCGCGCGCTCGCCGACGTCTACGGCTGGTTCACCGAGGGCTTCGACACCCAGGACCTCCGCGCCGCGAAGGCTCTGCTCGACGAGCTCGCGGCTTCCTAGCCGCCGCGTCGGGCATCCAGGCTCCGCTCCGATCACCATCCGATCTGAGCGTTCACCATCGAGCGATCCGGGTGTTCACGATGACCGGAATGCGCAAGGAGAAGAATCCATGAATCGCAATCTATGCCGGAGGGAATCATGAAGATCGGCGTCGTGTTTCCACAGACGGAGATCGGGCAGGATCCGGCGGCGATCCGCGACTATGCCCAGGCCGTCGAGTCGATGGGGTATACGCACATTCTGGCCTTCGACAGCGTGGTCGGCGCCAACCCCAACCGGCCGGGAGGCTGGGAGGGTTCGTACACGTACCAGCACACCTTCCACGAGCCATTCGTCCTCTTCGGACGGCGCTCGTCGCCAAGCAGGCGGCTGAGGTGGACGTCCTCTCGGGCGGCCGGCTGCGCCTGGGCATCGGAGTCGGCTGGAACACCGTCGAGTTCGAGGCGCTCGGTGAGAACTTCAGGAATCGCGGCAAGCGGGTCGAGGAACAGCTCGAGGTCATGCGGCTCCTCTGGACCAAGGAACTGGTGACCTACGAGGGACAGTGGCACCGCGTGCCCGACGGCGGATGCTACCGGCGTGCGGAGCCCAGTCCCTGTCGCTTACCGTGAGCAGGCCAGGATGCGGCGCCGGTGGCGTTCGCCGAAGACGAGAACGTGATCGAGACACTCGCGCCGGATCGAGCCGATGAGCCGCTCCGCGAACGGCTTCTGCCACAGGCCGTGCGGCGCCGTGAGGACTTCCTCGATCCGCATGCCCTTCACGTGGTGTCCCTCCTCTCCAACAAGCGCCCCTTCTGCTCATGGGAATCGGGAGCGACAGCCTATGACACGTGGTCGCGCGGGCGCCCCGACCCTCACCGCTCCTTCAGCGCGCCAAGAATCTGCCGGGAGCCGGTGACGAAGCCGAAGCACTTCTTCACGTTGAAGATGGTCGCCTCCGTGCAATAGGCGGGCGACGTGGTGGCGCTGCAATCGTCGACGAGGACGCAGCCGTAACCGAGGAAGTTGGCGTCCTGCAGCGTGCACATCACGCACTGGTCGATGTTGACGCCGCTGAACAGGACCGTCCGGACGCCGAGGTTGCGCAGGATGCTGTCGAGCGGCGTGTCCCAGAAACCGCTGATCCGATACTTGTCCACCTTGATATCGCCGGGCTCTTGCTTCAGCTCGTCGACCACGGCGGCCGCCCAGCTGTCCTTCTCGAGGACGCGCGCTCCGCTGCGGGGCAGGGGGTCGCCGAGCCCGATGCCCTCGCCCGTGGGCTTATAGAGATGTAGCTGGTTCGGCGCCATGTTCATGAGGTCGGGACGGTTGCCCCAGTTGACCCAGATGATCTGGACGCCCGCTCCGCGCAGCGCCGGCAGCAGCCTCACGAGTGGCGCGATGGGAGCACGGTCCGGAGTGACGTCGCAGCCGAGGTGATCCACCCACCCGCCCTTGGCGCAGAAGTCGTTCTGCATGTCGATGACGATCATGGCGGTGCGCCCGAGGTCGACCGTCACCGTCTGGGGTGCCGCCTCGAACATGAGCGGCCGGGGCGACGGCGGCGACTGCGACATGTCGACGTGACCCGCGTCGACCAGCCACTGATAGCCGGGGGCCGAGCCAAGTGGTCGCCGCTTGGAGGCTGATGTGCGAGGGGCGGGTGGGCGTCGCGCCGATCGTGCCATGACGGGTCCTCCAGAGTGTGAGAGCCGGGAACGAAGCCGGCCGGATTATAGCGCGCGACTTGTGGTATCACCGTAGGGGTTCGCGACCTCACCTCTTGCACAAGGAGCCGGCAATGGCTATCGACCGCAGGGATTTCCTCAGGATGACGGTCGCCTCGGCGGCCGGGCTCACCATCACGGGCGCGACGGTGCGGTTGGCGCTCGCCGCCCCGCTCAACGTCGGCGTCCTGATCCCCGGATCGAAGTCCGACAAGGGCTGGATGGAGTCGGGCTATGACGGCCTGAAAGCGGCCGAGAAGCGCCACGGCGACAAGATCAAGGTCACCTACATCGAGAACGTGAAGTTCGCCGACATGGAGCAAGCCCTGGTCACGCTCGCCACGAAGAACGTCCTCGTGATCGGTGTGGGCGGCCAGACGGAAGCCTCGGTCCGCAAGGTCGCCAAGCGCTTTCCGAAGGTGAAGTTCTCGGTGGTTGGGGGCAACCGCGGGACCCAGGACGACAACCTCTCCCAGTACGACGTGCGCCAGGCCGAGATCGCCTTCGTGGCCGGCGCCGCCGCGGCCATGCTCTCCAAGAACGGCGCCATCAGCTACGTGGGCGGGCTGGAGATCCCCGCCATCGTGAACGCGGGCAAGGAGTTCGGCAACGGCGCCAAGTACATCAAGCCCGACATCAAGTACATCGAGAACTACACGGGCGACTTCGACGACGTCGCCAAGTCGAAGGAGGCGACGCTGGCGGCCATCAGCCAGGGCGCCGACATCCACTATCACATCCTGAACCTCGGCCTTCGCGGGATGGAGCAGGCGGCGCGCGAGAAGGGCACGAAGATCATCGGCAGCTACACCAATCGCTGCGGCAGCAATCCCCTCTACGTGGCCTACACGATCACCGGCGTCGGCTACCAGGTGGAGTACGCCATCGACCAGCTCGTGGCCGGCACCTGGAAGTCCGAGTTCAAGCCGTTCGGGCTGGCCATGGGACCCAAGGCCTCCGACATCGCCATCTGCACGGGCGGGACGCCGCAGATGACGGCCAAGCTCGACGAGATCAAGAAGGACCTGCTCGCGGGCAAGATCAAGGTCCTGGAGTCCTGAGCCTCCGGCACAATTGCTCGAGCTCCAGGGCATCACGAAGCGGTTCGGAGCTGTCACCGCCCTCGACGAGGTCTCGCTGTCGGTGCGGGCGGGCGAGGTCCACTGCCTGCTCGGTGAGAACGGCGCGGGCAAGTCCACGCTCTGCAACCTGATCTTCGGCGTGCACGTGCCGGACGCGGGGACCATGCGCTTGCACGACCGCCCCTTCAGTCCCGCCGGCCCCGCCGACTCGCTCGACGCCGGCATCGTGATGATTCACCAGCACTTCAGCCTCGTCCCCACGATGACCGCGGTCGAGAATCTGATGCTGGGCCCCCTGCGGGGCCTGCTCCGTCGCGACGAGTTCGCGGCGCGGATCCGTGCGCTGACGGCGGAGTACCGACTCGACGTCAGCCTCGACCGCCCCGTCGGTGACCTCTCGGTCGGCGAGCGCCAGCGGGTCGAGATCATCAAATGCCTCGTCCGCCACCCGCAGCTCCTCGTCCTCGACGAGCCGACGGCAGTGCTGCCTCCCGAGGAGGTCGGCGCCCTCCTCGCCATCTGCCGACGCGTCGCGTCCGGTGGCCGGGGCGTCATCCTGGTCACGCACAAGCTCGCGGAGATCGCCAGCGTGGCCGACCGGACGACGGTGCTGCGCGCCGGGCGGGTGGTCGAGAGCGTCGAGATGGCCCGCGCCGACATGCGCGCCCTCGTCCGCTCCATGGTCGGGCGGGACATCATCTCGCTGGACGCCACGGTGGCGGCGACGCTCGGCGTCGCGGCGGCGCCGACCGCGGCGCCGGCGCTCGTCCCGGCTACGGACGCCACGGCCCCCGTCGGGCGGCGAGTGTCGGGCGGCCGCTCGCCCGAAGACGCGCTCGTACTCGACGGCGTGTCCTTCCGTGATGCGGCCGGAAGCGTCCGGCTCGACGGCGTGACCGTCGTCGTGAAGCCCGGCGAGATCGTCGGTGTCGCCGGGGTCGAGGGTAACGGCCAGTCGGAACTGGGGATGATCCTCGCGGGGCTCGCGCGGCCAAGCGCGGGACGCGTGTTCGTGGGCGGGCGGAACCTCACCGGCCGCTCGCCCGGCGAGATCACGGAGGCCGGAGTCGGCGTCGTCCCGGAAGACCGCCACGGTGTGGCCTGCATCGGCGGGATGAGCGTGGCCGAGAACCTGTTCCTGGGCCGTCTGCGCCGCTTCACACGGTGCGGGCTCTTGCGCCGGAAGGCGCTGACCTCGGCCGCCGCGGATCTGATGGCGCGCTTCGACGTGCGCGCGAGCGGACCGGAGGCGCCGATCAGCGAGCTGTCGGGCGGCAACCAGCAGAAGGCCATCCTCGCCCGCGAGCTGTCGGTGGAACCGCTCGTCTTCCTGCTCGCCGCCCAGCCAACGCGAGGGCTCGACGTCGGCGCCGTCAGCACCGTCTACGGTCACATCCGTGCGGCTCGCGAGCGCGGCGCCGGCGTGCTGCTCATCTCCAGCGAGCTGGACGAGCTGATCGCCGTCGCCGACCGCATCCTCGTCATCTACCGGGGCCGCATCGTCGGCGAGATGGCGGCGGCGCCGGGCAACCGCGAGGCTATCGGAAGCCTCATGTCGGGGCACGCCGCGTGAGCCGGCCGGGGATGGCCATACTGCCACGCGCGCTTCCGACCGCCGTCGTCCTTCCGGTGGCCGCCACTGCCGCCGGCCTGCTGGTCGGCGTCGGGCTCGTGGCCGCGACCGGCGCCTCGGTCCGCGAGGCGGTCGCGGCGTTCTGGGACGGGATGGCCGGCTCCCCGTTCGCGTTCGGCGCCTCGATCAACCGGGCGGTAGCGCTGACGCTGGTCGGCCTCGGCTTCATCTTCGCGAACCGGGCCAACCTCACGAACGTGGGGGCCGAGGGCCAGCTCGCCGTGGGCGGCATCGCGGCCACCGCGCTGGCGCTGCACGGCGCCGAGCGCCTGCCGCTCGGCCTCGCCGTGGCCGTGCCGCTCGCGGGTGGCGCGCTCGCCGGAGCACTGTGGGGCGGGATCGCCGGCCTGCTGCGCGTGCGGCGCGGGACGAATGAGGTGATCAGCACGCTTCTCCTGACCTTCATTGCGCTGCTGATGGTGTACGGGTCCGTGCAGTCCGAGAACCTGCTGCGCCAGCCCATGACGTCGGCGGCGACACTGCCGGAGTCGCTCGAGATCCCCGTCCGCACGAGGCTGCCCACGCTGCTCGCCGACCCGAGCTCGCCGCTGCACGTCGGCGTTGTCCTCGCCACGCTCGCCACCCTCGGCGTGGGGCTCGTGCTGGTCAAGACCGCGTTCGGCGTCCGGCTGCGCGCGGTCGGGTTCAACGAGGTGGCGGCGCGCCGGGCCGGAATCCGTGACGGACGTCTCGTCGTCGTCGCGCTCCTGGTGGCCGGCGGGCTCGGCGGCCTCGCCGGCGCCATCATGATCCAGGGCGAGCAGTACATCCTGAAAGCCGGCTTCACCTCGGGCTACGGGTTCGACGGGCTCGTCGTCGGCCTCCTTGCCCGCGGCTCCGCGGCCGGGGTCGTCGCTGGTGCCGTGCTCTTCGGCTTCCTGCGTTCCGGCGGCCTCAGCATGGAGATCTCGGCCGGCGTGCCGGCCGCCGTCATCGTGGTGATCCAGGGCCTGATCGTGATCGCCGTCGCGGGCTCGGCGATCCTCGCCCCGGGACGAGACACGCGGTGACCGAAGACCAGATCGCTGTCTTCTTCGCCTCGTCGCTCCGCCTGGCGATGCCGCTCGTGCTCGCCGGTGCCGGCGAGATGGTCAGCGAGCGCGCCGGCGTCCTGAACATGAGCCTCGAGGGCATGATGCTGACGGCGACGTTCGCCGGCGCGCTCGGCTCCTGGGCGACCGGCCGCCCCGCCGTCGGGCTCGCGTGCGGTGTGGCGGCCGCTCTGGTCGTCGCCTTCGTGCAGGCGGTGCTCAGCGTGACCCTGCGCGCCAACCAGCTCGTCGTCGGCATCGGCATCAACATCCTGGCGCTCGGAGGGACAACGTTCCTCTACCGGGAGATCTTCGGTCCGCTGTCCCGCGAGATCATCCCGGGCTTCACCGCGTGGCACGTGCCGCTCCTCGGCGACCTCCCCGTGCTCGGCGCGGCCTTCTTCCGCCAGGTGGGGCTTGTGTATGTCGGGCTCGCCGGCGTCGTCGTCATCTGGCTCGCGCTGGAGTACACGGCGTTCGGGCTGGCCATCCGCGCGGTAGGCGAGGATCCGCGCGCTGCCGATCAGGCGGGCATCCCGGTGGCGCGCGTTCGCTACGCCGGCGTGCTCGTGGCCGGCGCCATGGCGGGCCTCGCCGGCGTCTTCATCTCCGTGGGTGACATCCACACGTTCACCGAGGGAATGACGAACGGCCAGGGCTACCTGGCGCTGGCCGCCGTCATCTTCGGCGGCTGGATCGGCTGGCGCACGCTGGCCGCCTGCCTGCTCTTCGGCACGGCGACGGCGCTCCAGTTCCAGCTCCCCGCGATGGGGATCGAGATCCCGACGGCCGGCCTCATCATGCTGCCCTACGTGCTGGCGCTCCTCGCGGTGGCGGGGCTGACGGGACGCCATCGCCCGCCGGCGGCGCTGACGATCCCGTACCAGCGGGGCGGTTGATGACCACGTCCGCCGAGATCTGCCGCATGGACGCGGTGACGCTGGCCGCGCACATCCGCGCCGGGCGCCTGTCGCCTGTGGAGGTGATCGACGCCGTGCTCGAGCGCATGGAGCGACTCGAGCCCACGCTGCACGCGTTCTGCACGCCGGCGCCCGAGACTGCGCGGCGCGACGCGCGCGCGCAGGAAGCCCGCCTGGTGGCCGGGGAGGAGATCGGCCCGCTCGCCGGCGTGCCCGTCAGCATCAAGGACCTCATCCTGACGCGCGGCCTGCGCACCACGTCGGGCTCGGTCGCCTATCAGGACTTCGTGCCGGACGAGGACGACGTCGTCGTCGAGCGGCTGCGGAACGCCGGCGCCATCGTGATCGGCAAGACGAACACCGCCGAGTTCGGATACAGCGCCACCGGCCACAATCCTCTCTTCGAGACCACGCGAAACCCGTGGAACCCGGCGCTGACTCCGGGCGGGTCCAGCGCTGGTGCGGGCGTGGCGGTGGCGACAGGCGTCGGGCCCATCGCCATCGGGAGCGACGGCGGCGGCTCGGTGCGGATCCCCGCGGCGCACTGCGGGGTCTACGGCTTCAAGCCCTCGATGGGCCGCATCCCGCTCTATCCCGGCTCCCGCGACGAGCGTTACCCGGGCGTCTCGGGATGGGAGTCGCTCGAGAACATCGGCCCGCTGAGCCGGACCGTGGCCGACAGCGCGCTCGTCCTCTCGCTGACGGCAGGACCGGACCCGCGCGACCGCCACAGCCTGCCCGCCGCCGCCTTCGACTGGCGGCGATGCGGCGAGGGCGACCTTCGAGGCCTGCGCGTCGCCTACAGTCCGGACTGGGGATACGCGGCTGTCGATCCCGACGTGCGGCGGCTCGTGGCGGCGGCCGTCCGCGTGTTCGAGCGCGACCTCGGCTGCGTCGTCGAGGAGGCGCACCCGGGCTGGGGCGATCCCGGCGCCGCGTTCGCCGCGCTCATCGTCGCCGATACCGACCTCCGCGGCATGCGCGAGATGGCTCGCCGATACGAAGGGCGAATGTCGCCGCACCTCGTCGACCTGCTGCGCCGGCCGTGGACGGCGGAGGACCTGACGAACGCGAACATGACGCGCAAGGCCGTCACCAACCGCATGTGGCGCTTCATGGCTCGCTACGATCTCCTGCTCACGCCGACGCTCACGGTGCCGCCGTTCGCCGTCCACATGCAGGGCCCCGAGAAGGTCGGCGGCCGCTACGTGCGGCCCGAGCAGTGGCTGTCGTTCACGTATCCGATGAACATGACGGGTCAGCCGGCCGCGTCGGTGCCCGCCGGCTGGACCCACGACGGGCTCCCCGTGGGGCTCCAGATCGTCGGACGTCACCTCGACGACGCGCTGGTGCTGCGCGCATCGGCGGCGTTCGAGGCGGCCGCGCCCTGGCGCGACCGCTGGCCGCCGCTGCTGGCGACGCTCGGAGTCTAGTTACATGGGGGCCCCGACATGGCCCCCAACCCCCCAACGCTCGGACCGCCCCGGCAAAGCCGTGGCGGTCCTCGTTAACCCGATGAGCTGCTAGGCGCGCGCGGCCGCCCGGTAGGCCCGCCAGCCGCCATGAGCCGAGATATCCGGATACTTGCCTTCCGCCAGCTCGCGCAGGTACAAGATGCCCTCGACCACACGCCCATCGGCGAGGCGGACGGGACCACGGTAGAGACCGGGCGGCTCGCCGGCCTCGACGCGCCGCCACACCTCATCAGGCATTCGGTAGAGCTCGCCCGCGACGGCGACCCCGCCCTCCGGGACCTCGTACATGCCGGGGTGGCGGTCACCGATCGAGTGGAGGCGGTAGCAGGGCGCCGTCCATGCCTCGCCGAGGAACTTGGCCCCGGCCAGGTTGTCGTGGAGGGCCAGCCCGCGCATCAATGTGCCGTTCACGAAGAGGATCACGTGAGCGCCTCGAGGAACCGCCGGGAGTCGGATACCCAGCCGAAGATCCCGCCCTGGGCCTTCACCATCGCGAGCGCCGCCGTGTGGAGCTCGGGGAAGTAGGAGGCCACGCAGTCCTCGAGGACGAGGCAGTCGTAGCCCCGGTCGTTCGCCTCGCGCACGGTGGTGTTCACGCACACCTCGGTCGTCACGCCGCAGACGACGAGCCGCGCAATGTCGCGGTTGGCGAGGATCGCGTGGAGATCGGTCGCGTAGAAGGCGCCCTTGCCCGGCTTGTCCACCACCGGCTCGCCCGGCTCCGGGGCGAGCTCCTTGACGATGTCGTGCCCGGACTCGCCGCGCACGAGGATGCGGCCCATCGGACCCGGATCGCCGATGCCCGCCTTCAGCCGACCTCGCGCCTTCTTTGCGGGCGGGCAGTCGGCGAGATCGGGGCGGTGGCCCTCGCGCGTGTGGATAACGAACATCCCGGCCGCCCGGGCGCGCTTGAGGACCTGCTCGGCCGGCGGCACCGCGCGGCGCAGGAGGGAGACGTCGTTGCCGAGCGCCTCCCCGAAGCCACCGGGGTCGACGAAGTCGCGCTGGAAGTCGATCATGACGAGCGCGGTCGTCCTGGGATCGAACTCGAACTCGTACGGCTCGGCGTTCACCTTCCCCATGGCCTGCCTCCTCGCTCGGTGGTCCTCAGCAAGACTTCAGCTCGCCGTGATGTGGGTGCCGGTCCGTCCGGCCACCGCGTCCGCCAGGTGCGTGACCACCACCCGCCAGCCCGCCGAGACGAGCGCCCCGATCTGGCGCGCTATCGCGCGGCTGTTCTCGAACTGCTCGGCGATCGTCCCGCGCTGGCCGTCGCGCACCGTCGTCAGGGGCGTTCGCCCGCGCTGCCGAGCTCGACCGCCAGGGTCCGCAGCGCGGCGGCAAAGCAGCCGAGCGGGGCGCGCGCGATGCCGGCGCCGATCTGGCCAATCCCCGGCTCACGGTGAGCGATGCCGGTGTTGATCACTGGCGCCACGCCGCTCTCGACGACGCGACGGAGGTCGATCCCGGTGGGCGTGCCCGCGAAGCCGAGGGCGGGGATCGTGTACTCGGGGTTCCGCGCCAGCGTGATGCCGTACATCGCGCGCGTGTAGCCGACGGCGTCGGCCGGCGTGCCGCCGACGAAGCGCACGATCGCCGGGGCCCCGCCCATCGCGAAGCCTCCGATCCCGGCCGTCTCGGTGATCGCGCTGTCACCGAGGTCCGGGTTGCCGTCGGCCGGGCCGTAGCCAGGGAAGTAGAGGCCGTCGATCACCGGGGCCGGACTGGTGAACCATCGGGGGCCGGTCCCGCTCACGCGAATGCCGAACTCGACACCGTTCCGCGCCATCGCCGTCACCACGGTTGATCCGTGCACGCCATGCGCGGCGTCGAGAGCGGCCTTGCAAGCGGCCATGGACAGATTCAGGAAGAAGTGGTCGTTGGCGAGGAGGAAGTCGAGGACCGCTGAGGCCGTGGGTCCGTCGACGGTCCGCGCCAGCGCCGGGGCGATGGCCCGCGTGAAGAGCGCGGTCGCAGCCACGTTCCGGTTGTGGCACTCGTCACCCATCTGGAGGGCTTGGGCCGTGATGCGCTTGAGGTCGACCGGCCCGTCCTGACCGAGCACGCGCGCGAGCGCGGGGCCGAGGGTCGTGGCCATCCACCGCAGGCGGTCGAGAACGGGTGCGTCGTAGGCCCCGAACCGGAGCGTCCGGCCGAGCCCCTCGTTGAGCGTCGCGAACGCGCGGTTTCCACCGGCCGCATTTTCTACGACGACCACCGGCATCGAGGGCGAGACGACACCCGCCATGGGCCCGACCGCGCCGTGCTCGTGGCACGGCGCGAAGGTGATGGCGCCGGAGTCGACGAGCCCGCGGGCCGTCTCAGGGCTCGTCGCCCAGCCCTCGAAGAGGATGGCGCCGATCACCGCCCCTCGGACGGGCCCGCACATTCGTGCCCAATCGATCGGCGGCCCCGCGTGCAAGATCGTGCGGTTGGCGAGCCCGGGAATCGCCTCACGAGCCGGCCGAACGTCGACGAGCATGGGCCGCGCTCCAACGATACGGGCCATCGCGGTCTCGTTGGCTGCCCCCACACGCGCGCCGACCAGATCGTCAGGATCGTCCTCGAGGCGCGCCACGAGGAGGCCGAGCTCACGGTCGCCGCCGGCCGGAGGCCGCCAGGCGAGCTGCGTGACGGTTGCGCCGTGGGCGCGTGGCGCCTCGGCGAACGCCGCCAGCCCCACGTTGATCGCGTGGACGCCGGTGGGAAAGATCCCGGCGGACCCCTGGAGCGGGCTCACGACCGTGCGCCCGGGGTGCCGCCGCCGACGTCGTGCGCCGCGAGGATGGCGAGGCGAACGGCGCGGGCGTTGCTGGGTGCCAGCAGCATGCCTGCGGCGAACAGCCGGGCCTCCTGAGCCGCGAGATCCTGGGGATCGCCGGTCGTCCCGCAGACCGAGCCGATGACGATCAGCTCACGCTCCGCCCGCGCCGCCCGCCTTTGTGCCGCCTCGAGCACGGGTGAGAGCTCAGCGGCAGGATCGGGGTGGCTTCCGTAGCCGAGGACGACGTCGAGAAGAACGACGGCCGTCGCCGGGTCCTCCGCGGTAGCCGCGATCCGCTCGTTGCGGAGCCGGAAATCGATCATCGGGTGAGGTCGGCCGACCGTGAACTCGTTGTCGCCGAGGTCCAGTAGCGAGTGGACGCGACGGGCCTCCGCATCCGGGAGCGCTTCCTTCAGGAGCAGGGCGGCCTCGTACGCGAGCGTGCCGCCACTGTAGAGCCCGCGGATCGCGCGTTGGCTCGGCGCCAGACGCGCCGCGCGGGCGAGGACGACCTTGACGAGATCACCCTCGTCCTCGGTCGCGAGGCTGGCCCCGGACGGGCTACCACCAGCGAGCTTTACCGCGAGGACCGCCGCGTCCTCCAACGTCGCCGCCGGCGTCGCACTGGCGGCGACGATGACGGCGGGATCGCCGCCCAGGAAGCAGACGACGATAGGCTTCTTGGCCGTCCGAGCGCGCTCCAGCACACATTGGCTGACCACCGGCGACGGCGGTTTCGAGATCAGCACGATGACGGCGGTGTCGGCGTCTTCCGCGAGCCGATCGAGCGCCGCAAGCATCATGAGCCCACCGATCCGCTCGTCCAGGTCGCGCCCGCCCACCCCGATCGCTTGCGAGATCCCCGCGCCAAGCCGGTCGATGAGGCAGACGACCTGCTGGAGCCCGGTGCCTGAAGCACCGACGAGGCCGATCCGGCCCCGGCGGACGGCGTTGGCGAACCCGAGCGGCACGCCGTCGAGGATGGCGGTGCCGCAGTCCGGGCCCATGAGCAGCAGGCGCTTGCGGATGGCGAGGCGCTTGAGCTCCAGCTCGTCGGCGACCGATACGTTGTCGCTGAAGAGGAAGACGTGAAGGCCGCGCTTGAGCGCCTTGAGCGCCTCCGCGGTCGCGTAGGGCCCAGGTGTCGAGACCAGCGCGAGGTTGGCCGCGGGGTCTTCGGCCACCGCCTGAGCGATGGTCGCCGGAGCCGTGCGGGCGGACGACCCCACGGCAGCCTCGGTCGCGGTCGTGAGGAGGACGGTGGCGCGCGCGAGGGCCGCCTCGGCGGCGGTCTTGTCGTCGCCGGCCACCGCCACGATGAGGTCACTGGGCCGGGCGGCAGCCGCGGCCTCGTCGAGGAGACCCGCCGACTTCAGCACGTCGCGGTTGGCCGGGGTGGCGACGAGGAGGGCCGCCCGCTGGACGCCGGGCAATCGCTCGACCTCCGCGGCCACCCGCATCAGCTCAACGGAATCCCGGTACGTGTCGCGGAGGATCCGCGAGCGGACGACTGTTGCCGCTATTTCATCGCCGGTCTCCACGGCGCATCGAAGCTATGCCGCGCCAGCCAGATCGTCAAGCCACAGTGCGAGCGAGCCTCTACCCGGCCAGAACTGTTCGCCGTCACCCGGCGGGGCCCGCGGACACCATCATGGATTCGCCGCCAGGAAGGCCCGCGCCTCCGCCAGCTCGCGTCGCGCGGCGCCCTGGCCGGCTAGTTCCACCAGCCTCGCGAAGTAGCGCCTGGCCTTCACCTTGTCGCCACTCTGCGCGGCGGCCTGGGCCGCGCCGTGGTAGCCGCGGAAGCGCTCGGGCTCGCGCACCTGCGAGGCCTCGAACTCCTTGAGCGCCTCGGCGGGGCGCTTCAGCTCCAGCAGCATCTCGCCCAGCAGCTCGCGGGCGGGCACGAGCCGGGCCGGTGTCACGATGTGCTTCTCGTGCTTGTCCTCGATGTCCGCGGCGCTACGCATGAGGCTCAACGCTTCCTCGTGTCGGCCGAGCGCGAAGGTCGTCCAGGCCGCGGCGCCGAGCCGGCTGACCTCGACCTCGGTCGCCCAGTACTCGTTCTTCGCCGTCTTCATGGCGTCGCGCAGCCGGGCGAGCTCCTGCACCTCCTTCTCCGCGGCCGGCGCGTCGCCGCCGCGAGCAGCGCCGAGGGCACGCGCGAAGTGGGTGAGCGCGACCGTGAACGGGAACTGGCTCGGACGCGGCTCGAGGGTCATGGCCTGCTTCCAGTCGCCGCGCTCGAGCGCGTAGCGGGCGGGCATCGCGGCCTGGGCATACGGGCCGGCGAAGCGTAGCGTGGTGAACCCGCTGACGGCGGTGGCGTCCTCCATCACGCGCCGCGCGTCTGCATCACGGGCGAGCTGCAAGTGCGCGTAGACCATGTAGTCCATCGCGTGCAGCTGCTCGTCGAAGTCCTTGTCCTGTTTCGCCGCCACGGCGGAGCGCTCGTTCGTGGCGATGGATTCGGCATGTGCAGCGCGTGCGGCGCCGCCGGCGCGATGCCGGCGTAGCGTCGCGCCGCGGGCAGACCCTTGGCCGCGATGGGGGGCGCGTCGTAGCTGTGGATCAGGTAGTGCGCAATGCCCGGGTGCTCGGGATGCTTCGCGAACTGCTTCTCGAGAGTCTCGGCCGCCGTCAGGTAGATCTTGTAGCTCTGGTCGGCCAGGGACTGCGTGGCGGCGAGATACAGTGCGTAGAAGATCTGCGCCTCGTCGTCGTTCGGATAGCGTGCGGCGAGCGCCTCGAACGCGCGGGCACGGTTGACCTGGCGTGTTCGCTCGGGTCGGTTCGCCCAGTCTTCGTAGTACGCCGCGACCGCCTCGATGTAGTCGCGCTCGCGCTGGGTCTTCGCGCCGATCTTGCGGCCCTGCTCGATCGCCGCTTTCGCGCGCTCGGCCCACTGCGGCGACGGGCCGATGGAGGCGAGCGGGTTCGACATCAGGATGGCCGCGATGCCCCACGTCGCGATGGCGCAGGACGGATCCTGTGCCAGCACCTCGCGAAAGGCCTTCTCGGTCTCCGCGTACCGGAAGGAATGGAGCATCGCGACCGCGCGCTGGATGCTTTCCTGGAGCGCGGGGCTGCAGGAGTTCTGGAAGTCGACCTTGCCGAGCTGGTCCTTGGATTGCGCGTGGATGAGACCCGGGGTGACGAGCATCAGCAAAACGAGAGATATCACGATGGGCCGGTGCATATTCATCGCCCCTCCTGTCCGGTGTGCTGGCGTCCGCTCTCGGCCCGCATCGTAACCGTCGGTACGCGGGAAATCATGGGAGAGAAGCGGGATTTCTCCAGGAGGGTGAAATCCATGCAAGATCGGGCCGTTTCCTTCGGCCCGTACCGCCTCGATCGCAGCGGAGTCATGGCGGGCACGCGGCCAATCCGGCTCACGCCGAAATCGCTGGCCGTGCTGTGCTTCCTGGCCGAGCGCCCTGGCCGGCTCGTCACCAAGGACGAGCTGTTCGCTGCGGTATGGCCCCAGACCGCGGTCAGTGACGCCGCGCTGGTGACCTGCATCCAGGAGATCCGGAAGGCACTGCGGGACGACGCGCCGCGACGTCGCCACATCGAGACGCTGCACCGCCGCGGCTACCGGTTCATCAGCACGCCGGCCGCCGCGCCCCCTGTCACCCCGAGCAGCTTCACGACGCCCTCGCGCACGCCCGGGCGGGACAACGGCAGATCGTCTTCGTGACCGGCGAGCCTGGCATCGGCAAGACATCGCTCGTGAGGGCGTTCGTCGCGCAGGCCGCCGCGCGGGGCGACGTTCACGTGGCGTGGGGCCAGTCGGCCGAGCACTACGGCGCCTCCGAGCCGTACCTTCCCGTGCTCGACGCCTTGGTCCGAGCTGGCCGCGGGCCGTCGGGGGACCGGCTGGTTCGCGCCCTCGATCAGCACGCGTCGACGTGGCTGGTGCAGATGCCCGCTCTGGTCGGGCCCGCCCAGCTCCGCGAGCTGCGGCGTCGGACCGCCGGCGTGACGCGCGACCGGATGCTTCGCGAGCTGACGGATGCGCTCGAGGCCGCCTCCGAGCACGCCCCCATCGTGCTGTGGCGCCTGCTCGAGCGGCGCGCGGCCACCGACCTGGCCCGGTTTCGGTCGGAGCGCGGCCGGCGTGACGTCGAGTCGTGGTGACAACCCTCGAAAGTAGCCACCGCACAGCTCAGACCAGGGCATAGACTTTGGCTTCCCAGGGGAAGATCGGTTCGCGCCCGGCACGATCTGCATCACGGCCCTGGGGCACTTCTCGCCAGCGCTTGCCGGGCGGCGTGGCCGGCCAGTTCGGGACGACGTACTCGGCTCCGGGATCGACCAGGCCGTTGGGCGTGCTGAAGTCCGAGAAGTTCGCCACAACCACGACCTGCTCGTCTGAAGTCGGGCGCCCGCGACGCCAGACCAGGACGCGCTTGCCATCGTTGAAGTCGACGTGGATGAAGTCGATGTCGTTGACGGCGAGAGCGGCGTAGGACGTCCGCAGCGCGATCAACTGCGCCGCGTAGGACCGGACGCGCTCGCGCCAGTCCTGGCCGAGGCGAGCGAAGTTGACGGGATCGACCTGCTTACCCCCGTCCTGCGTCACGGCGCCGCGCGCGTCGAAGAGGTCGTGCTGATCGGCGAACTCGTCCCCGGCCAGGATCATCGGCAGCCCCACCGCCGTGAGGAGGCAGGCGAAGGCCAGCTTCATGCGCTGCTCGCCGTCGGCCACGCCGTTGGCGAGGAAGAAGTTGAACAGCCGTTCGTTCTCGAAGCCTTCCACGTCGTGAGAGGTCAGATAGATCACGGCCTCGGTCAGGTCGCGATAGCCAAACGCGCGGCAGTCCAGCGCCTTGCGCACCGTCGCGTCGAAGGTCGTCTCGTCCCGGTGGGTTCGGCCGACCAGCGCCGCTCGGATGTAGCGCTTGAATCTCTCGTGCCACAGTCCGTCGAGCCGGCGCCTGGTGCTGTCCGGATCGACGAGGCCCAGGGGCTCGGTCAGCTCCTCGCCGACGACGAGAAAGCGCTCGTCGGCGCCGCCGGCCGCGAAGCGCGCCTGATTGAGGGCACGGGCGGTGGCCGTGACGTCCCGAATGAAGTCCCAGTTCTGGACGTTCTCGACGCTGTCCAGACGGAGGCCGTCGATGTGAAAGTCCTCGATCCAGCGCACGAGCGCGGTGAGCATGAGCTGGCGCGCCGGAGAGAGTGCCGGCTGGCGCGTGCCGGACACCGGGTCGTAGCCGTCGACGAAACGGGCGTAGCGAAACAGCGTGGACCCGAACCCATTCCTGAAGTTGTCGTCGCCGAGCCCCCGGGAATTGTGGGCGTCGGGATCGAGCGGCGTCGCCCTGGGGTCGAGGATGAAGAAGTCGTCGGGCGCCGCCGCGAGGTACGGGCTGTTCTTGCTGAAGGCCATGACGGCGTCCACGAAGAAGCGCACGCCCTGGACGTGGCAGGTCCGCACGAGGTCCACCAGGTCCCGGTTCGGGGTCGGAAACGAGTAGGCTCGCGGGAATCCGAGCTCGAAGTCCGGCGCCACGAAGTTCGTCGTGCCGTAGCCCCACTGCCGGTTGTAGAAGCTGTCCGCCGGCGGCAAGAGCTCGAGCCCATTGATCCCGAGCTCCTTGAGATAGGCGCGCCCGGCGCGAGTCACGTCGGAGTCGGTGAAGGGGTCGCCGCCCACGCTGGCGTCGAGCAAGGCGATGACGTCGCGGAAGGAGCCGACGGCGGTGTCGCGTCCGCCGGCATCGGCCTGGCGCGTCCAGGCGGTGGGGAGCTCGTAGAGCACGAGCCGGTTGTTCGTCGGCAAGGACTCCGGCGCCGGCTCGGCGGCGAAGGTTGCGATCGCGCCACCGGCGTCCGACGGAACCAGGCGACCACCCTGGGCGCGAACGACACTGGCGGGATAGCCGTCGAAGCCCACCGATCGCTCGGGAGGCGCGATCACTCGCCAGTCGACCATCGTGGCGGTGGGATCGGTGATGCGGACACGCCGGGGTGCCCCTGGGGTCGCCGCGGGCACCGTCACCTCGAACCAGTAGTGGTACGTCTCTCCGTCCACCAGACCGCACTCGGTCGCGGGAACCTCCCAGAGGTCGGTGAACCCCTCGACCAGCCGCATCGTGAACTCCTGAGAGCTGGTCGCCGTGATCGGTGCCCCGGCCTGCATGCGCTCGAGAACGAGCGTCGGCGGTGGCGTGGTGTTCGCGACTCGCCAGAGGACGAAAGCCGATTGTTTCCGCTGGAGGAGGTTGGATGGCATGGAGCCTCCGGTGTCCGGACAGGATATATTCGCCGGCGCGAGCCGTTCAATACGCGCGGTCGGGTGCGCCACGGCACGGATGGGAGAGTCACCATGGAAGCCCAGGACGAGCGTTCCGTTCCCAGCCACCTCCCGCCCAGCCGGGGTCCTCTCACAGGCATCCGCGTCATCGAGCTGGCCGACGAGCAGGCGGAGTACTGTGGGCTGACGCTGGCGGGGCTGGGCGCCGACGTCGTCAAGGTGGAGCCGCCCGGCGGCAGCCCCACGCGCCGGATCGGGCCCTTCTACCAGGACCGGGAAGATCGCGAGCGCTCGCTGTTCTTCTGGCAGTACAACCGCGGAAAGCGCTCGATCGTGCTCGACCTGCGCCAGCCGGAAGACCGGGATCGATTCCGCGCGCTGGTCACCACCGCCGACGTGCTGCTGGAGTCGACCCCCAGGGGCGAGCTCGACGGCTGCGGGCTCGGCGCGACCACGCTGATGCAGCAGTGTCCCACGCTGATCGTCGCGAGGATGTCCCCGTTCGGTGACCATGGCCCGTGGGCCGACTTCAAGGGCTCGGACCTGGTGCACCTGGCACTCGGGGGCGTGATGATGAATTGCGGCTACGATCCCGCTCCCGGCGGCACGTACGATCTGCCGCCGATCGCCCCTCAGATGTGGCACGCCTTCCACATCGCCGGTGAGCAGCTCGCCGTGGCCATCGTCGCCGCGCTGCTGTTTCGCTGGCGGACGGGGAAGGGGCAGCAGCTGTCGTGCGCCGTCCACGAGGCGGTGGCGAAATCCACCGAGGTCGACCTCATGTCGTGGGTGATGCGACGCGTACCCGTGCTGCGCCAGACCTGCCGTCATGCGCGTGAAACGGTCTCGCCGCACCCCTCCATCGTACACACGAAAGATGGGCGCTGGGTGATGGCCAACCTGGGAACGCGCCCGGGTGAAGGCGCACGGCTCATCGCGTTGCTCGAGCGCTACGGCATGGCGGCCGGCCTCGACGCGGAGCAGACCGCCGTGCCCCAGGGCGGACGGTTCGTCCCCGGCACCGCGCCCGATGGACGGCAGCGCGATCACGCCATGGAGGCCGTTCAGCGCTTCGTGCGGGCGTTCACCTACGAGAACGTGCCCTGGCGTGAAGCCCAGGAGGCCGGCATGCTCTGGGCGCCGCTGCGGAAGCCGCACGAGAACGCCATGGATCCGCACTGGCTCGCGCGCCAGAGCTGCACGGACGTCGAACACCCCGAGCTGGGCCGCTCCTTCCGCTACGCCACGAGCAAGTGGCTGGCGACGGGCACGTCCTGGTCGGTCGGCCGGCGCGCTCCGCTGCTGAACGAGGATGCCGAGGCGGTGGCCCTCCC
>Ga0210377_10001315_pt1 | contig 22669 bp, 23 predicted proteins | sample PLM4_65_b1redo_FD_155480 | JGI IMG/M metagenome (GOLD analysis project Ga0210377, IMG submission 155480) | Groundwater sediment microbial communities from an aquifer in East River, Colorado, USA - PLM4_65_b1 redo | ecosystem: Environmental > Terrestrial > Soil > Riparian zone | place: USA: East...
CCGACAGGGGAATCCGTCAAACTCTCGGATCTGCGCGGGCAGGCAGTGCTGGTCAATTTGTGGGCAACGTGGTGTCCACCCTGCCGCGCCGAAATGCAGACCATCGAAACAGTGTACAACGAATACAAGGATCAAGGATTCGTTGTCCTGGCGGTGAATATGACCTATCAAGACAACGCATTGGATATCGTGCCATTCGTCACCGAGCAGGGACTAACCTTCCCCATTTTGCTGGACGAAACCGGCGACATGGCGATTGCTTATCAACTAAACTCACTCCCATCCTCCTATTTCATCGGACGCGATGGCATCATCAACGAAGTCGTCATCGGCGGTCCGATGTCAGAGGCGCTGCTCCGCACGAGGGTGGAGGCTATTTTAAAGTAAGCTTTCGTTCTGAGCGGAGGGCTGAGCGATCATAGCGAACCCTACAGACGAAGGACGGGTAACTAGAAGCGCTTCGTCTGCGTTCGGACAACGAGCACATCCTCTCTCCGCTCAGCGCGAGAAAAATTTATGATCAACCTATTTCGCTCCATCTTTGCCCCACCCCGTCATCTCATCCTGCTCGTCGCCGCGCTGTGGATCGGACTCGCGCTCGCCGAAAAACGGAGCGAGCGCCACGGCATCTCGAAAGTAGTTCTCAATAACATCGTGTTTTACAGCATCCTCGGCTACATTATCGGTGGGCGCTTGTTGTTTGCGGTTGCGAATCTTTCGGCGTTTACACAAAGTCCGCTTAGTTTGTTCTCAGTCAACGTGGATTCATTCGATCCACTGGGCGCATTGGTTGTTGCATTGCTGGTCGGTTTAATTTATGGATATCGACAGAAACTTCCGCTTTGGGGAACGCTCGACGCGCTCACGCCGTTCTTCGCCACGCTTGCCATCGGCTTATCCCTTTCCCATCTCGCCGCCGGGACAGCCTTCGGCAGTCCGACAACTGTCGCCTGGGGCATTGACTTGTGGAACGCGACGCGGCATCCCAGCCAGATCTATGAATTGATCGCTTCGCTCGTGGTCTTTGGCTTGCTCTGGTTTCAAAAATCGGATTCCCACCCAGGTATTCTCTTCCTCACCTTCGCCGCGCTGACCGCCGGATCACGTCTCTTTCTCGAAGCCTTCCGCGGGGATAGCACGTTGGTGTTTGGTGGGTTTAGATTGGCACAAGTTGTCGCGTGGGTGGTGTTGACCATCACATTGATTGCGAGTGAGACAATTCGACGACGCGAGGAATATAATTAAACAGTGACCGCCTCCTTCAAAGAAGGAGGCGGTTTCTCTTTCCTATCAACTCCTCGCCGCAATCGGACCCAAATACGACTCCAGCAACGCGTCCATTTGCTCAACCGACTCACAAACGAAGAACATCGGGTTGAAGGCATAGACTGTCTTCGGGATCTTGGCAATTGTCTCCACATCAAACGGAGCCAGGATCACCTCCCCGCCCAGATAGCCATCATGCCCAATCCCCAGTTTCTCGTACAACAGATGGACAACGTTCCATCCCATATCGGACGATGACATCTGTCCTTTTTGGTGGAGCTCATTCACACCGGCGACGATCTGATTAATATTCTCTTCGTGTTTGTTGAAATGGTCCTGAAGTTGCTCGAACACGTCCCCGCTGTAGTCGATCACATTGTCACGGCTCAACCTGTAAAACTCCATGATCGTATTTGCCAGCTCACTGCGACCGGAGATCGTCCCTGCGCCGAACACCTTGAAGCGATTATCTTCCATCACCACCCCGAACTCGGTGCTGTACCATGCCAGGCGCTTGATGACTTCCCGCTCAGTCTGGGTCGCCTTCATGTACGCCGGGGCAAACTTGTCTTCGATACGTGCGTAAAAAGTTTGCGTCAGATACGGCAGATGCCCGAAGATATCGTGGAACATATCCGGTTCGGGCGTGAACTCCATCTGGTCGCGCGAGCGCAGGTAATCGGTAATGAGAAAGATTCGCTGTGCAAATTTGTTATACCAATCGTCCGCCATCGTGTACCTCACAGCCGTACGCTCGATACGCCAGCCTGTGCGTGGAGTGATATGTTTATTCAGGTGCGCCACAGTGGGAATGTGCAGCGGGTCCAGTAGCAGCAGTTCCAATCCATGAACATATTCATGACAGAGGTGCTCGAGCAAATAAGGCTGATGGATTCCCGCAAATAGGTCAGCCCATATCGCATGTTGCTCAGTGGAGAAAACGATCTCCTGATTTTCTGTTGTATATTCCCGGGTTGGGTCAAAATGCTTGTCCGCAATATCCCCTGTATACACTGTCGGATTTTGATTCTTGTCCATTTTCATTACCTTTCATTGTGAGAAGGATTAAAGATCGAGAACTCAAAACGTCAGTAATATTACCTTTGTTATCAGCATATTATCACCCCCAAAAAGTCGGGTCAAGAGGCTGGGGAGTTATTTGGTTACACCCGCTTCTGTATTAGAATCTCCCTTGATGACTGACCAACTCCTGCAAGGAAAAACCATATTGATCACCGGCACGGCGCGGCGACTTGGACGTGCCTTTGCCCTCGCCTCCGCAAACGCCGGGGCGGATATCGTTATCCATCACGGGCATTCGGATTCGGATGCCGAGACGCTTCAAGCCGAGATCACAGGACTTGGTCGCAGCGCCTGGGTCTTTCAAACAGACTTGAGCGATTCATCCCAAGCCCAGGGTCTGATCCCGTTGATCAACGAATCCACGCCTCTGCATGGACTCGTCAACTGCGCCGCGATCTTCGAGTCGCTGACCCTCGAGTCCACTTCCATCGAAGCATGGGAAAGACATCTTGCCACCAACCTGACCGCGCCATTTTTACTAAGTCAAGCCTTCGCCAGACAAGCAGAAGAAGGTGCACGCATCGTCAATATCCTCGATTGGCGTGCCCTGCGCCCCGGTGCGGACCATTTTCCCTACACGGTCAGCAAATCCGCGCTCGCGGCGATGACAAAGTCACTGGCTCTCGCGCTCGCTCCGAAAGTGATCGTCAACGGACTGGCACTCGGCGCGATCCTACCACCCGCCGATGGAAACAAGAATCCTGAGATCATAAAAAATGTCCCGTTGAAACGATGGGCGCAGGAAGGCGAGGTTGAACAGGCGCTTATCTTTCTGTTGACATGCCCGGCCTATATCACCGGCGAAATCATTCACGTCGATGGTGGTAGGCATTTAGTGTAAAGCGAGATACCATCTTGTCTAACGTCGTTGCGGGATAACATCCCGCTCCACGATGAGGAATTTTTCTTTCTCAATACCTATCAAATCAACCCCACCCAATATTTTGCCTACGCGCAGATTTTAAAAGGAACCCCAAACCATGGATAAAGTCATTATCAAGAATTTACTGGCACGAGGAATTATCGGTATCAACGATTGGGAACGAAAGCGCGCCCAAAATATTCTCATCAACATCACCCTCTTCACTGATACAACCCGCGCGTCGGAGACGGATAATATCAACGACTGTGTCAATTACAGCACGATGAGCAAAAAAGTTTTGACACATGCCGAATCCGCCAATCGCGAAACCGTGGAGGCGCTGGCAAACGATCTGGCGAAATTATGTCTCGAGGAAAATGGAGTGCAAAAAGTGATCGTCCGCGTGGAGAAGCCGGGCGCGGTCCGTTTTGCGGAATCCGTTGGTGTGGAGATCGAACGGGATCGTGATGAGTGAGTCGCATCTTGCCTACTTGAATCTCGGTTCGAACATCCAGCCTGAGATCAATCTGGTTCAGGCGATAAAATTATTACATGAATACGGTGAGATCCGGAAAGTGTCCAACGCATGGGAATCGGAATCAGCTGGTGCAGAGGGACCGAATTATCTGAATGCGTGTGTTTTGTTTAGAACGGTGTTGATGCAGATTGAATTGAAGGAAAAGATCATCCGTCCCATCGAAGCGCGGCTGGGACGCAAACGAAGTGAAAACAAATATGACCCGCGCACGATCGATATCGATATTGTGCTTTTCGATGACAAACCCTATAACGATAAATTCTGGAACTATGCTTTTGTCATCGTACCGCTGGCGGAAATTTACCCCGAATATCAGAACCCCATCACAGAGGAAAACATCACTAAAACAGCGACGCGCCTCCGCCAAAGGATCTGGACGGAGGCGCGTCGGGATGTGTTAAGTCAATTTAACGGGAACAACTAAAGGCTTAGAACTGAAGCGGCTTTGCACCGCGTGAGATGTTATCCAAAAATTCCTGCCTTGTCGCAAGATTGGCGCGAAAGGCTCCATGCATGGCGGAAGTCGTCATGCGTGCATCGTGCTTCTTGACACCGCGCATCATCGAGCACAAATGCATCCCCTCCACCACAACCGCCACGCCCTGGGGTTTGAGCAGGTCGCGTAAAAAATCCGCGATCTGGCGCGTCATCCGTTCCTGCACCTGCAGGCGGCGGGCGTACATATCCACAATGCGGGGAATCTTCGAAAGACCGATCACCTTGCCCTCGGGAATATACGCCACATGGGCGCGACCGATGAACGGCAGCATGTGATGCTCGCACAAACTATAAAACTCGATATCGCGCACGATGACCATTTCATCGTATTTCACTTCGAACAATGCACCGTTGACGATCCTTTGTGGGTCGGCGGTGTATCCGCTCAGCAGTTCCGTATACATGCGCGCCACACGGATGGGCGTATTCTGTAAACCTTCCCGTTCCGGGTCCTCCCCCACCGCCTTTAACAACTCAAGTACCAGGCTCTTTGTGGCATCCACATCCACATTCGTCGAAGAGTATCTCGTATCTTCAATATCGTCGTCAAATTCCATGGTCACTCCTTGATACGACCAGTGGCGCCAAGGCGCCACTGGTTTACTTTCATCGTAGGGCTTTTAACCAACCACAGGTTGGATCAACCCATAGGTTCCGTTACGCCTCTTGTACAGAACCTGGATCGAATTCTGTTCGGCATTATAGAAGACAAAGAAGTTATCGTGCCCAAGCAGGCGCATTTGCTCCACTGCTTCATCCTCGTTCATTGGCAAAACAATAAACTTCTTGCGCCGCGCGATCAATGGCAGCAACTCGCCCGTCTCATCGACCGGCACTTCCTCTTCAACGACCTCTGCGGCAGAACGTCCATCGCCGCGTCCGTGAAAGTGTTTGCCTTTGTAGCGATCGATCTGCCTCTGCATCTTATCCAACGCGGCATCGAACGCGGCATGAAGGTCATCGGCACGCTCCTCCGTGCGGAGGATAAACCCCTTGCCGTGCACGGTGATCTGTGCCACCTGACGGTCGGTCGCATTGCGAGCCGCTTTAACATGCGACATTTCAACGCGAACCTCGTCGATTTCCTGAAGGTATCGTTCGAGCTTGGCGGCTTTTTTCTCAACGTACTCACGCGTATTATCGGTCAACCGCATATTACGTGCAACTACTTCAACATTGTTCGCCATCTTACTACCTCCTGAAAAAGTTATATCAATGACGCATTTGCGCCATTGTCAAACACGATTCAGATCATGATGTGAAAGTGCACGCGCGATGGTCAGCGCATAAACGTTTTCGGCCCCGGCGGAAAGCAACGCCTCGGTGCCGGACGAAATGGTCGAGCCGGTCGTCGAGACATCGTCCATTAACAAGATGGATTTCCGCTTCACCTTCGCAGGGTCAGCCTGATACACATTTCGGACATTTTCACTCCGCTGGGAGACATTCAAACCAACCTGCGAACGCGTCTCGCGCATTTTCCACAAGGCCTGAGGGGCGTATTCCAATCCAAGTTCGTGCGCCAGCGGGCGGGAAACCAAGTCAACTTGATTATATCCCCTCTCCTGAAATCGTTTTTTACCCAATGGAGATGGGATCACCATATTGATCGTCCAGCCAAGGGAACGCACAAAATCGACCATGCCCAGTGCAAGAGAATCCCCCAAACCAATATTTCTGCGATATTTCAAAGTGTGAAGCGCGTTCTGGATCGGAGAATCAAAAACCGCCCAGGAACGCATCATTCGATACGCAGGCGGTTTCATCCGGCATTTTTCGCAGGTATCAACCCCATTCGTCGGGATCCCGCATTTTTCACAAAAAGGCTTGTTAATACGCGGGATGCGTCGCTGGCAGTCCGGGCACCAGCGCGACCCGGCTTTTCCGCATCCTCCACATACAGGCGGAAAGAGCAAGTCCAATCCGCTCCAGGTCAATCGGTACAGGCGATACGACCAGGGTATATTACTCACAGGATGTTTAGGATGATTCGATCCTTAAATCAATCTAGCCGAGATTCGTCATAATTTGGATGGCGGCGGGGGTAAGGATGATGATCATAATGGATGGGAACATCAACAACGCCATCGGGATGATCATCTTGACAGGCGCCTTGTGCGCCTCTTCTTCCGCACGCTGACGCCGCTTCAAACGCATCTGGTCAGATTGGATTCTCAGCACTTTCGCCATACTCACGCCCAGTTGTTCGCTTTGAATAATGGCGGCTACGAAGCTTGTCATCTCGGGAATACCCAAACGGTCAGACATATCTTTCAGGGCATCCCGGCGAGGTTTGCCAAGTTGGATCTCACGAATAGCCCGGGTGAAAGCGAGGGAAAGTTCATTCTCCCATTTTTCGCTCACTTTGGACAGGGCAGCGTCGAACCCAAGACCGGCTTCCACGCATATCGTCAACAGATCAAGCGCGTCTGGCATTGCCTTTCGAATCTCGGTCTGCCGTTTTGTTATCCTGCTTGTCAACATCAAATGTGGCAGAAAAAAACCACCAAACACCCCACCCACCCTTATCAAGAGATCCGTGGTTGGGTCGTTCGTTGCGACTAACAATGAAACACCACCGAAAACCACAGCCAGGATAACGCGAATCGCGTAGAAGGTTGGAGCGTCAACGGGCCAGGGGTTCCCAGCCTTTTCAAGGTTCTTGGCGGTATCCTGGATCGCTTTTTGAGGAGTAAACCTGGCCGAGATTTCACCTACACGGCGTATGAAAGGAATGATCACACGCTCGGCGAAAGGCTGGGAGAGTTCGATCTCCTCCAGTGAAGTTACATCGCCGCGCTGAATAAATTCCGCAAGGCGTGCCTGTAACGGATCATCCTCTTCCCCGGCCGAATTCCGCCTCAGGCTGAATATCACGATCGCGATCGCCCCAACCACAACCAATGCCCCAAAGATTAGTAAACCAGTATTCATCTTATACCTCGATATCTGCGATCTTCATCATGACAAAGTAACCAGCCGCAATCATACTAACGATCACGGCAATTGAAATGATGCCGCACCAGGGCTGGGGGATGAAGGGGTTTTCATCAAAGAAACTACCGATATATTCGGGACTGACAAACCACAATGCAAGGGCGAGGAATACAGGGATAAGGGACAACACCGCGCCGGAGGTTCGCACTGAGGCAGTCATTACCCGAATTTCGCCTTTAATTCTTACGCGCTCACGGATGGTAAATGTAATCGTATCCAGGATCTCAGAAAGGTTACCACCGACTTCACGCTGAACATTGATCGCAGTAATAACGAAATCCAGGTCGTCACTCGGGATGCGGCGTAACAGATTATCCAATGCTTTTTCCATTGTTATGCCAATCTGCATCTCCTGCACTACACGGCGGAACTCATCACAAATCGGAGCAGGCAGTTCCCTGCTAATCGCTTCCATCGCCTGCATGGTGGAATATCCAGCACGCAGACCATTTACCATCAAGTTCAACATATCACCCAATTGATCGTTAAACTTGGTCAGCCGCAATCCTTGTTGTCGTCTCACATAAAACCGCGGGATAAAAAACCCGATCACCCCGCCAATTGCCAGGGACACTGCAGGAAATTGGGATTGAATCAAGAGAGCAATGACCGCAGTAACCACCGTGGAAATGAACACCAACGCATAGTATTCTGCAACCTTTAATTTCAAATCAGCACGGGCCAGTTCCCGCGCTACACGATCCCCGGCCGATGAGGTCGAGACCCTTCGATTCACCCAATCGGTAAGAATCGAACGCCCTTCCGCCTTTTCGGTCTCGGGTTTATCCTCTTCAAGATACTTTCCAAGCCGTTCTTCCACCAACGATCGCTCACTGGTCACTGCAATTACAGCACCAATGATCAAAAGTATTAGCAGGAGAACTCCTCCACCTAGCAGTAGCAATTGGGTCATATCAAGTTACCTAATTTTGCCCATCCAATTAATAGCGGCGTCGTTCGCCGATTCCAAAAATCGAGGGCGGTAGATTTATACCTGCTGCCTCTATCTTATCCATGAACTTGGGACGCAACCCGGTCGGGCGAAGGCGGCCGACGATTTTGCCGTTCTCAACGCCACTTTGCTCGAAAACAAAAATATCGGTCATCGTAATGATGTCGCCTTCCATACCACTTACTTCGGTAATGGCAGTTACTTTTCTGGTGCCATCCCGCATGCGTTCCTGCTGGCAGATCAGATCCACGGCGCTGGAAACCTGTTCGCGGATGGCACGCACAGGAAGGTCCATGCCGGCCATCAGACACATGGTCTCTACACGTGCAAGTGCGTCGCGAGGGCTGTTTGCATGTGCGGTTGTCATGGAGCCATCATGGCCTGTGTTCATAGCCTGCAGCATATCCAAAGTTTCGCCGCCACGACACTCGCCCACGATAATGCGTTCAGGGCGCATACGCAGGGAATTGATCACCAGGTCGCGAATCGTTATCTCACCACGTCCCTCGATGTTCGGGGGGCGGGACTCCAGGGTCACAACATGTTCCTGTCGAAGCTGCAATTCAGCGGCATTTTCAATCGTAATAATACGCTCATCGTTCGGGATAAAACTCGACATGACGTTCAACAGGGTCGTTTTCCCGGAGCCGGTACCACCTGAGATCAGGATGTTCAAACGCGCCTCAACACAGGCTTTTAGAAATTGAACCGACTCGGCTGTAATGGAACCAAACTGAATCAACTGGTCAACTGTGATCGGGTTTCTGGAAAACTTACGAATCGTCAATGTTGGTCCGACGAGTGAGATGGGAGGAATAACCGCGTTCACACGGGAACCATCCTGAAGACGTGCATCCACGTATGGGCTCGATTCATCAATACGACGACCAAGCGGTGCCACAATCCTATCGATAATGCGCATTACATGGTCGTTGCTTTCAAATGTCACGGGGACGCGGTGCAATCTGCCCTTACGCTCAATATATACATTTTTGGGACCGTTGACCATGATCTCTGTGATCGTATCATCTTCCAATAAAGGCTGGAGTGGTCCAAGCCCGAGAATTTCAGCGGCAATCTGTTCGAACAAACGAGCTCTTTCAGGCCGGGACAGAACAATGTTTTCTTCTGCAAGTATCTGTTCAAAGAGATCCTGAATGGTCCGGCGCACCTCCTCGGTACGGGTAATATCCATTGACGGATCCAACTCAGACAGCAATTTGTTTTGAACACGTGTCTTCAGATCGAAATACGAACCTGCCTGTGGTGACGTAATTGGTGCATTAACACGGCGCGCCTGTAAAGAGGACAAACGCGAACCCTCTGCGCCACCACCCTGATTTTCAGGTGTCGATCCGCCCGAAGACGACGAACCACCACCCTGTCCTTGTTCAATTCGTTTTAAGAGAGACATCTTTCCTATCTCCTTCCAAATCTAAAGTTATCGTTTTCCAAGTCTATCCGACTCACCACTGGATTCGAGAGCCGCAACACGTGCGCGGACTCCTTCAGCTAATGAGAAAATTCCACGTGTAGCTGGTTGATTTTTACTATCGATCACAAAAGGAATACCACGATTAACAGCCTTCGTTACTGTTTGTTCGTCCAACGGGATCACGGATGACACTTCCTGTTTCAAGTTCTCTGCAACACGCTCAGGCGTAATATTGATCCGTTTATCGAAGCGATTCATTGTGAATAAAATTCGTTCGCGACCAACGCCCATGGTTTGAAGTAGATCAAGGAAGAGGCGGCAATTCTTGATCGCCGGGATGTCCTGGGTGGTAACCAAGACGATCAAGTCACTCACATCAATGGCCGACAAGGTGATCTCAGTCAAATATGAGGATGTGTCAACAACAACATATGCATACAGCTGACGAAGATATTCCAACACCTTGGAAAATTGGGCGCTGGAAACTTTCTCGGCATATTCCGGGCGGCTCGGTGCGGCAAGAATATGCACACCAGATGCAGAATGTTTTACCATTACTTCTTCAACGATTTCCGGGTCAAGCTCATCAGCGCGTGAGGCGAGATCTGCAATGGTGTTTTTTCCCTGTTCGTTTACGAACACAGCAATATCGCCAAATTGAAGATTTCCATCAACCAAAGCCACGCGTGTGTCATCATTATGCAATGTCAGGGCTAGATTCACAGCCAGCGTGGTGGTACCGGTTCCGCCTTTGGGGCTATAAACCGTTACGATCTTGCCTCTCGGTCCACCAAACCCGGATATCATACCGCCAAGATTCATTGCCGGTATGGCCGCGTGGATCTGGGCACTCTTGGATCGTTCAGTTTGCGCCATGGTACCAGCGCGTCGAATGGCAGAGATCAACTCATCCCCCATGGGCGGTTTGGTTAGAAAATCCCGGGCGCCTGCAAGCATCGCGCGGCGCATATAATTTTGGTCACTTTGCACCGAAAGAATGACGACTTGAACCGCAGGTTGCTTTGAACGTATCGATTCGGTGGCGGTGATTCCATCCATGTCCGGCATGTTGATATCCATAAGCACAACATCCGGATTCAATTCCTGGGAAAGTTGAATGGCCTCTTTTCCAGTCCGGGCTACACCCACTACATCGACATCCGATTCGAATTGTAAAAGTTTCCTGACGTTTTCTCTCGTTTCAGAAACATCATCAACGATCATCACGCGAATTTTTTCACCAGAAGGCATACTTTTTTATTTTCCTCGAAGGAAATGTCGTAAGATAGCTTATTGCTGAGGCTGGACAGTTACAACATCATTGGGCAACAACGGCGGGAACAACAGATCAATCCTTGGCTGCATGGCATAAGGCAATTTCGACGGGAGGGATATGTTGTATTGGGTAAGGAGGCTGGTCAATGTCGCTGATTGAGCATCAAAACGCGATGTATCGTTCGGGTTTCGAAGCGACATGGACAGGACTGCTCCGCTGTAGATAAAGTAGTTCAGGGAAATCGAATCCTGCGGGTTGATCATTAATGTAACGATATCAGGTGAGGACTGCTGTTGAACTTGCGCAGCCGATGGCGTTACACTCGGGTCCGTGGTTACCGGCGCCTGAAGACCAAAGTTACCTAATTTCATGACCACCACATCCTGCAGGATCATCTGGCAAACAAGCCTTGGTCTTTGATCTTCTGACGGTATAGCATAGAAGGGCTGTTGGAGGGTCGGATCCAATTCCACTCTCCCTTGTCTGGAAGCGTCTTCAAGTGTAATGGCTTCCACAGAAAGCCGTGGCAATTCATCAGGTATGAAACCGGTCCCGTTCAAGACTGATGTGAAATTAGGAAGAGCCGTTTGATAAGCAGGATCCACATCGACGAACAACATACAGGCAGTCACATTAACATGGGCCCCGTCATTTACGCCATATCCAACCAGAGCAAGCCGGTTGGTTGGAATTGTCGTAGCGACCATTCCGGATGGGATTTGAACCGCCCATGCTGGTCCTGATATTTCTACCGGACCTGTACCAATCATGGGAGAAGTGATTATTACTCCCTGCTCCAGAGTAAAGCGAGCAATTTGATCGATCAGATTCCCCTCTTCACCAACTGTGAACTCAACCTCCGCCACATTCTCAGGTGGAATAGCCAACTTTCCAAGCATTTCTGCGGTAATCTTAGTTCCCTGGGGAATATTTTGTGCCGCATAATAGATTTCAGTGAGAGTGGTTGCCTGGGTCGGTTGAGCCGCCTGCTGTCCACCAAATTGGTTGAAGAAAAACCAAACAAGGACCAAGCCAAGACCGACAATCAATACAAGCAAGATAAGTATTCTTCCACGACGCATAGGATATTTCTCCTCTCTGGACTCTCTACCAGGCAGGCTGGCAGATACTTCAATAGAAATATTATACAGTATAAACCAAAATCAATAATAACAATTTAGTAAAAAAGTAGGACTCTGTCGGGTGACAGAGTCCTACTTTTTTACTTCGAACGGGCAGGATTACAGCAGGGAGCTGTTGATCGTGCTGAAGGTGTTGCCAATCTTGGGTCCGAGCAAGCGCATGACCGCGATGACGACGATGGCAACGAGAGCAAGAATAATCGCGTACTCAACCAAACCTTGACCTTTTTCCTTGGGAGCGAATAACATAGTAGCAATTCCTTTCGTGAAAAAATGTTTTCTGAGAACCGTTCTCAGAACTACACTCATTTTACCCATAACAGACAAAAAAACAAGCCCTGCGCCAATAATCCTGTTTACAATCCTGTTATGCCGAAAAAACCTAGTTTTGACTAGGAACGGGCTGGGACCGCAAAAGAAATCCTGGAACCTTTCCCGACCGAACTGTCAATCTCAAAGCTTCCACCGAGCATTTCAGCCCGTTCCCGGATCAATTTAAGCCCAAGGCTGGTCCCCTGCAAAACGGAATCTGAATCAAATCCTTTGCCGTTATCGTCCACACTGACACGGACGCGATCATCTCCCATATCCAGCATCACTTTTACCTGCGTTGCCTGACTGTGACGGGCAGTATTCCCGAGCAATTCCTGGATGGCGCGAAATAACATCACTTCCAAATAGGGCGCCAACCGGCGTTCATTTCCTGTCACCGTGACGCCGACATCGAGTCCAGCCTGTTCCTTGAAAGCATCTGCATATCTGCGGATCGTCGGGACCAACCCGAGATCATCAAGCATCATTGGGCGCAACTCAAAGATGAAATTGCGAACTTTTTGGAACGTGCCCATCGCAGACGTTTTCAGGCTACTCAATTCGTCTCGTGCCTGACCGGCATCTATCTCCAGCAAACGCATGGCGATCTCAGTTTGGAGAATAAAATTCGATAATGCCTGGGCGGGCCCATCGTGCATTTGACGGGAAAGTCGTTGTCGTTCAGTCTCCTGAGCGTTGACCAGCATCTCAACGCTGGCTAAGGGACTCTTGGAACCACCCGCGGAAGAAGCCAAGGCGGAGGGTCCATTTGATATATCACGCACCCGTTCCAGGGTCGATTTGAAGCGCTCAAGATGGGATTTTTCGCTCTGGAGTTTTTCCAATTGTCCCCGCATTACGAACAGACGCTGCTGGGCATCCAAAGCAGAATCGTATGCGTTACGGATCTCCTGCGGCGGCATCTTATCGAACTGAGTTTGCACCTGTTGAAGATGGGTTGTAATGGCGGCATTACGCTGGGATAATTTCGAGACTTCCCCCTGACTTTGTTCGATCATCAGGGTGACTTCCCGTAATGCTCTTGTGGTTTCATCCAGCTCTGCGTGCAAATCCAGGGTACCGCTGGCAGAGGTGTCTTTATCCATTAACATAAACTACTCCTGGCTCTTTACTTGAGTATCCTGCAATTTTACCCAGCCACGCTTCAACGCATATACGACCGCCTGAGTCCGATCTTCGACTCCGAATTTGCGGAGAATGGAAGTTACATGATTCTTGACAGTTTGGTGACTGATCCCCAAAAGGTTGGCGATCTCCTTGTTGCTCATACCGCGCACAACACAGGAGAGCACTTCCATCTCACGGTCGGATAATGGATGAAAAGGCGAGCCAGGTTCGCTATAAGATCGGCGCGCGCCTTCCATCTGTTCATCGATCCACCGATCCAGCTCACGAGCCGCGAAAATGTGACCGGCAACAGCATACTTGCCTTCGGCCACCGCGCGGATGGTACGGGCAAGCATTTCCGGTTCTATATCTTTCGCACAATAGCCAACCGCTCCAGCCAAAACAGCGTGGATCGCCTGTTCGATGTCATCATATCCGGTTAGTAATACGACGCGAGTCGGGAGATGCTCAGAAGTGACCTGATGAGTCACCTGCTGTCCATTCAGACCCGGCATATTCACGTCCAATACCGCAACCTTCGGCTTGAGGGATCGAATCAATTCGATGGCTTCCTTGCCGTCGGCGGCTTGTCCGAGGATACGAAAATCCTTTTCAAGTGACAGCGTATCCACCACCCCTTGCCGAAAAAGCGGATGATCATCTGCAATTAGCAGTGTTATCTCATTCATTCGTGGCCTTATCCCAAAATGGTCTTATGTGTGAGTATAGCACAGGAGCGACAGGCGGGCAATTAATCAATTCAAACACCTCATTTCAATTTCGTATTAGTGTACTGGAGACCATGGATACACCTCCATATTATCATCAACCTGCAGGATGTTCGGATCTGTTCCCGCCGTAAAAACGGGTTGCAAACCGGATGTCAATCGGGGGTAAAAACCCGGGAGAACGATCAGATAATCTGCCGAACTCGTGGTGAGGTATTCAGCCAATCGTCCCTCATCGCGGATGAACGACACGACTTCGGGATTGACCAAACCAGCCATGTCGATCAACGGATTGGGTACATAATACCCCAACGCGCCGATATCATGGACTGCCAGCAACGCATCAGACGGCAGGTTTTGTTGAACCCAATTCGCTGTGGCGACCATTTCACTTTCGACCCAGTAGACATCCATGGCGTTTTGACGCGCGCCTAAAATCCCAAAGGCAAGACACAACGTGGCAATTGCAGATTGCCATAAAAACACGATCCGCTTCCTAGCGCTCATCGTGGCTATCAATTCGACTGTCCCCAGGATTCCCCAAAGATATAGTATGGAAAGCGCCGGGATAATGTATCGTCCATGCTGGTAGGCGGGCAATCGCATGAAATAGATGGCAACATAACCAAGGAACCATATCACACCAGCGACAGCACCCCAATTACGACGTTCGATAACTTTCTTTATCCACACGAAAAGGCCGGGTATCAGCGCAAGGAATGGACTGGCGACGATCACACCCAGATAATTTCCGAATCTTTCAGTCAAAGTTTTAGACAACCAAAACGTCTCGTATTCCGCCTGCTTGGCGTAGAACGTATTCGGCAAAGGGCTGCCGGACAATGCCAGATTGAAAAGTAAATAGAAGAAAAAGAACACGCCAAACCCGATCAATGTTTTCAACAAAGCCTGTCCCCGCGTGGACCAGGTAGTCTCTGTCAGGAACGCGGTGAACAGTATCGGACCGAGCAGAGTCAAACCGTCGGGGCGGACCCAGACACTTATCCCGGCAAGCAAGCCCAGGGTCAGATAACGACGCGAACCGTTCATCAACGCGGTAAGGACCGCCAATAGGATAAATCCATGAAGCAAAGTTTCCATCCCGGAAACTGCCGACCATGTGAAATGCCATTCGAGAACAAAAAATATTCCCACCCATGGAATTTTCGGCTTGTACGAATTTATAAATTTTCGTGCGGCATTTTCAGCCTGAATGCCGAACAGAGTCAAAAACAACCAACCAAGAAGATATGTCCAAACGTATGGTGCAAGTTTGACAAAAAATCCAAGGGAAAGCAGGAACGTCCAAAGCGGCGAAGTGGAACCTGCTGAACGCTCGCCGAGACGAAACGCCCATTCGCCATGCTCAGCAAAATTTCGCGCGTAAGTCAAATGGATCCAGGAATCGTCGAGCGGGAAACCAACGCGAAAAACGATCGCGCTGAACAGCAGGTAAAACCCGGCTGCGAAAAACGCGACGAGGGCAATGGTCGGCCTGTAATCAAGGCGAGGGTTTGATCTGGTAGAGACGCGCACCATCCACCTCTCCTAAATAAACAAATGAAGGATTGCCTTGCGGGCCATCATACAGATCCTGGATCGAGTCGAATGTGCCGCCTTTTTCAATAATAAGATAACGTGCCTTGAATTTTTCTGCGACCGCCAGGATCGTGGATTCATCACCGAACGGCAACACGATGGCGGATCGTCCCGTCGAAATGTAATACCCCGGCGGATTGCGGACGATCACTACATCGTTCGGGCTGATCCCGTTATCAAGAAATTTTTCCTCCACTGACGGATAGATGCGATCCTCCTTCTTCCCGCCACCTTCAATGGTGTGACTCGACACCAGGTAGGCAGTGGCAATGAATGCGATCAACACCAGCGAAACCTGGAACACCGTTCCCAGATTGGGGTCGGAGATTTTCTTTTTTTCATAGGCTCTTGTCACAATCACATCCAACCCAATGGGAGCGACCACCCACCAATATGGCTGAAATGCCGCGCCCGAGTGGAAGAAACTTCCGCGCGAACCCGCAAACGGGAAGATGATCGTCATCACCGCGAACAAGAGCAACCAACCCGTGACCGTTATCCTGGTCCTCACATCTTTACGGAGATTCCATAAACCAACGACGATGAATGGAAGCAGGAACAATTCGCCCTGCGCGGCAATGGCGTTTCCAAAATTTGAGCCAAACGCGGCGAGACGATCTTGGAGAGCTGCATCCCAACCCGCTATTAGGAATCCTTCCCGTGTGACTGTTTCAGCGGGATAGGCAAAGGTCTGATTGTAGTTTTCCAACCACAACAATCGCCCGCCACCGGGAGCCATGAACGAGCCGAAGAGATTCATGTTACGTACGTGCCAGGGCCCCATCACAAGGAGGTAGCCAAGGACCGCGAACAATCCCGCAGGAATAATCACCTTGAACCACTCCATGAATGAATTCTTCGTGCCCTCTACTTTGTACATTGATTTCCACATCACGGTCAGACCGGCGAGACCCAGCCATAAGAGTCCGTCACTGCGCGCAAGGGTCATCAAGCCAGCCAAGGCGCCGAGAGCGATGGGAATCCATTTTTGAGGACGCGGCGCGAGCAGAAGAAAAGTACCACCTAATAACATGAAGATGGCGTAGTTATCGGGAACGGGCATGAAAGGAGAGTAATAAAGTGCAAAGATCGATAGCAATCCCGACACCATCGCGAGCAGAGTTTTATGAGAGAGGCTAAAAGCAAGAGTCGCTGTCAATAACGGGACACAGGCTGAAAGGAGAATGAACGGAAGACGTCCAGCTTCGTATCCGGTTTGGCCGGCGATCCACATCCCGGCCGCGGAAACGATCGAGGCGAGAGGCATCCAATAAGTGTGAGAGGGATGCGGCAGACTCGTTGGGTTATCCAGATAATTCCAAAGATAGGGCTCATTGAATCCCTTGCCACTGGCGAGTTGAATACCGCCTGCATAGTAATAGTCGGCATCCATATAACCAGGAAGGGATTGAAAACGAGAGATCGTGAATGGGACGATCAGCCCAACGAGGAAAAGGATCACATAATGCCGCCAATTCATTTACGGACTCCTAGCTGGTCTGCCCAGGTGCGCGGGGAACGGACGACCCACCAACGCATCCAGTATAAACCAACGATGGTTGCGACAGGAGGCAGGAGGGAAAGCAAATCGGTGTAAAGGCGGTTATACACGAGCGCGGTTTGGTAATAAATAGCGAACGGCACCAACATCGCGAGACTGAAAACAAATATAGTCATGAAGACACGGTTTCGGAACCAACGTTCCCAGACAAGAGAAATAATGAGAACCACTGAGGGAATCAAGACCACATGGTTGGATGGGAAGATCGCGAACCCAACCAAAGGCGTCGCGGCAAGTGATAGAGACGCGGTCCACATGATACGCTGGAAATGAGAGTTCACAGCACCGATCCATTCGATAAAGACCACAGCGCCGATCACCAGCGAGACGATCGACCCCAGATTGAACTGAACATCCGGGAACCAAACGGTCAACACAGATGCCAAATTCAAATAGGGAGTCCGATACCAATTGGACAGGACGGCGCGGACATACGGAAGTACCCAACCTGGATTGGAAAGGAATGAAACCGCGAGGAGCACAAACATGGACATGGCGAAGCCGGTCAGCACACCCCAACGGCGATTGGCGAATACCAAAACCAGGATGAACAAAAAGAACAAGCCACCCACTTCCCATTGATATGCCACAACGGAAAGAAGGGCCCCTACCAGTTCATCGTATCCCGAACGCAATGCCAGAAGTATGGAAAGGTAAAGAAATGTCAAAATGATGGTGGGGGTTCCAACGGCAAGCGCGTTCAAGCTGAAATAGCCAAACAAGCCAAATATAAACAAAGCGGCAAACAACCAGCGCGGAGGTGCCCATTCGGAGAGTCTGACCGAATGCAGGACGATCCCAATCAATGCCATTTCGGAGAGCAACATCCAAAAGGCACGCGCAAATGGGAAACCAAAGAATGACGCAATTGAAGGGAAGACGAGATTGACCCCCTCCCGCAACATGGCGAGAGGCGTGTAAAGTAAAACAATAAAAAAGGGATCGCTCAAGGCGTAAGGGTATTCGCTCGAATACGCCAGCCTGCCGTCATAAGCAAGCAGTTGCACCTGTTGCGCAACTTCAACGCCATACGGTTCGATCTTCTCAACAAGGAATATGCGCGCACCGATCCAGCGTTGGAAGATCAATTCCCTGCCCGGCAGGGTCCGCGCAAGATACAGATTCAACGCGAACAATCCCGCGAGTGCTAATAAGAAAACAATGAGGAGAATAATCTCCTCACCGCTCAACACTTTTCTGGATTTGCGAATATCCCGAAATGCCATGCTTTATTGTATTACGAAACGAAAAATGGGACGGGTCGGAGAATTGCGCGCCACTTCCTTGAAGCCGGCTTGTTGGAACGCGGATGCCGTGCCGGTAAAAATAAACGGAGGTGCCGTTTTCTCTTTCACGTCAACGGGATAGCCCTCCACGATCTTTCCGCCATGCGCTTTGACGTGTTCCACCGCGGCTTTCAACAATTCGACCGTGATCCCGCTTCGACGATATTTCTTTGCGACAAAGAAACAGGTCACTGACCAGACGGGTTGATCGTCAACAGGTTTGAGTGCCCGAGAATGCGCGAGTTTGGGATACGCCTCACGCGGTTCAACCGCGACCCAGCCCACCACTTCCCCATGCAGGTAAGCCAGCAATCCTGTGGGAGTGCCTGAATCGATAATGGACTTGTGCATCTGCCGCGCTTCCATACCTCTTGCTTCCTCGTAGGCTTTGCCGCGCAATTTCCAGAATGTGCACCAACATCCCGCACATGCACCATTGGGACCGAACAACTCTTCGAGATCGGGCCAGAGATTCCGCTTGATGGGTCTAAAAGATAATTCGCTTGTCATATCAGGGTAATAAGATGTTTAGTTTTTTGGGAAGAATTTCATACTCAAAATCTTTGATCCACTCGGGGAACAATTCCCCGTCAGTGTGTGCAGGTGATGGCTTATCAAGATGAATGGATATTCGCGTGGCGTGGAGTTCGCGCATGCCTTCCATTTCGACATAACTGCCTTTGTCTTCATTGAAGGCACGCGGGAGCGCCTGGAACAGTCCCAGCCGGGTAGCGCGGTACCCAAAGGCGAGGGTCAACTTACCGTCAAAGGGATCAGCATGCGGCGTCATAAAGAAGCCGCCGGTCCGCCTCCCATTGCCGATCGAGACAAGAGAAACCGGTCCACTATATTCACCGTCGTCCCATTTGACATCCGCATGCCATTCGGGTTTATCCATGATGGCTTGCACCGCCGCCACCAGATAACGCGCCATACCTTTGATCCAATGGATCTTCTCATGCTTGATGGTGACGTAAGGTTCCAGCCCCGCCGCCGAGTTGTTGATGAAATATTTTTCGTTCAGCCTGCCGATGTCCATCGCGCGCGTTTTCCCCGCCTTGATGACCTTTGCCGCTTCGTTCAGATCGGTTGGAAGCCCGACGTTGAACGCCAGATCGTTTGCTGATCCTGTCGGCATGATGCCCAGCGGGCCAATCGCCTCTTTTCCGGGACCTACCGCCTGCATCAGACCATTGAGCGCATCGCCGATCGTGCCATCTCCACCCGAAACGATGATGGGCGAAAACTTCTCACGCACGGCTTGCGCGACCAGTTCGGCGATATGTCCTTTGCGTTCAGACACAACCAATTCGAAATCCACACCCGCAGATTTCAACGCGGCTTCCGCTTCAGGCCAGCGTTTCTGTGAGTTCCAACGATTAGAGTAGGGATTCAATACAACTTTGGCGGTCATCGGCCCTCCACGAGGTGGTCTGGGTCAATTGTACCCGAAGTCCATTCCTTGAATTGCGAAAGCAGAACTGCAACGAAAATGAGAGCACAACCAAATATTTGAATGGCGACTAAATTCTCGTCCAACAACAACCAGCCAGATAAAACTGCAAAAACGGATTCGAGACTCAGCAACAACGCCGCGTCGGCTGGAGGCGTATGCCGTTGCGCCCAGACTTGCAGTGTGTAGCATAATCCCAATGAGAAGAAAGCAGTGTAAGCAATAGCAAAGAACATATTCCAGCTAAATTGCATCATCGGCTCGAAGATAACCCCAATACCCAAATTCAGAATTCCACACACGAGCAGCTGTCCCACCGAAAAGGACATGGCCTCGAACTTTGATGCGAATTTCCCCAGCACAATGACATGCAGTGCCCAGAACAACGCGCCTACCAGTTCCAGCACATCCCCCGCGCGGACCTCGAACCTGCCTCCCGTTGAAAGGAGAAATGCTCCCACCCCGGCAAGGACGAACGCCACCACCAACAGCCAGTGCGGTTTCTCGCCCCAAAACAGGAACAACACAACCGGGATCAACACCACATACAGACTCGTGATGAAACCCGCGTTCCCCGCCGTAGTGTAGACCATACCTGCCTGTTGGAGCGCACTTCCCATAAATAAAAAGAACCCTGCAATTGCCATCCACTTGTATTGGTTTCGCGATATTTCGTGGGGCGGATTGGCAATCCGCCTGGATCGTAACGCCACCGGCAACACCACGGACGCTGCCAACAAATAGCGGAATCCATTGAACAGATAGACACTTCCCATTTGCCCGGCAACGCGTTGTGCAACGAAGGCAGAACCCCAGATAATGGAAATGATAAAGAGCGTAATGTCAGCTTTGAGACGCATGGTGAAGGTAATTTGTCCAAGTATGGGGGAAGATTGTATAATGCTGTACATAAGGAATTATACAGCCTGTAGGTTGTAAAGTCTCCTTTAGGAGATAAACCCCCGATTCGGGGTTTTATACAGCGTGCTATATAAACCATAGTTGGACACCCTAAACAATGAATCCGTAGGCAGGAAAAAAGATGAAATGTTTCATTGCATCAGCATTTGGTCATGACGACGTCGACGCCATTTATGATCGTTGTGTTGTTCCAGTCTTAAGAAAGTTGTTCGTGACACCATTGCGGGTCGATCGGGTTGAGCATAATGAAGATATCGACAATAAGATATTCGAATTGTTAGATTCAGCTGATTTTGCAATTGCTGATCTAACATACGCAAGACCATCCGTATACTATGAAGCCGGTTACGCGGCTGGAAAATCGAAACCTGTTATCTACATCGCAAAGCGCGACCACTTTAAGGCACGTGACGATGACCCATATGGCAATTTTCGAGTTCACTTTGATCTTCAGATGAGGAATATCATTTCTTGGACGGGTCCAGACCATACGTTCTCAGACAAGTTGCTTAATCGAGTGCGGCTTGTATTACGACCACTGAAACGTGCAAATATACATAATCTAGAGCTCGAGGCTGAGAGGTCTGAATTCAATCGCCTGCCAATGTATGATCGCCTCGGGATTTTACAAAAAACTTGTATCGACCTATTGCGTACACGTTCCTTTCAAAGTTTTCCATTTACCATTGATGCTGCCAATGGAACCACACCTACTCGATGGACGTATCTCAAGAGGTTCGATAATACACGTTACCAAGGAGTTGGAATAATTACGACTTCTTCTGCGACAAAGAAACTCCTTCAATCTTTGTCCTGGAATTCTTTATATTCGCCATCTCCGAATTACCCCAATTTCAGATTACGAGAATCGCATTATATTGTTGCATCCCTAAAATCAATCCCACACTCACAGATCACAGAAGCCCTAGCATTTTTTCATCGACAAAATAATATAACTCTGGCTTCGGAAAGCAAGGTCTCACGTAGTACCGACTCAAGCGTAACCTATGTGCACATCATTGATGGAATCAAATCCAAATCAGAGTTTGTGCCTGCATTTCGCGAAGTCATGAACGGGAATGGTTTATAACCAAAGGTACCTAACACAGAATTAGGCTTATTTCCAGATGATACAATTAATAAAACTTATCGTTAATTTCTGAATAACCCATGTATAACCTTGAGCAGATAGCCACTGAAAAAGAAGAGATGCGCCAGGCAGTTCTCCACGCCCGCGCCTACAAACCCATCTACGTCAAAATCAAAGTCAATTACGGCTGCAATCTCAAATGCGAGATGTGCAAACACTGGCGCGAGACGCGTGAGCCGCCCATTTCAATGGATCGATTCCGCGAGATCATCACCGAGCTGGCGGAACTCGGCTGCAAGAAGGTCCACTTTTCAGGCGGCGAGCCGATGTTGAGACCACAACTCCCCGACCTGGTGGAATATGCCACGGGACTCGGCATCCGCGTGACGATGACCACCAATGGCACGCTCATCGATAAGGTCAAAGCCAAGCGGCTGATCGAAGCGGGTCTGCGCGGCGTGAATATCTCCATCGATTCGCCCATCCGTAAAATGCACGAAAAGATCCGTGGCGTGGAGGGTTCCTTCAAGCAGACCACGCGT
>Ga0210377_10001316_pt1 | contig 22656 bp, 22 predicted proteins | sample PLM4_65_b1redo_FD_155480 | JGI IMG/M metagenome (GOLD analysis project Ga0210377, IMG submission 155480) | Groundwater sediment microbial communities from an aquifer in East River, Colorado, USA - PLM4_65_b1 redo | ecosystem: Environmental > Terrestrial > Soil > Riparian zone | place: USA: East...
CGGCGGCAGACCGCAGATCGCGACCGACCCCAGCAGGAACAGACCGGCGGTCCACGGCATCCGCCGCGCCAGCCCGCCCATCCGGTCGATCTCGCGCGTCCCCGTCGCGTGCACCACAGAGCCGGCCGCGAAAAACAGCAGCGACTTGAACAACGCGTGATTCCACACGTGCAGCAGACACCCGCCCAGCCCCAGCATCACCCAGTCGCTCCGCCCCTCCGACCGCCCCACCATCGCCAGACCCAGACCCAGCAGGATGATCCCGATGTTCTCGATGCTGTGATAGGCAAGCAGCCGCTTGAGGTCGTGCTGACCGAGGGCGAAGACCACACCGAAGAACGCCGACAGCGTCCCCAGCACCAGCAGGGTGATGCCATACCCCAGCGGCGGGGCGTCGAGCAGGCCGCACACCCGCACCAGGCCGTAGATACCCATCTTGATGACGACACCGGACATGATCGCCGAGACATGGCTGGGGGCGGAGGCGTGCGCCGCGGGCAGCCACGAGTGCAGCGGCATCACCCCCGCCTTGATGCCGAAGCTGACCAGCGCCAGCACGAAGAAGGCCGTCCGGGTGGTCGCGGCGATCCCCGCCGGGATGGCGACGAAGGCGAAGTCCCCGGTCATCTGCCGTTCGAGCACGAACAGGGCGAACAGGCTGAGGATCGTCACATGGCTGTACAGCAGGTAGAGCCAGCCGGCCTTGCGGATGCCCGGGTCCTCCTCCTCGGTGGTGACCAGGAAGAAGTTGGTGAGCGCCATCCCCTCCCAGGCGATGAGAAAAATGATGCCGTCGCGCGCCAGCGTGATGAACACGAGGCTCGCCAGCAGCAGGCCGTAGCAGAATCGCAGACGGTGGCCGTTGCGAGGGTGGAGTCGCGGGGACCAGTAGGCGACGCCGAAGATGGCGCCGAGCCCGCCGACCAGGAACACCGGCAGGGAGAAGAACGCGCCCAGCGCGTCGACCGCGAGCCCCGCGCGAAGGCCGGGAACCGGCGACGGGAAATCGAGGCCGGCACCACCGGCGGCGCCGATGGCCAGCGCTCCTCCGGCCAGCCCCAGCAGCGATCCCGCCACCGCCAGCACCGTGGCGATGCGCGGCCCCCACGGCGACCGCCAGTTCAGCAACAACCCCGGCACACCGCTCACCGCCAGGAGGCAGCCGGCACCGATCAGCAGCAGAAGGGCGACTGCCTGCGATGGGTCGCCGCCGGCTTCGATCATTGTGCGGGGGCGGCGGCCACGCCCAGGCCCCCTTCGCAACGTTCCACCGCCGCGAGCAGGTCGTCCGGCGCATCCCGCCGCGCCAGCGCCGGCCTGAACTTCGCATCGCGCAGGACGAAGATCAGCCTCGACAACAGGTGCAGGTGGGTCCGCACCGTCGGGCTGACCAGCGTGAACAGCACGTTGACGGGCTGGCTGCCGGGGACTCCCAGGTCGAGAGGCCGCTCCAGAAAGCACAGCATCATCGCCGGCTGCGTCAGGTCGAGGATCACCGGGGAGCGGACGTGCGGGATCGCGATGCCATCACCGATGGCCGTCGAACCGAAGCCCTCGCGGGCCAGGAGCATCTCGTAGAGGTACTCACAGTCGACGGTCTCCGGAAGTCGCATCGTCTCGACGACGCGACGCAGGACCGTGGCGGCATCGCCGCCGCGGATGCCCGAGTGGATTCCCCCGGCGCGCAACGCGTCCGACAGGTGAGCCATGCCGGGGGGCCCGGATTCCTCCTCACGGAAGATCTCGGGGGAGATGGAGAGCCCCTGGGCCGCCGCCCAGCTGAGGAGCTCGGCGCTGTTGAAGCGATATTGTTCGTTGAGCCGATAGGCCGGGATCGATCCCTGTCCAATCCAGCGGTGGATCGTGTTTTCGGAAACGTCGAGCAGCCGGGCGGCGTCCTTGACGAGCAGATTCATCGGTCCCGTTCGTCGGCATCCGAGCGAGCGAGGTCGGCAATTCTAGCGACCGCGGTGATCGGTGTCAACGCGACGGAGCCCGGCCGCGCAGCGCTTCCGGAGGCGCGCAGTAGAGCCGTAACCGTCCCCGCCCGTCGGGCCGTTCGAGTTCGAGACGCTCCGCGTGCAGGTGGTAGCCGCCCTCCCCCGTCGACCCGGCTTCCGGCCGCGGCACGCCACCCGGGCCGTACAACGGGTCGCCCACGAGCGGCCATCCGGCGGCGGCCAGGTGAATCCGGATCTGGTGCGGGCGACCGGTGATCGGGCGGACCATGACGAGCGTCGTCGCGCCGCGCCGCTCGGCAACCTCGACCTCGGTGCGCGCCGCGCGGCCGACGACGGTCGCGGGCACCGCGGCATGCACCGACCCCAGACGCGGGTGGGCGACACGTCCGATCGGCGTCTCGACGACGAAGGTGTCCTGCGGCGGCGACCCATTCACGAGGGCGCGGTATTCCTTGAGCAGCGTACCCGCGCGGAAGGCATGCGCCAGCCGGTCGCGGGCCCGGGCGCTGCGGGCGAACAGGACGATACCGGATGCGCCGCGGTCGAGACGATGCACGGGCGAGGCCCCGGGATGGCGGCGGCGGACGAGAGCCAGGAGAGTGTTGTCGAGATAGCCGCCGCCCGGGATCGTCGGCAACCCGGCCGGCTTGGCCGCCGCCAGCAGATCGTCGTCGCGATACAGCAGCGCCCAGGCGAGCGGCGCCTCCGGTTCCGTCCACGGCGGGCGGTTCCAGGTTACGCATTGCCCGGCGCGCAGAACCGACCCGCCCGCCACCTCGCGGCCGTCGACGAGCACCCGCCCTGCGGCGATGCGCTCACCCCACTCGTCACGGGACGAATGCCGGTAACGCTCTGTCAGGTGATCGAGAAGCGGCCGGCCCGCCGTCTCCGGACCGACGATCGCGCGATACTCGAAACCGGTATTCAAGACGCCTGCGACCATGGAGCCTGGATGATAGCAGAGCGCGAACGATAGGGCGGAGATCAGAGCGGGCAGCGCCGTAGGTGCAGGGCCGTTCCACCGCGACCGCGTCCGATCTACACTACCGCCCCTCCGGGGTCATCAGCCCCGGGATAGGAGGCCGTTTGAACACGCCCGCGCAGATGAAGAAGCTCCGCCGGATGAAGGCGTCGGGGGCGTACCTGCGCGCCTACGAAGACGTCGCGTTCCTGCGCCGCGAGGACCTCAGGCCGGTGCGCCTGCAGCTCGAGCTGCTCAAGCCGGAGCTGATGCTCCGCGAGCAGGGGATCACCTCGACGGTCGTGGTCTTCGGCAGCACCCGGACGGTGAGCCGCGAGGAGATGGCGCCGCAGATCGCCCGGCTCGAGAAGAAGGTCAGGAGCCGGCCCGGCGATGCCGCGGCACGGCGCGAGCTGGCGGTGGCGCGGCGCCTGCTGGCGAAAGCGAAGTACTACGCCGAGGCGCGCAAGTTCGCGCGCCTGGTCTCGACGGCATGTCAGATCGGCGGGCGCTGCGACTATGTCGTCGTCACCGGCGGCGGGCCGGGCATTATGGAGGCGGCCAACCGCGGCGCGCACGATGTCGGCGCCAAGACGATCGGGCTCAACATCACCCTCCCCCACGAGCAGTATCCAAACCCGTACATCAGCCCGGAGCTCTGCTTCCAGTTCCACTACTTCGCCATCCGCAAGATGCATTTCATGATGCGCGCCAAGGCGATGGTGATCTTCCCCGGCGGCTACGGCACGCTCGACGAGCTGTTCGAGGCGCTCACCCTGGTGCAGACCGGCAAGGTGAGTCCGATCCCCGTCATTCTTTTCGGCCGCGCCTGGTGGTCGCGCCTCGTCAACTGGAAGATGCTCAGCGACGAGGGGGTGATCGCCCCCGAGGACCTCGCCCTCTTCCGCTTCGCCGAGACCGCCGAGGAGGCCTGGGAGAAAATCCAGGACTACTACCGGACCCGCGGCGGCGGCGCCGATGCGCCGCCGGGGACGGCGATGGAGCCGCCGGACCTGCCGCCCGCGCCGGCCAGGGAGCGCGCCCGGCACCGCCGCCCGCGCCGGAAGGCCGCGCGGTCGCGCCCGGCCCGCCGCCGACGCTGACCGGAATGCGCGCCCGTATCGCAGCTCTCGCCATCCTCGCGGTGGCGCTGTCGGCCATCCTCATGGCGGCCATGGCACCGGCTGCCGCGGCCGCGCCGGCCGCCCCGCCCGCCGAATGGCTCACCACCGCCGAGCGCAGCGGCTTCCAAGAGACCCCGCGCCTCGCCGAGACCGTCGCCTATCTCAAGCGGCTCGAGAAAGCCTCACCCTGGATCCGGGTGACCTCGTTCGGCACGAGCGGCGAAGGTCGCGACCTCGTCCTGGTCGTCGCCGCCAAGGACGGCACCTTCGATCCGGCCGCGGCGGCGCGCGCCGGCAAGGCGGTTGTGCTGCTGCAGGCGGGCATCCACGCCGGCGAGATCGACGGCAAGGATGCCGGGATGATGCTGCTGCGCGACATCGCGGTGACCAGGGAGCGCGCCGCCCTGCTCGACCACGTCGTCCTGCTGTTCATGCCGATCTACAACGTCGACGGTCACGAGCGCTTCGGCCCGTACAACCGCATCAACCAGAACGGCCCGCGCGAAATGGGCTGGCGCACGACGGCGCGCAACCTGAACCTCAACCGCGACTACATGAAGGCCGACGCACCCGAAACCCGGGCGTGGCTCGGGCTCTTCACCACCTGGTGGCCCGACTTCGTCATCGACGCCCATGTCACCGACGGCGCCGACTACCGCTACGACATCACCTATGGCATGGAGACCGGTCCGAATGTCCCGGCCCCCGTGTCGGCGTGGCTGAAGGAGGCGGTAGTCGGCCGCGCCCTGCCGGCGCTGGTGGCGGAGGGACACAGGGTTTCGCCCTACATCTTCCTGCGCGACGAGACCGACCCGGCGAAGGGGCAGACCGGCGGCCCGGCAACACCGCGCTTCTCGCATGGCTACACCGTGCTGCAGAACCGGCCATCATTCCTGATCGAAACCCACATGCTGAAGGACTACGGCACCCGGGTGCGGGCGACCTACGACACCGTCGCGGCGCTCGTCGAGACGATAGGCGCCGACCCCGCCGGACTGCGCGACGCGGTGCGGCACGCCGACGCCGCGGCCGCCGGCCCGGGGTCGACGGTTCTCACGATGCACGCCACCGAAACACCGCGACCGGTCCCGTTCGCGGGGGTCGCCTACCGCCGCGAGCCGAGCGCGGTCTCGGGGGCGATGCGGGTCATTTACGGCAGCGAGCCGCTCGATCTCATCGTCGACCGTTTCGACACTCTCGAGGTGGCGGTCGCGGTCGACCGGCCGGTCGCCTACCTCGTCCCGCCGCAGTGGACCGACGTGATCGCCGTCCTGCGCGCCCACGGGCTGCGTCTCGACCGGCTGTCAGCACCCGTGACGCTGGCGACCGACGGCTACCGCCTCACGTCTCCGAAGTGGCAGGAGGCGCCGTTCGAGGGCCGCCACCCGGTGACCTTCAAGGCGGAGCGGCTCTCCAGGATCAGCCGCACCTTCCCCGAGGGGACGGTGGTCGTGCCGCTGGCGCAGCGCGGCTCGGCGGTGGCGGTGCACCTGCTCGACCCGCAGGGGCCCGACTCGTTCGCTTCGTGGGGATTCTTCGACGCCGTCTTCGAGCAGAAGGAGTATTACGAGCCGTACGTGATGGAGACGATGGCGCGCGACATGATGGAGAAGGATCCGGCGCTGCGCCGCGAGTTCGAGACCGCGCTCGCCGACCCGGCGTTCGCCGCCGACCCGCGCCGCCGCCTCGACTTCTTCTTCCGCCGCAGCCCGTGGTGGGACGACCGGATCGGACTCTACCCGGTCGGCCTGGTCACCTCGTCAGCGATGGCGCTCCCCACCCGCCCCGACACGCCGCGTCAGTAGATATCGCCCCGCGACGAGAGCAGCACACCGGCCTCGGCCGACAGCGTGTAGGCGATGCCGCCGGTCCCCGTCCAGGTGTCGAGGTCGAAGGTGCCGCCGGGGGCGATGCGGTAGACCGAGACGTTGCGGTAGGTCAGCGGCGTGCCCGGCTGGCAGACCTCCGGCGCACCGGGGGTCTTGAGAAAGTAGACCCAGGGCGTCGCCCAGCCGGGGGTGCTGAAGACTTGGATCGTGCCATTGGCCGGGTTGAGGTGCGCGGCGGTGTTGCGGTCGGAGGCGATGGCGCGCCCCGTGCCGGTCCAGCCGCCGCTCACGAGGCGGGCGAGGAATGCCATCGTCCGGCCCATCCGGTCGCGCTCGACGAGGTGCTGGTCGGTGATCAGGTCGGCGAGCGCCGGAATCGCCACGAAGTCCCGGTCAAGGGTCAGGTTCTTGCTGAACGGGTTGGCTAGGGCCTCCGACGAGGTCAGACTGGCCTTGCCCATCGCCGAGTAGAGGAACTGGCTCAGGATCGCCATCCCGGCGCTGGTGCCGCCCACCGGCGCCGGCTTGGCGGCGACGTAGTTGATCGCGTCCTCGATCGGCGTGTCCTTCCAGGTCTTCACGTAATCCGACTGATCCCCGCCGGCGATGAACAGCGCCTCGGCGTTGCGGATGCGATCGATCACGTACTGGTTGGTCGAGGCGTTCTTGTTCTTGAACACGATCGTCTCGACCGAGTCGCAGCCGCACAGGGCGTAAATGTAGGGGTTGTAGGCGTCGGTGCCGCCGAAGCGGATGACGACGAAGTCGCCGCCGCCGGCGGCCGCCCCCATGCGCACGAAGTTGTCGTCGACATCGAGCCCGCCTCCCTGCATCACCACGAGGCCGGTCGTCGGCCGGACCACGTCGGCGGCGTTGCCGACGATGAAATCCTGGTAGCCCGAAGCGGCAAGCGCGGGGGCGGCGGCAAGAAGAAGCAGACCAAACCCGGCGGTGACGAACGGCAGCATCCTGGCGCGCATGCGACCTCCTTGTTGCAATCGGGATGGACGGAGCGTGTTCGGGGTCCCCTGACCCCGGTGGGCCCTAAATACGCCCACCGGGCGGGGTTTGCAAGACCTATCCCGGCCCGGCGGCCGTTCAGTCCCTCAGGAAGTGGCAGGTGTAGCCGCCGGGGTTCTTCTCCAGATAGTCCTGGTGGTACGACTCGGCGGGCCACCAGTCGGAGGCCGGGACAATAGCGGTGACGATGGGGCGCGGCCACTTCCCCGAGGCTTCGACCCTCGCCTTCACGGCCTCGGCGGTCAGCCGCTGCGCCTCGCTGTTGTAGAAGATGGCCGAGCGGTACGAAGTGCCGACGTCGTTCCCCTGCCGGTTGAGGGTCGTCGGATCGTGCATCCGGAAAAACCAGCCGAGCAGATCCTCGTACGACAGCCGGGCGGGGTCGAAGACCACCCGCACCGACTCGGCGTGGCCGGTCCGTCCCGACTTCACCTGCTCGTAGGTGGCGTTGCTCGTCGTGCCGCCGGTGTAGCCAACCTCGGTCTCGATGACCCCGGGGATCGCGCGGATGATCTCCTCCATCCCCCAGAAGCAGCCGCCGGCCAGAAGCGCCTCCTCGCGGCGACTGGAATCTGCTGCGCCGCCGCCCGTGGTCGCCGCGCCGCCGCCCGACGCGCCCGCCGCTTTGCCGAACAGCGGCAGGTACTGGCCGTACCCTTCCGCCTCGAGGCGGTCGACCGGGATGAAGCGCAGCGCCGCCGAGTTCATGCAGTAACGCTGGCCAGTGGGCGCCGGACCGTCATCGAAGCGGTGGCCGAGGTGCGAATCGCCGTGCTTCGAGCGCACCTCGGTGCGGGTCATGAAGAAGCTGCGGTCGTCGTGGGTCGCGACGTTGCCCGTCTCGAGCGGGCGGGTGAACGACGGCCAGCCGGTCCCCGATTCGAACTTGTCGAGCGACGAGAACAGCGGCTCCCCCGAGACGACGTCAACGTAGATGCCGGGCTCATGGTTGTCCCAGTAGTCGTTCTCGAACGCGCGCTCGGTTCCCTCATGCTGCGTCACCTTGTACTGCAGCGGCGTCAGCCGCTTCTTGAGTTCTTCGTCCGACGGCTTGCTGTACGTCGTCATCTCGCCCCCATTGTCGCGGGCGGCCACCGGCCGCCTGCCGTCATCGTTCATCGCGGCGGCCAGTGCGCCCGCCCCATCCGCCGTCCCCGCCGCGGCTTCGGCCGCGTTCGCGCCGCGCTCCACCGCGGCGCCGCCGCGGCCCGAGCACGCGGCGCTCAAGCCCAGGGCCACGGCGAGAACAGCCAGCACGGCCGCCCCCGGCCGCCGCCGGGCGCCGAGGGCCACGCCTTCCGAGCAGATACGTGTTTCCATCATGGACACCTCCGGCCTGCGCATGATGCCATTTGGATGCGGAACCGGCCAGAGGGATTCACCGGCGGCCGGGCCGGTGGCGACCCGCTCCCCCCCCCGCCTCAGACGAGCCGGTAACGGGCGCCAGCGGGGTCGATCCGCTCCAGAGCGGCCTGCTCGGCCGCCGTCGGGGCGGGCTCGACGGCCTCCCCGTCGCCGTGCAGGTCGAACCCCGTCGCCCCGCGCACCGCCTCGACCGGGATACCGCCGCGGCGCGCCGCGAGGGCCAGCCGGCCGTCGACGAGCCGCAGAACGGCGAGGTCGGACACCACCCAGGTCTCGCGGTTGGCCGCGGCGGGGGCCGAGGTCGCGTAATCGACCTCGCCGACGAACGTCCGCGGCGTGTGCCGCGGGGCCACGACGATGACCCGGCGGACGAGCCGCCGCACCGTGGCCGAGCCGGCCGGCCCCGGCAGCTTGACGCGCGGCCGGCGCGGGTCGCCGATGCAGGTCAGGTTGAGCCGCGCGCCGGCGTCGATCTGGGCGGCGCCGAAGAACATCGTGTCCACGCGCCCCTGTCGTGCGAGGTCGAGGATGTCGGTCAGCACGAGACGCGATTCGCAGCGCTGGAGCAGACGCGGGTCGACCGAGGAGAGCGGCGCCGGCGCGCCGTCCCCGAGACGCGGATTCACGGCGCCGGCGGCGGTGACGTGGGTGGCGCGCGGGGCGTGCGTCGCCCGGGCCAGCGCCACCGCCAGGACCGGCAGCGCCGAGGCGACGCCCGTCAGGACCACCTCGCCGTCGCGCACGAGACGCGCCATCGCGACGACAATGTGGTCGGCCGCGGCGGACCGGGAGGCCTCCGCCAACATCTCCCCGCCGTCGGCCGGCGCGGGCCCCGGCCGCCCGGGCGCTTCCAGCTTCTCGAGGTACTCCATGAACCGGCCTTCCGCGGCCGCCTCGACCCAGTCGCGAATGTGCGGCGCCGACCACGGGTAGTACCCGATGCAGGAGGTCGGGAAGGCGCCGCCCGCGGCCCTGGCGACCGCGGCGACGCGCCGGGCCGGGACGGTGACCGCGTCGAGGCGATCGACGATCCGCTCGGCGGTCGCCAGGACCTGCCCCGAAGCGTGCGCCAGGAGATCGTCCCCGCACGGGTCGATGATGAACAGGTTGCCGTCGCGGTCGGCCGCCTGCGCGTGCAGGAGCGCCAGGTCCGGCCGCAGCGCGGCGACCATGGCCGCGCCCCCGCCATCGCGGGACGTGGCCCCGGGCTCCGGGAGCGCCGGCACACCCTGGGCCGAAGCCCTCAAGGCCTGCAGGATGACGAACGCGTCGCGCTCGCGCCATTCGATGGCACCGGACTCGATGGCGCGGCGCACCTGCGGCGCCGTGACGAACCCGCCCTCGTACTGGAACCCGAGGTAGGCGAACTCGATCGACGCGGCGGCGCCGCTCCCGACCAGCAGATCGTGCGCCAACGGGTTGGGCGGCGACACCACGCGGAGGCCGCGCCTCCCCCGCCGCACGACCTCACGCAGGAGCGCGATCGGCGCGCGGTTGAGATCGAAGCCGCCGGGCGCGACGAGGGCGCCGTCCGGCACCATGCCGGCCAGCTCCGCGATGCCGACGATGCGATCCACGCGAGAACTCCTCCAGTGCGCCGCCGACCCCGGCGCGACGGGCCGCGGCACGGCCACCCGGCCGGACGCGGCCTCACCGCGCCTCGGTGTATCGTACGCGATTGTGTCGCGCCCCCCCGCCTCGACGCCCGTGGCCCCCGCGCCGGCCCTCCCCCGCGTGCTCGGCCTGTGGGACGTCGTCCTGTTCCTCGTGACCGCGGGGGTGAACTTCCAGTGGGTGGCGACCGCCGCGGCGGCCGGGCCGAGCGTCGTGACCGTCTGGTTCATCGGCCTTCTTGCCATGTCGCTGCCGCTCGCCTGCTGTGTCATCGACCTGGCGTCGCGATTCCCGGAAGAGGGCGGCCTGTACCTCTGGACCAAGCGCGCCTTCGGCGGCTTCGCCGGCTTCATCCTCGGCTGGACCTACTGGATGAGCAATCTCCCCTACTTCCCGGGGCTCCTCTACTTCGCCGCCGGCAGCGCCCTGTTCGTCGCCGGCGACCGCTACCGCGCCTGGTCGGCCAGCCCCGCCTGGTTCATCGGCTTCTCGATCCTCGCCCTGGCGCTCGGCACCTGGATGAACCTCGTGGGCCTCAAGGTCGGCCGCTGGCTGTCGAACGCCGGCGCCTACGCGCGCTGGACCGGGGCGGCGGCGCTCGTCGGCGCGGGCGCCGTGGCCTTCGCGCGGCACGGCTCGGCGACCGTCCTCGACCGCGCCGCGCTCACCCCGAGTCTGGCGCTCAAGGACATCATCTTCTGGTCGACCATCGCCTTCGCCCTGACCGGTCTCGAGTCGGCCTCGTTCATGGGGGACGAGATCAAGGATCCCCGCCGGACGATCCCGCGCGCGATCTTCATCGCCATGCCGACCATCGTCCTCATCTACATCCTCGGATCGATGGCGATCATGGTGGCGCTGCCGGCGGGCGAGGCGAGCGGCCTGCAGGGGATCGTCGAGGCCGCCGCGGCGATGGAGCGCCGGCTCGGCGCCCCCGGCCTCACCTCGGGCCTCGCGCTCATGCTCGTCATCAGCAGTCTCGGGAGCCTCGGAGCGTGGCTCGGCGCCGTGGCGCGCATCCCCTTCGTCGCCGGCATCGACCGCTACCTGCCGCCGGCCTTCGCGCGCCTGCATCCCAGGTGGGGCACGCCGTACGTGTCGCTGCTCACCCAGGCCGCCGTGACCGTCGTCTTCATCGTGCTCGGACAGGCGGGCACGACGGTGAAGGGCGCCTACGAGGTGCTGGTGAGCCTGATGGTGCTCATCTACATGATCCCGTTCCTGTTCCTGTTCGCCGCCGCCATCCGCCTGCAGTTCGGCGCGCCCGGGCCGCCCGGCTTCTTCCGTTTCCCGGGATCGCGGGGCATGCTCGCCGCCCTCGGCCTCGTCGGCCTCGGCACGACGCTCGCGGCGATCGTCCTGTCGCTCTTCCCGGCCGCCGACGAGCCGAACAAGCCGCTTGCAGTGCTGAAGGTGGTGGGGCTGACGGCGCTGATGGTCGGTAGCGGCGTCGTGGTGTTCCTGCTGCGGACGCGGCGACGGGAGGGATCTGCGGAGTTCGGTGGCTCGGATGGGGGCGTGGGGACGGGAACGTAATCCGTCCCGGTCCTGCCGCCGAGCGGACGACGTGCCGATGCTCCTGCGATGACTGCAGTCGACCACGACATCCGCAGTGTCCAGCGTCCGCGACCGTTATGGCCGCAGCGTCCTCAGCCCCGCCGACCACGTCCGTTGACCCCGAGGCAGATCCTCACAACCCTTGAAAACCCCCAATACGCTGGCCAAGCACGCAGCGATATCTCGCTATCTCCCATTCCTCCCAACGGTGGTACCCTCAAATTCGGCGGCGGTTTGCCGGTTCGGCCCAAATCGCCACCCGGGCAAAGGCTGACCAGTAGCGGCGTCGCAACGGAGTTCTGATCATTTAGCGTTGGATGGTCAGGGAGGATTCATGAGACCAACTCGATTCGCGATCACAGCGTTGGCGATCCTGCCGCTACTGGTCTATGCCGACCCCCCGGACAAGTCGGTCGCCGTGCCAGAGGGTACGAAGGTGATCGTGCGCGCCACGGAGTCAGTCACGCCCAAGTACGTAAAGGCCGGTCAGAAGCTGCCCTTCGTCATTCACGAGGATGTCGTTTTTGACGGGCAGGTGGTCATACGAGCCAAGAGTCCAGTCGAAGCCATCGTCACTGACTCGCAGCCAGCATCGAGCTGGTCGAACCGACAAGGTCGTCTGGACTTCGCGATAGAAGCGGTTCAGGCGGTGGACGGCACCCGGGTTGAACTCAAGAACTACAAGGATTACGCCCAGCTTGGCGAGACACCCGGCTTTGGCCATGCCTACTACAGCAACCCGAAGATTGCGAGTAATCAGACTTTCGTCGCTGCTGTGAAGAAGGACATCATCGTGCGGATCGCAGCACCAGAGACGGCGAAGTAGTTCGCTCTCCACCGACGCAGGCACTCGCGGCCAGTATCGAGGTCAGCATGACATCGGCCACTCCGTTCCCGACGTTCGATCACGAATTTTGGGCATTCCTCAACGAGATCGAGGAGCACAACGACCGCGCTGTTGTGATTCTCAGCGCCGCTCAGCTCGATCTGATGCTTCGCCAACTCTTGGAGAGCGCCCTTCTGCCATCGCCCACCAGTGATGACGAATTGTTCGATGGCGAGCGGCCGCTGTCGTCGTTAAGTGCCAAGATCACACTGGCTTACCGGTTGGGACTCATCGACGCCGCTCTTGCCAAGGCGCTCCACCTCGTCCGAAAGATCCGCAACGCGTTCGCTCATGAGGCGATCGGCTGTACGCTAGAATCTGGCGCTCATCGAGAGCGAATTCGTGAGTTGGTAGCTCCCTTCCGCTCCATCGAAGGGTTCGACCTACTGGTCGGCGATGGCGTCGCCGGCAAGTCGCAGCCGAAGAATGAATTCCGAATGGCCGTCGCCTTCATGGTCGTGGTTTTACGGCACGCCCCGTCTCGTCTTCGGCGAACCACGCAAGTCGAAACGATCACGTTGGTGCCCGACGTGCTGAAGCGCTATCGCATTGAGAGGCCGAAATGACGATGCCATCCAACCAGCGCGTGCAGCGGACGCACTCGCGCGTCACGCCGCTTGCTGAGAATCGCAAACGTCGCGCCACGCGACCGCGCCGCTGACGCGCAGCGTTGGGCTAACTGAACGGTCGGAAGAGAGGTCGACATGCACCGTCATGACAGACACATCCTCATTGCCTTGGTCCTGCTTCTTGTCGCGGTACCTCTCGTCGCCTCCCCAGGCGCACCGCATCTCGGCGTCGAGATCGGCGAGCCGGCGGTCAAGATACTCGAGGGTCCTGACGATGACAGCGACCTCACAGTCAGGATCAGTGTTCGCGTGAAGAACACGACCGAGCGTGAACTCGCTGTAGATCTCATCGTCCAAGGTTTGGACCGCGAGGGCAGCGAACTCTATGACCTCCACCTCAACGACGCGGTGAAGCCGGGTCTGGAGCGAACGTTCACGGACACCAACTACATCAAGGAGCGCGTGTTCAAGTCGGTGACTACGTGGCGAGTCGAAGAGGCGACTATCCGCGGCGGGCAGCCCAACAACACGCTGCAGCGGTCGCACTCGCGCCGCATAGCGCGAGCGTTAGCCTGACAGGAGCGAGAATGACTGACCCCGCAGAGTCTGGGCAGGTCTTGGAAGCACTCCGGACGATCTGGCGAGAATGGTCGGGTCGCTTCCTGAAGTTCCCGGGCGAACGGCCGGTCATGCACAACACCTTCCACGAGCGCCTGCAGCAACTCCTGCCCAGCGGTCTTTCTGCCACTGCCGAATACCGTCCGCGAGCCCTAGCGTCGCGACTCTCTGCCTGGAGTCGCTACGACATAGCTGTTCTCGATGGCGGCTCGCCCGTGGCTCTCCTTGAAATGGCGCTTGGCGACACGAATGTGCCGCACGCCCTTCATAACGGCGAGCTCAAGCTTCTCGGCAACTGCCTGGGGCGCGGCGTGTCAGGGGGTGGTACCTATGCCACGGCGCGGGCCTTGTCGGCCGAGGACGTTGCGGCCGTCCGGACGACCCTGGACCAAGTTCCTGTTCGGGGCCTTTTCTTTGTAAACCCCGGGCCACGCGAGGTCCTGAATCGACCTGACAAGGCGATGTGGTGGGAAACCAAGGCGAAGGGGTTCCAGGGCGAGACGAAGTTCCGGTCTGCCCTCTTGGCACCGCGTCAGCAAGCGACACTGCTCGAGACGTTCCAGGCCCTGTCTGCCGCGGGTTTATGGTGCTGGTTTTATTCCCTGTGTGGCGAGAAAGCCGTGGAACTTGAGCCAACAAGACGCGCAGGCTAACAAGCGCGTCAACGCGCTGGTGCGGCCGGTCACGGCGCCTGCACAGTGCGCAAGCGCCGCGCCCGTCCGGCCCACGCGTTGCGCGCAGCGTTGCACACAAGGCAGGCATCTTGACTGAAGCCTACGTCGTAGTTACGATGTAGGTATGTCGGAGCTCCGATTCGCGTGGGACGCTGCTAAGGAAGCGGAGAACAGGCGAAAGCACCGGGTCTCGTTCGAGGAAGCGGAGACCGTCTTTTCAGACGACTACGCTCTGCTGATCGATGACCCCGAGCACTCAGACGACGAGGACCGACTGGTCCTCATGGGGCTGAGCGCGAGGCTTCGTACCCTGGTGGTTGTCCACGCCTACCGGGACACTGAAGAGATCATCCGCCTCATTTCGGCACGAAAAGCCAATAGCCGAGAACGAGCCCTTTACAACCGAAGGTGGCGATCATGAAGAAGCACTACGATTTCTCGAAGGCTCGCCGCAACCCGTACGCGAGCCGCCTCAAGCGCCAGGTGACCATCCGCCTCGACGACCGGACCATCGAGTATTTCAGGACGATCTCGCACGAGTGCGGCATCCCGTATCAGACGCTGATCAACCTGTACCTGCGTGACTGTGCAGCAACCGGGAAGCGGCTTGAGATGAACTGGAAGACGGTGGCCTAGGCCACGGTGGTGCAACGGCTCGCAGCCCACCGGCGGCGCGACGCCCGAGCGAGCGCCGCGCTCGACCCGACCGTTGCGCGCCGCCGGCGGCTGAAGCCGGGCGTTGACAGGTTGCCTATGGGTGACGAAAAACAAGAAGGCCTTCCGCTCCTCCTCGACCCATCGGCGCAATCTGCCAAACCCGGGACACCTGCGTTTCTGTCAAGGCCTGCCGGATCCTCCCTCGATAAAGTAGATACTTCCATCTAACCAGAGGAGATGCCGCTGGTCGGTGCGGGCCCGAAGAAGACGCGACGGTACGGAGTCGAGTTCAAGCGCCCGACGGTGCAGATCGGGCGATGCGAGCAGGAGTACACGCGTGGCACTCGTGGTTCTTCTGAGAGGGGTCAACGTCGGCGGTCACAGAAACTTCCGACCCTCCACGCTCGCCGAACAACTGAAGCACCTCGATGCCGTCAACATCGGCGCGGCGGGCACCTTCGTGATCCGGCGGTCGGTCACCCGGACCCAACTCCGCGCCGAATTGGCACGCAGGATTCCCTTTGACGTCGAGATCATGATTTGCCAGGGCCGCGAGATCGTCAGGCTGATGTCTCAGACTCATTTCGGCGCCGTCGACACCCATGAGCCTTCCTTCCAGCGGCGAGTGGCTGCTGAAGATCCTCGCGAGGGACGACCGGTTCGTCTTCGGCGTGTACCGGCGCCACATGAAGGCCATCGGCTATCTCGGCAAGCTCGACCGCCTCTTTGGGGTCCCAGTCACCACCCGCAACTGGAATACCATCACCGCGATCGCCAGAGTGCTGGGTAACGACACCCATCGAGACATGAAGCGACCATGTCGACCACCATCCGGCTTCACCGCGTTCTCCGGGCAACACCTGAGCGGACCTACCGGGCGTTCCTCGATGCAGACGCCATGGCGAAACGGATCCCGCCGAACGGGTTCACGGGCGAGGTTCAGCAGATGGACGCCAAGGTCGGCGGTGCCACCGGCAAGACCCACTCGTTCGGGGGAACGTATCTCGAGAGCGCCGGCGCGACGCACGTCGTCTTCTCGAAGCGCGGGTAGCGCCCCGAAACTTCTGGTGGTATGTATGCGCAACAATTGAACTTTCGCCGCATCGCCGTGGGGAGGCGTCCGGAATCCGGGCGCACAGTCTACGTGTAGCGATCCAGAGGTGGACCATGAGAACCCGGGTCGTGCTGCTGGCCATTCCCCTCCTCCTCCTGACAGACGGATCGACCGTTGCCGAAAACATCAACCCCGAAAGCGATGGGTCGAAATACGCCTGGGCCGAGAACCTGGGGTGGTTTAACGCTCAGCCGGGCGGACCCGGCGGGCCGGGGGTGCACGTCTCCGACTCGAGCCTCACCGGCTGGATGTGGTCGGAGAACGCCGGGTGGATCGACTTCTCGTCCGCCGGCCCGAACCCATACCAGGTGGCGACCGCCTGGCGCGCGGCCACTCCAGGGGGCGCGAGCGTCCTGACTGCGGGCACGACCGGCGGGACCGACGCGCTTCTCACATGGACCGCCCTGTCCGGCGCGACGGAATACGACGTGGTCTACGGCGACCTCAACGCGCTCGGCGCCTCGGGTGGGAGCTTCCAGACCGCCACCCTGGGCCAGGTCGTGTGCCACGCCTCCGGGACCTCGGCCACCGGGAGCGGGGATCCGGGCGTCGGGCACGGATTCTGGTATCTGGTGCGCGACCGCAGTTACGGCGGCGTCGGGACCTATGACTCCGGCGACGCCGCTCAGGTCGGCCTGCGGGATGCTGAAATCGCGGCTTCGGGACAGGACTGCCCCAACTGAGCGGAGAGGGTGACGAAGATGATGAAGAACACGACAATGAGAGCGGCGCTGCTTGTCGCCATGTTGGCTGCGTCGGTGCTCTTCGCGGGGACGCTCGATCCGCCGGGGCCGCCGGCTCCGACCATGGTCACGCTGCAGGAGATCTACAACAGGATCAGTGCGAGCGCCGCCGCCGTATCGAGGACGGGTCAGACAGGTTGCTGGGACGCAACTGGAATCCCCATCGGCTGTGCCGGTACGGGCCAGGACGGCGAGCACCAGAAAGGCACCTCGGCCACGCCCCGATTCGCGGACAACGGCGACGGGACGGTGAGGGACAACCTGACGGGCCTGATCTGGGTGAAGGACGCGACCTGCTTCGGCCTGCGGTCGTGGAGCCAGGCCCTGACGGACGCGAACGGCCTGGCGAGCGGGGCGTGCGGTCTGACGGATGGGTCGGGGGCCGGCACCTGGCGGTTGCCGAACGCCCGGGAGCAGCGAAGCCTGCTCGACTTCGGCCGCAGCAATCCCGCGCTCCCCGCAGGCCATCCTTTCACCGGAGTGGTGTCCACATACTATTGGTCGTCCACGACCTACATGGCCACATCCCAGCAGACCTTCGCGATGGCCGTGAACTTCTCTCTCGGCTACGTCGGCCCGGACGCCAAGTCCGGCTCCTGGTACGTGTGGCCGGTCCGCGGCGGACAGTAAGCGATCGCCGGTTCTCTCCGCCTCACTCCCCCGGCGCGATCTCGAGCGTGCGCCGCGCCACGAATTCGGCGAGCGCCTCGTCGGTCGCGGGGTCGAGCCGCGGCTCCTGGTACGAGGCCAGCAGCTTCTTCCACCGGTCGGTGGCCCGGTCCTGCGCGTCGCGCGATCCTTTCTTCACCCAGGCGTCGTAGGCCTCGGTGTCGGCCAGCGTCGGGAAGTAGAACTCGGCCTTGAAGTGGCGCCGGGTGTGCTCCTCGCCGAGGAAGTGCCCGCCGGCGCCGACGTGGCCCATCACCTCGATCGCCAGGCTCTCGTCGTTGACCGGCAGCCCGGTGAAGAAGCGCGCGGTCATCTCGAGCATCTCGGCGTCGAGCACCATCGCCTCGAACGACGCGGTCAGGCCGCCGTCGAGCCAGCCGGCGGCATGCAGGACGTAGTGCACGCGACCGAGCAGCAGCGGCCACAGCATGTTCATCTTCTCCTGCCCGGCCTGGTGGTCGGCGACCTTCGAATTCGTCAGCACGCCGCCGCCGCGGCACGGCAGGCGGTAGCGCCGCGCCATCTGCGCCGACGACAGGATACCGAGCGCCGCTTCCGGGCGCCCGAAGGCCGGCGCCCCGGTGCGCATCTCGAGACCGGTCAGGAACGAGCCGTACAGCACCGGCGCCCCGGGACGGACGATCTGGGTCAGGACCACCGCCGCCAGCGCCTCGGCGTTCTGCTGCGCCACCGCCGCCGCCAGGGTGACCGGGCTGGTCGCCCCCGCCATGATGAACGGGGTGATGACATTCACCTGTCCCGCCTCGGCGTAGGCGATCAGCCCCTCCGCCATCGTCATGTCGTAACGCAGCGGCGAGTTCGAGTTGATGATCCCGATGATCACGGGTCGATCGGCGATGGCGTCGCGTGGTGCCGTGCCGGGCGCCGCCGACGACGGCCCCCGGCCGCGGCCGGCCGCGGCGTCGATGCCGGCGAACAGGATCGCCATCATGTCGAGATGATCCCGGGCCCGCTCGGTCCCCCAGGCGTCGCCGATCATCCCCTTGCGGCTGAGGCGGATCTGGTGCCCGAGGATGTCGAGGTGCCGGCTCTCGACCGCCAGGTCCCTGCAGGCGACCTCGGGTGTGCCGTGGTGCAGCACGTCGATGGTCTCGGCCAGCCGGACGAGATCGTTCTGATCGGCGAGGGTGCCGTCGCGCCGGCCGCGCTCGCGGTCGGCGACGAACGGCGGCCCGCTCACCGGCGCGAAGACGACGTCGTCGCCACCCAGCTCGACGTCGCACTGCGGATCGCGGGCGTGCAGGATAAAACGCTGCGGCGCCTTCGCCGCCGTCTCGATGACGAAGCCCGGGTCGAAGAAGACCCGCTGATTGGCGTCGTCGACCCTCTGGCCGGCACGCCGGAAAAGGTCGAGGGCGCGCGGTTCCTCGAACGACACACCCTGCTCACTTAGGATGCGCAGCGACGCCTCGTGGACCTTCTCCTCCGCCTCGGCGGAGAGGATATCGACCGGCTTCAGGGTGTTGCGGATGCCGCGCACGGAACCTCGAGTCGCTCGAAAGCGGCCGCAGAGTAACAGAGCACCCGGCTTCCAACAAGGATGCCGCGCGCGCCGCGGCGGGGTGTAAGATGGGCTTGGCTCCCTCCCGGGACCGCTCCCTTCGGACAAGAGGGGGTGCATCATGCCATCCACCCGCGTGAAGGAATTCCTCGACAGCCAGCACGTGCCCTACCAGAGCATCCAACACCCGCCCGCGTACACGACGCAGGAGGTGGCGGCGGTCACGCACATACCGGGGCGGGAGGTGGCGAAGACCGTCCTGATATGGATCGACGGCGAGATGACGATGGTCGTGGTGCCGGCATCGGTGCGGGTGAATCTCGACTTGCTGCGCGAGGAGACCGGCGGGCATCGCATCGAACTGGCGAGCGAGCGCGACTTCCGCGACGCCTTCCCGGGTTGCGAGGTCGGGGCGATGCCGCCCTTCGGCAACCTGTACGGGCTTCGGGTGTACGTCGCCGACATGCTGTCCAGGGACGAGGAGATCGCGTTCAACGCCGGAACGCACACGGAGGTGATCCGGATCCGGTACAGCGACTTCGAGCGACTCGTCCACCCGCTCGTCGTGGGTGTCACCAGGGTCCACTGACGATTCCTCCGGGCGGCGTTCCGCCGGAGCGGTGGAGGTGTTCCCCTTTTCCCTCCGCCTCCGCTAGAATGCCGCCGTTCGGAGGGACCCTGCATGGCGACCACAATCCTCGTCACCGGCGCCACCGGCCAGGTCGGCAGCGAGATCGCGACCCAGCTCGCCGCCGCCCGCTTCCCCGTGCGCGCCCTTGTCCGCAACCCCGACAAGAGCGGCAGCCTGCGCAAGGCCGGCGTCGAGATCGCCATCGGCGATCTCGAGAAACCGCACACCCTCGGTGACGCCCTCGAGGGGGTCGAGAAGGTCGTCCTGCTGTCGAGCCCCGATCCGCAGCAGGCCGAGCTGCAGGGAAATTTGGTCGATGTGGCGCGCCGTGCCGCCGTGCGTCACATCGTCAAGATTTCCGCGCTCGCCGCCGGGCCGCAGTCCCCGGCCTCTCTCGGACGCTGGCACTACCAGACCGAGAAGGAGGTCGAGGCCTCGGGCATACCCTGGACTCACCTGCGACCGCACTCGTTCATGCAGAACTTCCTCATGTCGGTCCCCGCCATCCGCAAGGAGGGGCGGATCTACGGCTGCATGCGCGACGGCCGGGCCCCGTTCGTGGACGTGCGCGATATCGCCGCGGTGGCGGTGGCTGTTCTGACGCGGCCGGGGCACGAGGGCAAGGCCTACGTGGTCACCGGGCCCGAGGCCCTGACGATGGCCGAGGCCGCCGCCATCATCGCCGGCGTGGCCGGTCGACCGGTTGCCTATGCCGACCTGCCGCCCGCCGAGTTCAAGGACGCGCTCATGGGGGCCGGCCTGCCGGAATGGCTGGCCAACGATCTGGTCGCGCTGCAGAGCCTGTTCGCGCGCGGCGTCGGCGCGGACGTCACCGACGTCGTGGCGACGATCGCCGGGCGACCGGCGACGAAGCTGCAGCAGTTCGCCCGGGAACAACGCACCGCCTTCTCCGGCCGCGGCTGACCGGACGGCCTGAAACGACCGACTCACCGAGGGGGGCAGCCAGGACTGATGCGCGCCGGCTCAGGCGATCATCGACCGCGGCTGCCATCAGGTCGGCGGCGCAGCGCCGCGAAGACCGGCTCGCACGCCTGCAGCCCTGCGAGCGTGCGGCCGATGTCGTACCCGAAGCCGACGCGGATGTAGCGCCCGGTCCCGAGGTGCGCCCCGGGCGTGATCAGGACCGAGCACTCGCGGCGCAGCCGCTCGAACAGCGGCCCCGACGCGATCGGCAGGTCGTAGCGCAGGAAGGCGATGGCCCCCGCCCGCGGCCTGATGTAGCGGAACAACCCGCCGTGACGCGCGATCCAGGCCTCGAGCGGCGGCAGGTTGCCGGCGATGATGGCGCGCGTCCGGGCGAGAAGCGCCGCGCGCCGCCGCGGCTCCATGGCGACGGCCGCAAGCCGGTCCGACAGCGCGGTCGGGGTCAGCGTGGTGTAGTCCTGGTAACGGCACAGCCGGCGCCGCAGCGGCTCCGGCGCGACGATCCAGCCGGTGCGCAGTCCCGGCAGGCCGAACGCCTTCGACAACCCGGCGGTGACGACGATGCGCGCGTCGCGGCCCCAGAAGGTCGGCGAGGTGACCGGCTCCGGCCCGCCGGCGTGCCCCACCTCGGCGCCGCGATAGACCTCGTCGACCAGCAGCCAGGCGCGCGCCCGCCGCGCGACCCGCACGATGGTCTCGATCTCCGCCTCGGTCAAAACGTGGCCGGTCGGGTTGCTCGGGTTGGTGACCACGATCACCCGGGTGCGCGGTCCGACCGCGCGCCGCAGACTGTCTTCGTCGAGCGCCCAGCGCGCTCCACCCGTCGCGTCGGCCGGTCTTTCGACCAGCCGGAAGGCATCGGCGCGCCCCGCCCAGGCCCGCGCCAGCCCCCATGCCTGCATGTAATTCGGCAGCATGACGGCGACTCGCGTCCCGGGCTCGATGAGTCCCCACAGGGCGGTGAAGTTCGCCTCGCTGCCGCCGTTGGTGACCAGGATGTTGCCGGGTGCGGCGCCGGGGTACCAGGCGGCGATCCGCTCGCGCAGCAGCGCCGACCCGGTCGAGGGCGGATAGGCCAGCGACAGCCCGCCGAGATCGGCGGCCCCCCGGACTGCGCCCCCGTCATCGAGCAGCTCGTCGACGGTCAGCGGGCGGACACCGCTCTCCGAGAGATTGAAGCGCACCTCGTGCTCGTACAGGCACTGGGTCCGCTCCATCGTGAACAGGTCGAGACGCATGCGCCGAGCATAACAGCGCCAACCCTCCCGGCGCCCCCCTGTTGTATGATCCGGGCCGGGAACGAAGGCTGCCGATGCCCTCCAGCACACACCCGCCCCGGCGACGCAATCCCTACAGCGTTCATCCCGGCGTCGTCATGGTGCAGCGCTTCATCGCCACGCTCCCCGCCCGGACCGGCCGTCCCCTGACCGAGTGGCTCGAATTGCTGCGCACGACCGGCCCGGCCGATTCGCGGGCGCGCCGCGACTGGCTGCGCCGGACGCATCACCTCGACGCCGGGACGGCGCGCTGGATCGCCGAGCATGCGCCCGGGCGGCAGCCGGCGGAGATCGACCCGGAGGCCTATCTCGAGGCGGCGCCGCTCTATGTCGGGGCGATGTTCTCCGGGACGAAGGCGCGCCTGCGGCCGCTGTACGACACCCTGCTCGACCTGGTCCTCGGGCTTGGCGACGATGTCCGCGTCTGCCCGGCGCGCGACCGGGTCCCGTTCTACCGCGGCCGCGTCTTCGCGCAGGTCGTCCCTGCGGCGCGCACCCATCTCGACCTCGGGCTCGTTCTCGGCACGACACGCACGCCAAAGCGCCTGCTGCCGGCCCACGGCCGCAAGCGCGACGACCCGATCACCCATCGCCTGCCGATCGCCCGACCCGAGGAGATTGACGCCGATCTGCGGCGCTGGCTGCGGATCGCCTACGAACTGGGTCGTTGACCGTCGCACCGCACGCGGCCGCTCAGCGCGGCGCGGCCCCGCCCCCGGCCTGCAGACGGCGCAGATTCTCGATCGCCCCCGGATCACCGGGCTGGGCCGCGAGCGCCTTCTCCCAGGCCGCCCGGGCCCCGTCGCGATCGCCGGCGGCGGCGAGCTCGACCCCGAGACGGTTCCAGGTCTCGGCGTCGCCCGGATCGAGCGTCGTGGCGCGCTGCGCCCGCTCGAGCGCCTCGCTGCGGTCGCACCGCT
>Ga0210377_10001317_pt1 | contig 22647 bp, 22 predicted proteins | sample PLM4_65_b1redo_FD_155480 | JGI IMG/M metagenome (GOLD analysis project Ga0210377, IMG submission 155480) | Groundwater sediment microbial communities from an aquifer in East River, Colorado, USA - PLM4_65_b1 redo | ecosystem: Environmental > Terrestrial > Soil > Riparian zone | place: USA: East...
GCATCCCGTACGTCGACCTGACCGATTTCCCGATCAACCAGGAGCTGTTCAGGCCGATCCCGGTCGACCTGATGTTCCGCTACAACTTCGTCCCCTGGAAGGAGGAGGGCGGCCGGCTGGTGGTCGTGATGTCCGACCCCTCCGACGTGCTGATGGTCGACGAGCTCGAGACCCTGCTCGGGAAACCGCTCGGGGTCGCCGTCGGAACCCGCCAGGCGATCGCCGAGGTGCTGAAGAAATCCGAGTCGGGACAGCGCGTGCTCGACGCCGCCACCGAGGAGTTCCGCATCCAGGTGGTGCGCGACGAGGAGGACGAGAAGGGCGACGAGGCGCTGTCGATCGACAAGCTGACCTCGGCCGACTCGCCGATCATCAAGCTGGTCGACTCGACGGTGTTCAACGCCCTGCAGCGGCGCGCCTCCGACATCCACATCGAGACCCGCGACCGCGAGGTGATCATCAAGTACCGCGTCGACGGTGTGCTGTACCAGGCGATGGATCCGATCGACAAGCGCTTCCACTCGTCGATCATCTCGCGCATCAAGGTCATGTCGGAGCTCGACATCGCCGAGAAACGCATTCCGCAGGACGGCCGGTTCAAGCTGAAGATCAAGGGGCGCACCATCGACTTCCGCGTCTCGATCATGCCGTCGGTGCACGGCGAGGACGCGGTCATCCGCATTCTCGACAAGGAGTCGGTCAACGAGGATTTCGCCGAGCTGCGCCTGGACATCCTGGGCTTCTCGGCCGACGACCTCAAGCGCCTGCGCAAGTTCATCCGCGAGCCGTACGGCATGGTGCTGGTGACCGGGCCGACGGGCTCCGGAAAGACCACGACCCTGTACGCGGCGCTGTCGGAAATCCGCTCGAGCGAGGACAAGATCGTCACGATCGAGGACCCGGTCGAGTACCAGCTCCCGGGGATCACCCAGATACCGGTCAACGAGAAGAAGGGGCTGACCTTCGCGCGTGGTCTGCGATCGATTTTGCGCCACGACCCCGACAAGATCATGGTCGGCGAGATCCGCGACGAGGAGACGGCGCAGATCGCCATCCAGTCGGCGCTCACCGGCCACCTGGTCTTCACGACCGTGCACGCCAACAACGTCGTCGACGTGCTTGGACGGTTCCTCAACATGAAGGTCGAGCCGTACAACTTCGTGTCGGCGCTGAACTGCGTCGTCGCCCAGCGCCTGGTGCGCATCATCTGCCCGAAGTGCCGGCATGCGGTGCGTTACACCGCCGAGACATTGAAGGAATCCGGCATCGACCCGAAGCACGCCGCGCACACCTTCTACGAGGGGAAGGGGTGCAGCGACTGCAACGGCACCGGCTACAAGGGCCGGATGGCGATCGCCGAAATTCTCGACATGAGCGACCGCATCCGCGAGCTGATCCTGGATCGCAAGTCGGCGGCGGAGATCAAGCGCGCCGCCCGCGAGGAGGGGATGAACTTCATGCGCGACGCGGCGGTGCAACGCGTGCTCGACGGGCACACGACGCTGCGCGAGATCAACAAGGTCACGTTCGTAGAGTGATGGTGAGCCGATGGGCCTGAAGGAACAGGCGGAGCGGATTCGGGTGCTGTTCGAGGGGACTTCCCTCGACTCGCCGCTGCCGCCGTCGTATCCGCCGGCCGCCGTTGAAATCGCACCCGAGCGCGTCACCGGCGTGCGGGTGGCCCGCGAGCGCCGCGGCGGACGGCTGATGATCAAGGCGATCGCCTCGCGCGATCTGCCCAAGGGGGTCGTCGAGGCGTCGCTGGTGCGTCCGAACATCATCGACGCGGCGACGGTCGGTCATGCGCTCGACGAGGTGCTGAAGGAGGTCGCCCCGGGGGAGCATCGCGTCTCGCTGCTCCTTCCGGATCCGGTGGCGCGGGTGTCGCTCCTGAGCTTCACCGCCCTGCCGGCCACCCGCAAGGAGATGATCGAGGTGGTCCGCTTCCGGATGGGCAAGGCCCTGCCGTACAGGCCCGAGGACGCGGCCATGGACCTGATGCCGGTCGGCGGCGGCGGCGGCGCTCCGGCCGCGGGGGCGGTGCTGGCGATCTTCATGCACCGGCCGATCCTCGACCAGTACGAGGCGCTCCTGACGTCGCGCGGCTACTGGCCGGGGCTCGTCGGGCTGTCGACGCTCGAGCTGTTCAACCTGTTCCGCGGCCGGCTGACACCCGGGGCCCCGGACAAGGACCTGATGCTCCTCAACCTCACCCCCCAGTACCTGGCGCTCCTGATCGTCAGCGCCGGACAGATCATCTTCTACCGCTGCAAGCCGCACCCGGGCGGCGCCGACGGCGACGGCGGGCTGGGTGCCGTGCGGCGCGAGATCTACACCTCGCTGGCGTTCTACCAGGAGAAGCTCCTCGGGCGCGGCCTGGGGCGGGTGTGGCTGCGATCGGCGGGTTTGCCCGTGTCGGCGGTGGCCGAGACCGTGGGCGGCGAGGCGGGCTGCCCGGTCGAGCGGCTGCGGCTCGACGCGGTCCTGCCGGCGGGCGCCGCGTTGCGACTGGACGACGACGGTGGCGACCTCGTGGCGCCGGCGGCGGGGGCCGCGGCCGGGAGGCGCGGGTGAAGCCGGTCACGCTCAACCTGGCGTCGCGGCCCTTCCGCAACAACATGCTGGTCGGGTCGCTGCTCACCGTCATCGGCGTGGGCCTGGTCACGGCGACCGCCTACAACCTCTATGTTTTCCTCGGCTACGGCAACGCCTACGCCCGACTGCAGCAGGAGCAGACCGAAGACCGCGCGCGCATCGTCGAGCTGCAGGCCACGGAGCGCCAGCTGGCCGAGCAGGTGCGCACACGCGACTTCCGCCGCGCCTTCGAGCGCGGCAAGCTGGCGAGCGAGCTGGTCCGCAAGAGCGCCTTCTCGTGGACGCAGTTGTTCAACACCCTCGAGGGGGTCGTGCCGCCCGACGTGGTGATGACCGCGATCCGCCCGAACATCAGCGCCGACGCCATCGTCATCCGGATCGAGGGGGTGGCGAAGAACAGCGCCGCCTTCCTGTCGTTCCAGGAGCGCCTGCTCACGAGCCCGCTGTTCACCCAGGTCTATCCCGCCAGCGAGCGGCGTCTCAACCCGAACCTGCCGGACATCAGCTTCCTGCTGACCTGCGACTACCTGCCGCAGGGGTCGCCGCCGACCGACAAGGTGGTGGAGGCGACGGACACCGGCGCGGCGGGCGCGGCGGCGCCGGAAACGGGCGGCGGCGCCGGGGATGCGGCCGCGACAACGGCGGCGCCGGCCGGCGGGGCGCCGGCGGCCGGCGGCCCGCAATCTCCGGCCGGCGACGCAGCCGCGACGGGGGCGGGTGCCCCGGCGCCCGGCACGCAGGTGGCGCAGGCCACGACGGTGGTGGGACGCGATGGCCGCCCGGTGAGCGGCGGCGCCGAGACGGTGGTGGCGCCCGGGGCGATCTACACGCCGCCGGCCGCGGCGGCCGCAGCGGCGCCGACGAAGAAGGGCGGCAAGCGTCGCCCCGCGACCGCCGAATCGGGACCGAAGGCGGCTGCGGCGCCGGCGGCGAAGCCGTCGGGCGGCGCGGCGGCGCCCGCGAAGGCACCGGCCGGTGCGGCGCCAGGCAAGCCCGCCGCGACGACCGCCGCTGACCACGGCAGCGCTTCGGCCGCGACACCGGAAGGCGCCGGCGCGACGCCCCGATCGGGCACACCGGTGCGCACCTCGGCCGGGGGCCGGGTGTGGGATCCGAACCTGCCGCGCACCATGCCGGCGCAGCAGAAGGCGGCGCTCGCGGCCCAGCCGAAGGCACCCGAACGTCCGGCGGCGGCGGCGCGACTCGACGTGCCGCTGTCGTTCGCGGCGGCGCCGGCCGGCGATGTCTACGCGCGGCTGGCCGAGGCGCATGGCGTGCGCTTCGAGTTCCGGCCCGGTGTCGACCGGACGGCCCCGGTCACGCTCAATCTCCAGGGGCGCCGGCTCGAGGATGCGCTGGCCCTGGTCGCCGGGCAGACGCACCAGCAGGTGACCCGGATCGCCGACGGTGTCTACCAGATCGAAGGTCCCGACTCGACGCGCGCCCTCGGGGTCGAGCCGGTCGCCGAAGAGTCGATCACGGCGGAGGCGCCATGAAGAAGGACGCCGGACGCCGCGCCCGCTTCGACCTGCGCAAGGACATCTGGAGCGTCGTCGCGCTCCTGGGGGTCCTGCTCCTGCTGAACATCGGCTTCTACCTGTTCCTGAACATGCCGCGGTTGCGGGCGCTGTCCGACCTCGCCAGCGGGCGCGACGCGGTGCGCCGGACGCTGGTGGACATCTCGAAGTCCTGCCAGGCGATGCGCGACCTCGTCGAACGCTACGACCACGAGACCGGCCGCCTCGACCAGTTCTACGCCGACCGGCTCGGCACCCAGCTCGAGCGCATGACGAGCATCCAGCAGGCGCTCCGGGCGGTCGCCACCGAGTTCCGCATCGACCCCGAGTCGATCGACTACAACACCAGCGACGTCGAGGACAGCGACCTGGTGCGCTTCCAGGTGACCCTGCCGCTGGTCGGCGGTTACCCCAACCTGCGCCACTTCATCAACCGGGTCGAGACCACCCCGTACCTGGCGATCATCGATTCGGTCGAGCTGGCCGGTTCGCGCGAGGGCGGCGCGATGCTCAGCCTGACGATCCGGATCTCGACCTACTTCCGCGGCCCCGAGCGCCCGGAGGGCGAGCGCCAGCGGTCGAAGGGGTCGTCGGCATGATCGGGGCGCTGGCGAAACGCCGCGAGGTCATGCTCGGCCTCATGCTCGTCCTGCTCGCGGCGGCCCTGTGGAAGAACCTGGGCGGCCTGACCGGGGGCGGGAGCGGCGGCGACGCCGGAGCGCCCGGTCGCGGCGCGCGCCCGGAGATCGGCGGTCTCAAGTTGTACGCCATCGACTGGGCCGCCCTCGATGCGCCGCGCCCGGCCTACGACCCGAACGGCCGCAACATCTTCCAGTTCGGCGCGATACCGCCGCCGCCCCCGCCGGTCCTGACGCCGGCCGAGCAGGCGGCGATCCGCAAGGCGCAGGAGGATGCGGCCAGGGAGCGCGAGCGCCAGCAGGAGCTGTTGCGCCAGCAGCAGGAGGAGCAGGCGCGGCGGAATCAGGAGCAGGCCGAGGCGACCCGGATCGCGCAGGCGAACCTCCCCCCGCCGCCGCCCCCGAAGCCGCAGCCGCCGCCGATCACCTACAAGTTCATCGGCTATTTCGGACCGATGAACGCCAAGGTGGCGGTGCTCTACGACGGCGCGGAGACCCTGTTCGTGCGCCGGGGCGAGGAACTGCCGAAGGGGATCAAGGTTCTCGAGATTGGCTACGAATCGATCAAGTTCGGGTTCACCGACCCGCAGTTCAAGGACGAGTCCCGTACGCTGCCGATGAGCAGCTCGTACTGAGGAGGCGACGGTGTGGCGGATGACGGCGAACCGAGGTGATCGGATGAAGGGCGCGGCGTTGGCGCCGGCGCTGGTGCTGCTTCTGGCGCTGGCCGCCTGCGCCACCGGGCAGGCCTACCGCGACGGCGAGAAGGCGATGGAGGCGCAGAACTTCGACCAGGCGGTGGTCAACTTCTCGAAGGCGCTGGCCGGCAAGCCCGGTGACACGCGCTACAAGGTGGCCGTCACCCGGGCGCGCACCCGGGCCGCCCAGGTCCATTTCATGAAGGGCAGCGAGTACATGAAGGGGTCCCTGTACGAGGAGGCGATCGCCGAATTCCAGCAGGCGGTCTACCTCGACCCGTCGCACCAGTTCGCCGCCAACGAGATGCAGAAGGCGCTCGGCGAATGGCAGAAGGTCCAGGCGCGCGCCGACTGGAACCTCGAGAAGATGAAGAAGAAGGCCTCGCCCGGCCGGGACGCGCCGCATCTGAGCGCGTCTTCGAACATCCCGATCGTCCTGCGTTTCAAGGACGAGGGGGTCAAGAAGATCTACGACGCCCTGTCGAAGGCCTCGGGAATCAACTTCATCTACGACGAGCGCGTGCCGCTCGACAAGAAGGTCTCGATCGACATCTCCGACGTGACGTTCGAGCAGGCGCTCGAGCAGCTCATGATGATGAACAAGCACTTCTTCAAGATCGTCGACGAGCACTCGATCCTGATCGCCGAGGACACGCCGCAGAAGCACAAGGAGCTGGACGACCTGGTGATCCAGACCTTCTTTCTGAGCAACGCCGACGTCAAGGACGTGCAGGTGCTGCTGCGCACGCTGCTGGACGCGCGCCAGATCGCCCAGAACGACCGTCTCAACGCCATCACCATCCGCGACACCCCCGAGCGCGTCATGGTCGCCCAGAAGATCATCGAGGCGAATGACAAGGCCAAGTCGGAGCTGATCATCGACGTCGAGTTGCTCGAGGTGAACCGCAATCTCCTGCGCAACCTCGGCATCGACCTGACCGGCGTCGGCTCGGGCGGCGGCACCGGCAAGTCGCTGACGATGTCGTACGGCGGCGGCAGCTCGGTGGCGCTCAACAACCTCGATCTCCTCAAGCAGGCGGGCTCCTGGCTCGTCGGGCCGATACCCGGCGTGGTCGTCAACTTCCTGAAGACCGAGGGCGACGCGCAAGTCCTCGCCAAGCCGCAGCTGCGCGTCAGCGAGGGGGCCAAGGCCCAGGTGCGCATCGGCGACCGGATCCCGATCCCGAACACCACTTTCAACGCCGCGCCGACCGTCGGCGGCACCGTCGGGGTGCCGATCACTTCGTTCACCTACCAGAACGTCGGCATCAACATCGACCTCGAGCCGCGGGTGCACCACAACCGCGAGATCACCCTCAAGGGGAAGGTCGAAATCTCGAGCCTGGCCGGCGAGGTGTCGGCGGGCGGCGGCCTGACCCAGCCGATCATCGGCACGCGCGAGATCGAGACCACCATCCGCCTGCGTGACAACGAGACCAACATTCTCGCCGGTCTCATCCGCGAGGAGGAGCGCAAGTCGATGTCGGGTGTCGCCGGCCTGTCCGACATCCCGCTCCTCAAGCGCCTGTTCGGCAACACCACGACCGACATCAAGCAGACCGACATCGTCCTGATGGTGACGCCGCACATCATCCGCATCCCCGACATCACCGAGGAGGATCTGCAGCCGCTGTGGATCGGCACCGAGTCGAACGTCGAGCTGCGCGGGGCCAGCCGCAAGAGCGCCCATGCGTCGCCCTTCGAGGGCGGCCAGGCGGCGACGAAATACCCCGGCATCCCCGACGTTCCCGAGGAGGCGCCGGCGGCGACCGATGCGGCCGCTGCGCCGAAGACCGGCGCCGAGACGCCGGCCACGACGACGGATGGTGCCGGCACGGGCGGCGCGCTGCCCCCGAGCACGGTCATTCTGCCGCCGGGTGCCGAGGCGCCGGCCGCAGCGCAGCCGCCCGCGGGCGGGGCTCCGGCCGGAGGCACCACCACCACGACAACGTCCACGACGGGCGGGGGAGGGGGTGGCGGAGGCGGTGGTGGTGGACAGCCACCCGCGACTCCACCCGGGACGCAGCCTGCGGCGGGAAACCCCGCCACCATCGCCTTCAATCCGTCGTACTTCACGGCGAAGCTGGGCGAGAACTTCACGGTGAGTATCGTGATCAGCAGCGGCGCGAACGTCGGCAGCGTGCCCTTCCATGTCGCCTTCGACTCGCAGTTCGTCGAGTTCGTCGGCGCCGCGGGCACATCGCCCTTCCTGAGCCAGGACGGCACCCCGGTGTTCGTGCTGGCGACGGTCGGGGCGGGCGGGCGCGAGGTGATCGCCGGCCTGTCGCGGCAGGGGAGCCGGCCCGGCGTGTCCGGCAATGGCACGCTGCTCGAGATGACCTTCCGGCCGAAGAAATCGGGCAGGACGACGCTGTCGTTCAGCGACCTGTCGGTGCTCGATCCGCAGGCGCAGCCGCTGCCGCACGAAGCGCTGACGATGACGGTGGAGATCCCGTGACGCGGCAGAATTGAGGAGAGCGGCGACGCATGTGGTTCATGAGGCGGCGCGGATCCGGCGGGCGGGGCGAGCGGGGGGTGACCCTGGTCGAGATGGTCGTGACCATCGGCGTCCTGCTGATCCTCGCCAGCGTCACCGTGCCGACCGCCCGCTTCGCGGTCAAGCGCCAGAAGGAGCTCGAGCTGCGGCGGTCGCTGCGCGACATGCGCCGCGCGATCGACGAGTACAAGAAGTACTGCGACGCCGGGTTGATTCCGAAGGAAGGGGTCGACTCCGAGTGCTATCCGACCGAGCTCGAGATCCTCGTCGAAGGGGTTGACAAGGTCGGCACGATTGGCCAGAAGATCAAGTTCATGCGGAGAATCCCGATCGACCCGTTCACAAAGAGCATCGATTGGGGGATACGCTCGCTGCAGGACGAAGCCGATTCCTCCTCGTGGGGGCGGCAGAACGTCTACGACGTCTACACGACCTACGAGGGTACGGCGCTCGACGGGACGGAGTACAAGGACTGGTGAGGCGGCGCGGTGGTGCGGTCATGAAGACGGCAGCGGTTCGGAGCGGCGCGGCCCGACGGGCCCGCGGCGGCGCGCAGGCGGGGTTCACCCTGATCGAGCTGCTGATCGTCGTGGCGATCATCGGCATCCTGGCGACGATGGCGGTGGTACAGCTGCGGCAGACGCCGCAGCGCGCCAAGGAGGCGGCGCTCAAGGAGGACCTGTACGTCCTGCGCAACATCATCGACCAGTACTTCACCGACAAGGGGAAGTACCCGGACTCGCTGCAGGCGCTCGTCGACGATGGCTACATCCGCAAGATCCCGGTCGATCCGATGACTGACTCGGAGACGACCTGGGTGGAGGAGCAGTCGGGGGGCGGAGCCGAGGAGGACCAGGACGACCCGAGCCTGCAGGGCGGCATCGCCGATGTCAAGAGCGGTTCGGACGGCAGCGCCCTCGACGGGACGAGCTATAGCGATTGGTGAACTTCATCCGCGGCCGGCGCGCGCCGTGCCGCGGGGGGTACAATGATGATCGCGTGGAAGGAGCCGGAACCATGAGCACGACACGAACCTGGTTGATTCTCGCGGCGGCGGGGGCGCTGCTTCTCGCCGCGGCGGCCTGCGACGATTCCGAGACCATCGCCCCCGACGGGTCGACGATCACCCTCACCGCCAACCCGGCGCAGATCATCCTGACCGGGGGCGTTCAGCAGGACCCCGTGACCATTCTGGCCATGGTGCGGAACTCCATCGGGATGCCGCTGCCCGGCCAGGATGTCCGGTTCACCAGCACGTACGGCGAGCTGACACCGCCGGGTGGAACACCGGTCGCCACCGACGACCTGGGCAACGCAACCTGTCAGCTCAACGGGGCGACCTCGGGCCCGGCGATCACGGCGACCTCTGGGAAGGCGACCGCGAGCATCACGCTCAACTCGAGCACCTGTCAGATCCAGGATGTCGTGCTCAACCCGACCACGCAGCTCCTGGAGACTTGCCAGGACACGTTCGAATACACGGCAACGGTCACCTGCTCGAACGGGCAAGGAGCCGCGAATGTCAAGGTCACCTTCTCGTTCAAGGACGTGGGGGACGCGTTCCTGACCGGCACCTTCGTTCCGGGTCAGGGTAACACCGATGCCAACGGCGAGCTCACGACGACACTGAGCTTCGATACCACCAACTGTAATGCCCGATGCCCCGGGAACAACTGCACCACCGATATCCAGGCGACCAGCGGCACCATCACGAGCGACCCGTCGGTCATCAACGACGGGATCCAGTAGTCGCGAGGGGAGCGGTCGCATGAGCGGCGCGCATCGACGCGGTGACGAAGAAGGCGGTCTCCTCCTCGTCCTGATGGTCGGGGTCGCGGTGATGTTCATCGGCGTCTCGGTCGCGGCGCAGGCCTGGTCCGTGACCTGGCGGCGGGACAGCGAGGAGGAGCTGATCTTCCGCGCCAACCAGTACGTCGACGCGATCCTCGCCTACCGCAAGGACCACGGCGGCCAGTTCCCGGTCGATCTCGAGGCGCTGATGAAGATCGGGCCGCGGCAGGTCCGCTACATCCGCAAGCTGTTCAAGGACCCGGTCAATCGGGGCGGCCAGTGGGGACTGCTCTACCTCATGCCCGCCGGAAACGCCATCTATGATCCGGTCGCGGCGCAGCGCGCGACCGAGGCACCGCCCGACGAGGGCATGAACGGCGCGGAGGGTGGGGCGAGCCCGACGGGTTTCGGCGCCACGAACGGAGGCATCACGCCCATCGGCAACCCCGACCCGATGGGCACCGGCGCGCCGGTGGTCGGCGGCCTGGGTGGCCAGATGACGGGCAACCCGGGCGCACCCTTCGGAGGGGGGCGGACCCAGCCTGGTAGTGTGGCCGGCGGCCTCGGCGGCGCCCTCAGGGGAGCGGCGGCTGGCGGCCTGCGCGCAGGGGGAGGGATGCCCGGCCTCGGGGGGGGAGGTGGATACGGCGCCGGCGCGCTGCCGCCGCCGAAGCCGAAGAGCTCGTCGTTCGACGACGACTCGCCGAGCGAGCCGCCGATCGGTTGGCCGATCGTCGGCGTGATCAGCCGCGCGACCGGGCGCATCAACGAAATCACCTTCAAGACCTACAAGGGCCACGAGAAGGTGAACGAGTGGCAGTTCCACGTCTTCGACCGCACCGTCGACACGGCGCAGGCGCCGCCGGGAACGGTTCCGGGCGGCTCGCCGCCGCCGTTCATAGGGCCCGGCTTCGGCGGCCAGGGGTCTATCGGCGGCATCGGCGGCGGTGGCGGCAACCGCGGCGGTCGCCAGCAGACATCCCCGGGGGGAAAGGACGGCCGCCAGTGGCCGGCCCCGCCGCCCCCCAACCGGTAGTCCCCGACACGATGATCGTCATGAAGTTCGGCGGCACGTCTCTGGCCGGGGCGGGCCCCATCCGCAAGGTCCAGCAGATCGTCCGGCGCTTCGCGGCCCGCCGGCCGGTGGTGGTCGTGTCGGCGCTCGCCGGTGTCACCGACGACCTGCTCGACATGGCGCGCGCCGCCGCCGGCGGCCGCCCGCACGACGTGCGCCGGCGCCTGGCGCGCCTGGCGGCGCGGCACGCCGAGGTGGTCGAGGGACTCGGCCTACCGCGCCCGCTCGATGCCGCCCTGTCGCGGGCGCTGGCCGCCGAGTTCGACGAGCTCGGCGGCGTGCTGCAGGGCATGCTCCTGCTGCGCGAGCCCGGCCGCCGATCGCTCGACCTGGCGGCCTCGTTCGGCGAGCGGCTGTCGGCGCGCATCGTCGCCGCCCGGCTCGCGGCGGCGGGGCTGCGGGCGCGCTACGCCGATGCCCGCGATTTCATCGCCACCGACGACACCCACGGTGCGGCACACGTCGATGTCGCCGCCACCCGCCGCCGGACACGGGCGCGACTGGCGCCGCTTCTGCGCGGCGGCGGGCTTCCGGTTGTGACGGGCTTCATCGGGCGCGGCCCCGACGGCGCCACGACGACCCTCGGTCGCAGCGGCTCGGACTACACCGCCGCCATCCTGGCCGAGGCGCTGGGGGCGCGCGAGCTGTGGATCTGGAAGGAGGTCGACGGGGTGTGCACCGCCGACCCCGGCCTGGTCGCGGGCGCCCGGGTGGTGCCGCGCCTGTCGTACGAGGAGGCCACCGAGATGTCGCATTTCGGGGCCGAGGTGATCCATCCGCGGACCATGCAGCCGGCGCGCCGGGCCGGCATCGCCATCCGCATCAAGAACACCTTCCGGCCCGCGGCGCCCGGGACGGTGATCGCGGCGCGGCCGCAGGGCCGGCGTGGGCCGCTCATGGTCAGCAGCCTCGACGGAATGGCGCTGGTCACGATCGAAGGCGCCGGGCTGTTCGGCCAGCCGGGGATGGTGCTGCGCCTGCTGTCGCCGGTGGCCGCGGCCGGCACCAACATCTACATGATCTCGATGTCGTCCTCCGAGTACAACATCTCGTTCGCCATCAACGAGGACGAGGTGGCGCGGACGATGCGGGCGCTCGAGCGCGACTTCCGCGCCCGCGGCTGGATGGGGGAGCAGGTGGCGCGGGTCACCGTCGAGCGCGGCATGGCGGCCGTGGCGGTGGTCGGCGCGGGCATGAAGGGGCAGCGCGGCATCGCCGGGCGGATCTTCAGCGCCCTCGGGGCGAAGGGCGTCAACGTGGTCGCGATCGCCCAGGGGTCGAGCGAGTACAACATCACCATCATGGTCCGGGGGCGCGACATGCGCGCCGCGGTGCGGGCGATCCACCAGCGTCTCGCCGCCACCCGGCGGGCGCGCCGGTGAGGCGGCGCCTCGACGTCTACATCCTCGGACGCGGCCAGGTCGGCGGCTGCCTGGCGCGGCAGATCGGCGCCGTGCGCGGCCGCTTCGCGCGCGCGGGCGGCGTCGCGATCGCCATCGCCGGAACGGCCGGGCGGGACGGCGGCGAGGCGCTCGTCGAGCGCGCCGTGCGCGCCCGCGGCGAGCGACTCCTCGTCGACGCCACCGCCGCCGACGGCATGGCCGCAGTGCACGCGCGCGCCCTCGCCGCCGGCGTCAGCGTCGTCACCTGCAACAAGAAGCCGCTCGGCGGCCCGCAGGCCGACTGGGATCGCATCGAGCGCGCCGCGCGAAGATCGGGCGCCATGGCCCTGCGCGAGGTCACCGTCGGCGCCGGGCTTCCCATCCTCAGGACGCTGCGCGACCTGCGCGACAGCGGTGACGCCATCGCGAGCGTCGAGGGGTGCGTCTCGGGGACGCTCAACTTCCTGTGCGCCGCCATCGAGCGCGGCCGGCCGTTCTCCGCCGCGCTGCGGGAGGCGCGCCGCCGGGGATACACCGAGCCCGACCCGCGCGACGATCTCGCCGGCGGCGACGCCGCCCGCAAGGCGATCATCCTGGCCCGCACAAGTGGTTGGCGCGTCGATCCAGCGGCGATCCGCCTGCGCCCGTTCCTGCGCTGCGACCGGCGCACCGGGGCGGCGGAGTTCCTGGCCGGCACCGCCGTCTTCGACGCGCCGCTGGCGCGCCGCTTCGCCGCCGCGGCGCGACGCGGCCGGCGGCTGCGCTACGTGGCGCGCGCCGCCGCCGGCGCCCGGGTCACGGTCGGCCTGCGCATGGTGCCCGCCGACGGCCCGCTCGGCCGGCTCGCCGGACCCGAGAACATCTTCGTCGTGCGCTCGCGGAGGTATCATCGCCACCCTCTGGTGGTGGCGGGCCCCGGCGCCGGGCCCGAGGTGACGGCGGCGGGGGCGCTCGCCGACATCCTGGAGGTGGCGCGCGCCATGGGCCTGGGGATGATGCGATGAGCCGTCGTGCGGCCGGGCGGGCGACGCGGGCGGGCGGCATGCGCGCCGGTGGCGGTCCAATCCCGGTGGCGGTGCTCGGCGCCACCGGCGCCGTGGGGCAGCGCTTCGTGGCGCTCCTTGACGGCCATCCGTGGTTCCGGGTCGCCGCCCTCTGCGCCTCGGACCGCTCGGCGGGGCATCCCTACGCCGAGGCCGCCCACTGGTGCCTCGATGTGCCGATGCCGGAGTGGGCGCGCGCCATGGAGGTGCGATCGTGCGACCCGGGGCTGCCGGCGCGGCTGGCCTTCTCGGGTCTCGACGCCGCCGTGGCCGGCGACATCGAGACCCGCTTCGCGGCTTCCGGGTACGCCGTCGTCAGCAACGCCCGCAACCATCGGATGGACCCGAAGGTGCCGCTCCTGGTGCCCGAGATCAACCATCGCCACCTTGATCTGATCGCGGCTCAGCGCCGGCGCTTCCCGCGCGGCGGCTTCATCGTCACCAATCCCAACTGCTCGACCGTCGGCCTGGTGATGGCGGTGGCGCCGATCCACGCCGCCTTCGGCGTGCGGCGCATCGTCGCCGCGACGCTGCAGGCGGTGTCGGGGGCGGGCTACCCGGGGGTCGCCTCGCTCGACATCCTCGACAACGTCATTCCGCACATCGACGGCGAGGAGGAGAAGATCGAGGCGGAGAGCCGCAAGATCCTCGGCGCCGCGGGACGACCGGCGGCGATCCCGGTGAGCGCCCACTGCCACCGGGTGCACGTCACCGACGGCCACACCGTGGCGATCTCCGTCAAGACCGCGCGACCCGCCTCGCCCGCCGCGGCCACCGCCGTGCTGCGCGGCTGGCGATCGCCGCTGGCGGCGCTCGGCCTGCCGAGCCTGCCGGAGCGGCCGCTTATGGTGCGCGACGAGCCCGACCGCCCGCAGCCGCGGCACGACCGCATGGCCGGCGGCGGCATGACGGTCAGCGTTGGCCGCATCCGCCGCTGCCCGGTCCTCGGGCTCAAGATGGTCGCGCTGGTGCACAACACCATCCGCGGCGCCGCCGGCGTCGCCATCCTCAACGCCGAGCTGCTGCGGGCCAAGGGGTTCCTCGAATGAGCGCCGGCGCCGACAGCGTCAGGGTCTTCGCCCCGGCGTCGATCGCCAACCTCGGTCCCGGTTTCGACTGCCTCGGCGTCGCCATCGACGGCCCCGGCGACACCCTCGAGGCCCGGCGTGTCGCCGGCGGACCGGCGGGCGTGACCATCGAGGCGATCACCGGCGACAGCGCCGGCATCCCGCTCGAGGCCGCGCGCAACTGCGCCGGGCGGGCGGCCATGGCGGTGCTGGAGCGCGCCACCGGCAAGGGCGCCAGGGACGCCGCGCTCGTGCTGCGGCTGCACAAGGGACTGCCGCGCGGCAGCGGCCTCGGCAGCAGCGCCGCCTCGGCCGTTGCCGGCGCCGTGGCGGCGCACCTGCTGCTCGGGACGCCGCTCGGCAGCAACGCGCTGCTCGATGCGGCCCTCGAAGGGGAATGCGTCGCCAGCGGCGGGCGGCATGCCGACAACCTGGCGGCGTCGCTGCTCGGCGGTTTCACCATCGTCAGGAGCCACGAGCCGCTCGATGTCGTGCGCATCGAGGCGCCGGCGCTCGTGCGCTTCGTGGTCGTGCTGCCGGCGATGGAGCTCGAGACCCGACACGCCCGCGCCATCCTGCCGGAGAGCGTGCCGCTCAGGGCGGCGATCGCCAACTGGGCCAACGTCGCCGCCATGGTCGCCGCGTTCGCCCGCGGCAACGCCGCCGACATCGGCCGCGCCGTCGTCGACCGCGTCGTCGAGCCGGCACGCAAGCACCTGATCCCCGGGTTCGACGAGGTGCGCCGGGCGGCGCTCGACGCCGGGGCGCACGGCTGTTCGATCAGCGGCGCCGGCCCGTCGGTCTTCGCGGTCGCCACGGCCGAGACCGGCGCCGCGGTGGCGGCGGCGATGCAGGCGGCGTTCGCGCGTCACGGCCTGGAGTCGCGCCCCTTCGTGTGCGCCCCGGACAACCGCGGCGCCCGCCGGGTCGACTAGGTGTGTCCGAGTCATGGCATGGGTCGCGCGCATGGGGCTTGCGGGTCCCAGGCGAGGCGCGAGGAGGAATCGATGTGGGAAGCATGTGACCGGAACTTCCATGCGCCCTTCGGGTTCGCGGCGGCGCGGGGCCGTCTGCGTCGTTGCCGCGCCTCGGCGATGTCCCGCATCGCCGTCGTCGCGGCGCCGCGCATACGGCCCCGCGGCGCCGCGAACGCGACCCATGCCATGACTCGGACACACTCCTCATGAGCGCGCCGCACGCGACCCTCCGGTGCATCGCCTGCGGGCGGCCGTGGCCGCTCGATGCGATCCGCTACACCTGCGACGATTGCGGCGACCTGCTGGAGGTGACGCTCGACATCGCGCCCCTGCGCGCGCTGCGCGCGCCCGACGCCTGGCGCGCGCTGTTCGACGCCCGGCTCGGGGCGCGCGACGGCCCGCACGCCAGCGGCGTCTGGCGTTACCATGAGTTGATCCTCCCCGATCTTCCGGCCGCGGAGATCGTCACCTTCCCGGAGGGGAACACCAACCTCTACCGCGTCCCCCCGGTGGAGCGCGAGGCCGGTTCGACCGACGTCCGTGTCAAGCACGAGGGCGAGAACCCGACGCTGTCGTTCAAGGACCGCGGCATGACCGCCGGCGTGTCGTGGGCGCGTCATCTCGGAGCGAGGGTCGTTGCCTGCGCCTCGACCGGCGACACGTCGGCGGCGCTGGCGGCCTACGCGGCGCGCGTGCCGGGGATGAAGGGACTCGTCGTCCTGCCGCGCGGCAAGGTCACGGCCGAGCAGCTGTCGCAGCCGCTCGCCGCCGGCTGCCTGACGCTGTCGCTCCCCGTCGATTTCGACGGCTGCCTGCGGATCCTGCGCGAGGTCTGCCGGCGGCGGCCGCTCCACCTTCTCAACTCGGTCAACCCGCTGCGCATCGAGGGGCAGAAGGCGATCGCCTTCGAGATCGTCCAGCAGCTCGGCTGGCGGCCCCCCGACTGGATCGTCGTGCCGGTCGGCAACGCCGGCAACATCTCGGCCATCGGCAAGGGGCTGTTCGAGCTTCTCGAACTCGGGATCATCGACCGGGTGCCGCGCCTGCTCGGGGTGCAGGCCGAGGCGGCGGCGCCTCTGGCACGCGCCTGCCGCGAGGGGTACGGCGCGCGCGTCCGGGTGACGGCGAACGAGACCGCCGCGACCGCGATCCGCATCGGCGACCCGGTGTCGTACGACCGCGCCGTCAAGGTCGTGCGCGCCTCGGGCGGGTTCTTCGAGTCGGCCGGCGAGGGCGAGATCCTCGACGCGAAGGCCCTGGTCGACGCGTCGGGTGTCTACATCTGCCCGAATTCGGCCACCGCGGTCGCCGGTTTCCTGAAGGCGCGCGCCGCCGGTCGGATCGCCGCCGCCGAGCAGGTCGTGATCGTCGCGACCGCGCACGGCTGCAAGTTCAGCCAGGCGACAATCGAGTACCATACGGGCCGCCCCGAGGGGGGCGGGCGGCGGCGCGCCAATCGGATCGTCGAGATCGACGCCGATGCGGGCGCCATCGAGAGGCTCCTCGACGGGGCCTGAGACCAGGGGAGGCCATTCATGCCGAGGAAGAAGACCCGCGCCACGCGGCGGCGCGCGCCCGCCGCCCGTACCGGCGGGACACGGCGACCGGCCGCGAAGCCGAAGGGCCGGGGGGCCGGCGCGAAGGCGACGCGGATGCTGCGCGCCGCCGACCTGATGACCCACGACCCGATCACGGTGCGACAGGATATGACCGTCGCCGACCTGTGCGACCTGTTCCAGGTCAAGAACATCAACGGCGCACCGGTCGTCGATCAGCGCGGTCACCTGGTCGGGGTCGTGGCCCAGGACGACATCATCTACGGTGCGATGGGGAACCCCGCCGCCCCGCCGGCCGATGCGGGGCGCGCGGCCGCAACCGATGCGGCCGCAAAGCCCGATCCGGCCGCGAAGCCCGGGACGCCGGCCGGCCCCGACCAGAGCCCGGCGCGTCGCACCGGCCGCCGCGTCGTGGAGATGCTGCGCGAGCGCCACCTCGCCGGCCTGCCGGACACGCAGCCCCGCCCGGGCGAGAGGCCATTCTGGGCCGATGCCCGGCCGCCCAACGATCCCCTGCGGATGCCGGTGAGCGCCATCATGACCAGCCCGGCCATCTCGGCCGAGGAGAGCACGCCGCTGCGCGATCTGTGCCACGTGATGTGGAACCTGCGCATCCACCGGATCCCGATCGTGCGCGGCGGCAAGGTGACGGGGCTGGTCTCGTCGATGGATCTCTGCCGCGCGATCCTCGACGGGCTGATCGAGGTTTGATCTGATGCCGCGGCCCACCGTGCGCCCTGTCGGTATGCCGGCCATCGCGGCCCTGACCGCGATCGCCGCCATCCTCCCGCTTGCCCTGTCCTGCCGGGGCGGGTCGGCCGGGGCACCCGGGGCGATCCCCGGCCTCGCGGACCTCGCCCGCGCGGGCGAGACTGTCCTGTTCGCGCGCCGCTTCCCGCTGGGGCCTGCCTCCCCCGGTGTCGAGACCCCCCGGGCGCTCGTGGTGGTTGTCAGGATGGCCGACGGCCACGAGGAGATGCGCCTCGGGGAGCCGGCGGGCGCAGGCTTCGCCCAGGTCTATGCGACGCGGCCCGGGGACGAGTTCCGCAACCTCGCCGTCGAGGACATCGACGGCGACGGCCGGCCCGAAATCGTCGGGCGCTGGGCCGGCGGCCAGCTCGAGATAGTCGAGGTGATCGGGCGCGCGGCCGGGGGGGGATGGCGTTCCCTGCTGCAGAACGCCGGCCAGGTGATCGAGGAGCGCCGGCGGGCGGACCGCACGGTCGCCTTCTGGATCACCAGCCGCACCTACGAGGAGGAGAGCGGCCTCCCGCCGGTGTACGAGACCAGCGTCTGGAACTGGGACGGAACCGCCTTCACCGAAGAACCCAGATAGGGCCCCGGACTGCGCTATACTTCCTGTCCCGCGTCGGGAACCGCAGTTCAACACGCCCCCTGAAGGGGATCCGAAACCGATGAGCATGTCGACCAACGGAATACGCAGGGAAGCCCATCCCAACGGCCTGGTGTTCATCACCGAGCGCATGCCGAACATCCGCTCGGTCGCCCTCGGGGTCTGGATGAAGCGGGGATCGCGCCACGAGACCCCCGACCAGAACGGCATCTCCCACTTCATCGAGCACCTGCTCTTCAAGGGGACCGAGACCCGGACGGCGCGCGACATCGCCCTCATCATCGACTCGGTCGGCGGGCAGATGGACGCCTTCACGACCAAGGAAAACACCTGTTTCTATTTCAAGGTGCTCGACCGCCACGTCGATGTCGCCATCGACCTGCTCTCCGACATCGTCCGGCACCCGAAGTTCATGCCGGATGACATCGAGAAGGAGCGCAAGGTCATCTACGAAGAGATCAAGATGGTCGACGACACCGCCGACGAGCTGGTGTACGACATCTTCAGCGAGGCGTTCTACGGCGACCATCCGCTCGGCAGGCCGATCCAGGGAACGGTCGAGTCGGTCGGACGGATGCGGACCGAGGGTCTGGCGCGCTTCTTCCGCGAGTCGTACCGGCCGGCGAACGTGCTGGTGACCGCCGCCGGCAACCTCGACCACGACCGCCTCGACAACGCCCTGCGCACCGCCTTCGGCGACATCCCGAGCGGCTCGGCCCCCGTGCTCGGCCCGTCGCCGCAGACCCGATCGGGCCTGACGGTGCGCGAGAAGAGCGACCTCGGCCAGCTGCACCTGTGCCTCGGCCTCCCGGGCGTGGCGATGAACGATGCGCGCCGCTACCCGGCGTACGTCCTCAACACGGTGCTCGGCGGCACCATGTCGTCGCGCCTGTTCCAGCACATTCGCGAGGAGCGCGGCCTGGTCTACTCGGTCTTCTCGTCGGCCAACTCGTATCTCGACACCGGCAACCTCATCGTCTACGCGGCGATGTCGCCCGAGTCGGGCCGCGAGGTGCTTCAGCTTGTCGTCGAGGAGCTGCGCCGCATCAAGGACGAGCCGATCTCCGACGCCGAGCTGCAACTCGCCAAGGACCACCTGAAGGGCAATCTGATGCTCTCGCTCGAGAGCAGCAGCAGCCGGATGTCGAACCTGGCGCGGCAGGAGCTCTACTTCGGCCGGCAGACCACGCTCGACGAAATCCTCGCCGGCATCGACCAGGTGGGGCGCGACGAGACCCGGGCGCTGGCGCGCGACCTGTTCGATCCGGCGCGCTGCGCCGTCGCCGTCCTCGGCAAGGCGGCCGGGGCGCGCCTCGAGACCGTCCGGCTCGACTTCTGATGTCCGCGCGTCCGTCGGAGGCGGTCACCGTCGCCCTGCGACGCCTCCCCGGAAACGCCGATCTGCCGATCCCCGCCCGGGCCACCCCCGGGAGCGCCGGGTTCGACCTGCGCGCCTGCGTCCCCGGCGACACGACGCTGGCTCCGGGCGCCCGGGCGCTCATCCCGACCGGGTTCGCCATCGCCATCCCGCCAGGCTACGAGGGGCAGGTCAGGCCGCGCAGCGGCGTGGCGCTGCGCCAGGGGCTGACCATGCTCAACACGCCCGGCACGATCGACTCCGACTACCGCGGCGAGGTGGCCGTGGTGGCGGTGAACCTCGGCCAGGAGCAGGTGACGATCCGTCGCGGCGACCGCATCGCCCAGCTGGTGATCGCCCCGGTGGCCGACGCCCGCCTCGAAGAGACCAGCGAGCTTCCGGGGACGGGTCGCGGCGCCGGGGGATTCGGGCATACCGGGACGAGCTGAGCACCCCACCCGCCGGCCCGCTCCCGGTGAGCATTACAGAGCGATGTCGTCGCGAATCATTGTCGCGCAAGGCCTTGCCGGCGATGGCGGGGCGGGATCGATTCCGGTAGACTCCGCGCTCTCGTATCCGGATGAGGGGGATGGCGATCCGGCTGGCGGTGCTCGGAAGCGGCAGTGGCGGCAACGCCACCCTCGTCGAGGGTGGCGGCGTGCGCGTGCTGGTCGACGCCGGCTTCTCCTGCCGCATGCTGGCGCAGCGTCTGCGCCTCGTAGGGCTCGAGCCCGCGGCCATCGACGCCCTCCTCATCACCCACGAACATGGCGATCATGTCGGCGGCGCGGCCGCGTTCGCGGCCGCGTTCGGGGTCCCCATCTACTGCACTCGCGGCACCGCCGCCGCGGCCGGGTTCGGGGCCGGGGAGGCCGTGGTGCGCACGATCGTGGCGGACGAGCCGTTCGATCTCGGGGCGCTGCGGGTGCGGCCGTTCGCGGTCCCGCACGACGCCGCCGAGACCATCGGCTACGTGCTCGAGGCGGGCGGCGCGCGCGCCGGCTACGTCACCGACCTCGGCCACGGCCCGGCGGCGGTGCGCGAGGGGCTGCGCGAGTGCGACCTCCTGGTGGTCGAGTCGAACCACGATCTCGACATGCTGCGCACAGGTCCGTATCCTGAGCACATCAAGGCGCGGGTCCTGGGACGCCATGGGCATCTCGACAACGAGACCGCCGCGGACATCCTCGGGGAGGTCGTCGGCCGGGCGACGCGGGCGGTCGTCCTGGCGCATTTGAGCCGGACCAACAACAGCCCGGAGCTGGCGCTGGGAGCGGTGCGGCGCCGGCTCGATGAGCGCGGCCGCCGGGTGCCGGCGCTGCACGCGGCCGAGCAGCGCCGCCCGTCGCCGTGGTTCGAGGTGTGAGCCGATGATCGCGCGCTATTCCCGCCCGGCGATGAGCCGGATCTGGGACGAGGAGAGCAGGTACCGCCGCTGGCTCGAGGTCGAGCTGGCGGTGTGCGACGCCTGGGCCGAGGCCGGGCGCATCCCGAAGGAGGCGGTGCAGGTCATCCGCGCCCGCGCCGGTTTCGACGTCGGGCGGATCCGGGAGATCGAGGCGACCGTCCAGCACGACGTCATCGCCTTCCTGACCAGCGTCGCCGAGAAGGTCGGGCCGGAGTCGCGCCATATCCATTTGGGGCTCACCAGCAACGATGTCGTCGACACGGCCCAGGCGCTGCAGATCCGCGCGGCGGCCGACCTGCTTCTCCAGGGGCTCGAGGGGCTGCGCCAGGCGATCGAGGCGCGCGCCTTCGAGCACCGGAACACCGTGATGATCGGCCGCACCCACGGCATGCACGCCGAGCCGATCACGTTCGGCCTGAAGCTGGCCGTGTGGCACGACCAGGTGCGCCGCGATATCGCGCGGCTCGAGGCGGCGCGGGCCGGCCTCGCGGTCGGCAAGCTGTCGGGCGCCGTCGGGACCTTCGCGCACCTCGATCCGGACACCGAGGCGCGCGCGCTGGGCGCGCTCGGCCTGCGGCCGGTCCCGATCGCCACGCAGGTCATCGCCCGCGACCGGCACGCCGAGCTGATCACCGCCGTCGCCCTGGCGGGGACGTCGATCGAGTCGTTCGCGGTCGAGATCCGCCACCTGCAGCGATCCGAGGTCGGCGAGGTCGAGGAGCCGTTCGGCAAGGGGCAGAAGGGTTCCTCGGCGATGCCGCACAAGAAGAACCCGATCGGCTGCGAGCAGATGGCCGGCCTGGCGCGCCTCCTGCGCGGCTACATGGCGGCGGCTTTCGAGAATGTGCCGCTGTGGCACGAGCGCGACATCTCGCACTCGTCGGCCGAGCGGGTGATCCTGCCGGACGCCACCATCCTGCTCGATTACATGCTGCACCGCTTCACGCGCATCGTCGCCGGCATGGTCGTGAACAAGGCGGCCATGCAACGCAATCTCGAGGCCTCCGGCGGGCTGATCTTCTCGGGAAACGTGCTTCTCGCCCTGGCCGAAAAAGGGGTGACGCGGGAGCAGGCCTACGACTGGGTGCAGGGGGCCGCGATGAAGGCGCGCGGCGGCGGGGACGATTTCCTGACGCTCCTCAAGCAGGAGCCCGGGGTGGCGAAGCTGCTGACCGCGGCGGAGCTGGAGCGCTGCTTCGATCTCGGCCACCAGCTGCGTCATGTCGACGACCTGTTCCGGAGGGTCTTCGGGCGGGCCTGAGAGGACGGCCGGCGCCGCCGTCCGGGGCGGCCCCGACGGGTGGCGCGTATGTTATGCTTCACGTTCTTCCGGCGGGAGGCGGTTTCTTGAAGGCTCGCGTCTACGTCACGTTGAAGCGCGGTGTGCTCGATCCCCAGGGCAAGGCGGTCTGTTCCGGGCTGCACCAGCTCGGTTACCGCGAGGTGACCGACGTCCGGATCGGCAAGTACATGGAGGTGACCCTCGGAGGCCTGCCGCGGCAGGAGGCCGAGAAGCGCCTTCAGGCGATGTGCGAAAAGCTCCTCGCCAACCCGGTCATCGAGGATTACCGGTTCGAGTTCCACGAGGAGTGAGGGGGCGGCGGTGAAGTTCGGGATCGTCGTCTTCCCCGGCTCCAACTGCGAGCACGACGTCTATCACGTCGCCAAGCACCTGCTCGGCCACGAAGCCTC
>Ga0210377_10001318_pt1 | contig 22639 bp, 23 predicted proteins | sample PLM4_65_b1redo_FD_155480 | JGI IMG/M metagenome (GOLD analysis project Ga0210377, IMG submission 155480) | Groundwater sediment microbial communities from an aquifer in East River, Colorado, USA - PLM4_65_b1 redo | ecosystem: Environmental > Terrestrial > Soil > Riparian zone | place: USA: East...
ACGACCGACCTCGCCGCCGCTGAGCGCCATCAGGCGGTCGAAAGCGGCCCGTTCGGCGCGCGCGTCGAAGGAGGTGTACCCGGGCGCCCTGACGACCTCGCGGTCGAAGCGCACCCCGAGACCGAAGCTCAGGTTCGGCATCGGCTTGTACAGGTCCTGAACGTAGATGCCGCCGCTCTGGCTCTGCGCCTCGGCATCGACACTGCGGTCGGACGGGATCAGGTAGACCAGCGACTCCGGGCGGCCACCCAGGCAGCCTTCCTCGGGGTCGCACACGGGCTCCACCGGCGGCTGCAGCGCGACGATGTCGTTGTGGTTGAGGGTCCGATCGAACGCCTCGCGTTCCAGCACGACGCCGGTCTTGATGTCGTGCGTGCCCTGGAAGTCGGCCACGAAGACCCCCAGGTCGGCGCGCACGGTGTCGCGCCGGCGCTGGTCGTCGTAGGTTTCGTAGAACGGGCCGCTGACGATACCGGTGCCCTCGTCGATGAAGTAGTCACGGTCGGCCCCGGGGGGGCGCACCCAGCCATACGGGTAGGTCGAGGCGGGGAAGGGCGTATCGTTCAGGATGCCGTCGTGATTGCGGTCCTCGGTGCCGGCATCGAGGCGGAAGTCCTTGTCGATGTCCTCGCTCGACTCGAGGATGCCGTTGTGGTTGGTGTCCTCGTTGACGTTGTCGAGGTGCCCGTCGCAGTCGGTGTCCTCGCGGTTGGCCCCCTCGCAGGCGCCACGCGCCGTCAGGTGGTGGTCGCCATCGGCATCCTCGGAGAGGATCTTCGTGGCGCGCGGTCCGCGGTCCGGATCGGGGACCTCGATCTCGTCGATCCGGCCGTTGGCGATGATGGTGTCCTCCCAGATGTCCCAGGCGCCGTCGGCGTCCCAATCGTCGCCGGGGTCGCGCTCGTCGGGCGCCAGGAAGGAGTCGTTGTTGCGATCGATGTAGACGGTGTCGTTGCCGTTGGTGTCGAGCCCGAGGTTCGCGGTGGTCGCGGGCCGGCTGTCGAAGTGGCCGATGGCCGCCTCGAGCACGACATCCGGGCTGAGCACGCCGACCGACCTCAGGGTGATGTTCGTGCCACCCTCCTCGACGGTGTAGCCGGTCTCCTCCAGTGTCAGGCCGTTGAGACCGACATTCAGGAAGCGCTGGGGGTCGTGGTTGACCGTCAGCGACAGGCGCGTGCTCGGCCGCACCTGCCAGGTCGCCTTGGCGAAGGCCCGGAACTCCCGCAGGCCGGTGACGAAGGCGGTGTTGAGGGCGTTGACCGGCTCGTCCTTGGCGATGTACTCGAGGGCGGCGTAGTACCAGGCATGGTCGCAGACGATCGGGCCGGAGAGCGCGAGGAAGGGGAGGAAGTCGTTGAACCTCAGGTCGCGCAGGTCCTGTTCGCCGATCCCGCCGTGGATGGCGCTGTCGTCGATGCCGGCGCCGTCGCCGTCGAGCGCGGCGACGCGCCAGAAGAACCTGAACACCCCTTCGAACCCGTTGCCCCCGGACTTGGTGATGATGTTCGCGAGCCCGCCCTGGGCGCGCCCGTACTCGGCCGTGGCCCCGGACGACTTCACCTCGATCTCCTGGATCGACTCGATGTTGAGCTGGGCGCCGATCTTCCCGGTCAGCGGGTCGGTCGTCGACACCCCGTCGACCAGGGTGATCACGTCGGTGTCGCGCGCCCCGTGGATGTTCGGGCTGCCGTCCCCATCGATGTCGCTGACACCCGGCGCCAGCGTGAGCACGTCCTGGTAGTTGCGGCCCAGGATCGGCAGGTTGTCGACGAACTCCGAGGAGAAGCGCGACTGTGTCGTGGTCTCCTCGAGCGACACAATCTGGGGGCTGGCGCGAACCTGCACCGATTCCCGCAGCGCCCGCTCGCCCGACAGGGTCACGTCGACCCGCGTGGCCTCGCCGGCGCGCACGTCCACCTCGGACAGAACGACGGTGGCGTGACCGGGGAGCGCGAAGCGGATGGAATAGTCCCTGGCCGCCGGCAGCCCGGCGATGCGGAAGGTCCCGTCCGCGCCGCTGATGGCGCCGCGGGACGCGACCCCCGCCGCCGGGTTGGTCGCCTCGACAGCGACACCGGCGAGCGGCGCGCCGGCAGTGTCGACGACGGCGCCGCGCAGGGCGCCGCTCGCCTCGGCATGCAGCGCGCCGGGGAGAGCCACGAGGAGGACCGCCGCGAACAGCACGAGGGAGATGGCGTCGCGGCCAACGCTGCGCCGCGCCGATCGCCTCGGGCGGCGCCCCTCGTGTTCTCGCGGCTTGTGGTGCTGCATCGATGTCCCCTCCCGGGCCCCCGCGCGATCCGACTACAGGGCCGGGAGATAGACGAGCAGGTCGGAAAACCGGCTCAGGAGGCGGTCGGGCCGGCTGGCCAGAAGCGCGTCGCGTGACGCCGAACCGGTGGGCAACGCGTAGACCGAGACGCCGGCCTTGCGCGCCACCTCGACATCGAGCGGCATGTCGCCGACATACACCACCTCTTCGGCCCCGAGCCCGAGACGCATCATCATGATCTCGAGCATCTCGGGATCGGGCTTCGGGCGCTCGACGTCGTTGGGTCCCAGGACCTCGGCGAAGAGGTGGTCGATCTCGAGCGTTCTGAGGATGTCGCGCGCGAAGTACGAGGGCTTGTTGGTGGCGATCCCCATCTGATAGGTGCGCCGGTCGAGCTCCTCGAGCGTCTCGCGTACCAGGGGGAGGATGGTGGTGCGCTCCTGGCAGATGGTGGCGTACTTGTCGCGGAAGATCCGCACCCCCGCCTCGATCCCCCGGGGGCCTATCGCCTGCTCGATGAGCTTCTCGAGACCGTGGCCCACCATGCCGCGGACCTCCCCGAGCGAGTACGGCGGCAGCCCGTGCGCCTGACGCACGTGATTCAGGCTGTCCGTGATCGGTTCGTAGGAGTCGATGAGGGTGCCGTCAAAATCGAAGATGACCCCGCGGATCAATGCGGTCTCCGGATGGAATGGGGAATCCTAGCATCGGCGCCCGAGTCGGATCAAGCCGACCGGGCCCGCGTGCTAGACTGAACGGCCGCGCGGGCTTCGCGCGCGTCCGGAGGGGGTCGTGCAGGCGGCACTTGTGCTCATGCGGGCGGCGCTCGTGATCTACGCCGCCGGCTTCGTGACCGCGCTCGCCGCGGTGCTCCGGGAGGGGACGCGGGCGGCGCGCTGGACCCCGCGTTTGGCCGCCGCCGGGGCGTTGTTCCACACGGCGGGGATGCTCTCCCTGGGGTGGGGGCTGCAGCGCTGCCCGCTCGGGACCCTTCCCGAAGTCCTCGCGGCGCTGGCCTGGGTTGCCGTCCTCATCTACCTGTTCGTCTGGTGGCGCTACCGGGTCGAGGTCCTGCACCTGGTGATCCTGCCGCTGGCGATGATCGTCCTCATCATCTCGAAGATCCTGCCGGACGAGATGATCCCGGTCGGCCCGACCATGCAGCAGTCGCTCCTGCGCATCCACCTCGGGGCGATCATCTTCGGTGTGGGGGCGCTGTTCGTCACCTTCGCCGCCAGCCTCGTCTACCTGGTCGTCGATCGCGCCCTCAAGGCGAAACGGCCGGCGCGCTACTTCCGCACCCTGCCGTCGCTGGCGGGGTGCGACCGGATGGGCCGCCTGTCGCTCCTCTTCGCGTTCCCGCTCCTGACCTTCGGCATCGTCACCGGCGCCGTCGTGAACGACGCCAAGTACGGCACCCCGTGGGCCTGGCAGGCCAACGAGACACTGGCGATCCTCGCCTGGCTCCTGCTCGCGGTGGTCGTGGTCGCCCGCATCGGCTGGGGCTGGCGCGGCCGCAAGCCGGCGCTCCTGACGCTCGTCGGGTTCGGCCTGGTGTTCCTGCGGATGTTAGGGGTCTGACGGGCGATGGCGATCCTCCTCTACGGGGCCAACCACCAGAGCGCCCCGCTCGAGTTCCGCGAGCGGCTCGTCGTCCCGGAGGATGACCTGGTGGCGGCCATCCACCGGCTGATCGGGCGAGAGGGGATCGACGAGGGGCTCATCCTGTCGACCTGCAACCGCACCGAAATCCTGGTGCACGGGGCCGCGCCCGCAGCCGGGGAGACCCTCAGGGAGTTCCTGCGGACCCAGAGCCATGCCGAGCCCGCCGACCTCGACCGGCACTGCTACCTGCACGCCGACCGGGAGGCGGTGAAGCACCTGTTCCGGGTCGCCTGCTCGCTCGACTCGATGATCGTCGGGGAGCCGCAAATCCTCGGACAGGTGAAGGAGGCGTACGCCAAGGCGCATGCCGCCGGCGGGCTGCGCTCGGTCCTCGACAATTTGCTGCAGCGCGCCTTCGCGGTCGCCAAGAAGGTGCGCACCGAGACCGGCATCGCCCGCGCCCCGGTGTCGATCGCCCACGCCGCGGCGGCGCGGGCGCGCGAGATCTTCGGCGACCTGGGCCGAAGCAATGTGCTCATCCTCGGGGCCGGGAAGATGGCGCGCATCGCCGCCCAGCACATCGCCGCCGACGGTGCCGGCTCGATCAGCGTGGTCAACCGCTCCTACCAGCGCGGCGCCGAACTGGCGCGCGAACTCGGCGGCGAGGCGATCATGTGGGAGCGCCTGCCGGAGGTCCTGGAGGAGTCCGACATCGTCATCGTCTCGACCGGAGCGCCGCACCACATCGTCACCCGCGAGGACGCCCAGCGCATCGCCCGCCAGCGCCGCGGCCGGCCGATCTTCTTCATCGACATCGCCGTGCCGCGCAATGTCGATCCGCGGGTCAACGATCTCGACAACGTCTATGTGTACGACATCGACGACCTCAAGATCGTCGCCGAGGCGGGGATGAGGGAGCGCCGGAACGAGGCCCGCCTCGCCGAGGAGATCGTCGATCGCGAGGCGTCGGCCTACATCGACTGGATGCGCTCGCTCGAGGTCGCGCCGACCATCGTGGCGCTGCGCGACCACATGCATGCCATGGGCTCCGCCGAGTTCGACCGCTTCCGCGCCCGGCTCGGCGCGCTTTCCCCCGAGCAGCAGCAGGCTCTCGAGGAGTTCCGGACCGCCCTCATGAACAAGGTGCTGCACCATCCGATCCAGGCCCTGAAGCGCTCCTCCACCCGCCCCGGCTCGGGGCAGCTCGTCGCCTTCCTGCGCGAGGCCTTCGGTCTCGACGGCCAGGGGCCGACCCGGGGGCGGTCGTGAGCCCGGCGGCGCGCCCGCTGGTCATCGGCAGCCGCGGCAGCCGGCTGGCGCTGTGGCAGGCGAACTGGGTCCGGCGGCAGCTGGAGGCGGCCGGCCGGCCGGTCACCATCAAGGAGATCAAGACGTCGGGCGACCGTTTCGTCGAGCAGTCGCTCGCCGTGATCGGCGGTCAGGGGCTGTTCGTCAAGGAGATCGAAGAGGCGCTGCTGGCGCGCACCATCGACGTCGCCGTCCACAGTCTTAAAGATCTGCCGACCGCGCAGCCGCAGGGCCTGGTCGTCGCCTGCGTGCCGGCGCGGGAGGACGTCCGCGACCTGCTCCTGGCGCGCGGCGCCACGCGCCTGCGCGCCCTGCCGACCGGGTCGATCGTCGGCACCGGCAGCCCGCGGCGCGCCTCCCAGATCCTCAACCTGCGTCCCGACCTGGCGGTCCGCGACCTGCGCGGCAATGTCGACACGCGCATCGCCAAATGGGAGCGCGGCGAATACGACGCCATCATCCTGGCCTGCGCCGGCGTGCGGCGTCTCGAGCTGCCGGTCGTCGGAACGCCGATCGATCTCGAGGCCATGCTGCCGGCGGTCGGGCAGGGGGCGCTGGCGATCGAAACCCGCGCCGACGACGCCGACGCCCGCGCCGTGCTGGCCCCGACCCATCACCCCGAAACGGCGGCGGCGGTCGCGGCCGAGCGGGCGTTCCTGCGCGCCCTCGGTGGCGGCTGCCAGGCGCCGATCGCGGCGCATGCGCGGCACGAGGCCGGGATGCTCCGGCTGAGCGGGCTCGTGGCCGAGCCGACCGGGCGGCGCATGGTGCGCGGCAGCGTCTCGGGGCGGCCGGACGAGGCCGAGTCGATCGGCACGGCACTGGCGGAAGATCTGCTCGGGCGGGGCGCGCGCGATCTCCTGCCGCGCGCCGCCTCCGGCGCCGGGCCCGCCTGATGGCCGGGCGGGCCACCCGCGGCCGGTCACGGCGCGCCACGACGGCGGTGCGGAGTGGACCCGTGGGTCGGAAGCCCGCCCACCGGCCCCTCGCCGGCCGGACCATCGTCGTCACCAGGGCGCGCGAGCAGGCGGGCGGTTTCGCGGCTCTGCTGCGCGGGGCCGGGGCCGAGGTCCTCGAAGCGCCGGCGATCGCGATCGTCCCGCCGCGGTCCTTCGCCGCGGTCGATCGGGCGCTGGGCCGGATCGGCGACTACCGGATTCTCATCCTCACGAGCGTCAACGGCGTGAGCCGGTTTTTCGATCGGATGCGGACGGCGGGGATCGGTCCGCGGCGGCTGGCCGGCCTCGATATCGTCGCCATCGGGCCGGCCACCGCCGCGGCGCTCGAGAAGCATGGGCTTGCCGTCTCGGGCATGCCCGACGATTTCCGCGCCGAGGGGCTGGTGGAGCTGCTGGGTGGCCGCGACCTGCGCGGCGCGCGCATCTTGTTGCCGCGGGCGGCGGTCGCCCGCGACCTGCTGGTGCACGCCCTGCGGCGCCGCGGCGCCCGCGTCGATGTCGTGACCGTCTACCGGGCGGTCGCCACGAGCGCCGGGATGGCCGCCGTGCGCGCGGCGTTGCGCGCCGGCCGGATCGACCTGGTGACGTTCGCCTCCTCGTCGACCGCGACCCATTTCACGGCGCGCTTCCGGGCCGGCGATCGCCGCCTGCTGCGACGTGTCCCGGCGGGAGTCATCGGGCCGATCACCGCCGCGACCACGCGCCGGCTCGGCTTCCGCATCGCCGTGCAGCCGCGCCAGTACACCATCCCGGCGCTCGCCGCCGCCATCGTCCGGCGGCTCGGCCGGCGGCCCGGCCGGACGCCGCGCGCCGGCGGCGGGCGCGCCCTGTGATAGATTGACCGGCCTCGCGGGAGAGAGGATGGAATCGTCGGCCGGGGCCGCCCTCAGGCGGACCCCTCTCAATACGCTGTTCCGGGATCTGGGCGCCCGTCTGGTCGATTTCGCCGGCTGGGAGATGCCGGTGCAGTTCACCTCGGTGATCGACGAGCACGTGGCGGTGCGCACCGCCGCCGGTCTGTTCGACGTCAGCCACATGGGCGAGATCGAGGTGGAGGGTCCCGACGCCCTGGCCCTGGTGCAGCGCGTCACCTGCAACGACGCGTCGCGGCTCGTCGTCGGGCAGGCGCACTACACCGGTCTGCTCAACGAGCGCGGCGGCTTCGTCGACGACATCCTGGTCTACAGGCGCGGCGCCGACCGCTTCCTGCTGGTGGTGAACGCCGGCAATACCGACAAGGACTTCGCCTGGGTGAAGTCACACACGCGGGGCGAGGTCCGGGTGGACAATGCCTCGGCCCGCTGGGCCCAGATCGCCATCCAGGGACCGCGTTCGGAGGAGATCCTGCGCCCGTTGTGCGCCGGCGACCTGCGCGCCATCGCCTACTATCATTTCGCCGAGATGACCGTGAAGGGCGCCGCCTGCATCGTGTCGCGCACCGGCTACACCGGCGAGGACGGGTTCGAGATCTACGGTCCGACCGGGGCGGCGGCCGACCTGTTCAGCGCGCTCCTGCAGGCCGGCAAGGGCGCGGGTCTTCTGCCCTGCGGACTCGGGGCACGCGATACCCTGCGGCTCGAGGCGCGCATGCCGCTCTACGGCAACGACATCGATGACACGACCACGCCGCTCGAGGCGGGTCTGAAGTGGATCGTCAAGACGGGGAAGGGCGAGTTCATCGGCCGCGACGCGCTGCTGCGCCAGGAGAAGGAAGGGGTGGGTCGCCGGCTGGTCGGATTCGAGATGGTCGATCGCGGCATCGCGCGGCACGGTTACGCCGTGCGGCACGACGGGCGCGAGATCGGACTGGTGACCTCCGGCACTTTCGGCCCGTACGTGAAGAAAAATATCGGCATGGCCTACGTCCCGCCCGGGCTCGCGGAGCCCGGCGCGCGCTTCGCGGTCGTCATCCGTGAGCGCGAGGCAGCGGCGGTCGTGGTGCCGGCGCCGTTCTACAAGCGGGCCCGTTGAGCGGGCGCGCCCACAGGGGAGGCCAGGTTGAGCAAGGGTGACGGCATCTATCCCGAGGATCTGCGCTACACGAAGGAGCACGAGTGGCTCGAGGTGCGCGGCAACGTCGCCACCGTCGGCATCACGCAGTACGCCCAGGCCGAGCTCGGCGACATCGTCTATGTGGAGCTGCCGCAGGCCGGGGCGGCGATCGTGGCCGGCGAGCCGTTCGGCACCGTCGAATCGGTGAAGGCGGTGTCGGAGCTGTTCGCGCCGACCTCCGGCACAGTCGCGGAAGTGAACGCGGGACTGGCGCAGAGCCCCGACCAGGTGAACAAGGATCCCTACGGCGAAGGCTGGATGATCCGCATCACCATGGCCGACCCCGGGGAGGCGGACGCCCTCATGACCGCGGCGCAGTACCGCAAGTACGTCGAGGACGAGGCCAACTGACATGTCCTCTTCGCACCGCTATATCCCGCAGTCGGAGGATGAGCGGGCCGCGATGCTCGGCGCCGTCGGCGCCGCGGGCATCGAGGACCTGTTCGCCTCCATCCCGGAACGACTCAGGCTGCGCAAGCCCCTCGACGTGCCCGGGCCGCTCGCCGAGATGGACCTGGTCACCTGGATGACCGCCTGCGCCGCGGACAACCGCCTGCCCGACCCGGGCGCGCAGTTCCTCGGGGCCGGCGCCTACCGCCATTTCGCGCCTGCACTGGTGGATCACCTGATCTCACGCACCGAGTTCTACTCGTCCTACACCCCCTACCAGCCGGAGATCAGCCAGGGGACCCTGCAGGCGGTGTTCGAATACCAGACGCTGATCGGCCAGCTCACCGGCCTGCCTATCGCCAACGCCTCGATGTACGAGGGCGCCTCGACCCTCGCGGAGGCGGTGCTGATGGCCGAGCGCGTGACGCCGCGCGGCCGCGTGGTGGTCTCGGACGGCGTGCATCCGGAATATCTCCGTGTCGTCCGCACCTACGTCGCCAACACGGAGATCGCCGTCGACACCTTCGGCGCCCGCCCCGACGGCAGCGCCGATCCGCAGGCCGCCCGGCAGGCGCTCGAGACCAAGGCGTCGGCGCTGGTGATCCAGCACCCGAATTTTCTCGGCTGCCTCGAGGATGTCGAGGCGATGGCCGCGGCCGCCCAGAAGGCCAAGGCCGTCCTCATCGTCGTCGTGAACGAGCCGGTGTCGCTCGGGCTCCTGAAGGCGCCCGGATCGCAAGGCGCCGCCATCGTGCTCGGCGAAGGCCAGGGGCTCGGCGTGCCGCTGTCGTACGGCGGCCCGTTCCTGGGATTCCTGGCGGCGGGACCCGCCTACCTGAGACAGATGCCCGGCCGGCTGATCGGCGAGGCGCGCGATGTCGACGGCCGGCGCGGCTACGTGCTCACCCTGGCGACACGCGAGCAGCACATCCGCCGCGACAAGGCGACCTCGAACATCTGCACCAACGAAGGGCTGTGCGCCCTGACCGCGGCGATTTTCATGGCGGCGCTCGGCAAGCGCGGCCTGATGGATTTGGCGCGGCAGAACCACGCGCGCGCCGCCTACGCGCGTGAGCGCATCGCCGCCGCGAAAGGATGCACGCTGCCGCACGCGGCGCCCTTCTTCAACGAGTTCGTCGTGCGGCTGCCGATCGCTGCGGGAGAGGCGGTCGAGGCGCTGGCCGCGAAGGGGATCGCCGCCGGCGTGCCCCTGGCGCGCTATTTCCCGGAGCGCGACCGCGATCTCCTGATCACGGTGACCGAGATGAATCCGCGCGCCGAGATCGACCGGCTGGCGGCGGAGCTGGGGAGACTCGCCTGACATGGAAACGAGAAACCTGCGCGCCCCCGAGAAGCTGCTGTTCGAAATCTCCCGCCCCGGCCGGCGCGGCTTCGAGCCGCCGGCGATGGACATCCCCGATCCCGGGCGCTACGACCTCGATCCACGCCACGTGCGCGACGACATCGAGGGTTTCCCCGAGCTGAGCGAGGTGGACGTGGTGCGCCACTACACCCGTCTGTCGCGGCTCAACTACGCCATCGACCTGGGGCTCTACCCGCTCGGATCGTGCACGATGAAGTACAACCCGAAGGTCAACGAGAAGGTGGCGCGCCTGGCCGGCTTCGCCGACGCCCACCCGCAGCTGCCCGAGGCGATGGCCCAGGGGAATCTGCGCTTGATGTGGCAGCTCGAGAAGGCGCTGTGCGCCATCTGCGGCATGGACCGCTTCACCCTGCAGCCGGCGGCGGGTGCGCAGGGCGAGCAGACCGCCATCCTGATGGCGCGCGCCTACCACCGTGACCGGGGCCGGGCGCGCGACGTCGTGCTGATCCCCGACTCGGCGCACGGCACCAACCCGGCGAGCGCGCACGTCGCGGGGTACCGGGTCGAGCAGATCGCCTCGAACGATCGCGGCTGCGTCGATCTGGGGGCGCTCCGGCGGCGGGTCTCCGAGGATGTTGCCGTCCTGATGCTGACCAACCCGAACACGCTGGGCGTCTTCGAGGGCGAAATCGAGGAGGTGGCGCGGGCCCTGCACGACAAGGGGGCGCTGCTTTACATGGACGGCGCCAACCTGAACGCCTTCGTCGGCCAGGCGCGGCCGGGCGACATGGGGGTCGACGTCCACCACCTGAACCTGCACAAGACCTTCTCGACGCCGCACGGCGGCGGCGGCCCCGGCGCCGGACCGGTCGGTGTCCGGAAGGCGCTCGAGCCGTACCTGCCGGTTCCGATGGTCGAGGCCGGCGGTGACCGCCTGCGTCTCGACTACGACCGCCCGAAGAGCATCGGCAAGATGCGATCGTTCTTCGGCAACTTCGGGATGTTCGTGCGCGCCTACGCCTTCATGCTGGCGCACGGCCCCGCGGGGCTCAAGCGCATGTCGGAAACGGCGGTGCTCAACGCCAACTACATCCGCCGGCGTCTCGAGGGGACTTATCATCTGCCGTACGCCTCGCCGACACTGCACGAGGTCGTCTTTTCGGACAAGGACCTCGAGGCGACCGGCGTGCGCACGCTCGACGTCGCCAAGCGCCTGATGGACTATGGCTTCCACCCGCCGACGATCTACTTCCCGCTGATCGTCAAGGGGGCGCTCATGATCGAGCCGACCGAGTCGGAGAGCCGCGAGGAGCTCGACGCCTTCTGCGACGCGATGCTGGCCATCGACGCCGAGGCCCGCCGCGATCCCGAGCTGGTCAGGACGGCGCCGCACACGACGCCGATCCGCCGGCTCGACGAGACCACCGCGGCGCGCAATCCGGTGCTGCGCTGGACGCCGGAGAAGCAGGGCTGAAGCGGGCTGGTCAGGTGGGAGCCGTCGCCCCCTCCCCCGCCCGGCCGGGGGTGCCTACCCCTCGGTGCCGGTGCGGGGCGGCTTCGATCCCGGAATCGTCGCCCCGGTGGCCGCGGGAGCGGCCGGCTCCGCCGGCCCGAGCGACACCCCTTCGGGCAGTCGCGTGATCGTCATGTTCGTGAACAGGCGCATCTGGCAGCCGAGCGCCTCGACCTCCTTGCCGGTCCGCCGCGACACGTAGCGGAAGGCACAGTTCCGGCAATCGCCGTTCCAGCAGTATTTCGTGTACGCCAGCTCGAGCCGCATGTGCTGGAGGACCCGCAGGAGGGTGTTGTTCTCCGGCACCTCGTAGACGGTGCCGTTGATCGTGACGGCGATCAGCCGCTCATAGGGTTCCAGGACCGCCGATTCCAAGGGGCCTCCGGGGCGGGCTCGCTCGCCTCGTCCCGGCTAATCTGAGTCGCCACGTGGGGAACGGCAAGACGGTTCAGCGGGCGGGCGCGACCGGCAGGAGGCCCCAGCGGACGAAGTGCGGATAGAGGCGGTCGAGCGGCAGGCCGATGACGTTGGTGTAACTGCCCTCGACCGCGGTGATGAACAGGGCGCCGATCCCCTGCAGGGCGTACGCGCCCGCCTTGTCGCGCCCCTCGCCGGTGGCGGTGTACCAGTCGATCTCGGCGGGGGAGAGCGGCGCGAAGGTGACCCGCGACACGGCGTGCTCGCAGTCGACCGATTCCTCGGGGCAGGCGCGCAGCGCGACGGCGGTGACCACCTCGTGGGTGCGCCCCGCCAGCCTGCCGACGAAGCGCCGCGATTCGTCGTCGTCGCGCGGCTTGCCGAGGATTTCACCCGCGATCACCACGATGGTGTCGGCGGCGACGATGAGCGCCCTGCCGGCCGGCTGCGGCACGGCGAGCGCCTTCTCGCGCGCCAGGCGCAGGGCGACCTCCTCGGGGGATTCGCCGGGGCGCGGTGCCTCGTCGATCGACGCCGGGGCCGTGGTGAAGGCCAGGCCGAGCATGCGCAGGAGGTCGGCACGGCGCGGCGAGGCCGAGGCCAGGACGAGCGTGCGCGCGGGAGCGGCCGGGGCGGTCACGGACAGGACACGTTCCTAGAGGCGCCGGATGAACATCAGCAGCGCGGCGGCCGACATGACGCCGCCGAGCACCGTCAGCCGCAGCCCGCCGCCGAGAGTCACCTGCGCCACCCGCATATCGAGGTCGAGAGGCGCGCTGGTCCCAAGCCGGATGCCGTTCGCGAGGAAGGCGACCAGGGGTGACGCGGGGAAGGCGCGCGCCAGCACGTCGCCGAGCGCGGTGCCGACCATCGCCGCGAGGACGACGATGACGACGAGGTGCCAGAACCGGATGCGGCCGGAGGCCATCTCAGAAGCCCACGCGCTTCAGCGCCTCCTCGGAGCCGGGGATCTCGCCGTAGATCTTCTCGTACTGCTCGACGTTCTGCGCCAGCGCCCGGCAGAGCTGCTTGGCCACGAGCGGGGTCGCGATGAGACGCGACAGGATCTTGACGTCGGGCCGTCCCGGCACCATCCGGCCGAGATCGAGGATGAACTCAGAGCGGTTGTGGGCGATGCTGCCGAAGTTGATGTAGATCCCCTCGGCCACGGCGTCGTCCAGGCGCGCGCGAAGCGGCACTTCCTTGGGTGGGCTCTCCATGATCGCTGTCCCCTCGAGCGCCGCGGCAGCAGCCGCGGGGCGCGCGGCCACTCTACCTAAAGGAGGACGCTGCCGCAACGGAGTTTGACCCCCGACGTGGCCGACCTTATAATCGCGGCCGCTCCGCGGACGACGACGCAACGCCGGTCGGGCGGGGATTCCGGAGGAATGGTGGCTTCGAGTCGCAAGGTCCGGCGCATGAACGTCTCCGCGGCGCGTCCACGCGCAGCGACGATCCTGACGGCCGGCGTCCTCGCCGTCGCGGCGGCGCTCGGCGCCGTGTTCCTGGCGGTCGCGGCCGATCCGCCGGCGCAGCCGATCTCCGTGGCGGCGCCGGTCGTGCCCCCGCCGCTGGCCGCCGGCCCCGCGCCCGATCTTGATCTGTTATTCACCGCCCAGGTGGCCGGCTGGGTCGAACCCTGCGGCTGACCCCACAACCCGCGCGGCGGGCTGGCCCGGAGGGCCGGATTCAAGACGGTGTTCCAGGAGAAGTACCCGGGGATCCCGGTGCTCTATGCCGATGCCGGCGACTTCACCGGCGATCCGACGGTGCCCGGGCAGCGCCAGACGGATGCCCTCATCGAGGCGATGAACCAGATGGGGTACAAGGTGGCCGCCCTGGGGCTGCGCGAGCTCACGCAGGGCTGGGATCCGTTCGCCGCCCGCCGCGCGAAGGCGATGTTCCCCTTCGTGTCGGCCAACATCGTCTGGCAGGACACCGCCCTGCCGGTGGTCGACCCGTTCGTCATCGTGAGCGCGCCGCTGCGCCCGGGCGCCAAGGGGAAGGAGATCCGTATCGCCTTCACCGGGGTCACGATGAACAACCCGGCGTTCCTCAAGTCGGGCTCGAGCGGACGGACGATCGTCACCATCGACCCGATCGAGGCGGCCGCGAAGGTCGTGCCGCGCATGCGGGAGAAGGCCGACCTCGTCGTGGTGCTGGCGAGCATCGACATCGAGAAGTGCCGGGCCCTGGCGCGCCGGGCGAAGGACGTCGATCTCATCCTCGGAGGCCTCGGCGCCGCGCAGTCGCGCCCGGACGACTTCCCCGAGGACTCGCTCATCGGCAAGACCCGCATCCAGTTGGTCGGCGATCAGGGGAAGAACCTCGGCGAGGTGCGCCTGACCTTCAAGGATGGACGGACCCTCGGGGCGGTGCAGCGCGCCGTCGTCCCGCTGACCCGCGACTGGCCCGATCAGCCGGAAATGGCCGGCCTGATGACGGCGACGCGCCAGTCGATCAACGACTACAACAGGGCGCAGGCCGAGGCGGCCAACCCGTTCGCAACGAAGGGGGCGGCGCTGGCCCCGGCGGGCGCGGCGACCGCGGCGACCACGGCCACCTACACCGGGTCGGAGCGCTGCCAGCCGTGCCACGAGGACGCCTTCGCAACCTGGGCGCAATCGTCGCACGCCCGCGCCTTCGAGATCCTGGTGACCAACAAGCAGGACTACAACCCGAGCTGCGTCGGCTGCCATGTCGTCGGCTACGGCCGTCCGGGCGGCTTCCTCAATGCCTCGTCGACGCCGCGGCTGGTCCATGTCGGCTGCGAAGCGTGCCACGGTCCCTCGAGCCGGCATCCCGAATCCGTCGGAGCCGGATACGGCGCGACCACCACCAACGCCTGCCGCGCCTGCCACACTCCGGAGAACAGCCCCGATTTCAATCCGTCCACCTACATCCCCAAGGTGCGGCACTGGGACGAGGCGCGCGCCGCCCGCTGACGGCCGCGGCCCCGCCGGACCGCATTCTTGACCCCTCCCGGCGCGGCATGTACCTTCTCCGCGGTCGCTCGAAGACGCGGGGAGCCACGATGACGGACAACGCGGGCGCCGGCGCCGGCCGGATCATGGCGCTCGATTACGGCACGCGGCGGATCGGCGTCGCCCTCTCCGATCCCCTGGGCGTGACCGCCCGCGCCCTGCTGACCCTCACGTGCCGTTCGTGGAGGCAGGACATCGCGACGCTCACGGAGCTGGCGCGCGAGCATGAGGTGACCCGCATCGTCGTCGGCTGGCCGCTCGCCATGGACGGGTCGCGCACCGAGCGCGTCCGCCTGACCGAGATCTTCATGCAGCGGGTCGGCCGGGCGACCGGGCTCCCGGTCGAGCCGTGGGACGAGCGCCTGACCTCGGTGCAGGCCGAGCGCGTGCTGATCGAGGGGGGCGTCCGCCGCGAGCGCCGCCGCGAGGTGAGAGACCAGGTCGCCGCGGTGATCCTCCTGCAGTCGTACCTCGACGCCGCCCATGCCGGGGGCCCCGCATGACCGCCGGCCGGCCGCCCCGCATGCCGCTGCCGCGCCGGAGGGTGCTGCTGCGCGGTTCGATCGCCATCGCCCTCCTGGCGGTCGTGGCGGGCACGGTCGGGCTGGTGCGCGCCTGGCTGTGGGCCACCCTGCCGTACCGCGGCTACGGCGCCTCGTCGGCGATCGTCGAGGTCCCGCCGGGAACCAGCATGCGCCGGGCACTCGAAATCCTCGAGGGGAGGGGCGTGGTGCGGCCGTTCGGCCAGGCGCGCCCGACCTTGAGGGCGTACGGGCGGGGCGGCACCCTCAAGGCCGGCGAGTATCACTTCACCCGGCCGATGACGCCGGTCGAAGTCTTCGACAAGATCATCGCGGGCGAGGTCTACTTCCACCGCGTCACCGTGATCGAGGGGCTGCGCTCGGACGAGATCTTCGCGCTCTACGTCAGGGCCGGCTTCGGCGCCACCGAGGAGTACGAGGCGGCCTTCCGCGACACCGGGCTTCTCCACGGGATGGACCCGCAGGCCGTCGACCTCGAGGGATACCTCTTTCCGGACACCTACTCGCTGCAGAAGGGGACGACGGCGCGCGCCATCCTCGCGATGATGGTGGACCGCTTCCGCGAGGTCCTCGGCCCGCCGTGGCTGGAGGCGGCCAGGGCGCGCGGTCTGAGCGTGCGCGAGGCGGTCACGCTCGCCTCGCTGGTCGAGCGCGAAACCGCCCGGGACGACGAGGATCCGATCGTCTCATCGGTCTTCCACAACCGGCTGCGCCTCGGCATGAAGCTGCAGTGCGATCCGACCGTCATCTACGCGCTGGCGATGCGCAACCAGTACGACGGCAACATCCGCCGCGACGACCTGAAGATCGACTCGCTCTACAACACCTATCGGTACGCCGGCCTGACTCCGGGGCCGATCGGCAACCCCGGGGCCTCGGCCCTGCGCGCCGCGGTCGCGCCGGCGTCGACCGACTACATCTACTTCGTGTCGATGAACACCGGGCGGCACCGCTTCTCGCGCACCCTGCAGGAGCACAACCGCGCGGTCTGGGAGTTCCAGAAGAAGCCGTTTCTCAGGTCCTCGGATCGCCGCCCGTCGTGATGGCGTGGAAGTTGATGGCGCGCCGGCGGCCCTGATCGTTCAGCCGCTCGGAGATCAGGCCCCGTTCGGTAATCTCGCCGCGCACCCGGCAGTCGTAGTGGAAGCGGCAGAAACCGTCGCGGAAGGCCTCGTCGCCGCAATGCGCCACGCCACCCCAGGACGTCGTGAACCGGCAGCGCTCCATTCCCCTTGTCTCCCATGAGCCGGGGCCGGCGCCGTGCAGGCGCCGCACCGGCGGCTTCCCAGTATCGGCGCCGGGGCTGCCGCGGTCAAGCGCGCCGATGGTCCTTGCGGTTTCGGCCGTCGATCCGCGGGAGCGTATCCGTGTAATAGGATGGGTCGCGCGCATGGGGCTTGCGGGTCCCGGGCGAGGCGCGAGGAGGAATCGATGTGGGAAGCATGTGACCGGATCCCCATGCGCCCTTCGGTTTCGCGGCGGCGCCCCGGAGGGATACTACGATGACACCACCGATACCGCTGACCGCGATTGCGTCCGGTCTCGTGCTCGTCGGAACATTCCTGCTGGCGCGGTCGCTGTGGCGCCTCGGCGCCGCCATCCGCGCGCGGTCCACCTATGGCGCGCCCTACCACAGCGGGCGGATCGGCGAGCGCCTGTTCGCGGCGCTGCTGACCCTGCCGATCGCACCCCTCGGTGCCGTGCTGCTGGTGATCGCCCTCGGCCAGGCGGCCTTCCAGCCGGTGCGCCCCGTCGAGGTGATCCGTGTCGGGGAGATGGAGTTTGGCAGGGCGGGCTGGGGTCGGACCATGGTACGGCTGAGCCCCGATCCGGCCTATCCCGAAGGTCGTGTGCTCGAGGGTTCGGTCGAGGGGGCGCGCTGGGCCGTCGTCGGCGACTTCCTCGACTGGGATCCGGGCGTCCGCTGGCTCGGTCTCGTGCCGGCGCACCGGGTGCGCGGGCTCGCCGGCGCCGGCGATGTGAGCGGGGGAGGGATCACCGCCGCGCGCACGGTGCCGATCGACGCCCTGCCGCGCATGGCGCGCCGGCTCCTGGCCTGGGACCGCTTCCTGCCGATGCTCCGCGTGCGCACCGGTTCGACCTCCTGGATGCCGCCGTCCGAACGCGCCGTCGCAATCCTGTACGTGACGCCCGAGGGGTACATCACCGACCGCGCCGCCCTGCCGTGACGGAGCGAGCGCCGCCCTTCCTCCACTTGACATGTCGCTGGTCGTCGGTTAGGTTGTTGCGCCTTTCGCGCGGGCCGGCTCCCGCCGGGGTAGTGGGCGCGGAAGACGTCAACATGATGAGAGCCTGACGACGATGCTCGATGTCTCGGGAGTTACCAAGACCTACGGCGCACGCACGGTCGTCAACGAGGTTTCGTTCTCGGTCAACAAGGGCGAGATCCTCGGTTTCCTCGGCCCCAACGGGGCCGGGAAGACGACGACGATGCGCATCATCACGGGGTACGTCGCGGCGAGCGCCGGCACCGCCAAGGTCGCCGGGTTCGACGTGCAGGAGCAGCCGCTCGAGGTCAAGAAGCGGATCGGCTACCTGCCCGAGCACCCGCCGCTGTACCGCGACATGCTGGTGCGGCCCTACCTCGAGTTCGTCGCCCGCATCCGCGGTGTCCCGCGCCGGCAGGTGCGGGCACGGGTCGACCGGGCGATCGATCGCTGCGGCGTTGGCGACGTCGCGGGCCGGCTGATCGGCAACCTGTCGAAGGGGTACCAGCAGCGCGTCGGACTGGCGCAGGCCATCCTGCACGAGCCCGACCTGCTCATCCTCGACGAGCCGACCGTCGGTCTCGACCCGTCGCAGATCCGCGAGATCCGAGCGCTCATCACGTCGTTCGCGGGCGAGCACACGGTCATCCTCTCGACCCACATCCTGCCCGAGGTGACGCTCACGTGCCATCGCGCCCTCATCATCAACGAGGGCCGGATCGCCGCCGAGGACACCGTCGAGCGGTTGGCCGCGCGGGGCGGGCGTATGCGTCAGGTCGCATTGCGGCTGGCGCGCCCCGGCGACGGCGCCGCGGCGGCGCTGGGCGCGGTGCCGGGTGTCGCGGCGGTGCGCCCCGAGGACGGCGCCGCGGGGGCCTTCATGGCGGATCTCGCCGAAGGGCAGGACCCGCGCGAGGCGATCGCCTCCCTGGCGGTGGCCCGCGGCTGGGGCCTGCTCGAGATGCGGCTGGTGACACGGAGCTTCGAGGACACCTACATGCAGATCATCCGCGGAGATGCCGCATGAGGACCATCGCCGTGATCGCCTGGCGCGAGGCGCGCACCTATTTCACCTCGCCCCTGGCCTATGCCGTCACCGGTGTCTTCGTCCTGCTGAGCGGCTACATCTTCTGGGCGTCGCTCGTGCGCTTCTCGGAGCTGTGCCTGCGCTTCGGCAGCAACCCCTACTTCTCGTCGCAGCTCAACGTCAACGACATGGTGGTGCGGCCGCTCTTCGGCACGATGGGGATCATCTTCCTGCTGATGATCCCGGTCATCACGATGCGTCTCCTCGCCGAGGAGAAGCGCGCCGGCACCGCCGAGCTGCTGTTCACCTGCCCGGTCACCAGCGGCCAGGTGGTTCTCGGGAAGTTCCTCGGCGCCGCCATCCTGCTGGTCTTCATGCTGGCGGTCACGCTGACCTACCCGCTGCTCATCATGGGCAGCGGGGCGACACCGGACATGATGCCGACACTCGTGGGGTACCTCGGGGTCCTGCTGATGGGGCTGGCCTTCCTCGCGATCGGCCTTCTCATCTCCTCGATGACCGAGAACCAGATCGTCGCGGCCGTCGTCGCGTTCGGGGCCCTGCTGATGCTCTGGGTCATCGACTGGATGTCCGAGTCGGCGACCATCACGCTGGCCGCGGTCCTGAACACCTTCAGCAACGGGCTGTGGGAGAAGGCGGGTCTCGGCACCGGCGGGCCGACGGTCGGCGAACTGCTCTCGTCGGCCTCCCTCATCGCCCATTTCCAGGATTTCCGCAAGGGCCTGCTCGACACCCAGCACGTCGTGTTCTACCTGAGCGTCGTGTTCATGTCCCTGTTCGTGACCCAGCGCGTGCTCGAGTCGCGGCGGTGGCGGTAGGAGGGTGCCCGTGAGAATCCTGCGCGACTGGGGCATCGGTATCGGGGCGCTGCTCGCCACCCTGGGTCTCATCCTGAACAGCGTCGTTCCCGAGCGGCGCGGCTACACGCTGCCGATCGCCGCCTTCGGCGCGGTGCTGCTGCTCGCCGGTGTCGTCCTCGATCGCCGGCGGATCGGCGCGGCGCTGCGCGGCCGGACCGCCCGCGCCGCAGGGGCGAGCGTCGGCTACACCCTCACGGTCCTGGCGGTGGTCGTCCTGGTCAACTTCATGGCCGGCCGGCATCACCGGCGCTTCGACCTGACCGAGAACAAGGATTTCTCCCTGAGCGAGCAGACGATCAAGGTGCTCGAGGGGCTGCCGCGCGAAGTGACCGTCACCTCGTTCACGCGCGAGACCGATCCCGGCTACCAGAAGCTGAAGGACCTGCTCGAGGAGTACACCTACCGCACCGCGAAGCTGTCGGTGAAGTTCATCGACCCCGACCGCAACCCGGGCGAAGTCAAGCGCTACAGCGTCACCGAGCTCGGGACGGTGGTGATCGAGTGCGGCAAGTCCGAGACCCGGATCACGACCTCGGACGAGGAGGCGCTGACCAACGCGCTCATCAAGGTCACCTCCGACAAGGAGCGCTCCGTCTACTTCACCACCGGCCATGGCGAGCACGACATCAACGGTACCGAGCGCGACGGCCTGTCGGCGCTGAAGGGGGTGCTCGAGAAACAGAATTACGTCGTCAAGCCGCTGGTGCTGAACCAGGGCGTTCCCGCGGAGGCGACGGCGGTGGTCATCGCCGGGCCCGACAAGCCGTTCCTCGAGGCCGAGGTCGCGATGATCGCCGACTATGCCGGCCGCGGCGGCCGCCTGCTGCTGATGCAGGACCCGGGCAGCGACCCCGGCTTCGCGACGCTTCTGTCGACCTATGGCGCCGCGGTCCGCAAGGACGTCGTCATCGACAAGGTGTCGCAGCTTTTCGGCGGCGACGCCCGCATCCCGATGGTGCCGCCCGACGGCTACGACACCCTGCACCCGATCACCAAGTCGTTCGCCTACCAGACGGTCTATCCGCTGGCGTCGTCGCTCGACGTCAAGGAGCCGGCGCCCGAGGGGGTGACGGCCACCAGGCTGGCGCAAACGTCCGAGATGTCCTGGGGCGAGACCAGCGAGGAGGAGTTCACCTCCGGCCGGATCACGCTCAACGAGGGGGTCGACACGCGCGGCCCGATCGTCCTCGCCGCCGCCTTCGAGAAGAAAGCCGACGGTGCGGAGGCCTCGGGCGCCGCCGCGGCCGCAAAGCCGGCCGGCCGCCTGGTCCTGTTCGGCGACGCCGACTTCGCCTGCAACAACTACTTCAACGCCGGCGGCAACGGCGATCTGGCGCTGAACTCCATCGCCTGGCTGGTCGAGCAGGGCGAGCTGATCTCCATCCGCCCCAAGACCGCCGTGCCGCGCATCGCGGTTCTGTCGGCGGCCCAGATCTTCTACTACTTCTGGAGCATCGTCGCGGTCGCCCCCATCGGCATCGCGGCCATCGGCGTCGCCATCTGGTGGCGCCGCAAGCGCCTGTAGGGCCGCCATGAAAATCCGGCCGGGTCCGATCGCCGCTCTCGTGCTGCTCGCCGGGCTCGGGGCGTGGGTCTACATCAGCGAGTTCCGCGGCGCCGCCGACCGCCGGAAGGCGGAGCAGGAGAAGGACCGGGCTTTCGCCTTCGAGCGCGCCGACCTGCGCGCCATCGTCGTCCGCAACCCCTCGGGCAGCGTGCGCCTGCAGAAGGAGGGCGACACCTGGGCGGTCGTCGAGCCGTTGTCCGCACCCGCCGACCGCGACGCGGTCGAAGGCATGCTGTCGTCCCTCGAGTTCGCGCGCATCGAGCGGCGTCTGGGGACGGACGGCGATCGAAAGTCCTGCGGTCTCGATCCGGCGCCGCTGGGCATCACGCTCGAGACGGCGGTCGGCCCGACGCGCACCATCGAGATGGGGGACACCAACCCGATCGGCGGCGCCTACTTCGCGGCGCTTCCGGGGGGCGAGCTGGCGGTCGTCAGTGTGTCGCTCGGCGAGGTGGCGAAGAAGGACCTGTTCGCCGTGCGCGACAAGTCCCTCGTCGCCTTCGATCCGTTCAAGACGAAGAGCCTCGTCATCGAGCGCGGCAGCGAGGTCATCGCCCTCGAGAAAAAGGAAGCCGGCTGGACGATGACCAAGCCGGTCGTCGCCCCCGCCGACGGACCGACCATCACCGACCTCTTGAGCGCGCTCGAGAGGCTGCGGGCGGCGCGCTTTGTCACCGATCATCCGGCACCGGGCGATCTCAAAGCCTGGGGATTCGAGCCGCCGGCGGTCCGCATGACCCTGTTGCAGGAAGGCTGGGATACCACCCGGACCGTGGAGTTCGGCGCCGGGAAGGACGGGGAACGGCACGCCCGGACCGTCGGCCGCGATGCGGTCGTGACGATCACGCCGGAGTTCTGGCCCAAAGCGAATGTCGCGCCATTTGATCTGCGCCGCCGCGACGCGCTCGGCCTCAGCCAGTACCGCCTGCGCTCGATTGCGATCGCCCGCGATGGTGGCAAGGCCCTCGTGCTGGAGAAGGGTGACGAGGGGAACTGGAAGGTCTCGGGTCTCGCCACCGGCACGGTCAAGTTCGATTCGGTCGACACGCTGGTGCGGGCGATCGCCGCCGTCAAGGCGGTGGCGTTCGACGACCGTCCTCCGAAGGCGCTGGAAGGGCTGTTGGCGGGCCGCCCGGTGATCGACGCGACCCTCGAGCAGGAGCCCGACGCCGCCGGCGGCACCGCGCTGCGCCAGCATCTGATCTTCGGAGCCGTTGGCAAGGACGGCCGCATGCCGGTGAAGGACCTCGACTGGTCGTCGGTCCTGTGGGCCGACGGCGCGGCGCTGGCGCGCATCGGCGAGCACATCGACGCTCTTGTGAACGAGGCCGCGACGCCTCCGGCACCGCCCGAGCCGGCCGCGGACACCACCCCACCGGCCGCCGACACGGCCGCGCCCGGAGCGGACGGGGGGTCACCGCCCGGATCGCCGGAGAGGCTCTAGTGTCCCGAGTCAGAAGTCCCTTGCCTATTCCGGCGAGCGATCCACGTCGCTGGCAAGGCGGGCCGACGAGGGAATACCGGGAGTATTCGGAGGAGGCCCAACGCCGCCAGCGGCGTGGAGAGC
>Ga0210377_10001319_pt1 | contig 22638 bp, 20 predicted proteins | sample PLM4_65_b1redo_FD_155480 | JGI IMG/M metagenome (GOLD analysis project Ga0210377, IMG submission 155480) | Groundwater sediment microbial communities from an aquifer in East River, Colorado, USA - PLM4_65_b1 redo | ecosystem: Environmental > Terrestrial > Soil > Riparian zone | place: USA: East...
AGTCATAAAGACCTCAAAGGCATCAAAGGCGAATTAACAGGGATGAAGGGGATGAAAGGGATACAGCAAAACAACATCGATTTTGTTTTATCATCCCCTGAATCCCCTTCATCCCTGTAAACAAAAGACGTTTCGGTGTTTGATTTACAGTATGCAAAGAGCTAACCGGACAATACTGATTTTTTCGTACAATATCACGCGACGTTGGCGGGCGTCAATGCGGTTTTTGGCTGATTTAATACCATGGACAACGCTGCCGCCGGCTCGGGAAATGGATCAAATCGAGAAATCATACAATTTTCGCTACAAGCCGCCCAAAAAGCGACAACAATCCCCGGATGAACAGGACGACTTGGGACAACCCCTAAGTGAACCAGGCGAAATTAATTTCAATTACGGCGCCACCTGCTTCCTCATATCCCATTGAATTTTCGTTGTTCAAGCTGCAGACAACTGTTCCGGATTCTCTAATGTTTGACGGATAAATGAAATTGGCTGCATCCATTTTAAATTCGGCATGCAAAATGCTTTTTAACGGAAGAACTATTCCGATGCAATAATGGTTAATTCAATAAATTGATTGCTTAAAGCCAGGAAATACAATATAGTATCACAAATAATGACCCGAACAATACGCTCATCACATAATGATAAGAGTTCAGGCGTTTAGTTATCCGGGTGCAATATGGGATATCAAAAAGACGTAATCATGAGAGTTTACCCGGCCTCAACTTGCAGAACATTGTTTCAACTTATTGTAACTGCAACGGTTTTAAAAAATATCAGTTCATCGCTTGCCATTCGCAAAATCAACGCATATAATTTCATTACAGATAGGTTTATTTTTTATTCACAACCCTTTTGGTAGTGCATGTCTCCTGTACGATCCTAATGGTTTTAGATACTTGGCATAAAAATCTGATGGCTGACAATGAAATATTGTAAAGTTCCCGTATAATAGATAAAATACTTTATAAAAACATTATGTTTCGACAAAAAAGGGGGTGATTCCTCGCGGCATCCACCACCGGAAAAACCTGGCAATTAATAAGTGGCACTTTTAGTTTAACGATTTCATCAGGAACAAACCTGAATAACCGAGTAAATAAAAAAGGAGGAGAACATGAACGGTCTTAGAAAAACATTTGCAATTGCAGCGGCAGTTTCATTGGTTTGTCTTTCTGCAACGGGAGCCATGGCGGCGAACAAGTTGATTGTGAAGGATGCGGCAGGGACGTTGGATAAGTATGTTGTGACAGATTTAGGATATATTGGAATTGGACATAACGCTCCAACAAGTGCAATCCATGTAAAAGGGACTGGTGTTGTTCAATCACAATTACTTTTGCATAGCACAGGGCTTACAACAGCCTCAGGTGGCGGCGGTATTGTTGCATATCATAATAATGCTGCGGGTGCCCTTCCTGCTAATGGTGATCGTCTCGGTTATGTGTTTTTTGGAGCAGTCGATGGAGCTACAGCAAGAAATGCGGCCGGTTTGGCTGCCAGAGCTGAAGGCGCTTGGAGTTCCACATCAATTCCATCGGCATTTATATTTGAAACTACCTCTACCGGATCAGTAACCAGAGCCGAAAGAATGAGAATTAATAGCGCCGGAAATGTGGGAATCGGAACAATAGCTCCTGCAAGCAAGCTCGATGTAAGTGGCGGAATCAGGCTCAACTCGACGGGTGCACAACCTGCCTGCAGCGCTGCAAATCGCGGAACTTTATGGCTCATCCAGGGAGCATCTGATGTACTTCAGATCTGTGCACAGGCCGGTGGTACTCCCATCTGGATAAATGTTACTCTGCAGTAACACATGTCAATAGAAATTAACTATGATAATGAATCATGAAAGAGAGGCTGAAAGAATTCCTTCAGCCTCTCTTTTGTTTTAAAAGATTGTATGTTAGGTTTTGACTTCACATCTGCCCCGCATGACTGGTTATTACTTCTTTCCTTGCTTGACATCAGAGATATGGTTTTAGCCAAAATCATCTTTGACGGGCTTTTCAAGTTACACAATCCACAAAAAATACGGACTGAGATTTAAAAGCTAGCTGCAACGTGCACCTCCAATCATATCGGATACATATTTCGAGAGCTCTTCCCATATGTGTAGGTTTTAATTTGCTTGAAAGTTATTTCACGCGCTCAAAACTAGTTGATACAACTTGACACTTATTATACCGACGGATAAAATGTCAAACCATCGCATTGCAGTCAACACCGCTGCAACTTATACACGATCCGTCGTCACCGTCGGGTTGGCTCTTTTCAGCACCCGGTGGGTGCTGAACGCATTGGGTCAGACAGATTACGGACTATTTAGCGTTGTAGGCTCCATTATTCTTTTTATTACGTTTCTTAACGGAGTAATGGCAAACAGCGCAGCCCGGTATTTTGCCTATTACATCGGTCAGAACGACCTAGTCGAGATAAATCGCTGGTTCAACTCAGCATTTAGTATCCACCTTTGTCTGGCTTTTATCCTTGTCCTTATAGGTTGGCCTGTAGGAGAATTCTTCATTGGCCATGTCCTCATGGTTCCGGACAATCGTTTAACAACCTGCCTGTGGATTTTTCGAATCTCCCTGATTTCGGCTTTTGCCAGCATGGTTTCGGTGCCCTTCGTCGCTATGTTCACAGCCAAACAGAATATCGCCGAACTAGCCCTTTGGGGCATACTCCAGTCCTTCCTGGTCTTTACCCTAGCATGCTTTCTCAGGTTTTTTACCACGGACAAGCTCCTGTGTTACGCCGCTGGCATGGTTTCCATTGTCTTTTTCGTACAGGCAACACAGGTTTACCGGGCAATAACCGTTTTCGATGAGTGTAGCATTGATTACGAACATATGTTTGATTGCCACCGACTTAAAAGTATTTTTTCCTTCGCCGCCTGGAACCTAATAGGCAGCTCTGGGGGGTTGTTTCGCGACCAAGGTTGTGCTATTCTGCTCAATCTCTATTTTGGCCCAAGCGTCAACGCAGCCTATGGTATCGCTAATCAGGTTTCCAATCAGGCCAACCAACTCTCAGCGTCCATGATCGGTGCTTTCTCTCCCGAGATAACCAGCAGCGAGGGTCGTGGCGACAGAGCTCGCATGCTCTCCTTGTCACAACGTGCGAGTAAATTCGGAACTATTCTTGTGCTTCTCTTGGCCATCCCGCTTATAACCGAGATGGACTATCTGCTCAGTCTCTGGTTGGGCGTGCCGCCGCCCAACACTGGGTTATTTTGTCAACTAATTCTTTGCACTTTTCTAATCGAACGCCTGTGTATCGGGCATGTGCTTGCCGTCCAAGCTCATGGTAGGATTGCAGCCTACCAAGTAACTGTTGGAACAAGCCTACTTTTAACCCTGCCGTTGGCTTGGTTATTCCTTAAATTAGGCCTTGCACCAACTAGTATTGGTATAGCTTTTATCATAACCATGTCAGTGACTTCTTTGGGCCGCATTCTGTGGGGTCGACATTTGCTTGGCATGACGATCCGTTGTTGGATGAAAGCCGTCGTTTGGCCAAGCGCTATCGTTGCTCTTGTAGCTTTGATTGCGGCAATGGTTCCTCGATGGCTGTTGCCTCCTTCCTTTTTTCGGTTTGTTTTGGTTTGTGGTTCCAGTGTTGTTCTCTCTATGCTCACTATGTGGTTCCTTGCTTTCGACTGTAAAGAACGTGATTACTTTCGTCAAAATGCGCGACGGTTATTCTTGAAAAATGATAGAGAACCCATCTAACGCATTATATTTTCACGAGGAAGTCATGACTGACCATAATCCTGTATTGTTCGATACGAGCATTGCCACTGACAATATTGGAGATGAAATTATTATTGATGCAGTGCGACAAGTATTACAGCTATGCGCCAATAACCAATTTTTTGTTAGGTTGCCAACACACGATTTCATAGGAAAAGTTGGTAGGAGGTTGGTTCGGGATGCCGATATTTGCTTTATTGGGGGCACTAACTTGCTTTCTTCCCAATTCAGGAAATATCGGCAATGGAAAATCTCCCCACTGGATGCAATTTTCCTTCGCGGGAAGGTTGTCTTGGTGGGGGTAGGTTGGTGGCAATATCAAAAACAACCCGACAAAATAACTTGCCTTTTATACCATACAATCTTGTCTCAGTCAGAAGGTGTTTTCCATTCGGTACGAGACGAATACACACGTAATATGCTTGAATCAATCGGCATCACAAATGTTCTAAATACAGGCTGTCCTACAATGTGGGCGTTGAAATCTGATCATTGCCGTAATATTCCGACTTCACGAGGTGAAAGTGTCGTGATGACACTTACCGACTACAACAAAAATATTGAATTGGATCGTAAACTATATCAGGAGCTTACTACTCGCTATTCGGAAGTTATTGCATGGCCCCAAGGGGTCGGAGATCGAAATTATATGATGGGATTACAAATCAAAAACATAATTGGCCCCGGATTATCTTCACTTGACCAAGTCTTGAGCCGACCTCATATTGATTACGTCGGTACGCGTTTGCATGCAGGCATCCGTGCACTACAACATGGTCGTCGATCTTTAATACTCGCAGTGGACAACCGGGCAAAAGAAATTTCTAAAGATACAAATCTGTGGGTTGTTGATAGATCGGATATTCAAGCAATTAGATTAGCACTTGATGAAGACAGAGATATTCAGTTAAAACTCAATTACACTGAGATTCATAAATGGATGGATAGTATAAGAAACGTTATGTCAATAAAATCAAACAACGCTTGAAGGTGTAAATATTGTGAAAATCCTTTGGTTCACCATTACTCCTTGCGGGGCATCTGAAAAATTAAAGGTTGGTTCACAAGGCGGGGGGTGGCTTTCAGCATTAGAAAAGAGCCTCGTATCCTCGGGAAAAGTAGAACTCCACGTCTGCTTTCAGTGCGAGACTGACATTCCTTCATTTTCATGTGGGGGGGTAACATATCATCCAACTAATAGAGTCCGGCTTAAGAATAGATTATTGGGGCATTTTCTGGGCAGAGGCTTCAAATCAAACCCTATTTTGACATATATTGATATTATTTCACGTGTCAAACCTGACTTGATACATGTTCATGGAACAGAAGAAGACTTTGGATTAATACAATCAGTCACTGATAGACCAGTAGTTATTTCAATGCAAGGGATCCTTACGAATTATATCTCAAAGTATTTTTCAGGAATCTCGTTTGCAAGGCTTCTTGTAAGTGAAGGATTCTTTTCACATCTTTATTTCAAGTCAGTTTTGTCCAACTATTTTATTTTTAGAGCAAATGCCAAGCGTGAAAGATTAATTCTGGATTACGCCAAACATGTCATAGGAAGAACAGCTTGGGATCGCAGATCTACGGCGGTCTTGGCACCTAAGGCATATTATTACCATGTAGACGAAATTCTTAGAGATCCTTTCTATGATGGCGTTTGGTCTCGTCAGGAATTTTCAACTCCAGTAAATATAGTCAGTGTGTTAGGCATCGCGCCATACAAGGGTTACGAAATGGTGTTGAACGTTGCTCGTATACTCCGGGATCAGACCGGCATGAATTTTACTTGGTTCGTAGCTGGTCTTTCTCCAAAGGACTCCCTGGTAAGCATTATGGATAATTGGTTGGGAGCCCAAGGAAATGTAAAACTCCTCGGTACACTTTCTGGAAAAGAAATACGTGATTTACTTTTGAATTCAGATATATTCTGCCAAGTTAGCCATATTGAAAACAGCCCAAACAGTCTTTGTGAGGCAATGCTGTTGGGAATGCCGATTGTAGCTAGCTTTGCCGGTGGAACTGATTCAATGCTATGTGCTGGAGAAGAAGGTATTCTAGTGCAAGATGGAGACCCCCTGTCTCTTGCAGGGGCGATTCTTGAATTATGTCGAGACACTGAAGGTGCCGCAAGAATGGGACATGCGGCGAGAACTCGCGCCCAGTCTCGTCATAATGCAGATAATATTGTGAAGGATCTCTTATCAGTATACAGTCTAGTATCTAAGGTCGTTTATTTCCCATAACATATGAAATGAGCTATATCATTGACTCAATTTGCCAAATTAAATAATAAGTTATCTTTATTTAGAATTAAAGGAACTGATACAATTAGTCTTGGTAATCGCAAAGAGATCGTGAGCCAAAGATTAGTCCTTCTGCTAATAATATTGCAAAGCATAGGCATACGTTCCTTTCCTATGCAAAGTATCCTGTTCAGCGTAATAATATGCTTAATAATAACTCCAAGCATTCGTATTTCTATCAAACAGTTATTGCTTTTTATCCTCTTATCAGTAATATTTACCTTATTGTCGATAAGAGGATTGTCCAGTTATACAAGCGTAGTTTATCTGATTCTTATACAGTTTACAGCTTTTTTCTTTGTAAGATATGTGAAGAACAGTTGGGCTGAAATTGAAATTGATTTGTTGGTTGTTACTTGGTGGCTGAGTCTGCATGGTTTACTCAGTTATCTTACTTATAAAGCTTTACCTACTATTTTTTCAACAGTTGTACTTGGCGAGCTGAGGTATAAGGTATTTGGTATTTTTATCCTTAGTGGTTGGGACCCTATTAGGGCAACGGGCCTTTGTTGGGAGCCCGGGTTACTTCAATATGTCGCTAATTTGAGCCTTTTTTTAGGTTTAAAGAATTCTTGGCCTCGAAGGAAACTAGCAATTTCTTTTTTCACAGTAGTGGTCACCTATTCTACCACAGGTATATTTGCTCTTATTCCCATAGTATTGTACTTATTTTTAATGCGTCGCAGGTCAATCCTCCAATGGATTTCCCTTGCAGCAACTGTAGCTATACTGGCTTCAGTGACTATGACTGTCTTTAAGGAGAACGTTGCCGACAAACTCAGCGGAAGTAATGTATCTGGATTGGTTCGTTTGCGAGACACTTTAGTTGGATGGGAGTTGCTTCAGGAAAAACCTTTTGTCGGCCATGGACAGTTCGATTATAAATATCTAAGTTCAAAATCAAGGATTTGGGAGCTTGAGACCGAACTTTTCAGTAAGAAATATTTGGATGTTGCTGGTGAAATGAGTGGAGGATATACAAATGGTTTTATGGGTGTTTGGGCTGGTTATGGTATATTCTTAGGAGTTTTTTTCTATTGGTGTTTCTTTAACAACCGGTTAATCCAGGGTGGTCATAAGGAGAGACTAACATTTTTCCTAATTTCAATTATCACATTTCTTTCAGAACCTATAACCAATACCTCATGGTTTTTTGCCCTTACAATTTCAGGATTGTCAATTAAACATTGGGTATGGCAACCACAGTTCAAAAAGATCCACCACTTTTTTAAAACTTGTACGAGAAGATATCAAACATGATTTATCCTCCTTGCACCATTAGAGAATTAAACTACAATTGAGGTGCAAGGCATTTCCCAATGGCAATTGGTTCATTTCGTTCTATAAATTGCTATCGCTTGTGAAGAAATTAACTTTTCTGTCGTAGCAGAGGTTTATCTTTATGTGGGTTTCGAGTAAACTACGTAGAAGCTTTAATTCATCCCGCTACCGATTATGGCAGGAAATCGCTGGTTTCGCGGAATCGATACCCATCGGGGCATTAGTACTGGATGCCGGAGCCGGTGAAGCTCCTTACAAGAGTCTTTTTAAACACGCTAAATACGAATCTGCCGACTTCGAGAAAGTCGATAAAACCTATGCATCATCTACATACGTATGCGATCTTCAGAAAATTCCGGTCGAGAATTGCCGCTACGATTTCATCATTTTCAATCAGGTTATGGAGCATCTTCCAGAACCCCTACTAGTACTCACCGAGTTGTATCGAGTCCTAAAACCTGGAGGCAAATTATTTTATACTGGCCCTCTCTTCTATGAAGAACACGAACAACCTTTCGACTATTACAGATATACACAATTTGGCTTGCGTTATATGCTAAGTTCAACAGGTTTTGCAATAGATCGCATAGATTGGCTTGAGGGTTATTTTGGTACAGTCGGCTATCAACTCAACGGTATGTCTCTTTACCTCCCTAATAATCCTCGTGATCTCGGTTCTGGTTTCATAGGATACAGTTTGACACCGATAATGAGTCTATTAAAAATTGCCTTTGCAGTCTGCGCGATTTTTTTCCACAACTTGGAAACCCGAGCGAAATTCATATCTCGTGGCTATCCAAAGAACTATGTTGCAATTGTTACCAAGGAACTTTCAATTTTAACATAGATATCAAATTAATGACTCCGATTATTTCCATAATAATTGCAACATATAATGCTTCTTCAACAATAAGAAATTGTCTTGAAAGTATTGTGCTTCAATTAAATGATAGCATAGAATTGCTGGTCATCGATGGTGGATCGACTGATGGAACTCAGCTTATCCTCAATGAGTATTTATCAAAAATTAATTATTATATTTCAGAAAGAGATTGTGGAATCTATGATGCATGGAATAAAGGAATCAGCCAGGCTCAAGGCGACTGGATATTATTCCTTGGTGCTGATGACACATTAGAACCAGAGGCGCTTGCAAAGTATTGCGTATTTTTAAATACAAATAATGTTTCTAGTGTCGATTTTATCTGTGCCAAAAATTCATATTTGGATAAACATGGGCAGGTTTTGAAGATTATCGGTGTTCCTTGGCAATGGGAGCAGTTTCAAAGATCCATGAAATTGGCGCATGTTGCATCACTTCATCGGCGCACTTTATTTCAGGAAGTTGGCCCTTATGACTTGCGGTTTGCGATTTGTGGAGATTACGAACTTCTGCTGCGGAAGAAAGATCGATTACGGTGCTTATTTGTGGATACCTGTATTGCACGCATGTCAACAGGTGGAATAAGCTTTTCCATGTGGGCTCTGTGGGAGGCCCATCAGATCCGAAGATTACACTCGAAGCTTTCTATTGTTACCCTAGTGGGTATTTATCTATGGCAAGTGTTCCTTTTCCTTCGACATAAAATGTTGCATTTATTTTAATGTTAATAGATTCTTTGAGTATCCATATGCTTTTTAGAGCTAATATTTATCTTTCCTCCGTTAGAATTATTTAGGAGTACGTAACATGCTTTATCTGTTCAATCAATTATTAAAGAAGGTACTTCGGCCAAATAACAAAATATTATCAGAATTATATGCAAAAGATCGTGGCCTCATCTATCGGATTCGTTCAAGCAATCTTACTTACTTACCGGACAAAAAGCTAAAAAGTCTGGCGGACACATGTCGAACTATTGAGGAACGTAATTTAGACGGGATATTTCTCGAAGCAGGGTGTGCTCTTGGTGGATCTGCGATTTTGATATGCTCATTAAAGAGATGTGATAGACCACTATTCGTTTACGACGTTTTTGGAATGATCCCACCTCCAACAAAGGAAGATACTATAGATGTGCATAACCGCTATAGAGAGATTGTGGAAGGAAAGTCAATTGGTATTGGCCAAGACAAATACTACGGGTATGAAGAAAATTTACACGAGATTGTCAAATCTAATTTCGAAAGTTTTGGAATAGACTGTAAGAAACAACTTGTATCATTAATAAAAGGCTTGGTACAAGACACAATGAAAATAGAAGGTCAAGTAGCGTTTGCTCATGTCGACGTTGATTGGTATGAACCCGTGAAAACCTGCCTGGAGAGAATTTTCCCGAATCTTGTTATTGGTGGCAGTATAATACTTGACGATTATCATGACTGGGGTGGATGCAGGAAAGCAACGGATGAATATTTGCGAGGGGTTATTGGAAAGTTCGTTTTGGATGACTCCGCCGGTTCTTTGAAAATAACTAAGATAATGAGTTAACCGGCAAAAACCATTTTAACGTAATCATGCCTTTTAACAACTACCTTTTAATCAAGGAAAACATGAAAATAGGAATCGATGCTAAAAGGTATTTTGAAGGGCCCCCCAGCGGGAAGTCCGTTGAATTGCTTTAAGATTATATTTAATGCCAATGATTATAAAATGATTTATCTTTTGTCATTTCGCCAACAACTTAAGCAGTTTTAGTTTTCATTTATTGATTTTTCCGTTTTGAGGTTTTCCTTAAGCGTACAAAGTTTAAAGCAGTTAACTGTTGCTTGGGCAATTATCCAATAACAAGAGCCTAAAGGAGAGTCCCATGAGCAAGTATCTGATTTCGATGATTATGTTAATGGTTCTTTTTGACACTGCTAATGCCTCTGTGTTGGTGCTTTCACCAAATGGTTCAACCGAATCAAAACCAAACCTAGCTCTTGCAGTTCCTGTAGCAGTTGGCAAGACAATCATGGTTTCAACTCCCCAGGTAATTGATGATATTTCAATTCCGACTTCCACAAAACTTAAAGTTGTAAAAGGTGGTTTAATAGCTGTTAACAGCGGTAAAACCTTCTCCATTAAAGGGCCATTTGAAGCTGGGCCATATCAGGTTTTTTCAGGTAGCGGAAAAATATCTGACTTGAAATACGTCGATCCTATCTGGTTTGAAGATAATCAGATTGGAAACCAGCTCGCGTTTGATGCTGTTACCGCTAACGGGACGGTTGAATTGACTACAATACGTAATGTAAACTCTATATATGTGCGTGTTCCCGTAACAATTAAAGGAAGTGGGGGGTTAGCACAAAAGTTGTCGGCTGTTGGAAACAATATTCTAGTGCTTGCAGCCGACAATATCACTGTGGATGGGATTACTCTCAAAGGTCCAGTCACTACCGGTAATGCCAATCATTCAAATGTCGCTGGCATTAACTGTAAAGGGCGATCAAACATCACAGTAAATAACTGCACAATAATAGGTAAACAGAATGGTATTCAAAATATTGAGGATTCTACAGCTGTGACTAATATTACAATTCAGAATAACAAAATCAGATATACTGGCTATGGCATAGTAATATGGCCATCGGCTCATCCGTCGCCAACAACAATTTATGGTAGTAATATAAATATATTGAACAATGATGTAAGGCTGCAAACTGGTTATAATCTTTACAGTGAAAATATTAGAGGCATCAGGATTTCTCACTGTGACAATGTATCAATTATAGGTAATACATCTCTTGGGGCTCAATTATCAATAGAAACGTGGTGTGATGGCCGAAATAGACTAGCAAAGCACATTGAAATTAGCAGTAACACTGTAGACACATGGTTATGTCTGAATAGTTTTGACGGCGGCATATTAAACAAAAATACTGTTGATTATTCGTTACTACCCACATTACATGCAGTCTCCCGGGTTTATGGGGGGTCATCTGGTGCAGTGCATGGCATAGAAGTTGTATTGGCTAAAAATGTGACTATACAAGGGAATTATGTGGCTAACCAGCCTAGTAACGGTATTTATACTGGATATGCTGGCGCTTCTTCAACATATCCAGTGCTTTCTAGCAATTTAACTATTGATAGTAATACTATTTATAAATGTGCTACAGTTAATACAACAGTTGCTGGTTTACAGCTGAATTTCATTTCAGACAGCATTATATCTAACAATATTATCACAGATTGTGGGACTACTACCTACGGGATGGCAATCAATTGTGGCGGTGAATTAGGCAAACATTTTAATCCTGTTCGTAATCTAGTCTTCTCTAATAATATATTAAGGGCAAATTATAACGCAACATATACATTCAGATTATTTGCATTTGATAATATTACAATTGATGGCCTAGTGTCTGAACTTAATGCTGGCACAGGTATAACTATAGCAGAGGCAAAATCTATTAATTTAGTAATTAGAAATTCCAAAATCATCAATAACTCCATGTTTGGGATCAGATATAATGCGTTAAACATTGCAAATATAGTAATTGAAGATTCTGATCTTAGGGGTAACCGTAAAGGGGCAAGTACATCCAACGGCATTTCGGCAGATAATATACTGGGCAAACATGCAGTCTTAAGAAATAATGTTGGCTTATAATTCAGTAAAATGCTGATTACGCAACAATGTAATATAAGCAGGCGGAACAATTTGTGACTGTTTTCTTCGGGAAGAGGCGCTTTTCTTTGATATTTCGGTTGATGATTTAACTTTCGGGCAAACTCAAGGTTTGGAAAATGACGCTGGCTGCCTATTGGGGAATCTGCATACACCCAATAACATTGAAGGGTAACATGACTAATAGACCATGTCAGGAGGAGAAAATTGGAAAAGCGACCAGATATAGCCATTGCTGGATCAAACCCGGAAGAATCGGTTAGAAAATGTTCCAAGCATGCACGTAATATGAGACATTGAAAGGGGACAGATAAGAATGCCGCTAGTTTAAGGATAATTGCTTGAAAATATTAGGCAAATCTGACGTAATGGCCAATACACAATACAGCACAAAGTTTCCGAGTCTTTTATCTACAATCCCTGTATCAAAGCCTTATTCAGTTCAACAGTAAAATAGCTCAGATGAAGCTTATGCTTTCAATGAAATCGTCAGTAAAATCATGCTTCGTCAGCTTAAACTAGCGCCATTCGGGACAGACAACGCATTAGGAGTTATTTTCTCCCTGATGCCATTGATCAAGTGCTTCAAGAAATGGGAAAATCACTTGGTAACTAATTTAAAGAAAATTAAAATTGGAATTGATGCAAAATGGTTTTTTGAGGGTCCACCAAGCGGCAGGAATGTGGTCAGAAACCTCGTTGAGCATATCATCGAACAGAATGTCGAACACGAGATATATATATTTCTGGATCAACGTATGCGAAATCTTGAATTTCCCTTCAAGAGTCCGCTAGTTCGGTTGATATACCTATGGGGGAACAACAATCTACTGTCAAACCTATTTATTTTCCCGTGGAAAGCCTGGCGTCTTAAACTTGACGTTGTTATCTTCCAGAATTTTGTGCCGGTTCTATCCAACTTTCGAAGACTGGCTATTATTTATGATGTAATCTTTCTTTCACATCCGCAGTATTTTACCCGAAAGGAACGGATTTATCTTTATCCCATAAAGTTGCTTAGCCGCTTTGCATCTCAAATATGCACTATTTCCCAGTCGGAGAAAAACAGGATTGTCTCCTATTGCGGGATCGCTGCAGACAAAATAGAGGTTATGTATTTGGGTGTGAGCCCCATTTTCCGACCTAAACACCACTTTGATGCAGAACAACTCCAACTGGTACGTCAGAAATATAATCTCCCGGAGAACTTTCTGCTTTATGTTGGACGCCTGAATGAACGCAAGAATATACTAAATCTACTCAAGTCAGTTCCAATGTTAGAAAACAATGATATCGTTTTGATTCTGGTTGGTTCATATGACTGGAAAATGTTTGATATCAACAAAGTTGTTCGAGAATTAGGTCTCGAGAAAAGGGTCCAACTCACGGGTTTTGTATCCGATGATGACCTGCCGTTAGTGTTTTCTCTGGCAACACTTTTCTGGTTTGTTTCTTATGAGGAGGGCTTCGGACTTCCCCCGCTGGAGTCTATGGCAGCCGGAGTCCCGGTGATTGTTTCGGATAGATCATCACTACCTGAAGTGTGTGGGGACGCGGGGAACTATGCCGACCCCGACAGTCCACGAAGTATTGCCGACGCAATTGATCGGCTTCTTAAAGATAAAAATCTCTACGAGGAAAAACGCAGGCTCGGGTTGAATCGCGCACAGAAGTTCAAATGGTGGAATTCATCTGAAAAGCTCATGCAAAGCGCCGTCAGCATTGCCGAGAGAGGGAAAAAATGAGCGCTGTAATCAATGTGGTTGAATCGCTTATTTCAAAGCTGAAGAAGGACCCCAATTACAGGTTTAAAACCGATTATACCGAGAGGCAGTTGTTCAATATTTTGAAGTACCGCGGATATCAGATTATGAGGGGATTGCTTAAACGACCGAATATCAGGATGACGGGGGGGTTGCTCTTTTGTGGGAGATCCGTTGTAATAGAAAACGGCTACATGATTCATTCAGGACCAAACCTCATTCTGGAGGATTATAGCCAGATAAACGCCCTGTCGGGAAAAGGCATCAGATTCGGAAGAAATGTAACCATCGGCAAATCAGCAATCATTATGTGCACTGGTGTAATTGCCAACAAAGGAGTCGGATTGGAAATCGGTGATTTCTCGGCTGTCGGTGCCCAGTCTTTTCTTGGTTGCCAAGGCGGGGTTAAGATTGGATCAAACGTGATCATGGGCCCCGGTGTGCGTATTTTTTCTGAGAACCACAAATATAAAGATGCGACAGTCCCTATCAGACATCAGGGAGAGACGAGAATGGGCGTGGTTATTGAGGATGACTGTTGGGTGGGATCAGGGGTGACGATTCTGGATGGAGTTACGATCTGCACCGGTACATTAATAGCTGCCGGGAGCGTTGTTGCTAAGGATATTCCATCATTTTCAATTGTTGCCGGTGTGCCGGCGAAGATTATCAAGAAAAGAGGTGAAATATGAAACAGTCAGAAACTCTCTTCCTTACGGTCCTGAATGCCATCTCGGTCGTCTCTTTCAAAATGCCCTTATAAAATGAATATTGCTATCATAGGATCACGTGGTTATCCATATGTCTACAGTGGGTACGAAACGTTTGTGAAGGAACTCGTTGAGCGTCTTGTCCCAAGGGGTTATGATGTAACCGTCTACTGCCACAAAAACCTGTTCAAGGACTTTCCTCAACAAGATAACGGAGTAAACCTGGTCTACATTCCCACCATAGAAAAGAAATCTCTCAGTCAGTTTGTCCATTCTATCCAATCCATTCTCCATGCCTGCTTCGGGGGCTTCGATATCATTCTTGTCGTTAACTCCGCAAATGGTCCTTTCGGTCTGATTACCAGGCTCTTTGGTAAGAAAACCGCTATAAATGTTGACGGGCTGGAATGGCTCAGGCCCAAATGGAAGGGACTTGGGTCAAAGTACTTCTACTGGGCCTCTAAGGTTGCCACCAAATTATTCGATGTGATAATTACCGATTCTGACGAGATGAGAAAGGTTTATGAACGGGAATTCAACTCCAAGTCGACGGTTATTGCCTACGGCGCGAACTTGCGTGTATCGAAGAATCCCGAGATGATCAAGCAATGGAATCTGCTGCAGAACGGGTACTATCTCATTGTCGGCAGGCTGGTACCAGATAACAATGCTGATATAATTCTTCGTGAGTTCATAAACTCCACTTCAAACAGGAAGCTGGTGATTGTCGGTGACGTCCCATACAAGGACACATATGCCCAATCACTTAAGGGTCTGGATGATCCCAGGGTCGTCTTTACCGGTTATGTGAATGACCAGAACATACTGGCGGAGTTGTATCACAACTGTTTTGTCTATTTTCACGGCCATGAATTCGGCGGTACGAACCCGACAATGTTGAAGGCCCTTGCCTACGGATGCGCTATCTGCGCATTGGATACTGTATTTAACAAGGAAATGCTAATGGATGGAACCTATGGCCTGTTCTTTCAAAAAACACCGGGCGCCCTAGCCAATTTAATTCAGCAAATTGAAAATGATCCAGATTCACTTGTCTATTACAGAGATAAATCGAGAAACAGGATTATTGAAAACTATACCTGGGAAAAGATAACAGATCAATACGATGACCTTTTTAAGCGAATGTTATCTGAGATCTGAGTTTTGATTTTTACGCTGTTTCTTCTTATTTCCAACCTCAAAGGCATGTAAAATATTAAACTTATTTGTCACTGACTAAAAATAGTCTATAATATATGCTTGATAATCCGCACGATGTCATTTCGATATCACTGATGATCGATGGACCTTGCCTGCCGGCTTGTAAGGGGCTAAGAACATGACACAATCTTTCTTCCCGCGTAAATCCTCAGGTGACGTTATGTTCGGCGATATTGGTGAGCATCCGGCTGCGGACACCCATAGAGCCCCCGATATTTCCATTGTCAGTCGCGTAAAAGACGACAATCTCTTTCACGAACATCATTGGGTGAAGTGGGGACTGCTGCTCGCGGACATAATTGCCCTGCAGATTTCACTCTACTTGGGTTATCTTGCCCATCTGCTGTTTGCCGACGGTCAGCATATGGCCATCGCCTCAACCAACTATTTTCCCCTCGCTTTCGGAATGGCCATGGTCCCCGTCGGCTATTGGCTGATGAGGCTCTACCCCGGTTACGGCTTTACGCTGGTGGAGCGGCTCCGTCGCCGGGTCCGCGCAACAGCCGTTTTCCTGGCGCTATTCATATTCTGGAACATCCTTTACAGCCACGATGCAGGAATGACGAATGTTCTCCTGTCAACCCTCGTCTTTTCCTTGATGATCCCCCCCATGATCCAGTCGCTATTCCGCTCCATCCTGATTCGCCAGAACTGCTGGGGATCACCCGTTCTGGTGCTGGGCGCAGCAAAAACAGGTGAGTATCTGCTGAAGTCGCTGATAAAGAATCCGGTTATGGGGTTGCGCCCAGTGGCTGTCTTTGACGACGATCCTGCCAAGGCCGGGAAAACGATTGCAGGGGTGCCTGTTCACCACGGGCTGTTGCACGCCAACGACCTTGCCGACAAAGTAAAATATGCGCTGCTGGCAATTCCGGGCGCGGGCCGGGACCTGCAACTGGAGATCGTGCGTAATCTCAAATTCCATCATGTCATAATCATTCCGGATCTCATCGGCCTGCAGAGTCTCTGGGTAGAGGCGCGGGACATGGGGGGGATAGTCGGCCTGGAGATCAGGAAGAATCTCCTGTTGCGCAGAAACTGGTTTATAAAGCGTTCCCTGGATTACATTTTGGGTGTCCCACTATTTCTCATCAGTATCCCTATGCTGGCAATTTTTATCGTCTGGGTAATGGTTGTGAGTCCCGGGAACCCCTTCTTTTCACATGTAAGGGAAGGTCGCGGAGGGAAAAAATTCAAGGTCTGGAAACTGCGGAGCATGTATCCGAAAGCGGAAAAAATTCTTCATGAATTTATCGAGGCGAACCCTGACGCAAGGCATGAATGGAACAACTATTTCAAGTTGAAGAATGATCCGCGTATTCTGAAGGGTGTGGGTATTGTCCTGAGAAAAACCAGCCTCGATGAGCTCCCCCAGTTATGGAACGTACTGCGGGGAGAGATGAGCCTTGTCGGGCCGAGACCTTTTCCCCATTATCATCTTGAGCAATTCGACGCCGATTTCCGCCAACTGCGCAGAAGCGTCATACCCGGAATGACCGGGCTCTGGCAGATCGAAGCGCGCAGTGACGGAGATTTGGTCATGCAGGAATCGCTGGACACCTATTACATCCGCAACTGGTCTATATGGCTCGACCTGAGCATCCTCTTCAGGACGGTGGGGGTTGTCCTTTCCTGCAAAGGGGCATACTGATAAAACCAGTGACCAGTGACTATGGATCTTCCATCAAAGCAACTGAAGATGGTTCAGGCGTGGATTGAAATCCATAACGAAGAATTGATCGTAGACTGGGAACTTGCCGTAAATGGCGAGGAACCTTTCAGAATAGCCCCGTTGCAGTGATGAGGTGCGTGATGTTGATTGATGTTGTGACCGTCAAGCCAAGGCAGGACTTTCAACTTAATCTGGAATTTGAAAATGGAGAGCGCCGGCGATTCGATATGCTTCCGCTTCTGACGCTGAAGCCGTGGAACCGCATTGCAAATTTGCATATATTCGAGCGTGCAAGGGTTGATTACGGAACTGTCGTATGGCCGGGGGAAATTGATATTGCTCCGGAGACCCTTTATGATGAATCGATCTCCATTGTTTGACAAGAGTCACCCGTCACTGCTTTTTAAAGCCCTCCTCCACCTCGCCCTCTCTTCTTCCGGCATCCTCTGCGCATACTCCAGCACGAAAGAGAGAAATACGGCAGAGAAGAATGCCGCGAAGGTTGAGCCGAGTACGATCAAGGACCTCTTCGGCCTGATCTTTTTGTCCGGCACCCTCGCCTTTTGAATAACCTGCAACCCCGAAACATCCTTAACCTCATTCAGTTTTGTCATCTCGTACTGTTTTGTCAGGATCTCCACCAGGGTCTCCTGGATCTTGAAATTTCGCATCAGCCGCAGAAACTCCTGGCCAAGGGAGGGGACGGTTCCCAGTGAAGGTATTGAGCTTGCGGCCCCCTTTCCTTCCAGGCTCGCTATCTGCTTTCTGATGTCGGCTATGGACGCTTTCTGGAAAGTCACTTCCCGGCTGCTGTCGGTAAGGTAGCTGCGGAAGGATGCCAGTTGCACCTCCTGTGCGGCAAGCTGTGCTCTCAGCAACGCCACCCCTTCGATGGACGCCCTGGCCTGTTGGGTAACGTCCAGGGCCTTGTTTTTCGACTGGAAGGCCTTCATGGCATCCTCCGCCTTTACCAGTTCGACCTTCGCGCCGGCGAGCCTCTCTTCGTAAAAGGCCCGGTTCTGCCCTGAGCCGGTCATACTGATACCGGCTGTCAACCGCCCCAGCTCATCCACAAAGGCGTTGGCCATTGCCGCTGCCCTCTTGGGGTCCTCGTCCTCGACGGTTATGGAGATGATCCCGTCCTTCTTCCCCACGCCGATCTCCGCCATCTTATCGAGTTTTTCGTATGTATCGAGCCGGTACTCCTCATCATACACATCCATCAGCTTGAAGCGGTCGATGATGGCGTCCTTGATCGCCTCGCTCTTCAGCATTCCCACGTACTGGTCGGCCGGGGTACCCTTGCCGAGGATGTCCCCGGCCAGGTTCGCCATCCCTCCCCCCGCCTGCCCCAGCATAAGCCCCATGAGCCCGCTGTCCTGCTGGGGGGGGAGAATACGAGCGGTCGAGCTGTATATCTTCGGCAGTAGGAGACTATAGACGATGGAGATGACAATGGCCGCCGCCGTTATCAGCCCGATCAGCTTCTTCCTCTTGAGGATGACTTCCAGGTAGTCGAGAAGATCGATCTGATCTTCCGGGGCATCACTGTTGTTTGTGTCAGGGGTATTATCTGTCATGTAATTAATCCAAAGTAGTAATGGGTAATGGGTTAAGTCTCTGGTGTTCAGGCTGAAGACTGAAGGCTGAAGTATTCTAAACTTTTCGCAATGCTCGAATCAAGCCATTCAAGACCTTTTCGGCTTCGATGATCTTTGGTTCTATCAATAACGAATCCTGGCTTTTCAAGAATCCTAAGCGATCAGATAAACTCAATTGATATCGCAACTCCCTCAATGACCAAAGGCAATAGTGAGAAACCGGAGATATTCTGTTTGGCTGTCACGTGCGCAACCTTCTACGATATTTGAAGGAACTGAAACCGCCGCCCTCCGCATTTGAGAAGTCAGTCCATACACTTCTTCTTTTGGAAAGCTCCCGGTTATTCGATAAATTAATAGCGCAACCTCATCAGCCAATTCAAATGCCAAAAGTTTTGTATGGTCACGCATATAAATGCCTTACAGCTTTTAAACTTCAGCCTTTCTCACAACCCTGCCGCTAATACCACCCCGGCTGTAAGGGCAATCTGGCCTAGAATGGTTGCAATATCCTTTATATTCCTCATCAGGGCGGTCTTTTCGAGCTGCTGCGGCACCACCAGGGTGTCACCCGCATCCATCTGGGTGGAGTAGAAGCCGCCAAAGGTCCAACTTTTTCCGTCTTCGTCCCAATGCATGCCGTAGGACGACTGTTGCCTGCTGTAAACAGTTCCGTCGGCCTTTATCACATACATATTATCCTCTTCCGCATGTTCGGTCGCTCCACCCGCCTTTTTCAGGTAATACGAAACATCCTTGCCGGGGATCTGCACGACTGTAGTCGGGTTATATACCTCGCCGAGCACGGTAACGGCGTTAACTGACTGTGGCACCTCCAGGGTGTCGCCCCCAATCAGTTCAATGTCATATGGAGAATCCCTGAACTTGTCCAGCGGCGCAAGCCTGATTGAAACCCTCCCTTCCGCCTTGGCCTTCTTCAATCTCTGCACGTTCTGCATGACCCCCTGGAGCGCGGCCTTGTTACCCTCCAGCTCCTCCTTGGATGCCGCCACCGAAGCCAGTTCGGACTGTTTCTGGGTCACATCCAGCTCGGCCTTCGCCAGGACCTCGTCCATCCGCTTCTGTTGCAGCTTCCTCACAGGTTCGCGGAAAAATCTGGCGCCATTAAGATACGCCTTGTCAGTAAATCCGCCCGCCCTTCTGATCACGGAGCTCAGCCTCTCACCCTTGAAGATGGGGTAGACACCCGGATACTGCACCTCCCCATTAAGGGTGACATATTTGTCTGTCTCATCCATCCAGTTGGGAATTTTTCGTATTTGGACCTCATCATAAGGTTCAAGGAGGATATTGTCATGGGGATTTTCTTTAAGGGCTTCCTGGAGGTTGACGTTGATGGAGAATGATGAAACTCTCTCCTTGGTTCTCTTCAGGCGGGTTATCTCCGCGTTTCCCTGGTAGGCGGTGTTCTTCACATTCCCCGCTTCCAGCACCAGGTCGCGAAGCCTCATATTATCATACAGGCGATAAGTACCCGGCTTCTGCACCTCTCCACTGATGTTGACACGGGACATCTCCTCCATCTCCCACCGGGAAAAGACCTGGAGCGTGTCGAACTCCTTGAGCTCCATGTTTTCCTTCGGGTCATCCGCCATCGCCTTGCCCAGGTTGAAATATATTTTTTCCGGAGTGTAGGTGGGGGGCATAAGACGGGTTATAACTGCCACGTCGGAATTGTATTCCCGCAGCCTCAGGTTGTCGTTCCCGATCAGGTCCTTGACGCGCATCCCCGGCGTCATTGCGTAATCCCCCGGGCGAAGCACATATCCCTGGAGGCGGACACTGTTTCGCTGGGTGCGGTCAATGGAAAATACCTTTACAAAATCCATATCCTGAATCGCAATAGCGGCAGTCTGTTCCTCAATTGATCCGGTCGAAACGTTAGGGACAAGATTGAAATCCACCGCTATCTGCCTGTCATGGGCCTCGGTCCTCAATACCTGCATCCTCTGCAGGTAGCTGGAAGGGACAATCCCGTCGGCAAGGGCTAGAAGGTCCTTCAGGTTCTTTTCATCCCTTAACTCATAGATTGCCGGTCTCCGCACGTTTCCCGCCACCGCCGCCACCCTGCCGATGGAGGGGACGAAAATGGTGTCGCCTGACTGCAGACGGATGTCCCTGCTCTTGTCCCCCTTGAGGAAAAAATCGTAAAGGTCCACCGACTCGGGGGGGGCGCCTCTCCTCCTCACCTGGATGTTGCGCAGAGACCCTTTTTTCGTGGGTCCTCCAGCGGCGGAAAGGGCGTTTATAAGGGTGGAAAGCGAGGAGATGTTAAAATCGCCCGGTGAAGTCACCTCGCCTACCACATACACCTTGATTACCCGGAGTCTACCCATGGTTACATTAAGGTCGAATCCTTTAAGCACCTTTGCAATATGTGACCTGATCAATCCGGGGAGCTGACCGAAGGTAGTCCCGGCAACTTTAACTACTCCCACCCTTGGAAGTATGATTTCACCGCTCCTGTTGACCTCAAGCTCACTGATCGCATCTACGGCTCCCCAGATGTTGAGGATTATGGTGTCTCCCGGGCCCACCACGTAATCCGGACCGACCGGAATATCAAAAAGAGGGGCGAATCCCACCACTCCCGGCCTGAAATAATTATAGCCGAACTGTGTCAAGACCCCAGACCCGGTTGGCAATTGAGTCGGGGCAAGCATCCCTGCCTGAACATCGTACATGCTCTTTTCTATGTCCGATATCTCGAAGGGTTGCTGCCATTGCATTGTATTCATGAAGCCCGTTGCACCACCCGGCATTGGAAGCTGTTGCTGTTGCATCTGGTACGGGTAAATCCCCTGGAAGTTTGAGGGCTGCTGCACTTGGTAAGGGTAGTTCCCCTGGAAGTTGGAAGGCTGTTGCATCTGTGAGGGGTAATTACCCTGGAACGAGGGGGCCTGCTGTCCCTGGTAGGGGTAATTGCCCTGGAAGCCGGAGGGCTGCTGCACCTGGTACGGGTAATTACCCTGGAAGCCGGAGGGCTGCTGCACCTGGTACGGGTAGCTCCCCTGGAAGCCGGAGGGCTGCTGCACCTGGTACGGGTAGCTCCCCTGGAAGCCGGAGGGTTGCTGCATCTGGTAGGGGCTGGTCCCCTGGAAGCCGGAGGGCTGCTGCATCTGGTAGGGGCTGGTCCCGTATGCTCCCGGTTGAGATGTCGCGCCGGCGCCTCCAGTTGCCGTAATGGGGTTTGATTGGGAGTATGGGGAAGAAGACATGCCGATTCCCGATCCGGTCATGCTTGCATCTCCCGACAATAAAGAATTGCCAGTGGTGCTTCCCGTCGTAGAGCTTGCGGGATCAGCTGCCGCAGCAGTCATGTCCCAACAAACGGGGATAATCGTGAAAAAGAAACCTGCAAATGAGACTATGGAAATCAGCGATAAGATCTTCGACTTATTCACCAGGACGTCCTTTCATGAAAAACTAGTAAGGGGCCAGAGATACGAGGTAATGGGTAATGGGTGAAAAGCAAGGTAATGGGTAATCCATAACCTATTACCCATAACCTATCACCTATCCCCTGTCTTTATAAAATTCAACATACCAGTCGACAAATTTCCTTATGCCATCCTCGATCCTGGTGGCGGGCCTGAAGCCTACGTCATTCATCAGGTCATCCACGTCCGCGTATGTGGCCGGCACATCACCGGCCTGAATGGGGAGTAGATTTTTCTTTGCCTCCTTGCCGAGGCAGCGCTCCAGGGTTTCGATAAAATAGAGCAACTCCACCGGGTTGT
>Ga0210377_10001320_pt1 | contig 22629 bp, 10 predicted proteins | sample PLM4_65_b1redo_FD_155480 | JGI IMG/M metagenome (GOLD analysis project Ga0210377, IMG submission 155480) | Groundwater sediment microbial communities from an aquifer in East River, Colorado, USA - PLM4_65_b1 redo | ecosystem: Environmental > Terrestrial > Soil > Riparian zone | place: USA: East...
GTATGAGCACGCGACGTCGGGGATCGCTGCAGAGTCGCGTGTAGAGCGCTGCCGGTTGCGCGATCCGCGCGCTCCGCTGCGCCCGATCCCGAATCCGCCACGCGCCGATCCGCGCGAGGTCGCGCTCGGCGCGCGGCTCTTCGACGACAAGCGCCTCTCGTCGGACGACTCGATCTCCTGTGCCAGCTGCCATGTGCTTGCGCTCGGCGGGGCCGACGGGCGGAGGCTCTCCGTCGGCATCGGCGGCGCGATCGGCGCCATCAACGCACCCACCGTACTCAACAGCGGCTTGCTCTTCGCGCAGTTCTGGGACGGGCGCGCGCAGACGCTCGAGGAGCAGATCGATGGAACGCTGCACGACCCTGCGGAGATGGCCTCGTCCTGGCCCGACATTCTCGCGAAGCTCGCGCGCGACCCGGCACTCGTGCAGCGCTTCCGCGAGCTCTACCCGGAAGGGCTCGAAGCGGCGACGGTCAAGCGCGCGATCGCGACCTTCGAGCGCTCGCTTCTCACGCCCGACTCCGCGTTCGATCGCTGGCTGTGCAGCGACGACGCCGCGCTCGACTCGTCGGCAATCCGTGGATTCGCGCTTTTCACCGAGTACGGCTGCGTGTCGTGTCACCAGGGCGTCGCGATCGGTGGCAACATGTTCCAGAAGTTCGGAGTGGCGGGCGACTACTTCGCGACGCGCGAGCCGACCGCGTCCGATCGCGGGCGCTACAACGTGACGGGAGAGCTTGCGGACCGGTATGTGTTCAAGGTCCCGAGCCTGCGCAACGTCGCGTTGACTGCGCCCTATTTTCACGACGCATCCGCGCCGACGCTCGAAGTCGCGGTGACGGTCATGGCCCGCTACCAGCTCGGGCGCACGATACCGAGCGACGACCTTGCGGACATCGTCGCGTTCCTGCGCGCCCTGACGGGTGAACTCCCGCGGGTGGCGCCGTGAAGTCGCGCGCACCCGGCTGGATCGCGCTGGCGCTCGCCGTCATCGCACTCGTCGGCGCGTTCGTGTCCGAATACGACGGGGGCACGCCGCGCGACGACGATGCGGTCGACCGGCTGATCGCGCTCGATAGCCGACTCACCGAGGAAGTCCTCGCGCTACGAGCCGGCCTGGTCTTCGCATACGACGAGCTCGTCGCGATCCGCGACGAGGCGAACGAGCTCGTTCGCAATCTCGAGCTTCTGCCGATCTCCTTCGACGCCGCGATCCTGCTCGCACGCTACGACGCCGCGCGGGTCCGCAAGCTCGCGCTGATCGAGCGCTTCAAGAGCGAGCACGCGATCCTGCGCAACTCGACGCAGCATCTCGGTCGCCTCTCGAGGACGGTGCGCGAAGCGACCGCTCACGGCGCGCTCGCGCCGCGGGTTGCCGCGCAGGTCGATCGCATGCTTTTCGACACCGCGATCTACGCGGCCGACGCGCGCGCCGACCGGCGGACCGAAGTCTCCGCGTCGATCGATGGCCTCTCCCATCTCGACGACGGCGGCTCGCTCGCTTCGACGGCCCTCGCGCACGCGAGGCTCATCCTCGAGCATGGGCCCACCGTCGACCGCCTCGCCGACGAGATCTACACCGCGCAGGCCTCCGTTCCATTGCGCGCGCTGCGGGATCGAGTCGATCGCGAGGACTCGAGCGCGACACAGCACGCGCGCGATCTGGAGGTGGCGTTCACAATGTCGGCCGCACTCCTCGCCATGGCCGCCGTGTTGTTCGAGCAGCGCCGTCGGGGGCAAGAACTCGAGTCCGCTCGGGACGCTGCGACCCAGGCAAGTCGGGCCAAGAGCGAGTTCCTGTCCAACATGAGTCACGAGATCCGCACGCCGATGAACGGCGTGCTCGGGATGGCCCAGGTCCTGCTCGACACGCCGCTCGATGCCGCTCAACGCAACATCGTCGACACGCTGCGGAGCTCCGGCGAAACCCTGCTCGCGCTCATCAACGGCGTTCTCGACCTCGCGAGAATCGAGGCCGACAAGCTCGAACTCGTGCCAGCACCTCTCGACCTGCGCGAGCTGGTCCAGAGCGTCGCGAGCCCGCTGTGCCTCGCGGCCGAGGAGAAGGGCGTCGATCTGTGGGTGCGCTGGGGCACGGGTGCGCAGCGGTGGGTCGTTGGAGATTCGCTTCGTCTGCGCCAGATCGTGACCAACCTGCTCGGAAACGCGGTGAAGTTCACGGATCGGGGCTCGGTCGGTGTGGCGGTGCGCGCGCTCGAGCGCGCCGACGGCGTTGTGGACCTCGAGCTCGAAGTCACGGACACCGGGCCAGGCATCGCGCCCGACATGCTCCAGACGATATTCGAGAGATTCACGCAGGCGGATGGCTCCACGGGGCGAACGCACGGCGGGACGGGGCTCGGCCTGTCGATCGCGCGGCAGCTCGCGCGCCTTATGGACGGGGAGCTCGACGTCGTAAGCACGCTCGGTCGCGGCTCGACCTTCCGCTTCCGCGTTCGGCTCCCGGCCGCGGATGTCCCCGAGCCTGCACCGACCGCCGAGAAGCCCCGCGCCCGCCTCGCGCGACCCGGATCGCACGTGCTCCTCGTCGAGGACGATGCCACCAACCAGCGCTTGGCGCGCCACTTCCTGGAGCGCCTCGGGTGCAGCGTCGACTCGGCGTGGAACGGCGCCGAGGCGGTGCGACGCCTTACGGAAAAGGACTACGACCTGGTGTTCATGGACTGTCACATGCCCGAGCTGGACGGATATGAGGCCACACGGTGCATTCGGCAGATGTCCGGAACGAAGTCGAGCGCGGTCATCATCGCCCTCACAGCCAGCGCCATGCGCGGCGACCGTGCAAAGTGTCTCGCTGCCGGCATGGACGACTACCTGACGAAGCCGATCCGACGCGAGGACCTCGAAGAGCTGGTCCTCCGATGGTTGGAAGAGAGTGCTCCGTGACTCACTCAGGCCTCCGGACCGCGACCTGGCGACACCCCGCCCGTGGAGGCTTACTTCGAGGCCGGTGAGCGCATCGGCTTGACCTTGCCGCAGTCCGCGCCGAGCCACTTGCCCGAGGCATCCATGTTCATCGCCTCGGGTTTGCCCTGCGCCGTGCTGCGGAGGACCAGCTTCATCGTATACGCCTCCGGGCTCACGATGGTGTAGACGCCATCGCCGCTGGACGGCGGATCGGTGCAGGTGAACGCCAGCTTCATGGTGTTGCCGGTGCGCGGGTGTGAAGTGGTCTTGCAGTTGCCCTGCTGCGCCGGGACCTCGTTGCGCTCGACCATCTCCTTGGTCATGCAGACCTTTGCGCTCGTCTCGCCCGGCCCACCGGCGCCCATCTTCACCCCCTGCTTGGCCATCATGTCTTCCATCATCTTGCGCTGCTCGGGCGGCATGCCGGCCATCTGCTGCTGCATCTCTGCAGCGGCCTTGTCCATCTCTCCGCTGGCGCTTTGCAGCTTGTTGGAGACCTCCCAGAGGCCCGGCTTGAGGTCTTGCGCCGCGGCGCCGACGGCGAAGCTGCCCGCCGCGAGCACGACCAGTACGCGACTCAGTTTCATGGCTCCCCCCTTCGACGAGCTACGGTTTAGCACTGTTTTCCGGGGCGGCGTCACGGCGCGAAGCTCGAGCGCGCCTTGATGCCCCAGTGGCCGTTCTCACAGGTCACGACGTAGATCGAGTCGAAGCTGCCGATCACGCTTCCGTCGGCTCGATAGCGCGTGAAGCGCGTGTCGAGGTGCACCTTGTCGGGGCCTGAGTGGATGACGATGCGGCGCTCCCATGCGGAGTGATGCCAGTCCGCGAGTGCGCCGCGCTCGAACATCTCGGGCTTGTGATAGCCCGGCTCGATGATCACCAGAGTGTTGGACGCGAGCCGAACGCTCGGGAAGTTGAACGTCTTCTCGAATTCGCGGAGGTCGCGCGCGTTGAACGCGGCCATGAAATCGTCGAGACACTTCTGCGCGGCGGCGATCGACGCTACCACGAGTAGCGAATCCGCAGCTCCGCCTGGTCGCGGTAGAGAACCGTGGCGACGCCGCGCTGAACCGGCCGGGTGTAGTCCGCCACCGATCCGTATTGCGCGACCGGGAAGTAGGGACTCTGCTGGTCGTAGACGTGACCGAAGAACTGCGTGTACCCGATGCTCGTCGAGAACCCGTCGGTCCACTGATACGAGAGGCCCATGATCAGCGCACCCTGTGACTCCCACGGTGCGTACAGGAGTGTGACGCGCGGGGAGAGGCGATCCTGGAAGTAGCCGGTGAACAGCGTGAGCGCGACGTTTCCGGTGAGCGGCGCTCCCGCCGCCGCGTAGTTCCCGTCGTTGTTCGGGCGGCCGCCTTCGTAGCCGGGCAGGTAGCGCAGGAACATCTGCAGATTCAGGAAGAAGCTGCGATTCGGGTTCAGGAAGTTGAAGAACGTCGGCCGGTCGACGGAGATCGAGAGCACCAGCTCGTCCGACTGTGACAGCCCGTCGTACTCGAGTGAGTTCGCGAAGAGCTTGTTCGCCAGCCACGAGAACTCGACTCCCCAGCTGGTCTTGGTGGTGTCCTCCGCGAAGTCGAGGCCGAAGCCGAAGACGTTCCGCTTCTGGTAGTTGAAGGCGACCTGGCGCCCGCCCTGCCAGAGGAAATCGCGGCGGCCGTAGCGGCCGTCGCCGCCAGCCTTGCGAACGGGAAGGGTCTGAGTGGTCGCGCTCAGCAGGCCCGTGACGTTCCGGCAGAAGACGGGTGAGCGCGGCGGCAGGCCGCTCGGGAACAGCGCGTTGAATTTCGCGGAGTCCACGCCCTCGTCCGCGCGGTACGGGCTGTACTGCACGCCGTCCTGGAGCCGGTCGCCCGGAATGCCGCTGCCGCACAGGATGTTGTCGTCGCTGATCGGGCCCGCCATGTAGTCGTCCTGGCCGTCCCAGATGGCGTCGCGATTGCGATCGAGGTCGGGGCCCTGGTCGAGGTCCATGTCGCGACCGCGCTCGACGTCGTCTCCGAACCTGCCGAGCAGCTGGTCGCGCTGCGACGCGTTCATCTGCACGTACTCGGGCCCGTAGTCGGTCTCGATCGCGACCGCCTGGCTGGCGAGCAGGCGCCGCAGCGTCGGCAGGTCGAAGTACTGGAGCTTCGCGAGGTTCACCTTCCGGTTGAAGCCGGTCGCGATGGGCGGCTGATTCGGATCGTTGGGGTTGTTCGGATCCGCGACCGTGACGATCTCGACCGAGAACCCGATCGGCATGGCGAGGATCAGCGACTTCCCCTTCGGCTGCGCGTCGTCCGGATCGACGAGCACGTTGCTCACTTCGAGATAGCACCAGTCCGTCGTCGTACAGCGCTCTTGCGGCTCGTAGTCGCGCAGGAACGTCTCGGCAGCCGCGTGCGGATCCGCGTCTTCTTGCACGTCCACGATCACGAACGTGGAGTCGACCTGGGGCACGGCGGAGAGCACCTCGAAGTCGACCTCGTCGTCGCGCAGCACGAACTGATTGCGCGCGAAGATGCCGTCGGGCCCCGAGATCGGGTCGCCTGCAGCCTCCCTCGCGGTGTTCGACTGCGCCCAGTAGCTGAGCTCCTGCAAGCTCTCGGGCGCATCGAAGATGCGGTCGTTTCCGATGATCTCGAGCGCGATCAGCATCCGCTCGAGGTTCGCGGACACCGTCTCGAGCGCGGTGCAGCCGATGTTGAACGGCGTGGCCACGTTCCGCTCGGTGTCGTTCATCCAGCGCGCGCAGTACTCACCATCGATCTCCGAATAGTCGATGTTCGCAATGTCGTTCGGGTCCTGATTCGGGTCGATCAGGTTCCATTCGTTCAGTGGACTGTTCAGATCGAGCACGTTCCTGGGATCGGTGTTGAAGACGATCGCGCCGAACCGGTCGAGCAGCTCCTGGTCGACCGTCCACGGCATGGGCTCGATCCAGCTGTCGGCCTCGAGCATGTTCCCGGGTTGGATCTGGTACCCCGCCCGACCGACGACGCCCAGGGCGGTGACCTCGCTCGGGGTCAGCGGCAGGTACGCCCCGCCCTCGAGCCTCGGGACCTGACTCGGGACGGTCCTCTGCACGCCCTTGCGAGTGAAGTCCCGGTCCACGTCCATGCCCTTCTGCCCGTCGCGGCTGAAGTTCAGGCCCGTCTGGTAATAGAGCTGCTGCTGATTGTCGAGCTTGGTGCCGACGAGCGCGCCGGGTGAGAGTGCCTTCAGCCCAACGAACTCCTGAGTGACCACGCTTGCGTCCGCGTTCATCAGGTCGATACCCCCGAGCTTGGACGGACCGAGCGCGGGATCGCGTGTCAGGTCTCTCGCGATCGCGGGATCCGCCGTCCAGCGAGACCTCTGCACCTCGCTGCACGGCGAGGCGTAGGCCGCACCACAGCCGAGCAGCGCGGCCTGCCCGGGCTGCAGACTCACGCCGAGATCCTGGAAATCCTGATTCGGCGACGCCAGCGGCTCGATCGCCAGAAACTGCTGGCCCACGAAGTCACTGGACCCGCGTTGGATCACACTCGTGCTGCCGTCCAGGTTCGTGCGCTGGATCGTCTCCACGCTGTCGAGGAGAATTCCGCCGAGGAAGCCGAGGCCCGAGAGGATGTTCGAGATCGGACCGAAGTCGAGCGGGTAGTTCAAGCGGTCGAATCCACAGAAGCCCTCGTCCGGGTCGAACGTGTACGCGCAGAGCGAGTGGAAGAGCGTCTGGTTGACGTTCTGCAGCGCCGCGACCGAATTGGCGCTGCGCAGCGTCTGCGGGCCGTCGGGTGTCTCGGGTGGGTCCCAGAGCAAGCACTCGCCCGCGCTCGGGAAGACGTTGTCGGAGGTCGTGAGGGCATTCCCGTCCGGTCCCACGTCCTGACCCGCCGCATTCTTGCGGATCGTGCAGCCGGTTCTCCGGTCGACGGAGTTGACCGAGAGCGGTGCGCCGGTGGTCGGGTCGGAGGTGCGCTCGTACTGCTGCACCAGATCGACGTAGTAGCCGTCGTCCCAGCCCCAGAAGTCGGAGATCGCGAACGTGAAGCGGTCGAAGCGCCCCTCGATTCGCGCGCCGAAGTCCCAGCGCTCGACTCCCGCGTAGTCGTCGTACGGCCGGTGCTCGCCGATGATGCCGGTGCCGGACAGACCATTGGCCAGCGCGCCGAGACTCTTGAGACAGATGATGTCGATCGACGTGCCTTCGCCGCACTTGCCGGCGTCCGTCGGCTCGAATGGATTGAAGACCATGAGAATCTCGAAGCGAAGATCCTCGACCGGACCTACGCGCACGAACCTGTCCGGTGAGAGCGTCAAGTCGAGCGCCCACTGACCGACGCGCTGCTCCTCGAGCGGTGCGAAGAGGCCGTTGCCGAGGTCGAGCGGGTTGTTGCGGTCCTGGTTGCGGTAGAGCTCCGTCTTGCCCCAGACGACGATCAGTTTGCCGAGCCGCGCGTAGACCTGGCTGTTCGCCATCTCGAACTCGAGGTAGCCCTCCGCGAATTCGTGCTCCGTCTGGCTCGCGCCGTGATTCCACTGCAGTGAGTCGACGCTGTACTTGAGATCGAGGTTCGAGACCAGGTCGTGGTACTGCTCGTACTGTTCGCGAGCGCCCGGCGACTGGAAGGCGATGCCGTTGTCGCTCGCACGGGGCCGAGCCGGCATCGTGTTGTTCGGGCCATCGGTCGCGATCGACCGGAAGTCGGTGGCGTCGAGCGGCTCGCGGATCGCCTCGATCGGCCGCGCGCGGATGTCGCCGAGCAGCCCGATCACCTCGAACTGGAGCTGCGAGCCCGAAGGTGTGGAGGTCGTGTTGATCTCGATGCAGTCGCCGTCGGCGTTCGTGCCGATGTTCAGGCCGTTGAGCGTCTTCGCGCGCTCCGCACAGCCGCGCCGACTGGCGGCCGCGGTGATGTCCTCACCGTCGGCGAGAGAGCACGTCCCCGTCTCGGGGTCATAGCGGCCGCTGAGCGGCGAGCAACCCAGCGAGGCGAGGAATGCCGGGTTGTAGACACCGTAGAGCTCGACGGGCTTCTTCTTCGCTTCCGGATCCGGATTGTTCGCGGGCTGCACGGCGATCTGCGCAGTCAGCGAATACACGCTGCGCTCCGGGCCGATCGGAATGCCATTCTCGTCGTACGCGGCGAAGAAGGATTCGTCGAAGCGATCCACCTCGGTGTCCGGGATCGGGGCGCCGAGCGTGTAACCGACCGCCTGCGCGCGGGTGTTCGTGGCGACGAACGGCAGGTCGTCGGCGGTGTCGCGCACACCGTCCGGCCCGACGAAGAACGGATTCGCTCTCGCCATGGCGTTGTCTTCGCTGTAGACGCTGAACCCGTCCTGGTCGGTCACGAACGGCAAGCCGCCGACGGTCGCCTTGATCGTCTCCCCGAGCGCCTGATCGTTCTGGCCGATCGTGTCCAACGCCCCGCCGCCCGCGAAGTAGCCCTGGGGTCGGATGGGGGTGTTGATCGTGGCCAGGAACGGCCAGACCAGATTGCGCAGCTTGCTCGAGCCCCACCTGGCCTCGAGCAGCTCGGGCGACATGCCATTCGCGAGGATCGCAAAGCGGTTCGGATCGGGGCGCGTGCCCAGCAGCGTCGGAATGTTCGCGTCGAACGTATCCGCGGGCGTGCCGAGGATGGCCGCCGCCTCGGCCTCGCGGCCCTCCGCGAGCAGCGCGCTGCGATACGCGACTTCCGAGCGCGACAGGACCTTGCCGTCGATCAGAAGCCGCTGCAGGCGCGAGAACTCTGCGTCGCCGAGCGTCGAGCGCGCCGCCGCGGTCAGGCTCGCGCGCGTGAACGGATGGAACGTGCCCGCTCGGGCCTCCCAGTATTTGTTGCCGGTCTGGTTGTTCGGATTGTCGAGCGGAGAGCGATTGTTCAGGTTGCAAAACAGCGCGAGCGGAAACGGATTCGAGAAGACACCGGGCGGATTCTCGCAGTCGCGGTAGCGGCGACCCGGATTCAAGGTCTCTTGCGCCGGAGTCAGCGATCCGGGGCGGTAGCGCTGCTCGAGCAGGCCCGCGAAGTACGGCGCGTTGTTCTTGACGTCTTTCGCCAGCGACAGCGGCTGCCGGACCGCCTTGCGTTGGTAGTCACCGTACGAGTCAGCGCTGTTGGCGAGACCACACGCGCGCGTGTAGATGCAGTCGTAGCTGACCAGGAAGCGCGAGAACAGGAACAGCGAATCGAAGGGGCCGAAGCCGTCGGGGAGGAGCGTCAGCTCGAGCTCGGTCGACAACACGTGCCGGAAGCTCGACCAGGTGGCCCCGTTGCGCGGCAGCTCGGAGCCGACGAACAAAAGCCGCGACTCGTAGAAGCCGCGGATCGCGAGCTTGCGCTCGCCCGGCAGATCCCAGTCGAACGCCGCGGCCGTTGGCGCGAATCCGCTCCCGAGCACCAGCATGCCGAGTACCAGAGCAGCAACACTTCCTGCTGTCAGCCGGAGGATGGGAGGAATAAACGCGATTCTACTCCCGGCGCCGTGGGAGAGGGCACGATCCTCTAGCGCCGGGCACGCGATTCGCCATCGGACCGGATACCCTGATCGAAGCAAAGCGTCGATTCGGAGCACGACCCAGATGGACTCGAACAGCGAAGTCGCCGGCGGCCCGGCCGTCAAGCTGGCGACGGTGATGTTCGTCGACATCAAGGGCTTCACGGCGCTCTCGCAAGAGGTGGGGCCAGAGACCGCGTACTTCGCGGTCGGCGGCGCCATGACCCTGATCGAGAGCGTGGCCCGACTCCACGGAGCCGCCGTCGATCGCTATCTGGGCGATTGCCTGATGGCCGTGTTCGGCCACCCGGTTCCACTCCCCGATGCCGCGCCCTCCGCGCTTTCAGCCGCGCTGGAGATGCGGCGCCGGGTGCACGACTACAACGAAGGGCTGCCGTTCGACACGCCGCTCGAGATCGTGATCGGCGTCAACACCGGGGGCATGGTCGCGGGCGACGTCCGCGGCAAAGTGGTCCGTGAGTTCCACGTTCTCGGCGACGCGGTGAATGTCTCGGCGCGCATCAAGGCGAGAGCCGGGCTCGGCAGGATCCTGGTCGGCGGGTCGACGCGCGCGGCCGCCGCCGACCGCTTCGAGTTCACGTCGCTGGGCAGCCTGCCTCTGAAGGGCAAGCGCGATTCCGTGGAGATCTTCGAGCTGACGGGTTCGCGCGAGGCGCGCTGGCGCCGCGTGCTCGGCCCGCGAGGCGTGCTCGAAGCGGTATTCGTGGGTCGGCGCGCTGAGCTCACAACGCTGACTGAGTCGGTGACTGCGCTGGCCGCGGGCCGAGGCGGTGTCGTTGTCGTGCTGGGCGAAGCCGGGATCGGCAAGTCGCGCCTGCTCGCCGCGGCGGTGGAGGGCGTCGAGGGCACGACGATTCTCGAGATCGGCGGCAGCGCGCCGGGACTCGCGACGGATCGGCCGGCGGTCGCGGACCTCGCCGCCGCGCTTCACGAGATCGACCCGACCCGGCACCTCGTCGCTGGCAGCGCGACCATCGACGGCGGACTTGCCGCGCTGGAGCGACATGCAATTGCGGCTCCGCTGCTGCTGGCCGTGGAGGACGCGGACCGCCTCGACCCGGCGTCGCTCGCCGCCCTGCCCCGGCTCCTTGCGCTCACCGAGCGCCTGCCCGTGCTCGTCGTGGTTCTCGCGCGAACCCCGCTCGGCGCGCCGCTGCAACGCGCGCTCGAGTCGGCCGCGCAGTCGCAGGGGGGCGTCGTCACCGAGACCCGCCTGGGTCCCCTACTCTCCGAGGACGCGCGCACGCTGATCGCCGCGGTCGCGCCTCGCGCGGAGCTCGTGTCGTTGATCGAGACGCGCGGCGCCGGCAACCCGCGCCAGCTGATCCTCGCCGCACACCTCGAACCCGCGCTCCACTCGGAGCAGGAACGGCGCCGCGGTGACGAGCCGAAGGACACGGAGCGGCGCCGCTCGACGATTCTTTTTGCCGACCTCACCGGATTCACGGCCATGACCGAGCAGCTCGGCGCGGAGCGCGCCTACCCGATCGTGGTCGGCTGCCTGCGCATGCTCGACGAGATCGCCACCAAGCACGGCGGCAGCGTCGACAAGTACCTCGGCGACTGCGTGATGGCGCTCTTCGGCGTGACCGAAGCGATGGAGGACGCGCCGCGCGCAGCCGTGAATGCGGCGATCGAGATGCGCCGCCGCGTTCGCGAGTACAACCGGACCGTGGACGCGCCGGTGGCCCTCGACGTGCACTGCGGCATCAACGTCGGCCTCAGCATCGCCGGGGACGTGAGTGGATCGCTGCTTCGCGAATTCACCGTGATGGGCGATCCCGTCGACGTCGCCGACGCGCTGAAGGATCTCGCGCCGAGCGGGCGCATCTTCGTCGGGGGCGAGGTCCGCCGCTTCACGAGCGAGGTGTTCGAGTACGAGCCGCGCGACCCGCTCGTGCTCAAAGGCACGCGCGACGCGCTGCCCGTCTTCGAGCTGATGACGGAGCACGAGCACATCCACCGCTCGCGCGTCGGCCGCGAGCGGCAGGTCTTCTCCGCGCTCGTCGGCCGCGAGGCCGAGCTCGGAGCGTTGCGCGCGCGACTTCGCGCGCTCCGGGACGGACGGGGCGGCGTCGTCAGCATCAGCGCCGAGGCGGGGCTAGGGAAGTCTCGCCTGATGGCCGAGCTCGAGCGAAGCCCCGAAGCCGAGGGCGTGCGCTGGCTGCTCGGCCGCTCGCTCTCGACGGGACGTCGGCTCGGCTTCCATCCCTTTGCAGACCTGCTGCGCGCGTGGTCGGAGGTCAGCGACCGCGACGACGAAGCGGTCGCGCGCCGCAAGCTTCGCGAGGCCCTCGAACGCGAGATGCCGGCGGACACCGACGAGGCCTTCCCGTTCGTCGCGCGGGTGCTCGGCGTGCCGCTCGAGGCGAGCGAGCGCGAAAGGCTCGATGCGCTGCCCGGCGACGCGCTCGAGAAGCTCGTGCTGCACCACCTCACCGCTCTCTTGCGCGGGGCGACCGCACGCGCGGGGCTGGTCGTGGTGATGGACGATCTGCACTGGGCCGACCAGTCGTCACTCGACTTGTTGACTGCGCTGCTTCCGGAATGCAGAGACCGTCCACTCCTCTTCGTGAACCTGTTCCGGCCGGGCTTCGGCGAGACTTCCGAGCGCATCCGGGCGGCGGCGGTCGAGCAGGTCCCCGACCTTCACACCGAGATCGCCCTCGAGCCGCTCGAGGCGCGCGCCACCCGCGATCTCCTCGGCAATCTGTTCGCCGCTGGCGACCTGCCGCACGCGACACGGCAGCTGATCGAGGAGAAGGCAGAGGGCAACCCGTTCTACGTCGAGGAGGTGGTGCGTGCGCTGGTCGACGCCGGCGCAGTGGAGGCTCACGGCGGGCGTTTTCGGGCCACCGAGCGGATCGACCACGTCCAGATTACGGGCCGTATCCACGAGGTCGTCCAGGCCCGCGTCGCTGGCCTCGGGCGCGGGCGGCGTCGGCTGCTTCAAATCGCATCGGTGATCGGTCAGACGTTCCGGCTCGACGTGCTGACCGCCGTGGCGACGGACGCGGAGCGCGTGGCCCAGGCTGTCGAACACCTGCTCGACGCCGAGTTCCTGGTGGATTCGGAGCGGCTTCCCGGCGAGGAGTACGCGTTCCGGCACCTGCTGGTTCAGGAGGTCACCTACGACGGGCTGCTCGAGACGCGGCGCGAGGAGCTGCACCGGCGCGTGGGCGGCGCCATCGAGACGACGCTCACGGAGGAAACGCCCGGCTACCACGGCATGCTCGCCTACCACTTCAGCAAGGGCCGGGATCTGGATCGCGCGGAGGAATTCCTGCTGCGCGCAGGCGAGGACGCGGCGCGGGCCGCAGCGTCGAACGAAGCGCTGCATTTCTTCGAGGAGGCCGCCGGCCTCTACTTGAAGATCCACGGCGACAAGGCCGACCCCGCCAAGCGCGCGGCGCTCGAAGCGAAGATCGCCTCGGCGCTGTACCACCGCGGCCGCTTCATCGACTCGGTGGAGCACTACGACCAGGCGCTCGCGCTGCTCGGAGACAAGCTGGCGCGCACGGAGCGCGAGCAGATGCTCGGCTTCGTGCGTGACCTCTTGAACGTGCTGCGACGCCTGTACGTGCCGATCCACCTGCGGCGGCGTCCGGCGGACGAGCACGAGCGCGAGATCATGGCGCTTCGCTACGCGCGGGCCGAGTCGACGACCTACGCGTCGCCCACGCGGCACGCCTTCGACGGGATGCGCTCTCTCGCGCTCGTTCAGCGCTTCGAGCCTCGCAGCGTGCCGGCGAGCGCAAAGTCGTACGCCGGCGCGGTGGCGCTCTTCGCCTATCTCGGTCTCTCCTTCGACGTGAGTCGCCGGCTGGCCGCCGTGGCGCGCGAGCTGGCGGAAGGCGCTTCGCCCCCGGAGCGACTCTACGAGCGGGCCATGAACTTCACCTACCGCGCATTCCAGGGGGATTGGAGCGCCGAGCACGAGATCGACGCCGAGCTCGTCGACGAGACGGTGCGTCTCGGCCATCTCTACGCGCCGGTCACCTATCTCGGCCTGCTCGCGGAGAAGCGTCTCTATCAGGGTGACTTCGCGGGCGCGGAGCGCGCGAGCGCGCAGATCGATCGGATCTGGGAGCTCTATCAATACGACTTCGCCAAGACCTTCCACTATTGGCTGCCCACGATCCTGGCGCTCGAGCAGGGCCGCTTGGAAGACGCGCGCGCAGCAGCCGTCGAGTACTACGAGGAGAACCCCGAGGATCTGCTGCACCTGCTCGCGCTCGGCTGCCGCGCGAAGAGCGAGATCCTGCTGGGGAAGCTCGATGCCGCAGAGCAGAGCCTCGCCGAGGCGGCCGGCATCGCCGAGCGCGTGAAGCGCCCGTCGCCCTACCACGCGAGCCGATTCCTGGGCGCCCAATTGCTCCTCGACATCACGCGCCTCGAGGCGCTGCCCGTGCGCGACCGGGCTTCCGCCAAACCGCTCCGCGCGGCTGCGCGTCGCAGCCTGAAGGCAGCGCTCGCAAATGCGCCGCGAATGGCCTTCACCCGCGCGGAAATGCTGCGGCTGGCGGGCCGCGCCGAGTGGCTATTGGGGCATCGGCGGCGCAGCCTCGGTCTGTTCGAGAAGAGCGTCGCCGCAGCCGAGGCGCTCGGCGCTAGAGCCGCGCGCGCACGCACTTTCGCGCAGGTGGGCGAGCTTTTGCGCGTGGCCGATGGGGGCGGCGCGACGTTCATGGGGCGCGACGCGATCGCGTGCGCGGCGGAAGCGGCCCGCAGCGTCGAAGGCCTCGGCAGCGACGCTCGGACGCGTGATTTCATGAGAGCGTGAACGGCGGTCGGAGTGTTATAACAGCGCCATGCCGTCGAACCTCCCTGGCTCCGTCCTTGGCACTCGTTCGTCCAGCATCCGCTCGCACATGGCGCTCGCGCTACTGGGACTCACACTGACTGCTCTACTCCCCACCCCGGCCCATGCGGGATGCGACGTGATTCCGGGCGCGCTCAACGTCTTCCCTTCGGGCCTGGGCGACACGAACACACCCTTCGCCGCGCCCGATCAGCTGGTTCAGATCCGCGTGCGACCGCAGGTGTGCGACGGCGAGTCGTCCGGCCTGGCGGCGCCCACGGCATCCGGCTGCGTGGCCGCGGAGGACTTGCGAGCCACCTTCGTGTTCTTCGACCAGAGCCTCGGCGCGGTCGCTCCGCGCGCCGTCGTGCTCGCGCGCGACTGCGGGCTCGGCTCCGATCCCACCTCGGCTGCCTACGCCGCCGCGCACCTGCCGGGCGTCGCGTCCGCGGAGTGCCGCGCCGTCGGCGCCGGCGCGCTCGGGGTGGTCTCGGTTCCGGTGACCGGCGGCAACGAGTGCCGGCTGAACGTCCGTCTCCCGGCCACTCCGAATCTCGCGCTCGGTCCCGACTTCACGCTGAGCGGACCCGCCCGCATCCTCGTGGATCGCACTGGAGCGCCGCTTCCCGCGGGCCTGGCGAGCACGCGCTGCGCGGTGCTGGCGGGCTCCGGCCCGATTGCCTGCATCGACGAGCTCTACAAGCTGAACGGCACCTGCGACACAGGCGCGGCGGCGCGGAGTGATGTCTTCTCGCACTTCGTGGCGCTGCCGCGCGCCAACAACTACGCCGACATGATCGCGGCGGACCCGAACGACCGGCCCACGGTGCGCTTCGCACTCGATGATCGCGGCAACGTGCTCGCAAACGTCGACTGGTCGGGCGTGCTGTTCCAGGGAGGCAGCTCGGAGACGTTTCCCCCGCCCCAGCTCGTGAACTTCTTCACCGAGATCGGCTCGGGCATTCCCAGCGCTCCCGGCGCAGCCCTCGAAGTCGTCGAGCCGGCGGCGTTCACCTCGTACAGCCCAGTCGGCATCCAGCTCCCGCCGCTCTTCGATCCGTCCTCGGACAGCAGCGAGTCGGTGACTCTGTTCGGCAGCACCGATGCGCGGACCAGCGTGATTCGCGTGGAGCGCTACGCGGGCCGGTGCGAGAACACGGCGACGCCGTGCCTCACCGACGCGGCCTGCGGCGGCGGCTCGTGCGACACCAGCACCCGCCTGCCCTCCTTCGACCTTCGCTACTGCATCAGCGCCGGCGGCTGCGTGCCATCGGTCGGCTCGCCCGTGGCGGCGGGTGCGCCGGCCAGCGGTCCCGGGGGTCCGGGCGGAATCCTGCCCGCGAACTACACGGCCCAGATCGACGGCTTCGTGCCGCTCGAGAACCTGAACGTCTGCCGCAACGTGAACGACCTGACCTGCTTGCTGCGCGACGAGAGCCTGCCCGTGCAGTTCACGGACGCGGGGGCCACGCCGATCTACCGCGACCGCAACGCCGACGGCGACACGCTCGACACCGCCCTCACGCTGCGCAACGCGCGCAGCGGCGAGAAGCTCTCGCTGCCGCCGCTCGCGGCCGAGGGGATCGCGGTGGCGAGCATCCACGAGGCCGTGCCGCCCCAAGGGCCGTTCGCGTTCCCGCTCGGGTCGCGAAGCTCGCGGAACGCGCTGGCATCCGGCGTCCGCGCGAGCGGCGGCGGCTGCGTGGCGACGCTCCTCGCCGAGCCCGACGAGGGGGCGAGCGACGACAACCACGACGGCGAGAGCTTCGATCCGCTGCTCCGCGTCTATTGCCCGGACGCCAGCGGCAACCTGGTGCAGAAAGCGATCGACCCCGCCGGCCATGCCGAGAAGCTCGCGGTCGTGGCCAAGCCGTCTGTGCTCGCGCCGGGCGCCACGCTGTCACCGCTTCAGCCCGGCCTCGAGCCGCTGGTGATCGCGGGCGGTCACGCCGTCTTCCTGCTCGATGAGCCCGGCAACGCCGAGCAGCTCGGCGACCGCGCCGACGTCGCGGACGCCACCCTTGGTGGCGCGCCCGCCGTCGGGGCCAGTGGCTCACCGGCCGTCGACGCGTCCGGCGACGTGGTCTGCTTCGAGAGCCAGGCTCAGAATCTGGTCTCGTCGGCGGACAAGAACAAGATCGGCGCCGACGTCTTCTGCCACGACTTCAAGAACCGAGAGACCTTCGTCGTGAATCGATTCCAGGAGCCTCCGGTCAAGCTCCCGCTCTGCAACGGGCGGATCATCCGCGCGAACGGCCTGGCTGCGGCGCCCTCCGTTGCGGGCGACGGCGCGCGCGCGCGCGTCTGCTACGAGAGCCCCGCTACCAACCTTGTGAAATCCGACCTGAACAAGGTCAGCGACGTCTTCCTGCTCGACCGCTGCAGCTGCGACATGATCCCGCTGAGCCGCAAGAACGACGGCACGCAGCTCATGACCGCATCGGGAAGCTGCGACCTCGCGGCCAACGGGGACGTCGCGGCATTCGCCAGCGGCGGCAAGATCTACACGCAGCGGATCGTGGGCGCCGCGCCCGCGACCTGCGGAGTCGGGCCCGTCGAGTCCAACCGGCTGCGCGCCGGAGGCCTGACCGAAGTCAGCGCCGGCGTGACGGGCACCGCGAGCGCACCCGCCACTTCGAGCGACGGGAGCCTGGTGGCGTTCCAGGTCCTGAACGGCTCGAGTCAGTCCGTGTACCTCGCGCAAGCGGGTGCGGCGCCTTCGTGTATCAACGTGGACGGCGTGCCCGGCTGTGACGGTGCGCGCAACCCGCACCTGAGTGCCGACGGGCGCCTGCTCACGTACGAGGCCTTCGACGCGGCCGCGGGAGTCACGGGTGTGTTCGTGCTCGATCGCGTGACCGGCCTCGCCGAAGCGATGGGCGGCAGCGGCGCGCCCTCGACCGATGGCCAGGGCGAAACGCCCGCGGTGGCCTTCACGAGCACGAGCGCCACGGGACCCGACGTGGTCGTGAGCGACCGCGTGACGCTGCTTGCGAAGTTCGTCGACCCGGTGACCGGCACGAGTCAGGCCGCGCTCACCGCGGACGGGCGGAGCGTCGCCTACGCGAAAAACGGCGGAGTCTTCCGGACCACACCGGACCTGTTGGACGCGACGGCCGATGCGGACGGAGACGGTGTCGCGGACCACTCGGTGCTCGCCGCTCTCGACCTCGACAGCGGAGCGCTCGAGGTGCTCGGGCCGGCCGTCCAGGCCGCGGTCGGCGGCGCCACCCTCGCGTACATCGACCCGGCCGGTCACGTCTTCGTCCGTGGCCCGGCCGGCCCGATCGGCCCGCTCACCCTCGCGGGCAGCCCCGCCCTCGCACGGGCCGTCGCCGCGTCGGACGCGGCCGTGTGCATCCTCGGTGCGAGCACGGGCGCGCTCTCCTGCGCGGCTTCGGGCAGCAGCGCGTTGGTCGACTTCGGCGTTCAGGGCGACGGCATCGCGCTCGTAGGAGACGTCGTAGCCGTGCTGAGCCAACCCGCGAGCCCGCGCGTGCTGCGGATGCTCAACACCGCCGACCACACCCAGATCGCCAGCGTCTCCGGCGTCCGGCGCTTCCGGATGGCGAGCAACCAGTACGTCGCCGCCGACCAGTGCGAGGCCGACCTCGGTGTTCAGCTCAACGGCGACGGCGACCTCGCGGACTGCGTGGCGCTGATCATCGCCCCGGACGGGACGCTCTTCGACACGTCGGACGCCGTCCGCGGCACGCCGCGACACACGATCGTGCCGTGCACCGGGGACGTCTGCGACGACACGGATCCGTTCAAGATCTTCCCCTTCGGCGAAGACGGGACTCTCGCGAAGCTTCGGCACCTCTCCGTCGAGTCACACGAGCCGGTCCTCTTCGGCGACCTCAACGGCGACGGCGATACGTCCGACGTAGTGGTGCGCGAGTTCGTCGCCGGCGCCAACGTGGCCTTCCCGCCGATCGGCGTCCCCGAGGGAAGCACCGGGAACGCGCTGGCCGGCACGGAGACCGGCCCCGGCCAGAGCCAGGCGGGCGCGGCGATTCCCGCGCAGGTGGGTTTCTGCGACGCCGACGGCGACAGCCTGTCCGACGGACAGAGCGCCTGTCAGTCCGACGCGAACTGCATCGCTGCGGGCGTCTGCGGGGGCACACCGTGCTGTGTCGACATCCAGGCGCGCGTGCTCGCGCTCTCGGACAGCGACGGCGACGGTGTCTTCGACGTGTACGACAACTGCCCGACCGTCTTCAATCCGACGCAGGACGCGGCCGACGGCGACGGTGACGGAACTCCGGACACCTGCGACGACCTGAGCTGCGGCGATGGAGTGGCGCAGGCGCGCGAGTACTGCGACTACGCGGATGCAACCGTCGACCCGAGCACCGGCAGGGCGCTGGGCTTGTTCTGCAACGGCCCCGCGCATCCCGGCGTCGACTGCACGCCGCTTGTCGCGGTGGAAGTATCGGAGAGCGCCGTGAATCCCGGCAAGCAGGGGATCGTGCCGACCACCGTATACGGCAGCCCGGTGCTGAACCTCGGCACGACCGCGATCGGCGATCGGCCGCCGAAGATGATCGAGCCCGGCTCCATCATCCTCGAGCCGCTGCGAGCGAGCGAGGCCTGCGGCGGGCTGGGCGCGGCATCCGTCGACAATCTGACCAACCCGGGAACGTATCAGTCACGGCTGGCCGACAAGAACGGCGACGGCTTCCTCGACCTGGGCCTGCGCTTTGAGGTCACCCAGATGGGGATCAATCTTGCCGACACCCAGGCGTGTCTACGCGGCTCGTTCCGGGTGATCGAGGGCCGCTTCTTTGAGGCGGACTTCGAGACGCGCGACAACTTGAACGTGAAGTAGCGACACGGCGCGCGCCTTGAACCGGCTGCGCGGCAGCGGCGTGGCATCGACCCTGCTGTCGGCGGCGCTCTATGTCCTGGCTTTCCCGGATTTCGCCTGGAGCGCGCTGGCGTGGCTGGCGCTCGTCCCGCTGCTGGTCGCGCTCCGCTCCAGCGGACTCGGCGCGCGCCTCGGACTTGGCGCGCTCTGGACGTTGGGCACCGGCCTCGGCCTCGGCTCCTGGATGCCGGAGGCGGTGGCGAGCTACACGCAGCAGCCGCTCGTCGTCGGCTGGCTGTTCCTGCTCGGCCTGACGGCCTTCACGGCCGCACCCTTCTACATGCTCTTCGCGGTTGTCTATGGTCCCGTATCGCGGCTGCCCGCCGGTCCGCTCTTCGCCGCCGCGGCGCTGACGGCGGCCGAGCTCGCGCGCAGCCGGCTGCTGAACGGATCGCCGATCTACTTCGGCGTCTCACCGGGCGGCAGCCTCGGCTATTCACAGGCTGCCGTGCTTCCGGTCGTGCAGGTGGCGGCGTGGACGGGGGTCTACGGCGTCAGCTTCGCGCTCGCCGCGGTGAATGCGGCGCTCGCCGATGCGCTCGTGGCCTTGCGCGCGGGTGGCCTGGATCGGCAGACGCGGATCGGTCTCGCGCTGGCCGGCGCGCTGGCGCTGGGAGTCTTCGCGTCAGGCGCAGCGGCGTTGCGCGGCGCGGAAGACCCGAGCGGGCCCGAAGCCGTCGAGATCGCGCTCGTCCAAGCCGCCCTCGACCCGAGCCGCCGCTGGGGAGAGCAGGGTCCGTACAACACGCTCGACGTGCACCTGCGCATGACCCGAGATCTCGTGGCCGAGCACCCGCCGGCGATCGTGTTCTGGCCCGAGGCCGCGCTCACGTTCTTCCTCGAGCAGGAGACCCTCTACCGGAGCTCGATCGCGAAGCTGCTCGCGACGAGCGGCGTCGAGCTCGTGGTCGGCGCGCCGCGCTCCGAGGGACCCGACGGTCCGCCCTATCGCAACAGCATCTACGTCATGGACGGGACGGGCGAGATCCGCGGGCGCTACGACAAGGAGTACCTGCTGCCGTTCATGGAGTATTTCCCGGTCGGCATCGACATCCTGCGGCGCAGCTTCGGCCGTCTGCGCGTGTTTTCCCCGGGCGGCGAGACGGGTCCGCTACCGACGCGCGCGGGCCGGGCCGGCATCCTCGTCTGCAACGAGGCCATGCTTCCCCAGTTCGCCGCCGAGCGCGTCGGCGCCGGCGCCGAGTATCTCGTCAATCCGTCGAACGACGGCTGGATTCCCCACCCGAGCTATCTCGGCCAGCAGTTCGACATGGTGGCCCTGCGCGCGATCGAGCAACGCACTTACCTGGTGCGCGTGAGCGACGTCGGCCCGTCGGCGATCGTCGATCCGTGGGGGCGCGTCCAGGGTCGCACGGAAGCGCTCACGCGCGGCGTGCTGCGAGGTCGGATCCGCCCGGCGCTCGGGCGCTCCGTCTACGGCCGGACCGGCGATCTGTTCGCTGTTCTCTGCGCGCTCACGACATTGATCGGTCTCGGATGGAGCCTTCGCGTCACCCGTGGTGCCGCCCCGTGAGCAGCCACGCGAGTCCCGCGACGAGCAATCCGACCCCCGCACCGGAGGCCAGGTTTGCGCGCATTCAGGTGAACCCGCAGCCCGGCATCGCCAGCGAGACGATGGTGAGCGGGAGCAGCGCCAGGAACCCGCACAGCGGTCCGCGCAGATACCAGCGCCGCGGCAGCACCGTGATCGCGACCCAGACCCCGATCGAGCAGCGCGCGGCGTAGAAGCCCCACACGGCGATGCTCCCCTGGATGTAGAGGACGTCGAACTTCTCGGCGATCGGCCCGTGCAGAAAGACGGGGATCCAGCCCGCGACGAGCCCGAGTCCCACGCACACCGCGGCGTAGGGCGCGCCCGCGAGCGCTGGCCGACGCGGCACGTAGGGGCTCACCCCGCGACCAGGTGGTAGGCCTGCGTCCGCTTCGCGAGCAGGAAGTGGTGCGAGCCCCAGAGGTAGAGCAGGAAGGCGCGCACGGCGGCCTCACCGTGACGGGCGGCCAGCTCCGCGTGGCACGCCTCGAGGCGGCGCGCCCAGTCGCGCACCGTGTACGCGCAGGAGAGCGTGTCCTCCTCGAGCACGCGGACGCTCATGCCCGCCCGCTTCACGGCGGTCACGAGCCCGGGCAGGTCCACGTAGTGACTCACGCCGGGAAAGATGTAGCGGCGCAGGAACGCGCCACTCATCCGCCCTTCGCGAGAGGTCACGAAGTCCGCGTAGACGCGGCCGCCGGTCGTGAGGTGACGCGTCAGGAAGCGCGCGAGCCTGCGCAGGCCAGGCATGTGCTCGAGGCTCCCCATGAAGACGGCGGCGTCGAAGGCGCGCTCCGGCCGGTAGTCGAGAAAGTCGACCAGCTCCACCGTGCAGGGCAGCTGCTTCTTGCGGATGCGGTCGCCGACGTATTCGTACTGCGCGCGCGAGATCGTGATGCCGTGAACCGCGATGCCGCGCGCGCCCGCGTACTCGAGGAAGCTCCCCCAGCCGCAGCCCATGTCGAGCACGCGGCTGCCGCGCCCCAGGGCCAGCACGTCGATCGCGTACTCGAGCTTCCGCGCCTCCGCAGCGCCGAGATCGTCGTCGGGCGAGCTGTAGAAGCCGTGGGTGTAGCAGCGCGCGGGCCCGAGCCAGGACAGGAAGAAGTCCGGGGGACGGTCGTAGTGGAACGCGACCGAGGCGCGGTTGTAGCGCCGGCGGTCGAACAGGAAGCGGAGCCAGAACGCGACCGCCGCCAGCCGGTCCGGCGCCACGTCGAGCTGATCGGTGACCCGCAGGACTTCCCGCAGCTCCCCCTCGACGTCGATCCGCTCGTTCAGGAACGCCTCGGCCAGCGCGAGGTGGTTGCCGCGAATCAGCGCTTCCAGCGAAGCGGCATCGTGGAAGACGACGCGCGTCGCGGCATCGGCCGCGCCAAGCTCCGTCCCGTCCGGCAGGCGCACCGAGAGCGACGAACCCTGCTCGGCGAGCTTGCCGACGATCTCGCGAAGGCGCTCGTGGGTGGATGACATGGAGGGTGGTTCTCAGGCAAGCGAGGATCGCGGAACGCACGGTCCAGCGTCGACCGCCGCTTCCGACCCTACCGCATTCAGCCGCGCGCGTCCCCGGCCCGAGAACATGGCACCTCGGCGCCACCCACGGAGGCGCGCAAGCGCCGGAGGTCCTCCCGCACGGAATCGAGGCCGAGCCAGCGCGCCAGGCCGAGCGTCGCGCCGGCCTCTTTGCCCGCGCTCCAGGACCGTTCGAAGAAGCGCTCGCCCGCGATCTCGATGCAGTCGTACTCCGCGACCTGGCGCGCGTGCTGCTCGGTGAGCTCCGAGGACTGCGGTGATTCGAGCAGGCGGAGCGTCTCCGCCAGCGCCGCTTCCGTCAGCTGGCCCTGGAAACGACGTAGCTCGGCGCGCAGCTGATCCAAGAGGTCGTCGCTCAAGGCCCGGCTCCTCAGACTTTCTGCGAGGGTGTTCGCTCGGGTGCGCGCGCGCTGTGAAGGACTTCACGTCTCGCGAAGATCGCGA
>Ga0210377_10001321_pt1 | contig 22625 bp, 21 predicted proteins | sample PLM4_65_b1redo_FD_155480 | JGI IMG/M metagenome (GOLD analysis project Ga0210377, IMG submission 155480) | Groundwater sediment microbial communities from an aquifer in East River, Colorado, USA - PLM4_65_b1 redo | ecosystem: Environmental > Terrestrial > Soil > Riparian zone | place: USA: East...
AATTCGACGGTGATGCCAGGCCAGTTTCCGACCCGCGCCGCGCCGCCGGTCATGCGGTTGAATAGCGTTGATTTGCCGGTGTTTGGCATTCCCAGCAGCGCAATGCGCTTCATGATTTTTTCACGGTGATCTTGGCTGCTTCGATGCGCCGCAGCAGGATATCGGTGGTGCCGATTCGGACTTGCAGCGGACCGGAGAAACTGGCCTTGCGTATCATCTCGATCTGTTTGCCGCTGCGGAAGCCGAGTGCCAGCAGTCGCAGATGCAAAGCTTCCTCGGCGTGAATTGAGACTATGGTGGCGATGTCGCCGGGATGCAGGGTGGTAAGTGTGATCGCAGACATTAAGCCGCCAAAATTCAAATGTGGCGTCATTATTTCACAGTCGGGCGGTTTTTGTCGCGTAGCCCCCTTTGGTGCGTGCAGGTATTCAGGTAAAATGCGCGCTTTCGACGAGCACAAAGAAAATGATCACAGGCAGCATGGTAGCAATCGTCACTCCTATGCACGAGGACGGCAGTCTCGACATGGCTGCGTTCCGGGGGTTGATCGATTTCCATATCGGGCAGGGGACTGATGGCATCGTGGTGGTCGGCACGACCGGCGAATCGCCAACCGTGGATGTGGAAGAGCATGAGTTGCTGATCGCGGAGGCGGTGAAGCATGCTGCCGGGCGCATTCCCATCATCGCCGGAACCGGTGCCAATTCGACCAGGGAAGCCATCGAACTGGCATCCTTTTCAAAAAAGGCCGGCGCAGACGCTTCGCTGACGGTTGTTCCCTATTACAACAAGCCGACCCAGGAAGGTCTGTATCAGCACTTCAAGGCCATTGCCGAAGCGGTGGCCATGCCGCATATCCTGTATAACGTGCCGGGGCGCACCGTTGCCGATTTGAGCAACGACACGACGCTGCGTCTGGCGCAGATCCCCAATATCGTCGGCATCAAGGACGCGACCGGCAACATCGAGCGCGGCAGCGACCTGTTGCTGCGTGTCCCGAAGGATTTTGCGGTGTATAGCGGCGACGATGCCAGCACGCTGGCGCTGATGATGCTCGGCGCGCACGGCACGATCTCGGTGACGGCGAATGTCGCACCGAAACTGATGCACGAGATGTGCGTCGCCGCGCTGAACGGCGAAGTGGCCAGGGCGCGCGAGATCAATTTCAGGCTGCTTGGTTTGCATCGCAGCCTGTTCGTTGAAGCCAACCCGATACCGGTGAAGTGGGCGGTGGCGCGCATGGGGCAGATGGAAAACATATTGCGCCTGCCGCTGACACCCTTGTCGCAATCCTCATGCGCAGTGGTCGAGGAAGCAATGCGCCAGGCCGGTGTGGTCATTCATTAGTCATTTAGCAAAAGAAGGAAATAAATGAAAGTTTTGCAGATCGGGATTTCCAGCGCGCTACTGTTTTTGTTTGCGGGTTGCAGTTCGCTAGGCACGGACCAACCTATCGATTACGGTGCCAAAGCGAAGCAGTTGCCCAAACTGGAAGTGCCGCCCGACCTGACCGCCCCAGAAACTGATGAACGCTACAAAATGCCTCAGACTGATGGTGCAACCGTCGCGACCTATTCCGATTACAGCAAGGGCGATACTGCACAGATCAATGTTGCCGGCACGGTCTTGCCGGAAGTTAAGGGCGTTCGTCTGGAACGGGATGGCGCGCGTCGCAGGCTCGTGGTGAATGAAAATCCCGACAACGTATGGTCTGTGGTCAAGGCCTTCTGGCAGGAGATCGGGCTGACCATCAAGAGCGAAGATCCGGCGGCAGGTGTGATGGAAACGGACTGGGCGGAGAATCGCGCCAAGATCCCGCAGAGCCCGATACGGGATGTGCTCGGCAAGGTGTTCAGCAACGTCTATTCAACAAACGAGAAAGATCAATATCTCACGCGTCTGGAGCACAGCAAGGATGGGAAAAGCACCGTGGTGTACATAACCCATCGCGGCATCGAACAAGTGTATACAGAAGACCAGACCAGTTCAAAATGGCGGCCACGCGCCAATGATCCGGAACTGGAGGCGATCATGTTGCAGCGGCTGATGGTGCGTTTCGGTGCCAGCGAAGCTCAGGCGAAAAAGGCGGTAGCGGCGACCGATGCAAAGGTGGCGATCAGCGCACCACCAACGGGAATCGCGCCCGAGCCTGCAGGGACGGCCAGCCTGCGCGAGACTTCCGGCGGAAACGTCATCATCGTGGTGAACGATGCGTTCGACAGATCCTGGCGCCGGGTTGGACTGGCCATCGAGAGTGCCGAATTGGCCGTGGAAGACAAGGATCGAGAAATGGGCACCTATTTCCTGCGCCCGCTTAAGGGACAGAGCAGCTGGACCGAGAAGTTGAAGTTCTGGAAGCAAAGCGAGTCGGCCGGCATACATTATCGTGTCAACGTCAAGGATGGCGGCACTGCATGCGAGGTCTCGGTCACCGATCAGGACAAAGCAAGCAACAGCGTGACCAAAAAGCTGACCGAGGAGATTTACAAGCACATCAATCAGTGATTCCGATTTTCCAGGAACAGGACGGTGAGATTTTCTTCATTAGGTAGCGGCAGCGAAGGCAACGCGCTGCTGGCCGAAGTCGGCCAGACGCTGGTGCTGATGGATTGCGGCTTCGGTTTGCAGGACACCATCTCGCGTCTGGCAAGGCTCGGTGTTTCCCCCGAACAATTGAGCGGTATCGTTGTGACCCACGAGCACGGCGATCACATCGGCGGCGTGGCCCGGCTGGCGCGCAAGTTCAACCTCCCCGTCTGGCTCACCCACGGCACACTGCGCAGCCAGCCGAAAACCTTTTCAGAGATCGCGCAACTTCATGAGATCGATTCGCACCAGGCATTCGCTATCGGTGACGTCGAAATCATCCCCTATCCCGTCCCTCATGATGCTGCCGAACCGGTGCAATTCGTTTTCAGCGACGGCGCGAGGCGGCTGGCAGTATTGACCGATACAGGATGCAGCACCGCGCATATCGAGCAGACGCTGAACGGTTGCCATGCACTCGTGTTGGAGTGCAATCACGACAGCGACATGCTGATGAAGGGCGATTATCCATATACCCTGAAGCAGCGCGTGGGAGGGCGTTTCGGGCATCTGAACAACCTCGAAGCAGCCGGCATCCTGGCCAGGCTGGATGTGGGCAACCTGCAGCATCTGATTGCTGCGCATCTCAGCCGCAAAAACAATACACCCGAGCTTGCGGTACGTGCTTTGTGCAGTGCGCTTGATTGCGAAGAAAGCTGGGTGGGCGTGGCGACGCAGGAAGAAGGGTTCTTCTGGCGGGAGATCGCCTGAGGGGCGCAGCAAAAAAATCAGGATTCTTTATCTGGTAAAAATCGTGCAAGGTTTAAACCATTAAGCCAAAAATGGCCGTTCGTTTCAACTGAAAGTGGCTCGGTAACAAATTCATCAGATCGGGATTGCAGCAATAAAAAAGCCGACTTCCGTCGGCTTTTTTTGTGCGTATCAGAAAGTGATGCTTACTTCTTCATCGCTTCGGCGGCGGCAGGAGCGGCAGCTTCGGTTGCGGCAGGAGCAGATGCGGCAGGAGCAGCAATTACTGGTGCAGCGGCAGGTGCAGCAGCTTGAGATGTAGCAGCCTTTTCGCCACAAGCAGACAAAGACAAAGCCAACAGAGCAGCAATAACAGCATAGCGATTCATTTCGTGTTCCTTCGGAGTATGAAAGTTGATAAGTGGTTGATAAATAAAATTCGCCTGACTTTAAATGCATCCAAAAGCAAAAGCAGGAATGCACCAAAAATCAAAGGCGGCGCATACTAGCAGTAGTACATGAAAATACAAGTAGGTTTGCAACTTTATTTATAAACCCAGTGTCGCAGAGGATATCCCCTGGCGGGATGCCGTCCACATTTCCATGAAGCGCGATTTCAGGACGCGCGCAGTTCCCGGATCGTTTGTTCCGAAGATGCCGCGCGGATCGTCGAAGTGGAAACGGCGGACAAAATGCGAGTCATCCGCGACCGAGAACGGCTCGGTGATATTCTGCAGATGTTTCGGTGTCTGAAAGATGAACAAGCTTGCGGCAAACTGGCGCAGCAACATCATCATGCGAGGACACTGCGTGGACAGCCAGCGCGTGTCGTGTGCCAGCACGAATACACGATGAGAGGGACTGGCGAGCAAAAAATTCCGCAATGTCGAATAACGCGCCTCGGAATTAAAACCCATGCCATCATAATTCTTCTCGAACAGGTACAGGTTGTGCTCCGCGAGTTTGCACAGCTTGTCCAGCGCGTCGGAGTAATCATTTATGCCGTCCAGCCTGGTGTGTTGGATTGTGTATTCATTCATGATCTGCTCCTGATTTTGGACGTGGAAATATAGCCGTCCAGATACCACTGGTAAAGCAAGCCGGCCGATTCGGCAGAGATTTCCGGCAACGAGGACAATTCGCGTTCATCTGCCAGAGCGCGGATCACGGGATAATCCTGCCTGGTCGGCCGGTGTGCTTCGCCGTTCATGAAGACCCAGCCGGCGTGACAAAGCATCTGGCTCTTCAAGTCGAGCATCAAACCATGCTTCTTTGCGGATTGCCGGAACCCGGCCGCACTCAATGCAGGCTCGGGTCCTTCGAAAAATATATGCGGCTTGGGTTCGCTCAAATAGCAACCCAGGAAATTCGCGATGTCTTCCCTGTCCCAGCGCACCCGCTTGATGGCCTGCTCCACCTGATCCAGCATGGCAGCGCTGATCTCCGAGGGGTACTTCTGTGTTTTCAGATCCGGGTCTGCATACATGCCCTCGATTTCGATGCGATCCTGAAGGTGCACCAGGAATTGCTCTGCCAATTCCTGATAGGCAGGGGTGCGGAAACCTATTGAATATGTCATGCATTCGTCTTCGGCGATACCGTTGTGCGCGCAATGCGGCGGCAGATAAAGCATATCGCCCGCTTCCAGAATCCATTCCTGTTCTGCGCGAAAGTCTTTCAGTATCCTCAAGGGCGCGCCTTTGATCAGTGTGCGGTCTGCCTGTGTGGAAATCTGCCAGCGGCGATGCCCGGTGCCCTGCAGTAAAAATACATCGTAGGAATCGAAGTGCGGCCCGACTCCGCCGCCCTTGGCTGCGTAGCTCACCATCAGATCGTCCATGCGTGCATGGGGTATGAAATTGAAATGCTTCAGCAGCTCGGCAGCTTCAGGCAGGTGGTGGTTCACCCCTTGCACCAGCACGGTCCACTTCTTTTTGCCGTAAATGTCGAAATCACCAACAGCGAACGGAGCATGGCGCAGTTCGAACTTGCCGCGCTGCTGTGTCACCAGGCGCGCCTGCCCGTCTTCTTTGCAAGCCAGATCCAGCAACTGTCGCGGTTCGAGCAGCCCGGCGAATCGCGGGAGCGCCCCGCGTATCAGCAGCGGTTTTTTTTGCCAATAGTCGCGGAGAAAGTCCCTGACGGTCAACCCGCCGAGCAGGGTGAGTCTGTTTTTCATCGCAGAATTATATCCTCACCATGCAGTGTTAGCGCATGGCGAAAAAACTATTATCGCGGGGCCGAAAAGTGTTTAGAATGTGGCACAGGGGGAATCATCAATGCAGTGTGTACAACTCACAACCGGGATGGAGGCGCCGCACTTCGAGTTGCCGGATGCCGACATGCAGACTTTCAGTCTCACCTCCCAGCAGGGCAAGAAAAATATCGTGCTGTATTTCTACCCGAAGGACGATACGCCCGGTTGCACCATGGAGGCCAACGAGTTCAGCGATTTCGAAGAGGAGTTTGCCAAATTCGACACCATCGTGATCGGCATCAGCCGGGATGATTGCCTCAGCCATGCCTCGTTCCGCGACAAGTACGGCCTGTCGGTGCTGCTGCTCTCCGACCCGGATGCACGCGTCTGCAAGCGCTACGGCGTGATGTATGAAAAAGAAGTGGAAGGACAGAAGAAACTTTCTGTCAAACGATCCACGTTCGTGATCGATCAGCACGGCAAGCTGCGCCATGTCATGTACGGCGTTCAGGCGCACGGACATGCGCAGGATATATTCAAACTGATCAAGGAGTTGAAATGATAATCGGCAAAGACAGCGTTGTTTCCCTGAACTATGAATTATTCGACTCTGAGGGCGAGCTGCTTGAACAGGTCGAAACCCCGATCAGCTACCTGCACGGCGGATACGATGGCATCTTTCCTCTGGTCGAAGAAGCCTTGCATGGCAAAAAGACCGGTGATCGATGCAGCGTTACGATGCAACCTGATGATGCCTTCGGCGAATATGACCATAGCCTGGTGGAAGTCGAGGCACGCAGTTCATTCCCCAAGGAAGTTGCGGTTGGTATGCAATTCGAGGGCGGCCCGGAAGGTGCGGACGATGACGACTATCTGTTGTTCACCGTGGTGGACGTGACTGACGACGAAGTAACGGTGGACGGTAACCATCCGTTGGCAGGCAAGACGCTGACTTTTAACTGTACCGTGACAGGCGTGCGCCAGGCCACGGCTGAAGAGCTGCAACATGGGCATGTGCATGAGCCCGGCGGGCACGTGCACTAACCAACCGGCAATGCATCAATGAGCGAAGACAGATACCATACCCTGTTCGACCGTGCTGCCGATTGTCTGATGGTGCTCGATCTGGACGGGACCATCATAGACATCAACCGCACCGGTCTTGAACAACGCGGCTATACCAGGGACGAGATGGTTGGGATGCACATCACCAAACTTGATCCGCCCGAATTCGCTGCCAAGGTTCCCAAACGGCTTGAAGATGTCGAGAAGAGGGGCTTTTCCGTCTTCGAGTCTGCCCATTTGTGTAAGGATGGTTCAGTGATTCCGGTAGAGATAAATACCAGGGTCATCGAACTGGATGGGAAGAAAGTGATGTTCAGTGTCATCCGTGACATTACCGGGCGCAGGACGGTAGATCAGCGGATCGCACAATTGGCGCATTTCGATGAGCTCACCAATCTCCCCAACCGAAACCTGTTCTATGACCGGCTGGATCAGGCAGTTGCGCGGGCCAAGCGCTACCACCAGAAATTTGCCATCCTGTATATGGACCTGGATGGTTTCAAGCAGGTCAACGATGAATTCGGCCATCATATCGGCGATAGCCTGCTTGGAATGGTGGCTGAGCGTCTTACCAGGAGCGCGCGCGATATGGATACCGTGGCACGCGTGGGCGGCGATGAGTTCGTTTTCATACTCAACAACATCGAGCATGCGGATAACGTATCCCTGGTGGCCAATAAAATCCTGGAATCGTTGTCCCGGCCATTCGTGGTCAAGGGAAAATCCTGTTCGATCGGCTGCAGTATCGGGATTTCCATTTTTCCGGACGATACCGAGGACGCTGACACTTTGGTCAAAATGGCGGACGATGCGATGTATATTGCCAAAAAGGGCGGGAAGAACAATTGTCAGTTTTTCAATGCTCAGCCGGGCAAGGAGCCATTCATGCACCAGGAAGTTTTACCGATCAAGTTTACCGACTAACCACTCCGCCACCTGTGCCGCACCTCCGGGTGTCACCCTTTCCGGATGTGGCTGCGGATTGCGTGCGTTTGGTCCACGCCAGAGGCTTCCCAATTCTGTGGCGATGTCTCCCCGATCCAATGCCTGCCGCGATACTTCGCTGCACACTCCGTAGCGTTGCAGCCACTCGATCAGCGCAGGCGATTCCGGCCAGTCACGACGGGCAACATACAAGACCGGCGTGGCGCTGCATGCAGCTTCGGTGAAACTGCCGTAACCCGGTTTGCACAACAACGCATCGCTGCTGGCGAGCAGGTCGTCGAATCCCAGCGGCAAAGTTTCAAGCGCGATGGCATCGGGATGCTCGACCTGCCAGTCCGCCTGCACCAGCCATCGTACTCCATCTATCCTTGGCCATCTTTCCATGGGCAAACGACTGGTGATGCCGCCCAGGCTCACCAGCACCAGCTTCTCTTCTTTCGATAACCGCAAGTGACGGTTCAGCTCATCGCGCCGGTCATTGCCGACATCGGCGATGGGCGCGACCTCAACGAGATTGGACAGATTCGCCATCGCCATGCCGGGGGTGGCGCGCAGAAAAGCATCTGCCCCGGCGTAACATTCCTGAATCTGTGCAGCGATATCATCATCGCCGCAATAGTGGCGGTAGATGTCAAGCCAGTTCAGCGAACACAGTGCGGCATTTGGAATGCCTGCCCGTTGCGCACCCGCCAGCGTCAGATAGCCGACGTTGGAAAGTACAAAATCGGCTTTGAGTTCGCGCAACAGGCGCGCCTCGTCGGCGACGCGCGCATCCCAATCTGCATGGAAGGCACGATAAGCCATGCAGCTGTCCCCGACACGCACATCCAGCGCCGAAGACATCACCATGCCGATATCGCCTTCGCTGCGCAGATGGGTGAACGGCGCATGGATGCGCGTACGCAGGTGGGAAAGCGGCACGGAGGTACGCACCGTAAGGCGCAACTGCGGCATGTGCTGATGCAGCCGGTTCAGGATCGGCGAGGTCTGGGCGACATGGCCATATCCGTGACCGGAAATGGAAGCGACGATGTGGGGCATTGCGCGGTTTTTCCAATAATTGCATCAATGAAGCAACGCGAATGCGGCGGTTTATTGCGACCTTATAATGCATATCATCTGTAATCTGAGTGCAATTGTACAATATCGCATTACCGGTTCGATTCGAACAGTATTGTATGCAAGGCAGGGAAAATATATCCGACCGGTGAGACTATAGATCTCAGTCATGGCAGACATCCGGTGAGCCATTTCCGGACTGTTTTTTGCTGACAGGACCAAAGAAAACAGTCTAGAATTGGCGCGATGCCGATTAGCGCAGATATACTGCACGCTATCGGGCGGAGCTGACCATCATGCTGCATCATTTGGGGAGCGGTAAATGTGGACCGATATCAGCCAATTCGATATTCCTGAACATCAGAAAACGGCGTCCTATGGGTCGAGCAAGGAGAACAAGTTCACGAACATCGGCGAGGTATGTGTCGTTAACTCGATGTTCGGCAAGGCCAAGATCCGCGTAATTCACCCGCGAAAAAAGCGCAGCTTGATATGGCCACTGGCCGCGCTAGTCGCAACGGGAATGGCGGCGATAGTCTGGCTGGAGCAAGACATACCGAAACCGCCTGAACCGATGAGGATCATAGTAAGGTCGGTTGACAGTGAAGGTGCCGTGCAGACGAGTTCGCAACAATTGCAAGGTACGCCGACAATAATCAACAATGCGCCCCCGCCGGCTGTGCCGATCAAGCCACAAGCAACATCCGGACTGAATGCAAATGCCACAGTTGTCGCGAAACCGGTAATTGCCCAACCGTCCTTGCCGCTGGTGAAAAGCGAAACTGCCAAGACAGTCCCGTCGACGAATCCGTTAAACCCAGTCAAGCCGCAGACGACACCGCTTGCCGCAAGCAACGTCCAAACGAAAAATCCGGCTGTCTTACAACCAGCCGCCAAGCCGCCGGCCGCAATTCAACCCGCTGCGGCACAAGCTGCCGCACCGGTCACGAAAAATGAAAAACCCGTCACTACACCGGTTGCTGAGCCACTGCCCGAGAACAACACCAGGACGATAGTGCCGTCAAGTAATACAACAGCGCCTGATCAAACCAGCACGCAACCCAACTAGTATTGCCTAAAACCTCAACCCCAGCGCCTTGCACAAGAAACGCATGTAAGGCGCTGCCTGCCTGAAGCGCTCAACAACCTGAGGGCGGAAATTCTTCGAAATCACGGTCGCCTCAGGCAATTCCGCAAGGCTGATGAAATCCTTGCGCTTGAGGTCTTCCACCAGCGGATGATCCTTGGCGTACCCGCGAGGCGCGTTGGCGAGCGTATCGCCTTCCAGCGTGAAATGCTTCCTGAAAGAATTGTCATCGCATGCTGCCACCCAGGCATCGCTGTTCTTCACGATAGCCTCGCGTATCTTGAACAACGCATCGGCATCGGGACGCCACAAGCCGACGCCGACAAAACAACCGTCGGGTTCGATGTGCACATAATAACCCGGCGCATGGATGTCCTTGCCCACCTCATGGCGGAACTGGATGCCGATGTTGGTCTTGTAGGGCGTCTTGTCCCTGCCGAAACGGATGTCGCGGTGGATACGCATCAGCGAACCGCCGGCCTTTTTCGACAATGCGCGAAAGTGCGGCGAGATCGCAGGCATCGCATCCGTCATGTCGCTGATGAACGCCAATGCAGGCGCGCGCACCACATCTTCATAATCCTGCTGGTGCGCATCGAACCACTCGCGGTTGTTGTGCTCCGCCAACGCCTCAAGAAAATCGAAGGTCTGTTTGGAAAAGTAACGATTAGTCATTTCGGCGGCTCCTTGTCGAGTTGAGGAGCAGATCTGCTGGCCGGATAGAAATAACTAGAACGTCCCTATTATTTGTGGGACGTGGGCAGGGATTTGTTTGATCGAGGGCTTGACACGCGATAGCGTCAAGCCCTCTGGTTGTAGTTTATTTGTTGGTCATTTTAATGGCGATCAACGCCACGATGCCACCAATGACTGCGGCGGCTCCAATAGCGGAAAGTATAATATTAAAAATGCTCATACAGGCCTCCTCCAGATTGGTTGATCAAAGGGTGAAAATTTCATCCCGACGAAAATCTATCACAATCCTATTCTGAATAATACCCTCCAACGCTGTATGCCAGAGTAAATCATTCAACTATTTGGCGCGCTGAAAAAGATGTGATTGCAGTAGCAATGAGCAGTGGAGGTCCTGTTTCGATGACCGCCGGGTTCCTGTTGTCTTCTGCCGTTCTGAGGAGTTTCTTGTGCCTCATAGAAGTCGTGGTCTGAGCTGACCCTGTTATTTTGAAACGGGAGCCGCGGATAAATTTGGAAGATATGGTTGTCCATGCATGCGATTCACGTCACTTCACCAGCTTTTTCAATTGATACAACTTCTCCAGAGCCGCTTTCGGGCTGAGCTCATCCGGCTGCACGTCCCGCAATGCCGAGACCAGCGGATGCTCTTCCGGCTCCGGTGCTTCCGGTACTGCGGTGAACAGATCTCCCTGCGGATGTTGCGCGGCACTTTTTTGTTCGAATCTGGCGAGTTGTTTCTTCGCGTTGCGGATGACGCTGTTCGGCACGCCCGCAAGCGCGGCGACTTGCAGCCCGTAGCTCTGGCTGGCAGCGCCTTCTTTGACGGAGTGCAGGAACACGATGCTGTGCTGGTGCTCTATCGCGTCGAGGTGGACATTGGCGAGCTGGGTGAATTCATCGGCGAGTCGTGTCAGCTCGAAATAGTGCGTGGCGAACAGCGTGTAGCTGCGGTTATTATCCAGCAGGTGACGCGCGATGGCGTAGGCGAGGGCCAGGCCGTCAAATGTGGAGGTGCCGCGCCCGATCTCGTCCACCAGCACCAGGCTTATTTCGGTGGCGTTGTGCAGGATGTTGGCGGCCTCGGTCATCTCGACCATGAAGGTGGAGCGCCCGCTGGCGAGATCATCCGATGCGCCGATACGGGTGAATATCTGGTCGATCTCGCCGAGCACGGCGGCCTGTGCCGGGACGAAGCTGCCGATATGCGCGAGCAGCGCGATCAATGCGACCTGGCGCATGTAAGTGGATTTGCCGCCCATGTTGGGACCGGTGATAAGCAGCATGCGGCGCGAGTCGTGCAGCGTGGTGTCGTTCGGCGTGAACTGGTCTACTTGCGTTTCCACCACAGGATGACGGCCTTGCTTGATGACGATCTGGGTGTCATCTGCAAATGTCGGGGCGCTGAAGTTCAGCGTCGCGGCTCGCTCGGCGAAAGTGGCGAGCACGTCGAGTTCCGCGATCGCGGCGGCGATGCGTTGCAGTTGCGGGATGAACGGCGCGAGTTGGTCGAGCAGTTGCTCGTAGAGGAACTTCTCGCGTGCCAGCGCGCGGTCGTTGGCGGAGAGCGCCTTGTCCTCAAAGGTCTTCAGTTCCGGCGTGATGTAGCGCTCGGCGTTCTTCAGCGTCTGGCGGCGCCGGTAATCGTCCGGCACGTTGCCGCTTTGCGCATGCGTCACCTCGATGTAGAAGCCGTGCACGCGGTTGTATTCCACCTTGAGCGTGGCGATGCCGGTGCGCGCGCGTTCGCGGCTTTCCAGAGCCAGCAGGAAGTCGCTGCAATTGTTCTGGATGCCGCGCAGTTCGTCCAGCTCGGCATCGCAGCCATCGGCGATCACCCCCCCTTCTCGCAGGACGCTGGAGGGTTCTTCCTTTAATGCTCCTTTCAGCAATTCGACCAGAGCGGTATCGGCTTGCAGTGCGTTAGCCAGATTGTTGATCAGCGGTGCATCGCAGCCAGCAAGCAGCGCGTGCAGTTGCGGTAGCTGTCTGAGCGTGTCGCGCAGACCGGACAGATCGCGCGGGCGGGCGGATCTCAACGAGACGCGCGCGGTGATGCGCTCCACGTCCACGCTGGGTTTTAGGTGGTCGTGGACGGTGCGATGCAGTTCCCTCTCCCTACGGGGGAGGGCTAGGGTGGGGGAGCGCTCTGTGCGTGCCACACTACTTGTTCCCCCACCCCCAGCCCCTCCCCCGGAGGGAGAGGGTGGCGACAGCAGTTGTTCGACTGTCTCGAGCCTTGCCCTCAACACCGCGCGATCGCGCAGCGGGTGGTGCAGCCAGTGTGCCAGCAGACGGCTGCCCATGTTGGTGGCGCAGGTGTCCAGCAGCGAGAGCAGCGTCGGCGCAGGTTCCCCGCGCAGCGTCTGGGTGATCTCCAGATTACGCCGGGTCGCGGCATCCATGCGCACGAACTGGTCGGCGTGATAAACATGCATGGCACGGATGTGTGCGATGCCCTGTCCTTGCGTGAGCCTGGCGTAACCCAGCAATGCGCCTGCCGCTTCCAGTCCCAGCGTGTAGTCATCGCAACCGAATCCGGCTAGATCGAGCGTGGCGAACTGCTGGCAAAGCGTGCGGCGCGCAGCTTCCAGATCGAAATGCCAGACGGGCAGGGATTTGTTCGCGGCATTTTGGAACTGCGGGGCTTTCGCATCCTCTGAGAATAGTATCTCGGAAGGTTGCAGTCGCTCCAGTTCGGCGGAGAGATGTTTGGCGTCAATCTCGGCGACGAAGAACAGACCCGAAGCGAGGTTAAGCCACGCCAGCCCGACTTCATTGCCGCGCTTGTGCAGCGCCATCAGCAGGCTGTCGCGCTTCTCTTCCAAAAGTGCGGAATCGGTCAGGGTACCGGGCGTGACGATGCGCACAACTTTGCGTTCTACCGGCCCTTTGCTGGCAGCGGGGTCGCCGATCTGTTCGCAGATTGCGACCGATTCGCCAAGCTTGACCAGACGTGCCAGATATTGCTCGGCGGCGTGGTATGGCACGCCCGCCATCTTGATGGGTTGCCCGTTGGACGCGCCGCGCTGGGTCAGTGTGATGTCGAGCAGCTTGGCCGCGCGCTCGGCATCCTTATGGAACAGCTCATAAAAATCGCCCATGCGATAGAACAGCAGCATATCGGGATGCTGTGCCTTGATGCCCAGATATTGCAGCATCATCGGCGTGTGTTTTGGGTTAATATCTTGCTTGTTCATCGCGGTCGGAATGAAGGTTTGGGTTCTTGTATCGTTAGCAGGAAGTTATCATGGCCGGTTTGAAGTGCAAAGCGATGTTTGATCAGTTTGACCTGAATAATTCGGAGCCGGAATTTCCGGGCCATTAAGACATGAACGACAAGCAGCATCCGCTGAAAATATACCTGTTATTGCTCATATTCGTCTTCCTGGCCGAGTTGGGCATCATGTTCCTGCTCAGTATCATCCAGATCAAACCAGAAATAAACTGGACGGAAGCCTTTGTGGATGCGACCATGCTGACCACTGTCTGCGTCCCGGTCTTCTGGTATTTCTTCGTCAAGCCGCTGCAGCTAGCCCTGGAACTGGAGAGCATCAAGTCGCACAAGATCGTCGAAATGGCCGCAGAAGGGATCGTGAGCATCGACACCAAGGGCTTGATCCTGTCCTTCAATCGAGCCGCTCAAAGCATATTCGGTTACAGCGAACAAGAGATACTTGGCAAGAACGTCTCAGTGTTGATGCCGCCACCTCACCGGGATCGTCACGATGAGTATCTCATGCGCTATCTGAAGAGCGGAGAATCGCATGTGATCGGCAAGAACCGGGAGGTGCAGGGGCTGCGCAAGGACGGGACCACCTTTCCGATGGATTTGGCGATAAGTGAAGTCAAGCTAGGCGATACGCATTTGTTCACCGGCATGGTGCGCGATATCAGCGAGCAGAAGCTTGCGCTACGGCAAATCGAGCAATTGGCCCACTACGATTCGTTGACCCATTTGCCGAATCGCACCCTGTTTTACGACCGCCTCGGACAGGCCATCATGATGGCGAAACGCAACAAGCGCAGCATCGCGCTGATGTATATCGATCTGGATGGCTTCAAACAGATCAACGACATGCTGGGACACCATACTGGTGATTTTCTGCTGGTGGAGGTGGCCAAACGCTTGCGCTTGTGCATGCGTGAAAGTGATACGTTGGCGCGTCTCGGTGGCGATGAATTCACCGTGATCCTGAATGATACCCATGAGCGCGAGGATATGGAGATGTTGGCCAAAAAGATCATCGAATCGATTGCGAAACCATTCGTTCTGGAAGGCCGCCCAGTGAATATCGGCGTGAGCATCGGGATAGCGCGATATCCTGATGATGCCTCGACCACCGGTACCTTGCTTATCGTGTCAGACAAGGCCATGTATGCAGCCAAGGCGTCGGGCAAGAACTCATACCGTTTCGGAATCTCCGGTGATGCGACCGCAGCTTTCCAGGTGATGAATCGCAGCGTTTGATCTGGCGCGCTATTTCCCCTTCAATTCCGCTGTCAAATGTGGTGCGATCACCTGCAGCAGTTGCGCGTGGATTTCAGGATTTCCTGCGCAAAGATGCCCGGTATCGAGATAAGTGTCGTTGCCGCTCAGGTCACTGACCATGCCTCCGGCTTCGGTGATCAGCAAACAACCCGCGGCGATGTCCCATGGCTTTAGTCCGGTCTCGAAGAACCCGTCATAGCGTCCCGCAGCCATCCACGCCAGATCCAGCGCGGCTGAACCGGGGCGGCGCAGGCCGGCAGTCTTTTGCATCAGATCCTTCAGGATCGCCATATAGGCATCCAGATGTTCGAACCTGGTGTAGGGGAAACCGGTACCGATCAGGCTGTCTGCAAGTTGAACGCGCCTGGTGACTCGCAGGCGCTTGTCATTGAGGAACGCTCCGCGTCCGCGTGTGGCGGTGAACAGTTCGTTGTTGGACGGGCCGTAGACCACCGCCTGGGTGATGATGCCCTTGTGCTGCAGGGCGATGGACACGGCGAATTGCGGCAAGCCGTGCAAGAAATTGGTCGTGCCATCCAGCGGATCGATTATCCAGAGGTAGTCCGACTCGCCCTGTCTGCCGCTCTCTTCTGCTAGAATCGCGTGATCCGGATAGGCTTCCAATAGCGTCTGGATGATGGTCTGTTCGGCGACGCGATCCACCTCGCTGACGAAATCCGCGTGGGATTTTTTGGTGATGGTGAGGTGATCGATCTTGTCGGTGGCGCGATGGATCAGATTGCCGGCGCGACGCGCGGCTTTCACCGCGATGTTGAGCATGGGGTGCATAACAACCTTCTTTAAGCTTAATGAGCGATAGAATCAGGGCTGGCATTCTAGTTGGTATTGTGTTTTGAATAAACCGAATAGTTTCGATAATATCCGCGTGGTGCTCAGCCACACCACCCATCCGGGCAATATCGGTGCGGCTGCACGCGCGATGAAGACGATGGGCTTGCGCCATCTGTATCTGATCAATCCGCGTCAATTCCCCGATGCGCAAGCTGAAGCGATGGCGGCGGGAGCAGACGATGTGTTGCGCGGTGCAGTGGTTTGTACGACCATAGATGAAGCATTGCACGGCGTGGTGTTCACGGTGGCGATGACCGCGCGCATGCGCGACATCTCCATCGAAGTGAAGACGCCGCGCGAGGCGATGCCGCGGGTGTTGCGGCACGCTTCCACATATCCGGTAGCGCTGTTGTTCGGCACCGAGATGTCCGGGCTGACCAATGAAGAAACGGGCAAGGCACAATTGCTGGTGAATATTCCCGCAGACCCGGATTTTTCCTCGCTCAATCTTGCCGCGGCAGTGCAAGTGGTGTGTTATGAGCTGGGTGTTGCGGCTCAAAGTTATCTGCCGGATACGCCGGAAGTCGAGCCCGCGACACACGAGCAGGTGGAGGGGTTATTTTCGCACATGGAAAAGACCTTGCTGGAGATCGGCTTTCTCACCACGCAGAATCCGGCGCGCCTGATGCAGCGTCTGCGCCGTTTGTATGCACGGGCGAGATTGGAGCCGGAAGAGATCAACATCCTGCGCGGCATTTTGAGCGTCGCAACCGAGTACAATGCGCGCCTCAGGGCGCGCTATATTCAAGAGCACCGGACAGATCAGAAGGAACAAGAGCAGCCATGATGTTCAACAACATTAGAGAAGACATCGCCAGCGTTTTCGACCGCGACCCGGCGGCGCGCAGTACTTTTGAGGTGCTGACCTGCTATCCCGGATTGCATGCACGCATAATTCATCGTCTGGCAAACACGCTGTGGAAGGCAAACCTGAAATGGCTGGCGCGCTTTTTGTCGCACATCGCACGGTGGTTGACGGGTATCGAGATCCATCCCGGCGCGACCATAGGCCGGCGCTTCTTCATCGATCACGGCATGGGCGTGGTGATCGGCCAGACCGCCGAGATCGGCGATGATGTCACGCTCTATCACGGTGTTACACTGGGCGGTACCTCGTGGCAACACGGCAAGCGGCACCCGACCCTGGGAAACGGAGTGGTGGTCGGGGCCGGAGCCAAGATACTTGGCCCGATCATCATCGGCGACGGCGCGAAGATCGGTTCCAATGCAGTGGTGGTGAAAGACGTGCCCCCCGGTGCGACGGCAGCGGGAATACCTGCGCGGATTCTTGATGAAGAGAAGAAGAGCTCCACAGGGTTCAACGCTTACGGCATCGGCAACGACCAGAATGATCCGGTCAATAAGGCATTGCACGGGCTGATCGGACATAGCGTAACGGTGGATCAGCGCATCGATTTCATACTGCAGCAACTCGAAAAGATGGGTGTGCGCGTCGATGAAGAGCGCGCCACCGCCGACAAGTTCGACCCTAATCACCTTAATAAAATAGTTGACTAAACAATTTGGGAATTTTATGATGCAATGCCTGGGACAGGTTCGGGCGGTAAAGGCGGGTGCCAATTACCGGAATCCATAAAACCCTGATCCGTTACTGACAAGGAAATGACATGAGATTAACCACCAAAGGACGTTTCGCCGTGATGGCGATGGTAGACCTGGCGATGCGAGGTGGTCGAGGGCCGGTTACATTGGCGAAGATCAGCGAGCGGCAACAGATCTCGCTCTCTTATCTTGAGCAGTTGTTCGGCAAGCTACGCAAAAACAATATCGTCGAAAGCGTGCGCGGTCCCGGGGGCGGCTATAACCTGGCGCGTCCGGGCAGCAAGATTTCCGTCGCTGATATCGTGGTGGCGGTGGATGAGCCGATCGATGCGACCAAATGCCATGGCGAGCACAATTGCCAGGACGGCCATAAATGCAGCACCCATGATTTGTGGATGGGGCTGAATGAAAAGATTTTCGATTATCTGGAAGGCGTCTCGCTGCAACAGTTGGTTGATAGTAACAACAAGCCCAGCGAAGATGTGTCCACCATCACCATAAACAAAGCGATGGCCAAATCACGGAGTATCGTACTCTGATGAACCTTCAGCGAACTGACTTGGCTGCCGGAAGTTGACAGCCAAGTCTTCGGCTATAGCTCGCCAATATTGCTCCAACCTGTTCCGGTCGCCACTGTGATGTTGCGAATTACTCGAAGAATATCCAAGTTTTGAGCTTAACCGCAGAGAAATTCGCATGATCATGAGCAAATTATGGAGCAGTATTTCCAATCGTTGGTTATATCTGGCAGGCGCGTTGTTTCCCGCCGGCTTGATAGGATTCGCCTTGTTCCTGCAATATGTCAAACACCAGGATCCATGCCCATTGTGCATGGTGCAGCGCGTAGTGTTCGTTGCTCTGCTGGTGGTGTTTGCGCTCGCCGCAATGCATGGGCCGAAGCGTCGCGGCGAACAGATCTATGCGGTAATCATCGCGCTGCTATCGCTTTCCGGCATCGGGGTCGCCGGGCGCCATATCTGGATACAGAATCTGCCTAAAGACCAGGTTCCCGCCTGCGGTCCGGGGTTGGACTACATGCTGGAAACCATGCCGATGGGCGATGTGCTCAAGCAGCTCATGCACGGCTCAGGCGAATGCGCGGCCAAGGGCTGGACCTTCCTCACGCTCGGCATCCCGGAATGGTCGCTGTTGTGCTACATTGCGCTGGGCGTGTGGGCGGTGCTGATCGCATCCAGGAAAAAAACGCTGGCTTCCGCCGCTCTGTAGTAATACTCTCGCAACCCCGTTAGTCGCCCAGGAAACGATAATCTTAATGATCACTCGGATGCTGTTTCTGACGCTGGTATCCACTTTCTCCTGGGCGGAAACCGTCATCCAGTCGGCCTCTCCGAATGTTATCCCGGCCGGGCGCGCAGCCGAGGTTCGCATGCGTGTGTCGGATGGAGTGAAATACCAATTCGTGATCATGCCGGGCCGCCCCTTTGTCAAGCAGACCTTGCCGGTGGACTTTCGCATCCGGGACATGGCGGCGCATCGGGGCCATGGCTTGCTCGCCGCGGGTGAACGGGGTTTGTTGGTCGCAGATGTCACTGCATCGGGCAAGATAAATATTTCCGCCAGTCATATCACGCAAGGAAAAACGACCCGGGTCGTAGCCGAGAAAAGTCGTGCGTGGCTGGTCGATGATGGAACCGAAGTCGTCATGCTGGATATCCACAATCTGAAAAAGCCGGCTGTGCTGGCTCGTTATCATGCAGATCAGTCTATTGCAGATATCACGGTGCATGATGGATGCGTTTATCTGTTGCTGGGAAGCACCACGATTTCCGCGATCGATATGCGTAAGCCGCAGGCTTCCGTCGAGTTGTCACGCTTTGTTTTGGGCGGCGAAGCAAAAAAAATATTCGCCAGCGGAGATCGCCTCTACGCAGCCCAACCCGGATACGGCCTGTCGATATTCGATACCACAGACAAGGCGCATATCAGGCAGGTCGGGCGACAAACTGTTACCGGCGGCGCAACGGCAGTCACCGTGCAGGATGGCATAGCGCTGGTGGCGCGTGGCGAAAATGGCATCACGGTGTTCGATGTGTCCGATTCCGCCCACGCCAAATGGTTGGGCAGTCATAGCAGGCTCGGGCAGGTTGCCGGAATATCTGTGCATGCCGGCAAGGCGGTGCTGTGGAATGACAGGGCAGAACTCATCGACTTGGACATCATCAATCCCAAGTTGCCCGTCATCGCGGCATCTCATAGCGACATCGGCGCAGATCCCGACAACTGGCTGGATGCTATCTGGCTGGATGGCAAGACCGTCCTTGCCGCGACCCCGTCGGCGCTGCAGAGCATCGATTTTTCCGCAACTTCACCGCAGAACTCAAATGAAAATCTTGATACCGGGGAGGGTGTCAACTTCGGGGGCGAACGCCGTTTGTTCATCGCCGGCGACATCGCCTATGTGGCCGACTGGTTTTCCGGTCTGCATCTGTATGACATCGGCACGCCATCCAGACCGCGCCTGTTGTCGAGCTTTCATACGCCCGGATCGGCCAAAGGTGTGGTGGTGCGCGATGGTTATGCTTACGTCGCGGATGATGACCACGGCTTGCAGATAGTCGATGTGCGCGATCCGCTGCACCCCGTTCATGTTTCCAGTCTGGCCACGAACGGATTGGCATATACACCCAAGCTGTCCGGAAGCCTTCTTTATCTGGCCGGCCATCGCGGCGGGTTCCAGATCATCGATGTGAGCGATGCAGCGGCTCCAAAGCTTCTTGCAGATATCAAGACGCCGGGCAATGCCTGGAGTCTGGAGATCGCGGGAAACATACTGTATGTCGCCGATGATGCAGCAGGGGTGCTGGTATTCGATGTGAGCGATGCAACACATCCCGTACAGGTAGGCATGTTCGATCCGTGCGGTGCCGCTGAAGATGTCGTGGTGCGCGGGGATACGGCGTATGTCGCCTGTTTCAACAAGGGGTTTTATGTGCTGGACATCAGCGATCCTGCACAACCCCGGCAGACCGGCCATACGCCGACACCGGGCAATGCGCGCGGCATCGCATTGAAGGATGACCTCGCTTTTGTCACCGACTGGCTCGCCGGAATACAGGTGATCGATGTCAGCGACAAGGCAGCCCCGGCCATCGTCGGCGGATACGACACCAGCGGCGCAGCCTGGGGGATCGGCATCAAAGCTGATCATGCCTATATCGGCGACTGGTGGGGCGGATTTGCGGTGCTCGACATCAGCGATCCGAACAAGCCTGTTCAGGTGGATCGCTATCAAGCCAGGGGGAAGGTGAAGCAAATCGAGGCGCAAGGCAAGTTCGCCTATGCGGCAATGGATAATGGCGGTGTGCAGATATACGATATCACCAACCCGCTGAATCCGACCTGGATGACCTCGGTGGAGATAGACGGCAATACCACAGGGCTGTTGCTGGATGGCACCATGATCCATGTCGCGGTCGGCAGCGGCAAGGACAGCGGGCTGGTGACGATCGATGTGAGCGATCCCTTTCAGGCGCACCGCACCAAACATCTCGCTGTCAAACGCGGAGTGCAGCACATCAGCAACGAAGCGGGCAGATTATATTTCATCAACGACCGGGGTTTGGCAGTGGTCGATATCCGTACTCCTGACCGGGTCAGGTCATGGCACAAGCATGCCGCGAATATAAATGACCTCCGGGTAGAGGGTGGGCGCATCTTTCTGGCAACCGGACAAGGCATGGAAGTACTGGATGAGAAGTTCAAATTGAAGATGCATTACAAAACCAAACATCCGGCCGGCATGGTGCGCGTGCACGGCACCAAGGCATTTCTGTACGGAGACAAACTGGGGGTGCGCGTGCTGGATGTGTCCGGCACCAAAGTCAGGCCGGTGTCGTCATTCGAGCCGGCAGAAAAATTGTCCGGCATGACTGTGGATGGCGACGTGTTATATGCCACCGGAACAAACGGAAATCTGCTGGAGCTGGATATTTCCAGTTTAAAGCCGATCAAGATCAGGGGGATATACCCGTTGGTCAGACCGGCGACCGGCATCAAGATCATCAATGGGATCGCAATGCTGGCGGGCAACGACATCATCACGTCCGTGAAACTGCTGCCGCCTGCTGCGTTGATACGGCGCGCCAATCGGGAAGTCCGGATGCTGCTGCCAAAAGACTTGCCGGCAGGGACATATGATGCGGTTGCCATCGCGCCCGACGGAAAAAGAAACATCAGCCATGGCGTATTGAACATCAGCATGCCGGCATTTTCGAAACCTGAGATCACGCCGGAAGAGTTCCAGCGGTTATTGCAGGAACAGCAGAAAGAATCTGCGCATAGCACACCCGCCCGGTAACAGTCGGCGTCGGATGACGCCGCTCATCCATCAGTCGAAGTCGAGATCTCTTTTCTCAAAAGGATGGGCGGGCTGCTTGCCGAGGATGCGGTACAGCACGGAGTTCATCGAACAGGGATCATTGTCGAATCCTCCGTGTGATCCAGATGCGGATTCGGAGCCCGGTGTTCCGGTGCTGCCCGACTCGATCACGTCGCCGAATGCCGCCTTGCGCAAGGCCGTTTCCGTTTTCAGAAAACATTGCATGCCGAGCAGCGGCGTGCCGCGCTTGTCCTCGAAGGCGTTGGCGACCAGCCACAGCAGCGAGCGGCCGTAGGGACCGACACTGTCATCCAGTTCCTGCTGTTCATTCAGCAGGTATAGCGTCGCCTGCGGACAGAGCCCGCGTTTGATAGCGGGCAGCACATACTCTTTGAACTCGTCGATGCGCACTGCGGGCGCGAAGAATTGCAGTGTCTTGAGCGTGATGCCCAGTGAGCACAAGAGTTCGATCGCATGCGTGAACAGGATGCTGCCGGCGCTGTGTGCGACGATATGCAACTCCCAGTCCCGGCGTTCTGCCTCGCCGGCCTGTGCGAGCGATTCGAGAACATGCTTGCGCATCAACTGGATCGCACCGATGCCGCGCCGGCGATCCGATGCGCGCCAGGCGTTCTCTTTCATCTCCGACCACATCGGTCCGCCTATCGGCGCGGCGGTGAGTTCGAGCATGAAATCCCTGGCGTTCTTCATGCCTTCGAGCAGGCCGCCGCCGGCGCGCTGGTCGGCATCGGTGAACAGATCGTCAAGCGAACTGGCCAGCGTCTCCAGCGGACCGGTTTCCCACATGATGTGCAGCGGATAGATCCCGTTGGCAAGACACTTGTCTCGGAACGCGAATACCCGCTTGGCCGCATCGGCCTCGCTGTTGAGTCCGCCATGCAGATAGAGCATCACGCGCTTTTTGCGCCAGCCGCGCTGTTTGGCAGTCTGGGGAATGGTCTCGCTGAACAGGCGTTGCAGATCCTGCTCGCTGGTCCAGTAATTGCCGGTTTCCGACAATTCGCCGTTGTTGCCGACATCGACGATGTACGGTCTT